>Ga0209579_10002179_pt1 | contig 15345 bp, 11 predicted proteins | sample Coa_R1_2_FD_187152 | JGI IMG/M metagenome (GOLD analysis project Ga0209579, IMG submission 187152) | Surface soil microbial communities from Centralia Pennsylvania, which are recovering from an underground coalmine fire - Coalmine... | ecosystem: Environmental > Terrestrial > Soil >... | reverse complement strand
CAAGTAGAACGAAAACTAATTCTTCGGTACCTACGTTCCGGTGTCGTGTTCGCCGAGTTTCTTGGATTTCCGTTTTGTCGCTTCACGTGCGGCATACCGAATGAATCGATGGGCTGTCGCGAGTTCACCGACGGCGAATGGGTATGGCCCGAAGGACTTGTTCACTATGTCGAAGCACACGACGTTGTCCTGCCGGACGAGTTTGTTCTCACCATGCGGCAAAATCGATTTCGTGTTCCCACGGTGAAGTTGAAAGAATCGCCGATTGACGAATTCGCCTCGGCGATTCCGTCTGAGCCGAACTTTTCACTGGAGTTTTGGTTGAATTGGGCGCGCCGAATGAAATCTACGCCATCAACATTTTCTCCCAGCCCTTCCGATACTCGCGGTGAATGAACCGATCCGCCTCCGGCGCGTTCGTCGCTTTCATCGCCGCCGGATCCCACTGCAATTTCTTTCCCGCGCGGTACGCGACATTGCCGAGATGATTGGCTTCCGTCAACCAACCCGAGTATTCGAAATTCGCCAGCGTCGGTTTGCCCGATTTGCACGCCTCAAGCCACTCGACATAATGGGTGTTGACGCGCGGAATCGTCTTGTCCGGCTGTTTGTAATCCGCGAATTGCTTTTCCGGAAGCAGCAGGAATTTGTTGTACTCCGACAGCAGCATGCCCTTGTCGCCGACAAACAGAATGCCGTCGCCCCACTGCGGAATGCCGCTCGATTTCCAAATCTCCGGTTTTTCGGCGCCCTGATACCACGTCAGTTTCACCGGTGGCAGATCGCCGCGCGCGCCGTATTCGTAAACCGCGCGCATCGATGCCGGCGCGATCTCCGCATGCGGCGGAGGACCAAACGCTTCGACCGTGAGCGGCGCCTGCAACTTCAGCGCCCAAAACGGCAGGTCGTTGCGATGGCTGCCCAAGTCACTCATCGTTCCATTTCCGAAATCCCACCAGCGATACCATTTCGGCCCCGGCACGTAAATGGGATTGAATGGCCGCTCAGGCGCCGGTCCCAGCCACAAATCCCAATCCAACCCTGCCGGAACGGGTGCGGATTCTTTCGGACGCTCCGACACAATTGCCACGTCCTTGTTCTTCCTCGCGTCCTCTTCGCTCTGCAAACCCCACGCGCGCGAAACCCACACGTGCGCCTCGCGCACAGGCCCGATCGCGCCGGCTTGAATCAGTTCGACCACGCGGCGGTAATTGTCCGTCGCATGAATTTGAATACCCATCTGCGTCGCGACTTTTGTCTTCGCCGCATACTCGCGAATTTTGCGCGCTTCCCAGATGTTGTGCGTGAGCGGCTTCTCGCAGTACACGTGCTTGCCATGCTGCAACGCCAGCATTGTCGCAAACGCATGCGTGTGTTCGCACGTGCTCACGACGACCGCATCGAAATCGGCCGCGTGATCGAAGACTTTGCGAAAATCCGAAAACGTCTTTGCGCCCGGGTATTTCGCCGCCTGTTTTTCGACGGCCTTCGCGTTGACATCGCACAGTGCGACGATGTTCACCATCTTTGAAGCAACAACACCGCCGAGATTGGCTTCGCCGCGCCCGCCGCACGCGATCATGGCGATGTTGATCTTGTCATTCTTCTCATCAGCTCGCAAAGGAGAAGAGCGAAGTGCCAGCGTCCCCGCTGCACTCAACACGCCCGCCGAAAACTGCCGCCGCGTAATCTTTTTCATGATACGTGTCCTCAAGTAGGACGGGCTGTCAGCCCGTCCAGTTTAGACGTCGCGAATACGGACGGGCTGGCGGCCCGTCCTACGGCGCGACGCGAACCTCACTTTCCCGCGCAAATCAAATCAAACCGCTTGTCCAACTCCTCCAGCGAAAGTGCCCCGCCTTCAATCGTGCCCCATCCATTATAGCCCGCCTCATCCAGCGCCTTTCGCACGGCCGGCCAATCCACCGATCCGTCGCGCAACTGCACGAATTTTTTCTGGCCCAAGTGATAGTCCTTCATGTGCAGCTTGACCAGCAGTGGGCCGAGAATCTTGATCCACTCCTCCGGCGGCGAATAGCGCACGTGATTGCCGATGTCGAAATACGCTTTCACCCACGGGCTTTTGAACGACGCGACGAAATGTTTGTAGATTTCGGGCTTGAGCCACAGATTATTCCACACGTTCTCGAGGCCGATGACGACTTTCAATTCCTCGGCCAGCGGAATCAGCTTCTCTACCGCCGCGCGCGACGAATCCGTCGCGTAGTCGTGAGCCTTGATGTACTCCGCGTATTTTTCGTTCTCGTCTTTGACGATGCGATTGATGTGTCCGTTGCGCTCGTCGAATTCAAGCTGTAGCAGAGTTCCCGGCGGCGGCGCCAATTTTGCATCGACGCGGCAAGGCACTGCCAGAATCGCGTCAGATCCATATCCCTTCGCCGCTCGCAGGGCCGCTTTCACTTTTTCAATCGACGCTTCGACTTTTTTCGGATCCGGGCTGTTGAACTCCATCCATCCCAGCAGCACCGAGTGCACGCGCAAGCCCATCTTCTCGACCCACTCGCGAATCTTCGCCGCAACATCTTCCGCGCAAACATCGCGCGCTTCAACGCCCTCAAAGCCCGCTGCTTTGACCGCCGTCATCTCCGCCTCGACGACTTTGCCGACCATCTGCGCTTTATGCAGCTTCGTTTTGAATTCGTCCGCGGACGCGCGCGAACCCGGCAGCAGCAGCGCCGCCGCCGCCGCCGAACTCGCCGTCAAAAATTTCCTGCGTGAAAACGAAACGCATTGCATAAGAAGTCCTCAAAATCTATTGCGCTTGTCCAATACCCTGACTACACCGCGCCATTCTGCGTTCATTTTCAATTTGCATTCCTCACTCGATGGCGTATTGAAATTCCGCGTGCGCCAACACCTCGAAAAATATCTCCCCGCCGCCGTCGCCGTGGCGTTGCTTGCTTTCTTCACCGTGGCACTGCTTTACCCGCTGACGTTCGCACTGAAAGAAGCCGTGTGGACCGACGGCGCTCTCACATTTCGCCACATCACTCGGCTGTTTCAATTCGACGCACCGCAATGGCGCTGGATGCTCAACAGCCTCGCGCTGGCCGCGGGCACAACGCTGGCCTGCGCGCTCGTCGCTTATCCGCTGGCGTGGTTTCAAGCGCGCACGACATTCTCGCGCCAGAATCTGCTCGGCTCGCTGCTGCTTTTGCCACTGATCATTCCGCCGTTCGTCGGCGCGATCGGACTGCGCCGGATTCTCGCGAAGTACGGCACGGTCAATTTGATCTTGATGAAAATCGGCTTCGTCGATCCGTCAAGCCCCATCGACTTTCTCGACAATCATCGGCTGCTGGGCTGCATCGCGGTGATGGTGCTCCATTTTTATCCGCTCCTTTATTTGAATCTAGCGGCGTCCATCGGCAGCGTCGATCCCGCGCTGCTCGAATCGTCGAAAAATCTCGGTATGACGCCGTGGCGCACGTTTCGCAAAATTGTTTTTCCGTTGTCGCTGCCTGGTTTGGTCGCAGGCGGGAGTCTCGTCTTTATCGGTGCGTTCATGGACCTCGGCACGCCGCTCATTTTTGGATTTCAAAACACCGTCGCGCGCCAGATTTATTCGCTTGCCAACGAACAGCACACCAATCCCGCCGCGCCGGCGCTCGTTTCCGTCGTTACCACGCTGGTGTTGGTTTTGTTCGCGCTCACGCAATGGGCGGCCAAATCCGCCGGGGGCGGCGGCGGCGTCAAAGGCCAATCGCGTGCCGCGCCCGCGCTGCTATCGCCGCGCATGAACGCGCTGGCTGTCGCGCTTCACGTCGTCGTGATCGCGTTCGCGTTTGTGCCCCATATTTCGGTGATCCTCTCCGCGTTCAGCGAGCGCTGGATGATGACCGCACTTCCCGAAACGTATTCGCTGCAAAACATGCGCGAAGCGCTTGGCCACAGCCTGACGGTGACGGGCATGCGCAACAGTCTTGTCTACTCTGGATTCAGCACCGCCGCCGATGTCGTCATCGGCCTGGCCTGCGCATGGGCAATTGTACGCGGGCGCGGCTGGTTCAGCCGCGCGGTCGATTTGCTTTCGATTGCGCCGCTGGCGATCCCGGGGCTCGTGCTCGCGTTCGGCTACATCGGCGCGTTTGATGAAAAGATGCGTCTGTATGGCGCGGGATTATTTTTGATTTTGAGTTACACCATCCGCCGCCTGCCGTACACCGTCCGCGCCTGCGCGGCGGGCTTGCAGCAGACACCCGTGCAGCTCGAAGAAGCCGCGGGCAACCTCGGCGAAAATCCGCTGCGCGTTTTAAAAAAAATCACCTTCCCGCTGATCTCCGCCAACGTCGCCGCCGGCGCCATCCTCGCGTTTTCATTCGCGATGCTCGAAGTTTCCGATTCGATTGTCCTCGCCGCCAAGCCGCAGGATTTTCCGCTGACCAAATCGATCTGGATTCTCTTCGGCAACCCCGGCAACGGCGACCAGCTCGCCTCCGCGCTCGGCGTCGTGGCGCTGCTTTTCCTGACGTTCGCGCTTTTGGCGGCGGGTTCGTTCGTGGGGCGAAAATGGGGCGAGATATTCAAAAGTTCCTGAATTCAAAATGCAAAATTAAAAATGCAAAATTGAACGCCGGGCGGACCGTCAATTTTGCATTTTTTGATTTTGCATTTGAAGAATCCATTCCTCGATCAACTTCACGGCCTGCTCATCCGGAATCGACGTCGCCAATTGCGGCATCTGCCCTGCTTCGCGGATGTGCATGCGATGCAGCAGCACGGAACGCGCTGGATCGCCCGGCGCGACCAGCTTTGCGTTCGTGATCCCAAACAAATGATGCTGCGGCGTCGCGTTGATCAAATGTTCGTTCCCGCGTTCCGCTTTGAAATCCAAATCCATCAGCGAATTCCCACCCGCCGACTCCGTGTGGCAGTGCGCGCAGTTGGCATGCAGGTACGAACGCGCGCGCAAATCCAAATTCTGAGCGGGATCATACGGATCGGCGAGTGTGCGGTATTTTCCCGGCGGCTTGGGCAGCGAATCGGTGAAGTGCGGCAGCAACTCGCGTTCTATTTTTTGCAGCGCTTTCAGGTGGCGCGACCGCGGCGAGCTCCAGAAAAATGGAATCGCGTCAGACATCGATGCGCGATCGAGCCGCGCTGATTTCAGAACGCCGGGCAGCGCCGCCTCAAGTTTCACCGCGCGATTCAAGAATTCTGCATGCGGCATCAGCGGGCGGCGCTGAACGACAGCGCGCAGCTCATTAATATGGTCGGCACTGTTGACTTTCAGCAGGCCGATGTGAACGAGCGTGCGCAGTTGATTGTCTTTCACGCCGCCATAATCGTGCTCGCGATTCATCTGCAATTCAGTGAGGCCCAATACCCAGTTCGCCGCGCGCGTGTGGCAGACCATGCATTCCGCCCGGCTCGGATAATGCCACTTCAATTCGCTTGCCGCGCCTGACGCATTTTTCACGGAATACGTGCGATCCAATCCGTCCTTTGAAACTAAATCCGCGTCAGTTTGCGCATCGTTCCAAAGATACGAGTAGCCCGCCCACTCGCCCGCTTGCCGAGTGAGCAGTCGCGTTTCGATGCGCCGCCGTCCAGCGCTCGTCTCCATCGAGAATGTTTTTACCAGCACTGTTCCATCCGGACAATCCCATCCGCGGTACGTCGTGAATTCGATCTGACCGTCACCGGGCACGGCGATGAAACGCTCTTTGAGCGCGCCATCGGACCAGAGCGGCGCGTTCACCGAATACGGCACAAGCGCGGGGTCGGGCGTGTTGTCCTTCGTCGATGCGAACAATCCTGTTTCACTGAGCTTGCGCGGAAATTTGTCGTGCGCTGCATCCGGCGGTGAAAGTTCCAGCGAATAAAACGCTCCGAGGTGATTGGCGATCAGCAATTCGCCGCTCGTGTCCACACCGAAGCCGGTGATCTGCAAGCGCGTGTTCGCCACTTCGCGATGCCACAGAATTTTCTCGTCTACGACTTTCACGCCCCAGATTTTGCCCGTCGAAAAATCGCCGTATATGTACGCGCCCTCCAGATCGGAAAACTTCGCGCCGTGATAAACCACGCCGCCGGTCAGCGAGCGCGCTTCGCGATGATGATGCTCGACCGTCGGCATCGTAATCGGATCCGGCCCGACTTTGCGGTTCGGATGAAAGAGGTGGCTGCCCTCGTTGCGGCTCCAACCGTAGTTCGCGCCCTTTTTGACGAGGTACGCCTGCTCCCACAAATCCTGGCCGTTCTGCCCGACCCAAAGTTGTCCCGTTTGTTTGTCGAACGACATGCGCCACGGATTGCGGAAACCATAGGCCCACGTTTCCGGCCGAGTCCCTTCGCGCCCCACGAACGGATTGTCCGGCGGAATCGCGTAGGTCTTGCCGGCTTCAGGATGCCGAACGTCGATGCGCAGCATCTTCGACAGCAGCGCAGAAAGATTCTGGCCCATGTCGTTTTTGTCGGAATCCGACGAGCCGTCGCCGGATGTTACGTAAAGCATTCCGTCGTTGCCAAAGGCGAGGTCCGCGCCGTTGTGCCCGTTGCTCGGCCATTCGAGAATCACCGCTTCGCTTTTCGGATCGCACACATACGGTGCGGCGCGCGAAATGGTGAAGCGCGAGACGCGGTCCATTTTGTTGACCGGCTCCGCGTCGGGACCGTTGCTGCCGAGATAAATGAAGCCGTTCGTCGCGTAATCCGGATCGAACGCGAGCCCGTAGACGATGCGGTCGATCGTCAGCAGCGTTTCTTTTGTCGAACCGTCAGGATCATCGACGATGCGAAAAATCGTTCCCGGTCCGGCATAGCCGCCGGCGTGTTCGAGCACGAAAAGATTCTTCGTTCCCGGCTCCGCGTTCGCCCACAACGGAAACTTGAATTTCAATTTTGGAAAAAGACGGACCGAGCGATAAGGCGGCGCTTTGTCCGGCGAGCCGATGACGTGCGAGGTCGTCCACGGAATTCGCTTCTCAATTCCATAAGGAGCGGTTTCAGCCGCGCACGCCGCAACACAAAGCAAAGAAATCAGCGCAGCGGTAAGGAAAAGGCGTCGCACAGAAAACCCTTGAACTCTTAAACCTTAAACCGTGAATCTCGAATCTTGAATCAGCCGTTACTGCCCGACAAACTTAATCGCTCCATAATCCTCATAGCGATGAAAATTCTGCTGCGTCAGCGGCGCGCTGGTGGACATCTCAGGCTCTTCGAAATCCTTCGAGTAATCGTAGCGGCACAGCGCAAAGCGCCACTCCGAATTTGGAATCGGTTTGCCGCCAGTTTGCACGAAATCGGTCCACGGAATTTTTCCTTCCACGATCCAGCCGGTGTCGCGGTCGCTGGCGTCATTGATTGTTGTGCCGGAACGCAGCGCCACTTTCGTTTCGAGGTGGAATTGGAATTTGTTTTTCCAACGGCCCACGCTGCCGCTGCCGCGCGACGGAAAATAAACATCGAATGTGGTGTTGTTCGCGCTGACTTCGAACTCATAATAACCCAAATTCGCGCGCGAAGGCTTGAAGAACAACTCAAACACATCGTTGAACCAGATCGCGCCATTGTGTTCGGTGTTGTCCGCGTACACATCGGCGTCGTCCATTTCGGCGAGAAAATAAAGAAACTGATCGTCCCACAGCAGGCGCGCCACAGTCTTCGTGCGCGCCGGACGCGCTTTCGCGCCCAGCCACGGCAACGAGAAATTGTCGATCACCGCGGCCTGTTTCCACGCTGCGTCGTCGGGATTTCCGTCGATCACGATGGGGCCTGTTGCGCGCCGACATTCGTAAACGTTCGCTGAATTCGGCACTGGGTTCGGCGCAACCGGAGTCTCGACCGGCGCAGGATTCTGGACCGGCACGATGCCGTGTTTCAGCCGCTCGGCTTCGACCGCTTTTTCGGCGAGATTCGTTTTATTCATGTCGTACCACATCCACGCCGCCAGCGTTGCCAGCAGCAGGACGACGACCATGATGACCATTGGAAGAGCGTTTGTCGTCGCGCCGCGATTCCGAGGGTTTCCGCGTTGTGCCATGCCGTTTATCTCCGAGTCTCCATGCCTCAGCATCAATTACTTTATCGGCCTTGGCACTATTAAATTTCCGAAAATCGTCATCAAACGTCCGTCCGCCAGGCCGACGATCAGCGTTCCTTCAAAGAACGCCATCGCGGTGATGTCATTCGGAAAATGCGGCGCGAAGAGCAGCGTGCCGGCTTTGTCCACGACACGCAAATCGCCGCCCCAATACGCGAACGCATAATAATCGTGGATGGTTTTTTCGTCCTCCTTTACCTGCACAGCGAGTCCCAATTTCATCATCCGATCCGGACGTTCGTTGGCCTTCATCGCGGCTTTGAGTTCCGGCGACTGTTCCGGCGTCGCAGCCTTCACCGCCGCAGCAAATTCCGCGGACGGCAGCACTTTTGAGGTATATTCCCGCGCGCGCTTGTCCACGATGCATTCCGATCCATCGTGCGTGTAGGCGATGATATTTTCGCCGGCTGCTTTCAGCGCTTCGATGCGATCAGGCAGGCGAATGCCCCAATTGCGATTGACGATCTGCCGGTCGTGCGCTTTCGTCGCGGGCGCGATCTCGTGCGAATCGGGCAGCGCGAATTCCGTCAGCGGCTCGATTCCCGCGACGGCCTCGTACAGCGAACCCGCCGCTTCGTTCATGCCGGTTTCGTCGTACGCGATCAACGCGATCGATTCCTGCGCGCGCCCCACGGCGTCGCGCGCCCACGCGACCAACCCGCGCCCGTTGCCTGGAAAAATTCCCGCCGCCGGAGTGTACGGCAGGAATTTCATCTCCTTCATCACGCGCAAAATCGCATTGTCTTCCGGATTCCCCAGCAGAATCACCGGTCCCTGCACCGCAAATCCCGCTTGTTTCGGACTGTTCTCGCTGCCGGGTTTCATTTTTCCAGGCTCGGTGCCGCACCACGTTTGCGCTTCTTCTTCGGTGAGCGTTCGCGGCTTCGACGCCTCCGCCAAATCCATCACCGAACACGTCACGCCCCACGGTTTAAGATCGCGGATGATCCGCTCGGCCGCGGCGTCGTTGAATTTGCTGGCGCCTTTCACGATCGTGGCCGTGCGATGCACGCGCGCGAAGCGGAAGATATTTCCGCGGTCTCCCGGCGCGAACACCGCGCGCTGCGTGGCGCCGGCAATCGCCGCGATTTTTTGCGGCGGTTGGTAATCGAATTCCGCAACCGAGACGGTCCCCTTGCCCAAAATTCCGCGCAGCAAATCCTCCGCGCGCACGCTCCATTTGCCCGGCGGATCGTTGGCCGCCAGCGGGAATTCGAGCGTCAGCGTGCCATTGCGCGTCGCACGATAAAATTCGTAGCGATGCGATTGCAAACCGTCCATCACAAAAATATGCAGCGGAATCGCGCCACAAAGAGGCGCGCCCGTATCATCTTGAATCGTGATGTTGCACGTGACTTTGATCGGCGCCTGTTCCTCCCCGTCCGCGCCCGGATAGGTCATCGCGCGCTGGATAACCGGTGTTGAAATCAGCGGCCCGCCATTCGGAGGCACGCCGATGGGGCGGTTGGTCCGCGCGAAAACGCGCATTTGTCCCGGCCCGAAACGGAACGCGCCAGTGAGCTTGTCGCCTTTCTTTTCAAACTCGCGCACTTTGCCGCCGGTCATGGCGTCGTAGGCCGGGCGACCGTCGTTCGGAATCGAAATCTGCGCGGTCACGGCTTTCATCGAGAGGTATTTGCCTTCCGCTTCGTCCCATGACGCATTGACCGCGAACAGATACTCGACATCGCCGCTGGATTGCCGCGCGGCGGCAATCGCCGGCGTGTCGCATTCGAAAACAGGCATGATGCCAACTTTGTCCAGCTCAGTTTTGATTGCATTGCCCAGCACTTGAGCGCCCTGCATCCATTTGCCCACGGTCTGGTACGGCGCGGCGTCCTGGAATTTCTTAGCCTTGTACAACTCGTCGATCTTTTCCTGATCGGGCAAGCGCGGCGCGGCGCTCAATTTCATGCCGCCCTTCACCGTGACGGTACAATCGGACGTGAGCAGAACCAATCCGCCCTTCGCCGCGAATTCTTCCAGGCCCGCGATCACTTTGGGATCGAGATAGTTCAGCGACGTAAGCAGCACGGCTTTGTGATCGTTGAGCAGCGTGCCGTCGATCACGTCTTCGTCCAGCACAAACATGAATTGCTGCTGAATCAATTTTCCCGCGAGGTACGCGACCGGCAATCCGCGGCCATGTGGAATCCAATGCGCGTAACTGTTTCCCAAATCCTGCTTGTCCGCCATTTGTGTGTGGATCGCCTGGGAGAGTGAATACAGCAGCGCCACGGGCGGCCTGGTGACGGGCATTTGCGTGAAGATCGTGCCGAGCTTCAGCATGGTTTGATTCGATTCAACCACGCCCTGCCGCGGCAGGGCGTTCGTCGCAGGTTCGATGTCGGGCGGCGAGATCATGCCCTGCAAGTTTGTCATGAACGACAGATATTGTTCGAGGCGGAATTGATCCGGCGTTGTGTTTCCGTACCACGTCGGAAGGTACCAGTCGGGTTTGTTGAAATCGCGCGCGCGCGCCAATTCGAGCGTGTACGACGGGTTGAAATAACCCGGACCCCAGTCGTGATAGCCGCCGTGGCCGCTGTCGATGGGCAGCGTTCGCACGACGTTGAAATAGTAGCCGTCGGTGAAGGCTGTCCCGGCGTATTGGCTTTGCGTCACCGAAAAAAAATCGGGGCGCACGTAACTCACGCCAAACTGCGCTTCTTTCCACGCCGCATTCATAAAGCCCAGTTTCCAATGCGCCCAGAATTCCCATTTCTTCGTGATCTCCAGGTCTTTCAAATCCACTCTTTTAAAGTCGGGCGCCTTTTCGCCGAACGCGGCTTCGAACGAGCGCAATTGCGACGGGATTCCGTGCGGCGTCGTTTCGCCGCTTTCCGGATCTTTGTGCCACGTCAATCCCGGCTCGTCGTAAAAATGCACGCCCGGCACGTTGGGCCTCATGCGGTCGATCAGCGCCTCGCGCACGACGCGGCTGGCGCCGCCTTTGGTCACGTAGGGATCGGACCAGTCGCATTCCATGCGGATGTCCATCTGATGCGCGCCGCCCATCGTACAGCAGCGCACAAAATCGGCGCCGGCGCGGATGAAATTGGCTTCGTCGTCATTCGAATAGCCGCCATAAATCATATTGAAGCCGAAACTATCTTCGCCTTCCATAAGCTGCTGTCCCTTCGTCGCGCGCCCCCAGTTGATGAGTTTGAAATCGCTTTTGCGCAGATGGCTGAAGACGTCGATTTGTGACTGAGCGGTCGCGCCGTGAGCATCGGCCTCAACGTTGTATTTCCCCGGGCGCAGCAGCCAGCCATTAATATGGAAATGCTCTGTCGAGGCGAAGCCTTTGTTGTCCGTCGATGCCGGCGGCGCGGCGAATGTCGCGGAGATCTTGCTTCCATCTTCCACGCCCGAAAGCGTGAGCGCCAACGGCCCAGCGGGAATGGCCTGCGCGGATTTTCGCACGACGGAGATGTCGATCCATTCGTTGGTCTGGAACGCGGTGCGGTTTTGCGGAAGGAGGATTTTGAGTTCGACATCGCCGGCACGCGCGCCTGCGGCGAAGAGTCCGAGGAAGAAGATTGCGAGTGATTGCAGCAGAAGACGCATGTTCGTTTTGCTCCCACGGGATTTCGAAGAGAATTCGTGCCGCTGATAGAATACAACGCGTCCGAAATCACGGACTAGCAAATCACGATTGATCGACCGCGTTCACTGCATTATTATGGGAGCATGAAGAACGGCAAACGGGCGAAAGTTGAACGGGAGATATCAACGAAGCGACTAGCGCAAGCGGCGCGGGAAGCAACGACCCAGGCGGTGCGCGAGACGTTTGAGCTAGGGTTGCCGATTACGGTCTTGGAAGGCGAGAATATTGTCAAGGTGTTCCCAGATGGACGGAAAACAGTGGTTAAGCGGTTGAAGCTGAAGCGCCGGCAATTGAAAGAGCGGGTGTTTCGAATCAAATGACGAAACTACCGAGACTTCGCATGGTCGCCGGGCCGAATGGATCAGGAAAGACTACGCTGATCGGAAAGCTCCGCAAGCTAGTAATTTTGGGCATCTATGTCAACGCAGACGACCTCGAAAGTACAATCGCAGAACGTCGGCGCATCGATTTGCGAGATTTTGGATTGCACGTGCCAAGCTCAGAATTTCGGCGATTTTTCAAAGTATCGGAATGGAGAACGGTCTTCAACAGCCGCGATTTGTCTTTGAGAAGCAACTGCATCATCAGCACCGTTAGCAGGGTCGGTTCATATCACGCGGCCTGCATAGCAGATTTCATTCGACAAAAGCTACTGGAAAAACGAGTTTCGTTCACTTTTGAAACAGTCATGTCGCATCCAGATAAGGTGGAATTGCTGAGTCGTGCGAAATCAGCCGGTTACCGGACCTATTTGTATTATGTGGCCACTGAAAACCAGGAGATTAATGTCGAGCGAGTTGCATCGCGAATTGAGAAGGGCGGGCATGCAGTCTCGCGCTCGAAAGTTGTCGCTCGGTATAAACGAAGCTTGGGACTGCTAGCTTCCGCAATCAAGAATTCGAGCCGGGCATTTATTTTTGACAACTCCAAGTCCGACGTGGAATTGAAACTTGAGGTAACCGATGCTACTCTGATTAGAGCGCACAGCATTGGAATCCCCGACTGGATAGCAAAGTTCGTCATTGACCCGTTGGCATAAATTAGATTTGGAGAAACCTCCATGTCCGCCGAATCCCGTCTCGCCGAACTCAAACTCGAGCTTCCCCCCGCGCCGAAGCCCATGGGCGTCTACAAACCCGTCGTCATCGCCGGCAATCTCGCATACGTTTCCGGCCACGGACCGCTGAAGTCGGATAAAACACTGATCGTGGGGCGCGTCGGCGCGGATTTGAATCTTGAACAGGGCAAAGCCGCGGCGCGGCAAGTTGGGCTGGCGATTCTTGCGACGCTGCGGGCCAATCTCGGCAGCCTCGACCGCGTCAAACGGCTGATTAAATTGCTGGGTTTGGTCAACTGCACGCCGGATTTTGTGGAGCAGCCGAAAGTCATTAATGGGTGCAGCGAATTGTTCGCAGATGTGTTTGGCGCAGACAACGGTGTGGGCGCGCGCAGCGCCGTTGGCGCGCCGGTACTGCCTGGAAATATTCCGGTCGAAATCGAAGCGATCTTCGAAATCGAATGACATCATGGTTCGCGCAAAGGCGCAAAGACGCGGAGGAATATTTTTTCTTCGCGCCTTCGCGCCGTTGCGCGAAGGAATCGAGCACACCAATGACCAACAAAGTCCTCATCATCGTCGGCGACGCCAGCGAGACGCTGGATACGCTTTATCCTTATTATCGCTTGCAGGAAGAAGGCTACGAGCCGGTCGTAGCCGGGCCGGAGAAGCGCCGCTTTCAAATGGTTATGCACGAAGTCAAGCCCGGCTGGACCATCACTAAGGAGTGGGAAGGCTACACGATCGAGGCGCAAATTGCGTTCAAGGATATTCGGCCTGAAGAGTATGCCGGCATTTTCTTTTCCGGCGGGCGCGCGCCGGAGTATATTCGCGACGACGAAGATTTGCTGCGCGTCACGCGCCATTTTTTCGAAACCAACAAACCCATCGCGAGCGTCTGCCACGGCGTTGAAATTCCCGCGCGCGCCGGCTGCGTCAAAGGGCGGCGCATGGCTACGGTCGCCAAATGCAAGTTCGATCTGGAAGTATGCGGCGGAATTTATGTGAACGAGGCGCGCGTCGTGGACGGCAATCTGGTCAGCGGACGGACTTATCACGACAACGGGAAATATTTTGGCGCGTTTATCAAATTGCTAAACGCCGCCAGAACTGTCAGCGCATTTGAATGAACATTGAACGGAGCGGGAGTTCCGTTCTACGCTACCCTCGCGGCAACTTCGCCAATGCGCGCATTTTTTCATCCACGCGCCGCATCCCTTCCATCATCAGCGCCACCGTGTCCAGCGCGACGGCGCCATCGCGATCCTCAGACACGTCCACTGCATCCGAAGGCTCGAAACAGAATTCGCCTTCGTGCCATTCCAGCACGCGGTAGAACGCTTCCGCGCCGTACCTTTTTCCGCAACGCGCGCTGATGATCGTGCCGTCGGCAAAGATCAGCAAAGCTTGCTCCACCGGATTGTGAATCACGAGCGATCCTGTGCGCCGGCTTTGGTACAGCGACTGCACCAGATCGGGCAGCGGGATCATTGAGAGCTTGCCGAGTATGCCGCGGCTGAGTTCGTTCTCCACCGATTTCGCCGCCGCTTTGAATTTTTCGGCCACCATTTTGGCCATAATCGTGAGCAGTTGAGGGCGTTTGAGCAGCAGTTGATAAAAATCCTTGCGGTTGAGCGCCAGGGCGATGCAATCGCCTACCGCGCGCACTTCAATCTCAGACGCCACTTCCGTAAGCAGCGCGTATTCGCCGAAAAACTCGCCCTCCATGATCGAGCCAATCATCATCTCTTCGCCTTCGCGCTTCACTACAACGCTGGCTGTACCGTGAAGCAGGACAAACAACTGATTCACAATCATGCCTTGCTCGACCATACGCTGCCCGTCGGAATAGCGGCGTTCGAAGCCCACGAAATGCAGTTCGTCGCGCAGGTCCAGCGTCAGGCGCCTCAAAAAAGGAGTCGGGCGCTTATTTGGATCGCTCTCCGGCAGCAGCGCGCGATCGCTGCGGCGCCGCATCGACGGCATGGTGAACATGCCGCTTTGATCGACGGGCGTCGGTTCTTCCATGCGGAACGACGCCCCGCAACCCGGCACGCTGCAGACCAGCAGTTCGTTTGGAAAATTGGCGCCGTCCGGAAGTTCGACGAGGATTTGTTGCAGGCGCGGGAAAACCGAACAGATTGCTTCCGCGCACAATTTCCCGCCGCGGGGATTGGTCAAATCCTGCCCGCGCAGCGAAAAGCCTTCGTCGCGCCGCAGCATCGGACAATGGCCGGGAGTGTGCACAACCAGCGAGACAGGACGCTGTTCTTTTTGCATTGCCCAATCCAGATAAAATCGGCGCCCTGAACTGCCTCAATAAAGTGCAGACTGGTGCACTTAAAAATAACTCGCAACGACCCGCTCACCCTACACGATTTCGGGCGGAGGCGCTGTCGAAGCCGCAATTATTTCCCAAAATCTCTGTTTACACGGTTCGCTTCATCCGTTTCCACTATTGGCATTACGAAAAGTCAAAATTGCAGGAAGAAACAGCCCCAAGGCGGGCACTATAAGATCAGTTACGGCAACCCCTGGTTCTGAAAGGACCCTGCGATGACCATTCGCGAGAAGACATTCACTTTGGCAACGACCTTGGCTTTTGCCTTGGCC
>Ga0209579_10002177_pt1 | contig 15353 bp, 19 predicted proteins | sample Coa_R1_2_FD_187152 | JGI IMG/M metagenome (GOLD analysis project Ga0209579, IMG submission 187152) | Surface soil microbial communities from Centralia Pennsylvania, which are recovering from an underground coalmine fire - Coalmine... | ecosystem: Environmental > Terrestrial > Soil >... | reverse complement strand
CCTGGCGGCGCGAACCAAAAAAATCTGCCTATCCACCCCGCGCCGCCGCCTGCCTGGACGCGTCCCAATGCCATCATCGTGGTTCCGCGCAGCGCTCCGCTGGCTCTCACGTTCACTCCGGGAGATGCGGCGGCGCCTACGGCCATTCTGCTTTATGCCTACTCCGCCGGCGCAAACGCCACGGTGGAAGTGCAATGCCTGGCCCCGCCCGGCGCCAGTGCCTTCACGATTCCGGCGGACACTCTGGCGAATTTGCCAGCGAGCTACCGGTTGATTGATGGATCGTACGCCGAACTGATACTCGGAACGCTCGGCGTGAATCACGCTGTTTCGTTTAGCAATGGCCTGGCGGCGAACGGAATTTTGCTCGACTCGAGCTGGGTCGGCCAATCGGTGGTGCTGCAATGAAACGGCTCTGTCTGTTTCTGTTCGCCGTCGCTCCGCTGTTTGCGCAGATTGAGCCGTATCACAAATACACTTTGGGACTCGATGTAAAAACAATTAATGGCGGGCTCCTTAGTGGCTGGACGCTCGCCACGGAATTAGTTTTTGAGGTTGTAGTGATCGACCACGTTAAAACGTTGCTGTGGTACGTGCAGTACTGTGAGTATCCCCCTTTGTTTGCCTTGCTCACTCCCGAGGAAGCCGGCCTATTCAATAAGAAGCCCTGCGTTCCACTTCCCGACGATGAAAATTCTGTCAAGGAAGAGTATTCCGACGTCGACACTACATTGGAAGCGTTTTATGACCAGTATCCGGACGGAGACGACAAGTACCATCCTTTCGCTCTTCGACGATCAAAGTCAGCGGCTCACCCTGCGCAGACGACCACCGTGGCGCCGGTAGCGCCTCCAAACCCTCGAATGATCCTTTTAGACGGCTTAGGAAACAGTCTTTTTGCGGTCGACATGACGACCCTAAAAACCGTCAGTCAGGTCGTGGTTCCCAGCACTAGCGGCCCCTTGGGCATCCGGCCGTCCATTACGGGTCCTGCCAACGAGGTTTGGGTGGCTAACGGCGGGTTAGAGGTTTCGGTGGTTGACCTCGCCTCGCAAACCTTGCTCACGAATATCCTGACTCCTTCAGTTCCCGAAGCCTCCAACCCTGTAAACATCGTTTTCGATGCGCAGGGCGCGACCGCGTTTGAGGCCATGCAATTCTCTTCACCGGATTCGTCAGGCAATACCGGAGCGCTGCTGGTGTTTGACGCCGCCAACCGCACGGTCAAGTCCACCCTGCTGCTGAAATACGGTCCGACCGCGCTGGTGATGGCCCCGGACGGAAGCACCCTGTACATACTTGACGGCCGGGGAATGCTCACCTATTACGACGTCCTCAGCGGTACGGCGGATCTATCCGTGTCGACCTTTACGCCGGGAGAGGTCGGCGGTACAACGAGCGGGCCTCTTTTTATCCACCCGGATGGGACGCGGCTCTTTTGGAACATAAACTATCTCGTTTTTGTCTTCGACCTCACGACGCGCAAGGTCATCGCCCAGTTCAACTCTGGTTTGCCCTCGACCTCCGGCGTGGCGATGACCATGTCCCAGGATGGCGGGAGGGTCTACTTGAGCAATGGCGCGGGCGACGTTGTGATCATGGACACCAAATATGGAAACATTCTGAAGACCAGCAGCACGCCAGGGCAATCCAGTCTGGTGTTCGGCGGCCCTCCGATCGCTCCCTGATTTACGCGGTCTTTTTCGCGAACCGGGCCAGCGAGAAGAACGGCGCCGGAGATTTCTTGCCTTCCACCAGGTCGGCCATCATCTCGCCCACCGCCGGAGACGATTTGAACCCATGCCCCGATCCGCCGCCGGCAACCCAGGCGTTATCGCAGCCCGGAAGGCGGTCCAGAATGTAGTTTTCGTCGGGCGAGTTTTCATATTGGCAGACAAAAGACTCGACCAGCGGCGCGTTCTTCATCGCCGGGAAACGAAAAGCAAGATACTCGCGCGGCGCCTGGAAGCGATCGGGAGGAACGATGCGCTCGGAAGTGGACGGGTCCCAGGGATGCGCGGGATCGTAATCATCGCTCAACGTGTGGCCGACAATTTTGATGCCGCGAAAATTGTTACCTGGAATGCCGTAATAAGAACCGGCGTCGAGCCACACCGGGCAGCGCGATTCCTGCAGCGATTCGGCGCCCGAAGGCAATCCGAAGAACAAGCCGAGCTGGCGCGCGGGCAGCACGCGAACGCTGCGCGCCGATCAGTACAATTTCCCCAGCCACGGGCCGCACGCGAATACGTACTGATCGGCGCGCAGCGTGGAGCCATCGGAGAGCGCAAGGCCCTGTATTTGTTTCTGGTGAATCGCGCCCGGTTTCACGGACAGTCCTTTGTAATGGCCGCCTTCTTTGACGAATCCTTCCATAACCACTTCGCAGGCGCGGCGAGACGTCAGGTAGCCGGCCTGCTTCTCGTACACCATGGAATCGCGGCTTTCGAAATTGATTTGCGGAAACCGCTTCCTGGCTTCGGCTCCGGTGAGGTGATCGAAAGGCAGGCCGGCATCGCCCAACGCTTTCATCGATGCGCGCTGGGATTCGTCTTCTTTAGGCGCCATGAAGAGCGCGCCGATTTCGTGAAGCAACGGCGTATTCCATTTCGCCTGATTTTCCCGCCAGAGGACCAATGCTCGCGCCACCATTTGCGTGTAGATTGGCTTTGCGCCATAGGAGCCGCGGATCACACGGCTTTCGCCGCCTGCTGAGCTGGCGCGCGCATTGCCCGGGCCCCAGGCGTCGAGGAGCGTGACGTCGAATCCGCGCCGGACCAGATGGAGGGCGGTCCAGCCTCCGAACGCGCCTGCGCCGACGACGACCACGCGTTTGCCGCGGTTCTGGGCGAATGCCACGCTGGCCGTCGAAAGCGCGGTCGCGGATTGCAACAGCGAACGCCGGGATAGTTCGCGGGACGGTTTCATGGCGACTCCTTTGTTCGAGTTCGCAATTATAACCCGCGTGGGGCATGTATACTCGTTTTTCGGATGACCAAACTTAATTGCATCGTGATGGCGCTACTGCTCAGCACGCTCGCGCGCGCCCAGCAGGATCCTGCGACGCCCGATCTGCCCGCGCCGAAGATCGATCGCGTCGGCTATCCCAAAGATTACCGGGATGCTTTCATCCAAATCCGCGTTTCGGACCGCCCCGATTCGAAGACAACGGCGGTGATCTATGGCAACCTGCCCGGTGCGGCAGTCAAACCGGGAGCGAAGGGAACGTTTCCGTTCGGAGCCATTCTCGTCAATGAAACCTGGAGCACATTGCAGGATGCTCAGGGCAACGTGCTGCTTGACAAGAAGGGGCATTATCGGCTGGACAAGCTGCAGCGCATCCACGTGATGCGCAAGGATCACGAATTCGGAGAAGCCTACCAGCAGAACCGGTCAGGCGAATGGGAGTACGTTTCGTTCGCGCCGGATGGCAGCTACCTGACACCGCCAGAAAAATCCGGCGCGTGCGCGCAGTGTCATATGCAGTATGCGGGCAAGGCGAAAGACTGGGTTTTTGGCGCCTACGAGAAGCACTGAGGACCTATGCGCTCCTTTCTTATAGCCGCGGTTTTCGCAGCCACTGCCTTCGCCGCCGCGCCCGCCAAAATTGTGCTGGTCGCAGGCACGCCCAGCCACGATCCCCACGAGCACGAATTCAACGCGGGCATTCTGCTGCTAGAGAAATTCCTGCTGCAGAATAAGGGCGTGATGCCGGTTGTCGTTAAGGGCGGCTGGCCGCAGGACGAATCGGTGTTCGACGGCGCACAGGCGCTGGTTTTCTATGAAGACGGCGGCTCGGCGCATCCGATGATCCAGGGGAATCATTTGGAAGTTCTTGGCAAGCTCATGAAGAACGGCGTCGGGCTGGTGTGCCTGCACTACGCCGTCGAAGTGCCGCGGGAAAAAGGTGGCCCGGAATTACTGGAATGGATCGGCGGATACTACGAGCGGCCCTATTCGCAGAACCCAATTAACGATGTTGCCGTGACGCAGGCCTCGCCCCAGCACCCCATTTCGCGAGGCTGGAAAAACTTTCAGGGCCGCGACGAATGGTATTACAAGATCCGGTTTCGCCCGGACGACAAGCGCCTCACGCCCATTCTCACGACCCTGCTTCCGAAAGAGGCGCCGCAGCGCGAGATTATCGCCTGGGCAGTGGAACGCGCCGATGGCGGTCGCGGGTTCGGTTTTACCGGTGGGCACTTCCATAACAACTGGGGCATTCCCGATTTCCGCCGCATGATCGTCAACGCGATTTTGTGGAGTGCCAAAGTGGAGGTTCCCCGCGGTGGCGCCAAATGCAATCTGGCGACCGGGGATCTGGCCAGGAATCAGGACGACAAGCCGCCAAAGAAGTAAGATGGTTACTCCAGCATGAAAATGAATAGTTACACCATTACCCAGGGCCGCGATCGTGCGCCTGCCCGCTCTTTTCTCAAAGCCATCGGATTCACTGACGCCGACCTGAAGAAGCCCATCATCGGCGTGGCTAACACCTGGATCGGTACCATGCCCTGCAATTACAACCTGCGGGAATTGGCTGTGAAGGTGATGGCAGGCGTGCGCGCAGCCGGCGGCACTCCCATGGAGTTCAACACCATCGCCATCAGCGACGGCATCACCATGGGCACCGAAGGCATGAAAGCGTCGCTGGTGAGTCGCGAAGTGATCGCGGATTCGATCGAGCTGGTGGCCCGCGGGCACATGTTCGACGGCATCATCGCGCTGGTGGCCTGCGACAAAACCATCCCCGGCGCGGCTATGGCTCTGCTCCGTTTAAACATTCCGGGCGTGATTCTGTATGGCGGGTCGATATTGCCCGGCAGGCACAACGGGCATGACATTACGATTCAGGATGTATTTGAAGCGGTAGGCGCCAACGCCGCCGGAAAGATGTCAGACGCCGAGTTACTGGAAATCGAGAACAACGCGTGTCCCGGCGCAGGCGCCTGCGGAGGCCAGTTCACTGCCAACACTATGGCTACCGTGATGGAGCTGATCGGCCTTTCGCCGATGGGCACGGCCGCTGTTCCCCAAGTGGACGCGCGCAAGAACGATGTGTCTTTCCGCTGCGGCGAGATTGTCATGGACGTCGTGCGCGCCGAGCGCAAACCACGTGACATCGCCACTCGCAAAGCATTTGAGAATGCCATCGCGGGCGTCGCGGCAACCGGCGGCTCGACCAATGCAGTGCTGCACCTGATCGCCATGGCGCGCGAAGCCGGCGTGGCGCTCGATCTCGACGATTTCCAGCGCATCAGCAATCGCACGCCGCTGTTCGTCGATCTCAAGCCGGGCGGCAAATTCGTGGCGGTGGATGTGGATAAGGCGGGCGGCATCGGCGTCATCGCGCAGCGGCTGGTCGATGGCAAATATGTGGACGGCTCCGCGCTGACTTGCACGGGCGGCACGTTCGCCGAGGAAGCTGCCAAAGCCGTCGAGACGCCGGGGCAGGAAGTAATCCGGCCGTTGTCCAAGCCGTTAAAACCGACCGGCGGACTGGGAATTCTGCGCGGCAGCTTGGCTCCGGAAGGCTGCGTGATTAAGCTCTCCGGGCATAACAAAATGACGCATCGCGGCCCGGCGCGCGTGTTCAATTGCGAAGAAGATGCCATGGCCGCCGTCACGCGCGGCGCAATCAAAGCCAACGACGTGGTGGTAATCCGCTACGAAGGTCCGCGCGGGGGACCGGGCATGCGCGAGATGCTGGGTGTCACCGGCGCCATCGTCGGTGTGGGGCTTTCGGAGAGTGTCGCCCTGGTGACGGATGGCCGTTTCAGCGGCGCCACCCACGGCTTCATGATTGCGCACGTAGCGCCAGAAGCCTTCAACGGCGGGCCGATTGCTGCCGTGGAAGAAGGCGACATGGTTTCGATTGACGTCGCCACCGGCCGCCTCGATCTGGAAATTCCACCGGAAACCCTGGCTGCCCGGCTGCGCAAGTGGCAGGCCCCGGCGCCGCGCTACGCGACCGGCGTCTTCGCCAAGTACTCGACGCTGGTGGCATCGGCATCGGAAGGCGCCGTCACGTCGAAGTTCTAGATGAAGATTCTTTTCATCGGAGATATTTTCTCTTCCGTCGGTCGGCGCATTGTCGCCGACCATTTGCAGGACATACGGGAAACGCAGGCCATCGATCTGGCTATTGCCAACGCCGAGAATTCCGCCGGCGGCTTTGGCATTACGCCGGATATTGCCGATGAGCTGTTCGCGCTCGGCCTGGATGTCCTCACCAGCGGCAACCATATCTGGGACAAGCGCGAGATCTACGAGTACTTCGCGCGCCGCCCCCGATTATTGCGTCCGGCCAATTACCCGGATGGCACACCCGGCGCCGGCGTGGTAAAAGTGAAAGCGCGTAACGGCGTGGAATGCGCGGTCATCAACCTGCAGGGCCGGACGTATATGCCGTCGACGGATTGCCCCTTCCGCAAGATCGACCAGATTCTGGACTCGCTGGGCCCGCTGGTTAAAGTTCGCTTTGTGGACTTTCATGCGGAAATCACTAGTGAGAAGATGGCGATGGGGTGGTATCTGGATGGACGTGTCTCCGCATTGGTGGGAACCCACACGCACATTCCAACCGCCGACACGCGTATTTTGCCCGGCGGCACCGCTTACCAGACCGATGTGGGGATGACGGGGCCCTATGATTCCGTAATCGGCGTCAAGAAAGAGATCATATTGGAACGCTTTCTGACTTCCATGCCGATTCGCATGGAAGCCGCCAAAGGTTCGCCGGAATTGCATTCGGTGGTACTTGAAGTAGATGAGACCACCGGGAAAGCGACTCACTTCAAGCGCCATACCGTACGGGGAGATTGATTGCAGACTGCTGCGCCGGATCTGATCGGGTTAGCTGCCCAGACGCTGGGCATGCTGCTGTTCTTTGTGCTCTTTCTGCTGGTATGGCGGCAATCGGGGATCGTTTCGTTCGGTTCTTGGAGCCTGGCATGGCTGCTGCAGGCCATGGCGCTGGTCTTCGTCTGGTTCTACTTCTCAAGCGGACAAACAGCCTGGCTCACGCCCTATTCATTTCTTGAATATTCCTACGCCCTTTCCCTCGCTGCGGCGGCGCGCATGGAGAACCTGGGCGCTTCCAAGATCTGGAACAAGTCCTTGCGCGCGCTGGTGGGATACCCGGTGTTTCTGGCGATCGCTTACGGCCTGGGGCTGCAACATCGCTTCGAAACCTTTCATGCCCTGCATTCCCTGGTACTGGCCGCAATTTATCTGTATGGAGCTTCCCGTCTTCACGGCAGTGCCGGCGGCGGCGCGCGCTGGTTTCGCTACGCGCTTACCGCGATGTCGGCGGCATCGCTCTGGCACGCGGCCGTTTTCTATTCGGTCTACCGCCAGGATGGCCCGCTGATCTGGCCGGGATACCTGCGCTACTACAACCTTTACGACCTGGCCCTGCAGACCGTGCTGGCGTTTTCCGCCATGGCGATGTGGATCGAAAACCAGCGCTACCGCATTCTTTCACTCGGCGCCGAATTGGACCGCGTACGCAGCGAGACCTTGAAGGATCTGGACCGCGACCGCCTCACCGGGCTGCGGAACCAGGCTGCTCTGGAGAAAAGCCTGGAGAGCATGGAAGGCTTCAGCGGGGTAGTGGCGGTGTGCGATATGGACAATTTCAAATCCATCAACGACCGCTTTGGCCACCTGGTTGGCGACGAAATTCTGCGCAACGTCGGACACCTGCTACGGGCCTCCATCCGCCAGGAAGACGAAGCGTTTCGCTGGGGCGGCGACGAGTTCGTGATCCTGTTTCACAATCAGAGCCGGGCCGTGGCCACCACCCGTATGCGCGCGCTGCGTGACCGCCTTGGGAGCTTCCAGGTGCGCGGCTTCGGAGTCATGCCCATCTCCTTCAGTTGGGGCACGTCAGAGGTGCAGGGCGGGTCGCTGCGCAAGGCAGTGGACGATGCGGATCGTGAGATGTACGCCAACAAGCGCCAGCAGGCCCCGGCGGATCCGTCGTCACGTATGGGTAGGGCTGAAACGCTGAGCAAGCCGGGGCCGCAGGATTAGGGCAAAGGTTTTGGCTTCGCGGGCGCATGCCTCAGAGCCACGCGGAGATCTTTGTCGGCGCTCTCCAGGCACTCCTGGATTTCTTCGACTTTTGGAACTTTGGATTCGTCAATGTCGGTCAAAGAAGCGCGCGCAGACTGAATACTGTGCACGCTGTCAGTAATCTTCGCGCGCTCACTTTTTGTCAGTTCCATAAAACGTTGAGCAGCGGTGAGTGTCCAGATGCTGTATGTAGGCGTACTTGGCTAAATGCTTTCGTTCATTCGCCATGTGGATTAAATCGTCGAAGCGAGTACTGTCTAAATCGCCTTCAACAACTGCCTGGAATTGAGCCTCGTGAAGTCCCATCAGCTCGCGTATCGCCTCAGCGAAGGCGTCCAGCAACTCCCGAGCCTGTTCACAATACACCAGGCTATTCACGGTTTCACGCCATCCTCACCGCCGAGCACCTCCGCCAACCAAACGTGCAATTCGTATGCCATACCCGCCCAAGACCAAATCCTCTGCAGTCCGACAAAGTCTGACTCTCTTGGCCTTGGCAATGTTTCGGAGAAAATTGATCCATGCTGCCAAACCATTCCCCAGCCCTTACCCCGGTTGACCCTCTAGCTCCCACCCGTTATCATTGAGTAGATTCCCTAATTGGAGGCAAATACAAGATGGGTCCGCTAGGTTGGCAGGAGACGGTCTTCATCTTTGTCCTCGCTCTTCTCATTTTTGGGCCGAAGAAATTGCCTGAACTGGGAAAGAACCTGGCCAAGGGTCTGGCTGAGTTCCGTCGCCATTCGAACGAATTGAAATCCACGTTCGAACGCGAAATGAAAGCCCTGGAGCGGGAGAACGAATCGTTGAGCACGTCGCTGAAAGAAGTGACGAACAATTTCAGCCTCAACGAACACCAGTACGACTATTCTTCCTATTACGACGGGAGCGCTCCTTACGGCTCCGTGTCGCACGATTCCCCCGTGTCCAGTCCAACCACCACAAGCGCATCCGCACCTCAGGGCGCTGAATCAACGGCATTGGCAGCAGCGGCGGTTCCCGCACTGGGAGCTTCCGAATCCGTTCCTCCGGTAACACCGGCAACTTCGGTGGCTCCGGCAACTCCGGCACTTCCGGTGAACGGTGAAGCAGCAGCCGAGCATACAACACTGAAGACTTAGAATGGCATCACCCGAAGACCCCAAGGGAGCGCAGGCTCCCGACAGCGGAAATGTGTCCGGAGAACCGCCAGTCCAGGCGCCGGTGTATGACCCGATGTACGCCGCGGGTATCGCCACGCCTGCCAACACAGTATTTCCTCCGGAGGCTCCGCCGCCACCCTCGAGCCCTCCCGCCGTTACAGGCGGGGGCGGGCCGAAGGCGCCTCCTCCTCCGCCACCACCTCCCGACGACGATCACGACGAAGACGGCATGCTGCGCATGTCGTTCATGGAACACCTGGAAGAGTTGCGCCGCCGGATCTTCCTGATGCTGGTTGGTATCGGTGTGGCATTTGTTGCCAGCCTGACATTCAGCAACCAGCTTTGGAAATTTGTCAGCGCGCCGGCGGTCGAGGCGCTAACCACGTTAGGTATGAAAGGCCCCAATGGCGGGCCTCCCGGGCTGACCCAGATCACGCCCATGGAAGTGTTCAACATCGTCTGGGTGAAGATGCCGATCCTAGCGGCCGTGTTTCTGGCGGCGCCGTGGATTCTGTACCAGGTATGGGCCTTCATTGCGCCCGGATTGTACAAGCGGGAACGGCGGTGGGCAACGCCCTTCGTGGTCTGCTCGGCGGGCCTGTTTATTCTGGGGGGCGCCTTCGGTTACTTTGTGGCCTTTCGCTATGGGCTGACCTTCCTGCTGGGCCTGGGACGCGACAACAACATCACACCGATGGTCTCGGTGAGCGAGTACTTCGATCTTTTCGTCAACGTGATGCTGGGTATCGGTCTGGTTTTCGAGCTGCCGATCCTCATTTTCTTCCTCACCCTGCTGCACATCGTAAGCCCGCGCTTCCTGATCGCGCATAGCCGCTACGCCATTCTGGGGATTGTGATTATCGCCGCCATCGTGACGCCCACGCCGGACGTCTTCAACCTGGTACTGTTCGCCACCCCCATGTGTGCGCTATTCTACGTAGGGATTTTCGCGAGTTATTTGCTGGTGCTGCATCGCGAAAAACGGAAGTTCCCGTGGGCCAAGGTGCTCAAAATAACCGCGATCGTGCTGGTGGTGCTAGCCGTGGCGGTTTATGTGGCCATGCTGGTATTTCATTTGCGGATCGTGCCGCACTGGCCATTCCTGAAACGGTAGACCTCGACTCGACGGATGCTGGAGGCGTGGATGAACATCCATCAGGCCATTAAAGAACTGTTGGCTGAAAAGGAACGGCTGGACCGGGCCATCGCGCATCTCGAGGGAATGCAGAAGCAGCGGGTGGATGGCGCCCCGCCCGCTCAAAAGAGGCGCGGCCGCAAGACCATGGACGCGCAAGCCCGCCGCGAAGTCTCCGAGCGCATGAAACGCTACTGGGAAGCCCGGCGCAACAACAGCGGGAACGGAGCCTCACCCGGCCCAGAGTGAAGCGCTAGGCGGGAGTTTCCGGATTCTTGAAAAACCAGAGCCAGAAGTGCTGCTCGCCGGCGCCGATGCGGTAGCGCGCCTCGAAGCCATTGCGGGTGGCCATGTCCACCGCTTCTTCGTCGGTGAAAGGTACGCCCAGCCAGGTGTTGTCCGGCGACGAAGTTACCGCCGTATAGCCCTGCACCTGGAATTTAAACAAGGCGCCGGGGCGCAGCACGCGGCACACTTCTCGCACATAGCTCTCGATCACTTCCCGGCGCGGAATGTGCTGGAAAACGATGGTCGAGAAAGCGAAATCGAATTCCAACGCGGGCAGGACCTTGAGATCCATGCCATTGTTCTGAAAAACATGGGCGTTGGGGCGTTCTGCCAACGTGACGCCCGCCTGGCGGATCATTTCAGAGCTGATATCCACGCCGTAGACCTCGCCGAACAGGTGCGATAGGGGCAGGGTCACGCGGCCCACGCCGCAGCCGATTTCAAGCACCCGCATTTCGCGCGGATTCCGGCCCTGGCAGATGTTGGTCATGTCGGTGAGAATTTCTTCCGCCACGGTTTGCTCGCCGCTGGAGAAGAATTCCTCGTCGGTCCAACTGGCGCGGGCCGTGTTGACGTAGTAGCGCGCATTCTCGCGAGCGCGCGCATCCCATTCCTTGCGCATTTTCTGGAGCTGCCAGTTCAGATCAGGCTGAGGCATTTACTGAAGATTTGGTGGACGAGATGGGGGTCGAACCCACGGCCTCCGCAGTGCGAGTGCGGCGCTCTCCCAACTGAGCTACTCGCCCATTGACGGAAAGGAACATCACCATCATGCTATCAAACCGCTGCCGGTCGCAACTATTCGGGAATGGCGTTTAAGACGCCGGTGACGGCGGAGGAGAGGCGGCTCCACTGGTCGCGCTCGAGCTGCAATTGTTTGCGGCCGGTGGCGGTGAGGCGGTAGAACTTGGCCTTGCGGTTATTTTCCGATTCGCCCCATTCGGAGGCAATCCAGCCCTGATGCTCCAGGCGATAGAGAGCCGGGTAAAGTGAGCCCTGCTGAATTTGCAAAACCTCTTTCGAAATCTGCTGGAGGCGCAAAAGGATACCGTAGCCATGCAGCGGCCCTAGCGAGACTGCTTTGAGGATCAGCATGTCGAGGGTGCCTTGCAAGAGATCGACTTGTTTGCTCAAATCGCCCTCCTAGAGCGTCTAGAGGTAGGATACAACGGTCCTCCTAGACTGTCAAGGAGAGCAGTGGGCAGGTCCCCGACCTGCCGCTTGAGAATTTGGCAGGTCGGGGACCTGCCCCACTACCTTCCCGACGATCCGAATCCACCAGCACCGCGCACGGAATCTCCCAGCTCGCCTTCTTCCCACTCGACGCGCTCATAGCGCGCGATCACCATCTGCGCGATACGATCGCCCGCTTGTATTTCGTACGCCGCGTGCCCCAGGTTCAGCAGAATCACCCGAATCTCGCCGCGATATCCCGGATCGATCGTCGCCGGGCTGTTGGGCAGCGTGATGGCATGTTTGAGTGCCAGGCCGCTGCGCGGCCGCACCTGCGCTTCATATCCCGGCGGCAGTTCGATCGCGATTCCCGTGGCCACCATACGCGGCACGCCCGGCGCGAGCGTCGCCGCTTCCATCGCGCGCAAATCCAGACCGGCGTCCTCGTCGGGACCGTGCGCGTACTCCGGCAGAAACGCCGCCGGCGACAACCGTTTGATCCTGATCTTCATCGCATCCGATAATAACGTGGTCCCCATGCCAGACCAACCTAAGCGCGTCTTCACCGTTTCGCCCATGCCGCCGGAGAAATGCGCTTACGCGCTGGCTCGCTACAGCCGCTCGCCGGATTCGATTTTGCAATCGCTCGAATGGGTGCGCACACACAACACGCAGAATTTTCTGGAGCATTACTACTTCCAGTACGGCCACGCTTCCATCGCCGATCTCGGCCACACCGTGCTGTGCTTCGAAGGCATGTCGGAGCTGGCGGCGACCGAGATCGAAGACGAGACGCTGTGGGACGGGCAAGCCAAATCGTCGCGCTATCAGGATTTTTCGCACTCCGGTTTCATCACCCCGCGCGAATTTGGCGAAGCCGATGCCGTTGCTTATCGGGCCGCGGGCGATGCCCTGCTGCGCGCCTACGGCGAAGTGCACGCGCGTGTGTTCGAGCACCTCAGCGAGAAGCTGCCTCGCCCCGCCGAGATGAAACCCGACGCCTACGAGCGCAATCTCAAGGCGCGCGCCTTCGACGTGGCGCGCTATCTGCTGTTCTGGGGCGTGCCAACTAACGTCGGCCAGGTGACCAGCATCCGCACGCTGGAAAAGCAGATCAAGCGGCTGCGTTCTTCCGAATACGAAGAACTGCGCAGTTTGGGCGAAGAGATTGCCGCAGCCTGCGCCGCCGAGCCGAATTGCATTTGGGACGAATCCGCGGGGCGCGAGCCGCTGGCGCCGACGCTTGCCCGCCACGCCGAGGCCGATGAATATCTCACGCGCTCTAACAAAGACCTGCAATGTTGGGCGGCACAAAATCTGCCACCGTCGGCGGGGCTGGCCACGGAGCGGGTGGATTTGTTGCGGCCTGTCGATGTTGCGTCCGACATTGTGGCGACGCTGCTCTATCCGGTGACCGACCGGCCATTCCGCGAGCTGTACGAAATCGCGCGCGGCTGGAGTATCGCACGGCGCGCCGAGGTGCTGGACGTGGCGTTGCAATCGCGCAGCCGGCGCGACGACATGCTGCGCGCGTTTCGCGGCGGCCTCTACGCCTACGACATGGCGATCGACCTGGGCGCGTATCGCGACCTGCACCGCCATCGCCGTTGCCAGCAGTACCGGCAAGCGTACAGCGGGCAGTTGGGCTTTGATACGCCCGCGGCGGTTGCGGACTCCGGCGCCACTGACATTTACGACGGCGCCATGCGCCGGGCGTTCGACCAGATGCATGCCCTGCCCGCGCCCGGCTCGCATTATCTGCTGCCGTTCGGAGCGCGCTCGCGGTTCCTGTTCAAGATGGATTTCGCGGAGGCTGAATACATCGCGCGCGTGCGCAGCGGCGTCAAAGGCCACTTCAGCTATCGCGAAATCGCTTGGGAAATGAAGAAGAAGATGGAGGCGCTCGAGCCGGAACTGGGCAGGCTGATCGAAGCCACGCCGCCGTGGGTGGAAGATCCGTTAAAGCGATGAACAGCCGAAGCGCCATCGCCGACGCTTCGCCGATATGTTACCTAATCCTGATTGGAGAGATCGAGCTCCTGCCGCACTTGTTTGCCAAGGTTCTGATACCGCGCCAAATGCTGGAAGAACTGCGGGTCGCGGGCGCTCCCCTTGCGGTTCGCTCGTGGGCGGCGGCCACGCCGGCGTGGATTTCGATACACGACGTGCAGTCCGACCTACAACCGATTCCCCGACTCCAGGCAGGTGAACAGGCGGCCATCGCGTTGGCACTATCGGCAAATGCCGATGTAATCCTCTTGGATGAAAAATCAGCCCGTCGTTTTGCCAGTGAACGCGGACTCAAGATTGCGGGCATCCTCAGTGTCCTGGCTGAGGCCGGAGATCTCGGCTTAGTTGACCTCGCCACCGTCTTCGACAAACTGGCCAAAACCAACTTTCGGTATTCGCCAGGACTACTCAAATTGATACTGGAAGGATTCTTAAGACCTTGAACGAATGACTGCAATATCGTGTTCCAGGTCTGCCATGGAGTAATCGTGGTAGGCTTCGGCACGCCGGAGAAGGGATTCGACGTCCCATCGGGACGGCAGCCCCAGCATCTGCTGGACTTGAGCCGCTGTAATCGTTCCGGAACGGTATGCCTCGACGGCAACGGCTTCCAGCACAGCCTTCGAGACTTCGCCAGAACGAGCCTTTAGCTGTCGCGCTACGTCATCCGGGATTTCGATGGCTACATTCAACTTCGCCGCTCCTCTTCTACTCTATCCGAAAAAAACGCGACTTGGTTTACGCTGCCCTACAACCCCGCTGAGCCCTGCGTGCGGAATTCGTAGCGTTCGATTTCGATCACGGCGTCCTCAAAATTGGACCGGATCACCCGGCCCAACGCTACCAATTTCAGTTGGCAGGTGGCATCCAACAGGGCTGGCCAGCTCACAGCCAGCTCCAGCCGCTTGCCTTCCGTCAATCGCTCGTCGCTGCGGAAGAGAATGGCGCGAGAGCTCATGTTGACCGTGCGGCATTTTCCGGTGAGCGGCGTGGCGCGGGTGTCCAACACCGTGAAGCGCGCCTCGCGCTCCAGCGGAAAGCGGTCCGCGACCCGTCGATTGTTTCGTTGCGTCACTTGCATGAGTGTAGGCCTTTCGGCTGCGTTGTTATGATGAGATCTATCGCCCGCCGTCACAATAGCCGGGAAGGTTCATTCCGCGGCTAGTACGCCGGTTTGGCAATGGCGGTACGAAGGAGGAGCCCCAATGGGTGCAATCGGAGCGAGCAGCCTGGCTGCCAAGAAGTGCGTGCCTTGCAGGGGCGGAACGCCTCCCCTCGAAGGTTCGGAACTACAGAGATTGTCCACGCAATTTCCGGATTGGAGAGTGATTGACGGGCACCATATCACCAAGCGATTCACTTTTGGGGATTTCAAAGCTGCGCTGGACTTCGTCAATCGGGTAGGCGCCATCGCCGAGGAGGAGTTCCATCATCCCGACATCCTGCTGGCCTGGGGGAAAGCCGAAATCACGACCTACACGCACAAGATCAACGGCCTGAGCGAGAACGATTTTATTCTGGCGGCG
>Ga0209579_10002168_pt1 | contig 15390 bp, 13 predicted proteins | sample Coa_R1_2_FD_187152 | JGI IMG/M metagenome (GOLD analysis project Ga0209579, IMG submission 187152) | Surface soil microbial communities from Centralia Pennsylvania, which are recovering from an underground coalmine fire - Coalmine... | ecosystem: Environmental > Terrestrial > Soil >... | reverse complement strand
TCCCGAAGAATCTGTCGGCGGAATTGGAGCGGCGCGGCTGTACGATTCCTCAAGTGCCGATGATCGCGGGGCCCCACAATGTGATCCAAGGTGAATTTGCAAAGCCCGGGCAAAAGGATTGGGCGGCGCTGTGTTCGGTGAACCGCGTCTCTTCGATCCTCGTGTTTTGGAACGGCTCCGAAGTGCGCCCCGCTGAAATCGAGAAGATGAAGGATATCGATCGTCTTCAGAGCTGGACGGATCAGCAGATGGTGTATTCCAGGGCAATCACGGCGACCGATGAGAAAAACATTATGAAATACTACAACGCCTTCGGCGGCGAGAAGCCTCCACCGATCGACCATCAGGGCATCGACGATGCGTTCGTAGGCAAGGCGTCGGTCATCCGTTATTTCTATCGAGGCGCGTGGCTTCATTTGACGGGCGCGGATTAGAAGGACGGGATCCGGTTACTCGAGTCTCTGTGAAAAGCGGCAATCCCGCTTCCTTTGGTCGCGGCTCGGTTTCGGCGCTCTACCGCATCAGTGGCTTAGCGAGCCACGACCGAAGGAAGGTGCGCTGTCCCGTCGCGAAGTGGATTCATGCTATCGTCATCCCCGGCAGCTAATCTAATTGACTTGGGAGGTCGACCATGCGCCTTGCGCTTCTTTTGACTCTGGCTTCGCAGGCCATCTTTTCACAGACTCCAGCCTGCGACGGAAATATTGTGATCGTCCGGGTGTCTGAGATCAAGCCCGGTCACATGGATGGCTTTATGGCAGCGGTGGAGGCGCACAAGGCCTGGTATCGAGCCAACGGCATCAAGGACAACGAAATGGTGGTGTCGCGCGTTATCGTCCGCGATAAGGATGGCACGCAGTCGTATTCAGACAAGGAAGTGCTCACCTATCACGTGAATCCGCCGGGCCCAGCGCGGACGCCCAACCGCGGCGACGCGGCGTGGAACGCTTACGTAAAGCAATATCGCGACAGCTCCGACCTCAAGAGCGAGTACATGACCTGCATGCCCAAGCATTCCATGCCGTCAGGTCACTGAGCTGCACGATCAATTCGGATTTCGAAGGATCAATTCATCGGTTTCCACGGCTTTGACCCAAGCCTCGCCATGGCCTGGCGTGTGCGGCGCTCTTTCGCTTTATCCCGGTAGTAGCTTCCGGCTGTGTGAATAACGCCGGCAAATGCGATCGCGATCAGCAGAGTGGGAAAAATCGGGAGCATGAGTTGAGCATGCGCCGGAGCCGGCTGCCTCGCAATCCTTCCCTTAAACGATTCGTTGCAGTACGCCCCTGGGATGGTCATAGTACCGAGCACGAGGCAGCGGACTCCTGATCTAATTTAATTCATGCGATTCAAGAACTTGCTCCGGATTGTTCCGTTCGTGCTGCTGGCCGTGTGTGGCTCCGCGGCGGAAGGCCGCAAGTGGGCGACGAGCTGGACGGCGTCCGTGCACGGTCCCTATCCTTCAGGCAACGCTTCGGCTCAACCGAATCTTCGTTTTGTTTTTCCCTCCGCGTCGACGGGAGCCCGCGATCAGACCTTTCGACTCGTTGTCCAGCCGGATATCTGGGGCTCGCAGACGCGCCTTCGCTTTTCGAACGCTTTCGGTTCGAAGCCGGTGACCTTCGATGGAGTCTTCGTCGGTCTGCATTGGAGCGGCGGCGCAGTGGTCGCGGGTACCAATCGACCGGTGCATTTCGGAGGCAAGGCGAGCGTTACGATCGCGCCCGGCGATTCAGTGTGGAGCGACGGGGTCCCGCTCACGGCCGCAAGGAATCTGGACGGACGGAAACTGGCGGTAAGCTTTCACGTCGACGGCGAGAGCGGTCCCATGACCTGGCACGCCAAAGCCCTGACGACGTCCTATCTGACCGCGCCCGGCGCGGGCTCCAAAGGACAGCTCGAAGACGAATCCGCGTTTCCTTTCACAACGACATCGTGGTATTTTCTGGACGCCGTCGACATGATGGCGCCCGCCGCGACTCAGGTGATTGTGGCGCTGGGCGATTCCATTACGGACGGAACCGCCTCCACGCTGAACGGCGACGATCGTTGGCCGAACGCACTTTCGCGGCGGCTGCATGCGGTCTATGGCAGCCGTGTTTCGGTAGTGAACGCGGGCATCGGGGGCAATCAGGTCGTCGGACCGGCCGAGTATTCCTCGCAAAAGCCCGCCCCCGGCGGACCCTCGGCGCGGCAGCGTCTGGATCGAGATGTTCTCAGTTTGTCTGGCGTCAGCGCGGTAATCTGGCTCGAAGGCATCAACGATTTCAGCAATAACGCGAACGCCAGTGTCGAGTCGGTTGAGGCGGGGATGAAGGATGTTGTGGGACGCATTCGCGCCAAGCTGCCGTCGGCGCGCGTGATTGGGGCTACGGTAACTTCGGCTCTGGGCGCGAGCGGCGCGCATGGTTCGCCCGAGGAGGATCAAAAGCGGAAAGCCTTGAACGAATTCATACGCCATTCGGGCCTGTTCAGCGGAGTGGCGGATTTCGACCAGGCGACGCTCGACCCGCAGACCGGCAGCCTTCGCCCCGAGTTCGTGCCTGACAGCACCGTCGGCGGTCCGGGAGACAAGCTGCACCCGAATCGCGCCGGCTATCTGGCGATGGCGATGTCGATCGACCTCAAGTCCGTCGTCCACTGAAACGGTGGGGCCACTTCTCAAGTTCTTTGGCCACCTTGCCGGTCGCATGGTTGACCGCGCTGTTCCTATGGATCCTCTCTATTCAGACCGCAGCGCCTCTACCGGATTCACCGAAGCTGCCCGGCGCGCCGGGAGAAAGCTCGCGGTGAGGGCGCTGATCGCAAGCACTGCGGCGACGGCGCTGAAGGTTGAAATATCCCATGACTTTGTGCCGAACAACAGGCTTTGAAGCAGCGCCGCTGCGCCAATCGAACAGATCAGTCCTACCACGATGCCGATTCCGGCGAGCCAGGCCGCTTCTGTGAGGATCAGCCGGTAAACCGTCCGTGTTTGCGCGCCGAGAGCGATTCGAACTCCGATTTCACGAGTACGCTGGCTGACGGAATAGGCGACGACGCCATAAAGTCCCACTACGCCGAGGATCAACGCGAGAACGGCGAATCCCGCGGCGAGCCAGGCGGACGATCTGCGCAAATAGGCCGCCGACGAATTGTTGATCTCATCGTTCATGCTGTGGGGATTGCCGGTCATCACGCTGATGTCAAACTGATGAATCGCCGACACCAGCGTCGGAAGAAACGCGTTCTCGTCTTGCGAGGTGCGGACGACTAGAATGAAATCGTTATCCGGATTCTGATTGAAGGGCGTGTACATTGTCGGCCAGGTGACCGAGTCGATGGCGCCCTCCTTCACATCGTCGACCATACCGACAATCGTCATGGGAATCGGATTGGTCCGTTGATAAGAAATCTGCTGGCCGATGGGGTCCTTCGACGGGTAATACTTTTCCGCGAATGCGCGGTCGATGATGACGACCAGAGGCTTTGAAGCGTCGTCCGAGTCGCTAAAATAGCGCCCGCTCAAGAGACGAGCGCCCAAAGTTGTGAAATAGCCCGGCGTTACTTCCCGCTCGCCCACATCGTTGTGCTCCCCGTAGAAGGGACGATCCAAAAATTGGATCCACGAGGTATTGCCGCCGGCGATTGGGAGGACACTCGAAGTCGCCACGGATTCGACGCCGGGAAGGGAAGACACGCGGCGCAGGATTTCGTGGTTTAGCGCGATGAACTGGTCATTTTTTGAATACGAGGCTCGGGGCGCTTCGATCTGGACCGTCGCCAGGTGATCGGGCTTCATGCCCAGATCGACCTGGAGGACCTTGAACAGGCTCTTTCCCAGCAAGCCAGATCCGACCAGTAAGACGACCGCGGTCGCGAGCTCGACAATTACCAGATGCGAGCCCAGACGTTTCCATGCCGAACCGGAGTGGCCGCGGCTCGATTCCGAAAGACCGGCGCGGGGATTGGAAATCGAAAGACGCAGCGCCGGCGTGACGGTAAACAAAATCGCCGCCAGCAACGAAACCGCGCCGGCGAAGGCCCACTCGCGTGCATGGAGGCCCAGTCCGCTGAGAAACGGCATTCCGTTCAGCATGGTCTGCGGAATGAGCCGCGTGAGAAGCGCAGCCAGCCAATTCGCGGCCAGGAGCCCGATAGCGGTTCCCGCGAAGGCAAGCACAAGGCCCTCGGTGACGAATTGCGCCGCAAGCCGTCCCGCCGAAGCTCCCAGGCCGCTGCGGACAGCGATCTCACGCTTCCGGCCTTCGGAGCGAACCAGCAGAAGATTCGCGACGTTGACGGCCGCGATCAACAGCAGCAGGGCGGAGCCGGAGAGCAGCATGATCAGAAACGGCCGGATGCGCCCGACGATGACGTCGGTGAGCGGAAGAATATTAGACGCCTGCCCGCGATTAGAGCTCGGGTACTGCGCTTCGAGCTGGCTGGCGATCAGAGCAAAATCGGCCGCCGCGTTTTCCATCGAGACGCCGTCCTTAAGCCTTCCGACTCCGTATAGATCGTGGCAACTGCGGCGTTGTTCGCAGGACGTGGTGGCATGCATCGCTGCAAAAAACTCCGCGCGGCCAACCGGGGAGAAATGAAAGTCCGGAGGAAGGACGCCGATAATCGTCGAGACGTCGCTGTCGAAGGTGATGGTCTGGCCGATCGCCTCGCGTTTTCCGCCGAAGCGGGTTTGCCACGTGGTGTAGCTGAGGATGACAACGCGTGGCGCGGAAAGCTGATCTTCGCCGTCCACGAAGTCGCGGCCCAGCATCGGAGAGACGCCGAGGGTCCGGAAGAAACTGGCCGTGACGCGTGCGCCCTGGGCTCGCTCAGCACCGGTCGGGGAGGCGACCATGAATCCGGTCCCCTGATAGGCGTCGAGCGATGCAAGCGTCTTGTTCATCCGCTTCCAGTCGAGGTAATCGAAATAAGAGAGATTGCAGCGTTCGCACAGCGGAATGCGTTCGTAGACGCCCGCCAGCCGGGCTGGATCGCGATACGGCAGCGGTTTCAGCAATGCCGCGTCGACGAACGCAAAAATGGCGACGCTTGCGCAGAGGCCAAGTCCAAGGACCAGGATGGCGGTGATGGTAAACGATGGGTTCTTTTGGAGCTGGCGGATCGCAAAACGGAGGTCAGCCCGCAGGTGATCGAGAACGGCCATGCTAGGAGTACTGCCGCAGCCAGAAAAGGTTACGCGTCAGGCCTGATACACCGTCTTGCCGCCGACGACCGTCCGAACGATCACGATATCCTTGATTTTCTCCTTCGCGACGGTATGCGGATCGTCCGCCAGGACGACGAAATCGGCGAGTTTCCCAGGCGTGATCGAACCTTTGATGGCTTCCTCGTGCGAATTGTACGCGCCATTCATGGTGTTCACGCGGATCGCTTCGTCTACCGTGATGCTCTGGTTGGCGCCCCAGGTTTGCCCATCCCAGCCAGTGCGCGTGACCATCCCCTGCATGCCCATGAGCGGAGCGAACGGTCCCGGACTGAAATCCGATCCCGCGGCCACTTGCACCCCGGCGTCGATCATCGACCGGTAAGCCATGCAGTGCTTCATCATTTCTTCGCCGTAGAAGTGGAACTTGTCGGTGTTATAAAACGCGTACGAAGTGAACATCGCCGGAACCGCGCCGGCTGCCTTGATCCTGCGGACCAGATCGTCATTGATCAGCGTGCAATGCGTAATCTTGGGGCGCGTATCCGCCCGTGGAAACACCTTCTGCGCGCGCTCCACCGCGGTCATGAACATGTCGATCGCCACATCGCCGTTGGCGTGGCAGTTGACCTGGATTCCCGCCCGGTGAACCCGCTCGATCCAGGCGTTGAGATCGGCCTGCGTTTCGGTGATGTTGCCTTTATACGGTGGGCTGACGCCAACGTACGGCTTGCTCAACGCCATCGTGCGCTCGGAGAACGATCCGTCGACGGTGTGCTCCGACGTAGCGCCCAGGCGGATCCATTCGTCGCCGAAGCCGCTGCTGATGCCGCCGGCAATCATCGCCTCCAGCACTTTTCCGCTGGCCTCATAGCTCACACGGTGCAGCAGGTCGCCACGCGCCCGGACTTGCTGCAGGGCGAAAAGATCTCCGCTTTCGTGATGTACGCTGGTCAAGCCATAACGGACAAACTGCTTGGAAATGTAAGCCAGGCCATCGCGATTGCGCTGTAGAGTTTGCTCGGGCGTATACGTGGGACGCTTTCCGGCTCGATTGAGGACGTTCATCGCCCGGTCCGTTACGCGCCCGTTTAAGTTGCCGTTCGAATCGCGATCGAAGGTGCCGCCGGGCGGATTCGGCGTGTTCTTGTTGACATCCGCCATCTCCAGCGCCTTGCTGTTGTAAAACGCCGTGTGCCCCCCGCGATGGTGGACGACGACCGGATGGTCTTTCGACACCTGATCCAGGTCGTGGACGTTGAGCATGCGATTGTCCTTCACCTTGGTGTCGTCGAAGAAATAGCCTGCCACCCAGGTACCCGGCGGCGTCTCGCGCGCTTTCGCGCGGAGCTTTTCGACGATACTCGCGATGGTCACAAATTCGACTTCGTAGGGGTTACCGACGAGAACGTCGAAGAGCAGCGTATCGCCGCCGGCATGATTGTGGCAGTCGATAAAACCGGGTACGACGGTCATCTGCTTGGCATCGAAGGTCTGCGTCATCTTGCCGGTCAGCGCCTTCATCTCGTCCGTGCTGCCGACAGCCAGGAACTTATCGCCCTTGATTGCAAAGGCCTCCGCTCTTGGCGCGCCGGAATCGACGGTGTAAACTTTGGCGTTGAAAACGACGAGGTCCGCGTTTTGCGCATCCAGATCGGCGGCGGTGGCGCGGCCGAGCCATGGCCCTCCGGCAAGCCCGGCGATGCCTGCTCCCGTCATGCCCAGAAATTCTCTACGGCTGCGCCTCATGGCTGGTGCCTCCTGTATTTCAAACTCGAAGGCACCAAGTTACCATAGGTGCGCTGTGAGCAATGAACGCGCGAGCTGATCTATCGTTTCCATGGATTCAAAACCTGCATCTGTGCCGCGGTAAAATCGCCGGTATTCCGCGAAACGATTGTCAGGTTGTGATGGATCGCGGTCGCGGCGAGCAATCCGTCGATAACCGATACAGCGATGCCTTTGCGTTTCGAATCCGCCGCGAGTACGCCCCAACGCTCAGCGATCGGCGAATCAATCGGCAAGATCCTTCCCGAGAACCGCGCCGGCAGATCAATGTCCAGCCATTTTTCAACGCGCGTCCTACGCGTGCCTTGATCGAGTCCCGAAAGGCCCTTTCGAATCTCGCCGAGAGTCAGGACGCTCAGATACAGTGATCCCTCGTACGCTGCTTCCATCCACTCAACGACACGCGGTTCCGGCTTGGGGCGAACCAGTTCGGAAATGCAACTCGTGTCGAGAAGAAAGCCGCTCATAACTCGACGTCGCGGCCAGTATCCCGGTCGCGTGTCAGGTCAAGGTTGATCCCCACCAGCGGCGACTCGCGAAAAAACTGCACGAGGCTCTTCGGCTGCCGCGACTTGAGCACAAGCTTTTCGTATTGCTCATCCGAAATCATCACCACGCCCTCTTTGCCCTGCCGCGTAATTCGCTGTGGTCCCTCAGTCCGCGCCAGACGGAAAACTTCACTGAATCTGGCTTTGGCCGTCTGAATTTGCCAATTAGGCTTTTTAGAAGTAGTGTTCATAGTGTTCTGACTAGTCTGACTAGTTTGATTGTAAACCGTTCTTACGTTCGCGGCAATGACACAGCTGATGCCCAGGGTTGCCGTACTAAACTCAACCTTAAGACATCCTTATGAAACGCCTCCTCTTCCTGATCCTTTGCACAGCCGCGCTTCTTGCCCAACCACCGGACCTGGAAAAAAAGCTCGACGAACAGATCTCCGCATCCCTTCGCAAAGCCGGCGCTCCGAGTGTTTCAGTCGCCGTGGTCCGGGATGGCAAGCTGTTTTATGCGAAGGCCTTCGGCAGCGCCGATCTGGCGGCGAAGCGCCCTGCCGATACCAATACCCGCTACGCTGTCGGATCGGTCTCGAAGCAGTTTACGGTCGCCGCGCTTCTGTTGCTCCAGGAGCAAGGGAAGCTTTCGCTTGACGATCGCGTCGACAAGTACTTTCCCGATCTCACGGGCGCCGGCCAGGTTTCCATTCGCCAGTTGCTCTCGCACACTTCCGGATACGAAGACTACGCGCCGCAGGATTACATCATTCCGGAATGGACGCAGCCGACCACTCCGCGCGCGATTCTGGACCGGTGGGGGAAAAAGCCGCTCAATTTCGATCCCGGGACCCGTTGGCAGTACAGCAACACGAATTACGTGCTGGCGGGAGAGATTTTCGAGAAGGCTTCCGGGCAGCCGCTGGTCGCATTCTTGCGCGAGAAGATTTTCGGGCCGCTCGGCATGAAGTCCGCCTCGGATTGGCCGCCCGAGCAGCCTGACGACGCGACCGCCTACACTCGTTACGCTATCGGCCCGCCGCGGCCGACGAAACGCGAAGCCACCGGCTGGTATTTTGCGGCGGGCGAGCTGGCCATGACGCCTTCCGATCTCGCCAAGTGGGACATCGCATTCCTCGAAAAGAAAATCCTGTCGCCGAAGTCGTACGAAGAGTTCACGCGCGAGGTGCGGCTGGCCAACGGCGACCGCACTCACTATTCGCTTGGTCTTTCCGTTACCGAGGTCGCCAACATTCCGGCATTCGAACACGGCGGCGAAGTATCCGGCTTCCTCTCATCAAACACGGTCTTTCCCACTCGCAATGGCGCGGTGATTGTACTTTCGAATCAGGACGTTGTCAGCATGGTCGGGCCGATATCGAATCAGGTCACCCGGCTCGTGTTTCTGCCAGAACGGCATGAGCCATCGGGCGCGGATACTGCTCAGGTCGAAAAAATTCTGGCCGGATTGCAGGCCGGCAAAATCGACCGCGGCTTATTTACAGCGAATGCCAATTCTTACTTCAGCGAAACCGCGCTGCTCGATTGCAAGGCATCGCTTGGTCCGCTGGGGAAACTCAAATCCGTGGTGGCGGTTTCAGAAAACCTTCGCGGCGGGATGACGCACCGGTCCTATCGCGCCCAATTCGAAAAGAAGACGCTTCTGTTGAACATCTATCTGCTGCCCGACGGGAAGTACGAACAGTTTCTGGTCGAAGACCAGGTCTAGCAAAGGGGTCTAGCTAAGGGCCCTAGCTAAGGGGCGGCGCAAGCAAAATTGCTCGCATCGTCGATGCTGCCGGAGCCCTTATATTTCGCGGTCTGCGGATACGGGCACAACGGCCGCGTTCGATCTATTTTGCCGTCCTTCATTCGCGCCGCGACGATCTTGTCCGGAGCCTTGCCTTGTTCCACCCACTGTTCCATCATGCCCATCATGTCGAACGTGTTCGGTCCTTCGCTCCCGCCGCAATGGCCCATGCCCGGGGCCATGAACAAGCGGTACGAGTCGCGAACCTTGCTGGCGCCGCCCATGGCTTCGAGCACGCTTTGGTAATAATTGACGCTCATCCGCGGCTCGATCTGCCAGTCGTTCCAGCCGTGATACTGGACCAGCTTTCCGCCGTGCGCGAAGAAGGGCTTCAAGTTCGGATCCAGCGCGTTGATCAGGCCGTTGTCCATTTTTTCCGTCATCGCGATATCGGTGTCGAAGTTCAGTGTCCGGTAATCCCAGGCCGGATTCCGAAATACGACGTTCTTGAAATGCTCATTCGCGATCCCGAACGGCTGCGGGCCAGCCGTCGTCCCCCATCCGAGTTCGCTGCCCGGCTCGAACCCTGGAGCGACCTGCTGTTTGGTTCTCGGATTCACCGCGCCGGAATAAATCTTCCGTGCCGCCTCCACTTGCGGAGTGGTCAGGCACGCCGGACCATCCGCGCCCTTACACTCGATCACTTTCGGATCGAAGTGGCAGCGCGTGGGATCTTCCATAATTCCGTCCTTCACCCCGTCGATCGTGTCGCACGCTGCGACGGCTGCTTCGTGGATGGCGCGATATTTTTCCGGGGGAATGTAGCTTGCAGGATCGTTATGTACCGCCTGCGCGATCCAGATGGCCTCCTCGGCGCGTCCGGTCCAGTTATTCGCAGGCGCGCCGGCGATGATGCCGTTGAAATCATCCGGGAACCGCTGCGCTTCTTTCAACGCCTGCTTTCCGCCGGCGGAACAGCCATTCCAATACGACAGCTTTGGAGGATTTCCATAAAATGCCGCGATGATCGCTTTCGCCTTGACGGTCATCTCATGTTCGGACCGGTATGCGTAATCGATCAGCTTTTCCGGATGCCCCAGCGCAAAACTGGCACTGCTGCCGGTGTGCCCGGTGTCGGTGGAACTGGTCGCGTAGCCGTGCTGTAAAGCCTGCGCCATCGCGGGAGTATTGATCGAACCGGACCAGCCGCCATTCCCGACCGCCTGATATTTTCCATTCCAGCCGGATACCGGCAGCCAGACCTCGATCTTGATATCCGAGTCGGGGGTCGGCTTCAGCGTCGCGGCCACGCGGCAAAAGGCAGGCAGGTCGCCGCTGCCGTCCTGGCGCGCCTGCGTAATGTTCGTATCCGGCAGCGACAATCCCGCGAGGCTCTCACACGACGCCCCGAATCCAGGCAGACTGGTAACCGCGAGAATTGCGACACAGAAAATCCAGCGCACCGTTCCTCCATTTTAGAAGCGAACGCTTATCTTCCCGCGCGCGCCGCCTCGCTGCCCTCGCTTAGAGCGACGATTCCAGACGCCTCGTCCGCGGCCATGGGAATCACCGTGCTCAGCCGCGTCAGGTCGAACACTTCACGAACACGTTTGTTCGCGCCGATCAGGACGAACCGTCCGGCGGCGTCTTTTGTGACGGAGGTAAACACCTCGACGACAAAACCGATTCCCGTCGAATCGATGTAGGGCACGTCATGAAAATCGAGCATCATCTTGCGGCACTGCGATTTCTTGACTTCGCCGACCTTTCCGCACAGGTGGGCGCGATCCGCCCCCGTGACGAAACGGCCCCTGAACCGCACTACACACATATCTTCCCGGTGTTCGATGTCGACCAGCATAAAACTCTCTCGGGTAAATGTTACTACGTCTTAAGGCGAGCCGTACGGCTCGACATGCACCAGCACGTCTTCCACCCACTCCAGCTCCGTCTTGATGGTATTCTTCACCGATCGCGCGATCTCATGCGATTCGCGGACGGTGAGATCGGGGTCCACTTCCAGGTGCAGGTCGACGTGGTAGCGCAAGCCGGTCTTGCGGGCAAAACATTTTTCGATCCCCCGTGCGCCCTCCACCCGCATCGCCACGGTCCGGATCTGCGACATCTGCTCTTCGTCGGGCATCGTGTCCATCAACTGCAAGACGGTTTCGCGGACCACGCGCAGCCCCAGGAAAATCACGATCAGTCCGATGATGAACCCGCCATAATGGTCAGCCGCGGCAAACTGAACCCAGAAAATCGAAACCACCACGGCAATCAAAGCGACCGCACCCGAAAGCACGTCGACCATGTCGTTCCACGCGTCCGCCGCCAGTCCGGAACTCCCGCTGCGACGCCCCATGCGAAACTTGGCGGCGCCTAGAATCGATTTTGCCGCGATGGATCCGATCAGCGGCCAGACCGCGTAAATCTCCGGGGAATGGCGAATGTAGCGTTCCTCCAGCGCCCGCAGGCTGATCACGGTTCCTGTCGCCACTAATATTCCGCCGATGGCGAGGCCCACCAGAATCTCGAATCTTCCGTGCCCGTAAGGGTGGTCTTCATCGGCCGGTTTCGCCGCGACCCACAATCCCAGAAGCACTAACCCCGATGTAAAGAAATCACCGGCGGATTCAAAACCGTCCGAGATCAGCGACACCGATCCGGCCGACAGCCCCACGCCAATCTTGACGACTGCCAGAACCGCACTGATGGCGATGCTGACCTGTGCGACGCGGCGCGCCAGCGATTCCTGCACGCTCCGTGTCCGGATCAACTCGATAGGTTCGCCAGCAGACGACATTCGCGCACCGCTGGAGGGTCCCATATCCTGAGCTTATCGTCAGCGCTGGCGCGCGGCTGAGGCTACCGGCCCGCGAATCCACAAAAACATCCCGGCCGAGGCGACTTGCGCGGCCACTCCGAACGCCACTAGCGCCGTCAGGGCGTGCCTGTCGTACAGAAAGCCCATGGCGACGCTGCCCAGGAACCACAGCACGCCGAAGACTCCGTTAAATGCTCCGAATGCATTCCCGCGTTTATTCATCGAGACAACCTGCGAGATTCCGGACCGCAACGATGCATCCTGCGCGCCCAGCCCCGCCGCCCAACATCCCACGCTCGCCACCGCGGCCTGAGGCCCGCCCAAGAATCCCAGGGGGAGAGACAGCAGAGAAATCAGCGTCCCCAGCGCCAGCACAACCAGGCCAAATCGATCGAACAGCCGTCCGAACACGAAGGCGGTAATCCCGTTGACGCCCATCGCGCCGGCGTAGAGCAGGGGAATCGTCTCCTGCGAAAAAAATCCCGCCGTTTGGAAATGATACGCGAGCAGGGGAAAGTCGATGAATCCTAACGCGAGCAGTCCCGCCGCAGCGACATAAATCCAGAATACGCGCGGCAGAGTTTGCTGCCCGGGTGTTTTCGCCGAAGAGCCCTGGGCTGGATGCAACACCCGAGCCGTTGTCAGCGCGATCAACGTTCCCAGCGCCGGAACCACCAGCCACAGGAACGCCGGCCCGAACTGATGGTTCGACCGGCTCACCGCGATCATCATGACCAACGGCCCAATTACGGCCCCGGTCTGATCCATGATCGAATGCAACCCAAACCCAAATCCGTGCCCGACTTCCTGCGTCGCTTCGGAAAGAAGGACATCGCGCGCCGGCCCCCGCAGCGCCTTGCCGGTGCGTTCGGCGATCACCAACGCCGCGGCCATTTTCCAATTCCCCGCGAACGCGAGCGCCGGCACCGCGACCACGTTCATCGAATAGCCGAGCATCGTGATGGTCCAATACGCGTGCGTGCGATCGGCCAGGCGCCCGGAGAAAAATCGCAGGCTCGCGCCGAGCATTTCTCCAAACCCCGCAATGAAGGCGACTTGCGCCCCCGTGGCGCCGAGATCCTTTAGATACGGCCCGATGCTCGAATGCGCGCCTTCATAAGTCATGTCGGCGAACAGGCTGACGATGCCCAGGCAGACGATAAATCCGATCGCAGTCTTGCGCTTCTGCTCGGCTGCCGTCAAGCGTGGCCCTCGGTGAGCGTTTCCACGACTGAGAGTACCCCGAGCACGATCAGCGCTGTCACGCCGCAATAGCGGATGATTTTCGGCGGCACGTGCTCCTGAATCCATCCGCGCACGCCGGCTCCGATGGACGCGGCAAGAATTCCCTTGGTCACCATCGCGCCCACGGCACCCAGCCACACGACCACCGGCACATGAAACTGGGCCGACCTCGCGGCGGCGGTGATCTGTCCGACGTCTCCCCACTCAGAAAAGAAAATCGCCCCAAACGAGACCATCGCGGCCTTCGGCGCCGATACCTCTTTTTGCGCCGCTCGCCTTTGGTCTTTTCTCCACACCGTTATGGCGACGCCGATAAAGCTAAGCGCCGTCACCGTCGCGACCAGCCATGGGGGTAACTTGGAAATCGCCTCGCCGACAGCCACGGCGACTCCCATCTTCAGCATGAACGCCAGTGACATCCCGAACATGATGGGCACCGTCCGATAACGCGCCGCCAGCACGCCGGTGGTGTAAAGCAGCTTATCGCCGACAATTTCGGCTACAAAGACAGCACCGTAAGTAGCGAAGAAAATAGGAAGCATGACTGCGTATTAGGATGCCACAACACTTCATGGCAATCGGGTCACGCTGGAACGATCGAGACCTACCTCAAATACATCGCATTGAAGAAAAACTTGTACGCTCCGTGCGACTGCCCGCGCCATTGCGGCCGGAATCCGAGCAGAATCACGTGCCCCTTCCCATAATTCACATCCAGCGCAGCCGCCTTCCCCTGCAGGCGGTCTGCACCCGCCAAATATCCGCTCTCGAGCGGCGAGCGCTCCTTCGGATAACGCGCAAGCACCGAGCCCTTGAACTCGGTCTTCGTCTCAAACGCTGGCCCTCGCTCAAACATCACGATCGGATCGGCGGACAGCCCCGCCGTCAATGCGTTCTTCGCATCCTCGATATGCACTTTGAGGAGGCAGCCAGAGCAGAAGAATTGGGTCTGATTCAAACCGGCGACCGCGTTCGTCACCGGCAACGTGAACTGCTCGATCGCGAACAGCGAGGCGTTGTTGAATGTCACCAGAGTGCCGCCGTCATTGACGAAATCGCGCAATTCGTCCGCACCCTTCTGCCCGATTCCCCCGGCGTACCGTTCCGGAACGGTGCCCGGCTGGTGCCCTTCGAGAATCGACCGCGAAGTCGAATCCGTCAACACGATCACGTCGTACTTGTCACGCAAACGGCCCGCCTGGATGTCGGCGTTGTAGAGATTCGTAAATGGAAAATCGAACTGCTCGAATATCCAGCGCGTCCAGCCTTCGTCCGCGCTGGCCTGCCAGGATCGATACAGGCCGGCCCGAGCGGGCTTCACGGCTTTCCCCGCCTCTTTCACGGCGACTGTTTTCAGGCGATTCTCCGCAAGAATTGCCTCGACCTTGGATTTTGCAATGTCTGACACCGAGATATCGTCGCCGGTGAAGCCGACAGTTCCGCCGGCTGCAAGAATCTGGTTGACCGCCCGGAAACTCGCGTTCGCATTACGATTGAATGGCGCCGCCAGACCCTTTGTGGAGGTGATGAGCTCCAGCCCCTTCCGAAACTCCTGCGTAGGCGGCGTGGTCACGGCGTGGACTTCGATGTCCATCTGATAGGGCAGCGTCCAGCCTGTAACATCGTACGGCCGCTGGTCGAGTTGAGGGTATTTCTGCGGTTCAAACAATTCTTTCACCAGCCCCGCAAAAGGCTGATCCATCAGAATCACCCAGGCATTCGATGACTGCCGGACTTCGATTCCATGCAGCATCAGCTTTTCCATCAACAGGGCCGCGGTGGGCGCATCATGCTGTTCGCGCGGAATAATGTAGGCGTACGGCGGTTCTTTCTCGAATTTCTCGATGGTCTCGCGGGCAGCCCGGTACTTGTTGTACTGCATCTGCTCGTGATATTTCGCCGAGAGATCCAGCACCGCCATCGACGCGCCGTACATGTACCTGCACGCGTCCGCCAGCCGCCACCAGCCGCCCTTCCACGGGCTGGCGTACAGCATCTCGGACTCCAGGCCCTGCCGCGACTGGGGAAATTCGTTGACGGTGTAAAAATGCGGCGTCGCGTAACGGTAAAGCGCGGTCTCCGTGAAGAACGAGATCGTATGTCGAAAATTGCCGATGTTGTCGATGTATCCGGGATACCAGAC
>Ga0209579_10002167_pt1 | contig 15391 bp, 13 predicted proteins | sample Coa_R1_2_FD_187152 | JGI IMG/M metagenome (GOLD analysis project Ga0209579, IMG submission 187152) | Surface soil microbial communities from Centralia Pennsylvania, which are recovering from an underground coalmine fire - Coalmine... | ecosystem: Environmental > Terrestrial > Soil >... | reverse complement strand
TTCTGCGGCTGTTGGGCAAAGTCCGCCGGCGGTAGCTTTACAAAATTCGCGAATCCTGACGAGATGGGGCGCAGCATATTGCGCCCCTACGCGTTTTGGCGCTGAAAATTTTCAGAAGGTGAAGCGGAGGCGGGCGCTGGCGCTGCGCGGGGCGGCGACGGCGGTGCCGGAGAAGAGGCCGGCGAAATCAAGGACGTTAACACGGTCGGTCAGATTGTTAACCTCGACCTGAAAATGCAGCGCGCGGTTTTCCTTGTGGTACAGCTCGGCCCCTGCCGCCGCGCCTAAGGCAAAACTGGGCTTCACCCGCCCGCGCTCCAGATTGACGCGGGACAGAATGGCTTCGCCGTATTGCGCCAGCAGAAAATTCAGATCAAGGCTGGACATATCGAGCTCCACCGGCAAACCGCTGCCGTATTGCGCGCTGACCGCGGTCCAAACGCGTTTGGTCACCTGGTTGCGAACGCGGGCGCGCGCGGTGTTGCGCTGGTCCTGTGTGACAGCGAAGCGGCTGGTGTCGGTTAAGGAATTGCCGGCGTCGCTGCCGAGAAAGAGCCCGCCGGTGATAGGACCTTGCGCGCTGGCCGACTGGTTGGAGTAGCTTAGAAAGCCGGAAAAGCGTCCCCACTCCGCGACCGCCAGGCAAATCTCTTCCCCGATAATCCGGGCGTTATCGAAAGCGATGGGAAAACTGACGCCGGTATCCAGCAGCACATCGTCGTCGGCGAAATTGCGGAAGTTGCGGCGGAACACATTGACGTCAAGTCGCATCTTTCCGAAGAGCGCCTGGGTGATGCCACCCTCAAAATAGTTGGCGCGCGAAGGCTGGACTGGCAGGCGCACCACCACCGGATTGAGCGAATCCAGTTGCGGCGAACTGGCCAGCAGCAGATTTTCCATGGCCGGCGTCTGAAAAACGCGGTCATACGAAAAATGCAGCAGCGATTTCGAGTCGGCAAAGTAGCGCGACACCGACAGGCGTGGGCTCCACGCCGACTGGTTCACCACAAATCCGTAATGGTCGAAGCGCAACCCCGCGCCAATGTTCCACGCGCCGGCGTGAAAATTGTCCTGCACATACACGGCGGGCTCGACATCCCATTTGCGCTGCGTGAAAGAAAATTGCTGCAGGGTGCCAGGGTCGAACTGCGACGGATCGGTGATCTGGTAGCGGAGCGCTTCGTGCACCGGCGTGAAAAACGCGTCCACGCCGGCCTTGAAGTCGTGGCGGCCGTGATGCCAGGAAACGTCGGCGCGGGAATAGCCTTCGCGGTAGCCGCGATCCTGCGAGACGATGACCGGCGTGGCCAGATCGTTGGAGCGCAACGTAAACGTGGTGTCGCGCACGCTGGCGGAAAAGCTCCATAGCAAATCCTGCGTCACGATGTGCTGAAAATAGACTTGCCCGCTAGTTTCGGAGCTGGCCGCGTCCTGGCGCTGCCCGGCGGTTTGTTGCACGAGTTCGTTGGGAACGGTGTAGCGGGTCTGGCCGTTGGTGACGGTGAAGCGCAGCTTATCCTTATCGGAGAAGTCGCGTTCGTACGCGCCGGAGAAACCCGAGCCGTTGCTCCAGTTGGTGAAATTCTGCAGCACCGGCGGGTCGAGGTAACGGTCGCTGTGAAAACCCTGCGCGCTGAGCTCCAGGTGGTTTGGTCCGCTCGAGTATCCGAGCTCCGCGGCGCCGCTGAGTTCGTCGAAACTTCCACCGCCCAGCTCAAATCTGCCGTGCCAGCCCGCCGGAGGATTTTTCTCCGTGGTGAGTTCGACGATGCCGCCGAGCTTGCGGCCATACTCGGCGTCGTAGCCGGCGGTCAGCACCCGCATCGACTCGATGTCGCCGGCATCAAAAGCCGGCGCAAAGGCGGGGGAGCGATTTTGCGTGAGCGGCGTGCCGTCCAGCACGTACTGGACCTGATATTCGGAGCCGCGCGGGTGCAACACCCCGTTGGATTCGTAGAGCCAGCCGGGTTGGTCGTTCACTGCGTCGGAAAGCGTGCGCCCGGATTGCGCCGCGCCGTGTTCGCGCAGCTTTTCACCGCTGAGCGAATAGATCGTGGCGATTTCGGAGGGATCCAGCAGTGTGGCCGCGTCGGTCACCTCAACTTTGGTATTAACCGCAGCCATGCCCAGCCGCGCGGTGACGTGTACCGGGACTTCGCTGCGAATTTCGACCAGCGCGGTCCAGTCGGCGAAGCCTTCGGCGGTAACCGTGATGCGGTAAACGCCGAAAGGAAGCTCCGCCGCCGTGAATTTGCCGTCGGCACCGATGTTGAACTGCCGCGCGAACTGGTTGGATTCGCTGACCAACGATGCCGCCGCCGCTACGTCTTTCCCCTGCGGGTCCTGCACTTCGATGCGTAGTTCACCCCGCGCGCGCTGCGCCACCGCGGGGCGGCTCGCCGCCAGAGAAAACGCCACGATCGCGACGAGAAGCGGCCTGCCGCCGCCGCGGCGGCTCCGAGCAGGCTTGAGCAATTTCCGTTCAAAGAGCATCCACTAACACGCTAGCACACGCTACTAGTTCGGTTTGGTACACGGCTAAACGTGTTTCTAAATCGGCGAATCAACAAAATTTTAACGTGACTCGCCCTTGCTGGCCTGCCCGCAATCGCTCAAAATGCCAGAGCCTCAGCAGGCGCCCACACTCCATGTCTGACCGGCCCAGCCCCGCCCTTGTTGCCTTTTCCGATGTCGCATTTGGTTCACGAACTGTTCCTTCCGAGGAGATTGACGCGGCATTCGGTATGCCCAGCGGGAAGCTGCGGCAGCGCGCGGGGATCGTGTCGGTGGCGCATGCCAGCGAGCGCGAGACGGAAGTGACATTGGGCGGGCACGCTGCGCGGGGAGCGCTACGCGCCGCGGACCTGGCCCCGGAGGCGATCGACTGGATTCTTGCCGGCAGCGAGACGCACCACGCATTTCCGTCACTTGCGGCGCAGCTGCACCTGGCGGTTGGCGCGCGGGAAGCCTGCGGCGCCATGGATATCGGCGGCGCCTGCCTGGGATTTCTGAACGCGCTGGCCGTGGCCAAGGCTTTTGTGGAGAGCGGGCAGGGAAGCAATGTGCTGGTGGTGACGGCGGATGTGCATTCGCGCACGCTGACGCCGGGCCGCGTGGCGGGAGAATTCGGAGGACTGTTTGGCGATGGCGCCCTGGCGTTTCTGGTGCAGCGCGCCATGCCCGGAGCACAGCAAGCGACCTTTGCTTTGCGGGATTTCTTCTTCGGGTGCGCGGTGCAATACCAGCGCGCCATCCAGGTTTGCGCCGAGCCCAATGATCAGCTGCGCGTCGTGTTTGACGGTGACGCGCTTTCCCGTGCGGCCACAGCGCGGCTCGACGAATGCATTCGCGAACTCGAGCGGCGCAGCGGTGTGACCCGCGGCGAAGTGGCGGCGTTCGCGACCCATCAGCCCAACCCGCGGCTGGTGGCGTTGCTGGCCAAGAAAATCGGCGTTCCGGTGGATCGCTTTCCGCCGGTGGCCGATCGGCACGGCAACCTGGGTTCGACGACTTGCGCGGCGGCTCTGCACTTGGCGCTGCAACGCGCACGCGAAGAAGACCCGCGTAAGCGCAAGCCAATTTTTCTGGCATCGCTCGGGCCGGGACTCCTCTACGGCGGGGGCTGGCTGGTGCCCGCCTTGTCCCACACAAATGGCGACCGCCCTGGCGTCTAAGGCCCGGGCCAGGTACGCACGGTAAATCCCGAGTCCACGGGCGGGACCATGCAGCTCAGCAACGGCGGCCATCCGGCGTCGGTAGAGGTATTGCGGCAGAGCGTGGAAATCGCGTTGTCGATCTCGGTGGATTCGACCGCACCGTTCAACGGCTCGGCATACACCAGATAACTTTGCCCCACGGCAAGTTTCGCGATGGCAAAGCTCCCATCAAATTGCGTTGGACCGGGCAAACTGCAGCTCCATCCACCGATCGTGCCGGCGGCAATCGAACCGGTGGCGGCGTTTACCGCGACGACTTGTGCACCAAAGATTCCCGTGACGCCGGGCGGAGCGACGGGAAGGGAAATTGGATTGGCGGGCAGTACGTGCCCTTGAATCGCGCCGGTGTGCACCGTATCGGAAGGGTCCGGATACAAGACGCGCAGGCCGGTGCGGTCGTCATCGCCGAGCGGCGCATCGGGTTGCTGCGCACTGGGCCGTGGCGAAGCATAAGTTCCCGGAACGCGCGCATAAGGGAACATCATGGCGCTCCAGATGGCGGAGTGGCTGAAGCCGAAGAAATGGCCGAGTTCGTGGGTAAGGATGGATTCCAGGTCGTAGGATTTAGGACTGGCAGGCAAAGCTGGCGGCGTGGCAAAAGTGATCATGGGATCGCCGGGATTGAAATAGATGTCGGCGTCCAGGATTTGGCCCGGCTGGACGGAAACCGCGCTCCCGCCGAGCTGTTCGCCGATGACGTCCGCGGTGACTACGCGGGTGAACGCCAGTACGCCGGGCGTGAAAGCCATATCAGCCTGATTGAAGCAGAGCGAATTGATTCCGTCGGTGCCACAAGCGGAAGCGGTGGTTGTTTGTGACACTGGGGCGAGCGCAGTCGGAGAAAGGGTAGTTCCGCTTACGCCGGTCCACACGGACAGAGCGGTAGCAATGACCAGCTGAAGTTCCGCAAGTTGCGCTGCGGCGGTCTGGGCCTGCGTCAGGATCGTGGCGGGGTTGCTGCCGAGCGCTGTGCTCCAGCGCAATGCGATGCTGCCCGCGGCGGTAAGCTGGCGCGCCGGAACCGGGCATGCCGAGCCGCCGGAGACCGACGCGGGCTGCCGCACGTCAGGAACGGTCATGTTGAAAGCATAGGCCGAGGTTTGCGCCGTGCAGCCGAGCTGCATAGCAACCGCCGTGAGCGCCGCAAAAACTCTCTTAAGAGTGCAAGTCTGTTTCACGGCGCCGCCTCCAATGCTTTCTTGAGCTTGAGCTGAAAAACCGCCAGCGGAAGATTACGTACGCCGCCTGGGCGGAATTGCCCCGAGACGGGATCGAAGAGCGGCGCCACCGCGGAATCCTGCGTGACCGTCCGCGTACCAGTGGCCGCATCGCTGCGAATACGAAATGCGCCTTGCGACCAGCCGAGGATTCGGTACTCGCCGCCGGGCGCCGCCCAAAGAAACACATAAGCCTCTTCGCCCGGCGCGAACGCCGGCACTTCGTCCACCCGGGAGTGCAGATGGCCGACGATGCCCCCAGGCATTTCGACGTTTACTACCCGAGGTAGCTGGCCCTTGCTCTGTGCCTCGACGAGAAATTCGGTGCGCGTCCAGATTTCGCGATTTTTGAAGTAGCTGGTGGAGTGCAGCGAGCGCACACGCGCGATGGCGGTGGCTTGTGCGGCCAAGTCGGCGAATTTCAATCGCACCAGCGTGGTGGCATTGGCCACTGCGGCGATCAGCGCCAGTCCGATCAGGAAGAGAATCCAGAGAAATCTCCGTCGTTGCAGGTAGCTCATCCGTTGCGCACCTTTCCTTGCAGTCTTCACTGAACTTGTTTACTGCACTTCAAAAACGCCGCTGGCCGCGGTCTTGTCCAAATTGAGGTTCTGGATGAAGAGCGTTCGCGATCCCGGCTGTGCGGTGGACTGGATTTGCAGCGTCAGATGGATGATGCCGAGGCCCGCGGGCTGCTGCGCGATGACCGCGACGTCACTGGGGCCGGAGCCGGGGCCGGTGATGGTGTAGGACATGCTGGTGTCCAATCCGGATTGCGAGAAGGCACAGACATCGAAGGAAGCCGCGCCGGAGGCCGGGCGTGTAAGCACCACCGGATTGCCGCCAAGCGAACAGGTGTTGGCGCCGACAGAAAAAATGCCAAGCGCGGCGATGTTGAGGTCCACGTCGTCGCCGGGAACGGAGACACCGGCCGTGGTGGGCTGGACGACGGTGATGTCTATGCCGGTGGCAGCGGGCGCGGCTCCAGTCAGGGCGATGGTGTCGCCGGATGAGTTCGGTGCGACCACGACAAGCGACAGGATGTTGGAGAGAGTTCCGTCGGGATTTTGGATTTGTATGGTGACGTCTCCGGGCGTGGCAACATCGACGGCAGAGACCGCGGCGGTACACTCCGTGGCAGTCAGGCAGTTGGTCGTGCGCGAGGTGCCGCCGATCAGGAGCGCCGAGCCGGGGCCGGGCGATGTGGCCAGGAAGCCGCCGCCGTCCACGCGCAGCACGAAACCCGAGGCGCCGCCGGCATAGACGCTGGCGGGTTGCAGCGCTTGCAGATTGGCGCCGGAAGTTACGGTGATGTTGGCGGCGCCGGATTGCGTGGTGTCGTCGGAGCTGACCGCTACGACCTGAAAAGCGTTTGGAGAGGGCGGCGCGCCGGGCGCGGTGAAAGTGCCCGCGGAGTTGATCGTTCCGCAAGAGCCGGCGATGGCGCAGCCAGAACCCTGAATTTGCCACACGACACTCTGATTAGTGGTGCCGAGCACGGTGGCAGTGAACGGTTGCGCTGCCCCGGCGACGAGAATGGCGCTGCCCGGCAGCACCGAAACGATGACGTGGTTGAGGATCGTTACCTGAGCGGTGGCGGATTTGCTGGAGTCGGCGCTGCTAGTGGCCTGCACCGTGACGGGATTGGGCAGCGGCAATGCGCCAGGAGCCAGGAAATCCACCTGTGAGACGGTAGAAGTGGTGACCGGAGCGCAGGGATTGGAGCCGACCGCGCATATCTGCCCGAACGTCGCATTACCGCCTGGAATTCCATTGACGGACCAGTTCACGCTGGTGTTTGCTCCGCCGTTCGCCTGTACCGAGAACGTCTCGCGGTGATGGATGGCCAGCGTCGCGGAAATCGGCGAGAGCGTTACCTCGAGCCCAGCCTGCACCGCGATGACGGCTTGCGCTTTTTTGGTCGGGTCGGCGAGTGGCGTCACCGTGACGGTGACCGTGTTGGGCGCTGGCGCATTGGCCGGGGCGGTGTAGTTTGCGCTCTCCGCGTCCGAACCGCCGACCGTACTGGCGCCGAGTTCCTGCGTCGTGACTGCAGAAAGTATGCCGCATGCCGCGGCCGTGCAGCCGGCGCCGGAAACCGACCAACTCAGCACTGTGCTCGGATTGGAGCCGGGGACCGGCGTGAGCGTGGCAACCAACGCTGACGTTGCGGAAGTGGAGAGGGCGCCAGGAGCAGACAGCTGCAAGGCGAAATGGCTGACGATGAGCACCAGTATGTTGGCCTGCTTGGCAGGGTCGGCGACACTCTGTGCGGTTAACGTAACGGACGCTGCTACCGGTAGGATCTGCGGCGCGATGTAGTTGCCGCCGGCGTCCACGGTGCCGCAGGCCGTGGGGCAGGCGCCGCCAGTGAGCGACCAGCGGATGGACGTATCAGGGAGCCCTGCGCTGGAAACGGTAGCGGAGAAGGCTTGCCGCGCACCCAATTCGACGCTGGCGATCGGCTGCGATACGGCAATGGCGATGTCGCTGGTTATGGTGACTTGCGCACTGGCGCTGACGGCAGGGGCCGACACGCTTGTCGCCGTGATTTGCACCAGCGCCGGGGAGGGAAGGTCCGCGGGCGCGGTGTAAAGGCCGGCCGCGGAAATCGCGCCGAGCGAATTGCTTGCTCCGCTTATCCCATTAACCGTCCAGGTTACAGCGGTGTTGGCGGCGCCACTGACCGTTGCGCTGAGTTGCAACGTTTTGCCGAGCAGCACGTTGGCGGTAGGCGGCGTGAGCGTGATCGTGACGGCTGGGGGAGGTGGTGGGGGCGTACCCGAGCCTGCGCCTCCCCCCCCGCAGCCCGGAAGAGCAGCAAGCAGCGCCAGCGGAGCGCTAACGCACAAAACGAGCTTTGCCTTTCGAGCGATTTTTCCGTAACGCGAGAGGGGCCGCATGCCCCCACGAAAATGCAGAAGTGGGGCCAGTTTCTTCTCACCTAAAGCTGTGCTAGCCAGAATTTCGACCCAGTGAGCCTGGCGTTCTAACTCGCGCGGTGTCAGTGATTTACGGAAGATTCTGGGCGCGACGGAAAAGCATTGCGAATGGGCCGTCAGCTAAATCTCGGGCTGATTTCCCGATATGGGATTCCAAGTCTGAGCGAACGCTCCGATTTGGTACGACGTTCCAAACTGGCCAATCTTTCTCGGCGCTTTACTTCCGAGCCTATTTGGCTCATTAGTTCTTGCGGAGCTTTTCCGAGCCCACCATGAACCTGCCTTCCATCGGCGGCGTCCAGCATATGTACAAGGAGAAGCGAGGCGGCAACGCTCGCAACAACGAATCCGTGCAGGAGTGCATCCTGGCGCAAACCGGAAGCGAGACCGACGCCTTGCCGGGCGGCGAAGAAACGCGCGACGCGCGTGCCGGTGCGGTACACCGCGACTGGGAGTCGCTGCTGGCAGAGAACGCGCCGCTGGCGTTTCGCGTAGCCCGTGGCGTTCTGAGAAACGATGCCGACGCCGAGGATGTGGCGCAAGAGGCTCTGGTGCGGGCCTATCAGCGCTTCGATCGGCTGCGCGAACGGGAACGCTTTCGGGCTTGGCTGGTGCGCATTAGTTTTCGCATCGCGCTGGATCGTTTGCGTTCCGCAAAACGCCGGCAACAGCGAGAAGCGCAGTGGCTGTTTGAAAATACGCGCGCCACCATGGCCGGCAGGGCCAACGCGGACTTTCAGCAGCACCTGGAGCGTGCGCTCGAAGAACTTCCCGAAAAGCAGCGGCTGGTCTTGCTGCTGGCGGCCATGGAAGGGCACACGCTCGAAGAAGTCAGTGCGTTACTGGATATTCCAGTGGGTACCGTGAAGTCCCGGCTGTTTTTTGCAAAGAAGGTTTTGGCGGAGAAACTACGATGTTTTGTGAATCCTGGCGAGAGACATTAAGCGCAGCAGCCGTTAGCGGCGAAGTATTGCCGCGTGAAGCGCAAGCGCACCTGACCGCTTGCAGTTCCTGCCGTGCCGCGCTGGCAATGGAACAGCAACTCTTCGCCCTGATGGATAGCGGCTTGCGTTCCATGGTTGGTGTCGAAGCGCCAGTGTCGCTCGTTCCCAGGGTCCGCGCTCAAATCGCCGAAGCGCCACCGGGGAGGACGTGGCGGATCCCCGCACTCGCCTTTGCCATAGCCGCCCTCGCCTTAATCGCTCTTATGGCCTTTTCGGTTGTCCATGTGTCGCCCACGAAACGGCAATCCGCCACCGCGTCCCTTGCAGCGCCGTCCGACGGAGCACCGCGTGAAATCCGTCCGTCCGCCCCAGATGGGCTTGCGCCGATCCAGCCAGCGAAAACACGCGTGCCAATCCAGGTCAAAAAGGGAAGCGCGCCGATTCCCAAAGCAATGGGGCAGCCCGGTCTGGACATTATCGTCTCAGCCGACGAACAAATTTCCCTGCAACGCTATCTTTCCGCTTTTCGTGCGCGAGCCAGAAACAGCGCGGCATTCATGACGGTCAAAACGGAACCCAGCGCGGAAATCAAACCTCTCGAAATCTCCGAAATCGAAATGCCGCAGCTCAATATCGAGCAGTTGCAGGCCGGCGAGTCCAAATGAATTTACAGCACAACTTTCGTGGCGTTCAAATCAGGAGGCATGGAATGGCAAAAAAGACTGTGATGTTGCTGGCTCTGCTGGTGGTCACGAGCTTCGCGGCGGCGGCCCAGGACGTCCCGAAACCCAAGCCAGAGGATCATGTACCCGCTGTAACGCCACTGCGGGTCCAAGTAGTTTTCAGCGAGTTTGACGGCGAAAAAAAAGTCTCCAACCTGCCTTATTCCTTCACAGTGAACGCCGATGAACGCCGCGCGCGCCCCGGCTCGCAAATCCGCAACGGCGCCCGCTTTCCCGTGGCCACCGGAAAAGAGCAGATCACCTACATGGACATTGGCACCAATGTGGACTGTTCCGCCACGCAACAGGAGGACGGCCGCTTCAAGTTGCAATTGACCGTCGAGCGCAGCTCGATTTTGCCGGACGCCGCGTCCGGAACCAATACGCCCGCCGTGCGGCAATTCCGCGCCGAAGTCAATCCGGTGCTTAAAGACGGTCAGACCGCCGAAGTTATCGTTTCTCCCGATCCGCTCAGCGGCCATTCCTATCACGTCAGCGTCACGCTCAACGTGATTAAATGACGCCACTCGCGCCAGCCGGGCGCCGTCTTCAGTGAATGATTTTCTGCAATGCCTGACCCAGCTGTGGATACAAGAACCGGTAGCTCAACTGCGAAAGCGTTCCTGGCACGACGCGCTGGCTCGACAACAGCAGCGCGTCCGCCATCTCTCCCATCAACAACCTCAACGCAAACTCTGGCGCAGGAAACAACGCCGGCCGGTGTAATGCGCCAGCCAGTTCCTTCGTAAAAGCCGCATTGGTCACCGGCTCCGGTGATACCACATTGATTTGGCCGCGGACCATCGCATCACTCAGCGCAAGTTTCAAAACCTCCACCACATCTTCCAGCGCCACCCAGGACATCCACTGTTTCCCGCTGCCAATCCGCCCACCCACGCCAAACCGAAATGGCAACATCATCTTGGGCAGCGCGCCGCCCCGCTTCGCCAGAACAACCCCAAACCGCGCAATCACTACCCGCGTGCGAAATGCCTCAGCCCGCAGCGCTTCCGCTTCCCAATCTTTCGCCACGTCAGCCAGAAAATCATCTCCCGCCGCGCTGGCCTCATCCAGAATTTCATCCCCGCGATTGCCGTAAAACCCAATCGCCGACGCGCTCGCCAGGACCGCTGGCTTCGCATTCATTTTTGCCAGCGCCCCCACCAGCGCCCGCGTCGCATCCACGCGGCTCGCGCGCAACACCCGCTTGCGTTCCTCAGTCCATCGCCCGTCCGCGATCGAAGCCCCCGCCAGGTTCACCACCGCGTCGGCGCCCACCGCCGCTCCTCCCAGCTCTCCCGTCTCCGGATCCCACGCCACATCAAACGCGCCCGGCGTACCTCCTCCGGCCTTGGTCTGCGGCCGCACCAGCCGGCATACCGTGTGGCCCTCGCGCGACAACACGTCCACCAGCGCGCTGCCCACCAGCCCCGTCGCACCCGTCACCAGAATTTTCATCCCGCCATTATAAGGCTCCGCCGCACCACCGGAGCCCCGCACCGCCGCTTCCCCTTGAATTCAGGTAAAATAATCCGCGAACCAATGACCGTCAAAGTTCTCTATTTCGGCCGCCTAAAAGAACTCTCCGGTTCCTCTGAAGAGTCAGTTGAACTGCGCGACGGCTCGGTAATCGAAGATCTGTTCTCCGCTTGTTCCGCGGCCCGGCCCGAGTTGCGCAAATTCCGCGTCTCCCTCGTCGCCGCGCGCAACCGGGAATTCGCTGCATGGGATACTCCTCTGCGTCCCGGCGATGAAGTCGGCTTTCTCCCACCCGTCAGCGGCGGCTAACTCGCGATGACCGCGCCCCATCCCCACGACCGCATCGAAATCACCCGCTGCCCCATCCCGAATGCCGAAATCGCCCGCCAGGTTCGCGCCGATGGCGATGGCGCCGTAGCCGCCTTCGACGGCTGCGTCCGCAATCATTCTCACGGGCGTGCCACGCTCTATCTCGAATACGAAGCTTACGAATCCATGGCCGTGGCCAAGATGCTTGAAATCGCCGCGCACCTTCATACCACCTACGCCATCAATCGGGTAGCCATGGTCCACCGCCTCGGCCGCCTCGAAATCGGCGAAACCAGTGTTTTCATCGCGGTCAGCGCCCCTCATCGCGCTGCCGCCTTCGATGCTTGCCGCTACGCCATCGACACCCTTAAGAAAACCGTCCCCATCTGGAAGAAGGAGTTTTTCGCCGACGGCGCCGTCTGGGCCGATGGCGAACTCCCTCCTGTTCCTGCGCAGACTCCAACCGCAAAACCCGCATCCAAATGAGATAATGCGCAAACCCCCGCCGCGACCGCAAACTCCGCCCCGCAGGCCGCTCGTCATCCACATTTCTCTGCTTCTTTTCGCCTGCGCCGCCGCTTCCATATCCGCCCGTGCACAGCAGACCGATCGCCCACCCTGGGCCCGCAATAAAAAGACCACCGCCGACGCCGGTGCCGCAAACATCAGCGCTCCAGCCACCGATCCCGACCAGGACCGCAACAAAATCAAAGTCAAAGTGGACCTGGTTAACGTCCTCGTCAGCGTCCTCGACGACCACAACCGGCCCGCTCCCGACCTCCCCAAGGAAGCTTTTCAGCTTTTCGACGAGGACAATCCACAAACCATCGCCGTCTTTGAAAAAGAAACTCAGCAGCCGCTCGACCTCGCTCTTATGTTTGATTCCAGCTTGAGCACTCAGCTCGGCATGCCCGCGCAACGCGAAGCCGCCACCCGCTTCATCCAACAAGTTCTCCGTCCCGGCGACCGTCTCGCCGTTTACGCCGTGGACGAAAACGTCACGCAAATTGCTCCCTTTTCCGACAACGTCGCCCATCTCCAGGAAGCCATCAAACGCATCCCCCAGGGCGCCGGCACTTCCATTTATGACGCCGTCTTCCTTGGCTCGCGCGCTCTGGCTCGTCAGGGCAATGACCGCCGCTCGGTCCTCATTCTCATCACCGACGGCGGCGAAACCACCAGCCATTCCGATTTCGACGGTGCCCGCCGCGAAGCCGTCCGCAACGGCGCTTTGCTCTACACCATCGTGATCCGCGCCATGAAAAATGAGTCGGGCCGCAACACTGCCGGCGAACACGCCCTGGAGACCATCACCGACACCACCGGCGGCGCCGTGTTCTATCCAGACAGCACCACGCAGTTGGGCGGCATCTTCGATCGCATTGATCGCGAACTCCGCACCCAATACCGCCTCGGCTACTATCCCACTCCGCGCGGCCCCGCCGACACCTACCGCAGCATTGACGTAAAAGTAGTTCCTCCTCCCGCGCCTCCTTCCGACTCCACCACCACCGCCGCCGCGCCCTCCGGCGACTACACCGTTCGCCACCGCAAGTCCTACTACACCGGACTTCCATAGTTTCGTTGGTGCAAAGGATCTTCCCCTCTTGGAAAACACAACATGGATCGCCACTAAGCTGCTCGTGACTTTCCCGCCACATCGGCCTCCGGCCCACACACCGTGCTCCCCACTCGTGTTATAAGAAACTCATCCCCCTTCCGCTAATTGTGTTTTCCATCGGCCATACGCTCGACGCGCCGGGGAAGCGGACTATGAAGAAAAAGCGACTAGGGGAAGTCCTCGCGGAACGCGGCAAAATTTCCGCTGCTGATCTTTCGCGGGCCCTCCAACTTCAAAGGGAAAAATCCGGCTATCTCGGCGAATTGCTCCTCCAGGCAGGCCTGGTCTCCAAGGACGATCTCGTCGCCATTCTCGCCGAAATGTCCGGCGTTCCCTATTGCGATTGCAGCACGCTGCTGCCGAAATCCGATGTGCTGCTGCTGGTCACCGGCCAACTGGCCAGGAAATATTGCGCGCTTCCCATCGAATCCGACGGCAAATCCATCACCGTGGTCATGGCCGAACCCAACAACTTTCGCGCCATCGAAGAGCTGCGCTTCAAGACCGGCCTCAAGGTCGATCCGCGTCTCGGCCTCCACGCCGAAATCTCCCAAGCCATCGAGCGCCTCTACGCCGGTTTGCAAGCCACCCCTTCTCCGGCTTCCTCCCGTCCCGACGCCCTGGGCATGGAGTTCATCTCCTCCACCGCCCAGGAGCGCAACGTCCAGGCCATGCGCGAAATGCAGTCCGAACTCCAGCAAAAATCAAAAACCACTCCCGCCGTTCAACTCGTCGCTTCCATCATCCGCGATGCTGCCGCCAAACAGGCCAGCGACATCCACATCGAGCCGCAACACGAGGAAGCCTACGTTCGCTTTCGCGTCGATGGCGTCCTACGCGATTACGGCCGCATCCCGCGCGTCCTCCAAAATACCGTGGCCTCCCGTCTCAAGATTCTCTCCGACATGGACATCGCCGAGCGCCGCGTTCCCCAGGACGGCCGCTTCCTCGTTCGCATCGGCCCGCAGCGCATTGATCTCCGCGTCTCCACCTTGCCCACTCAATACGGGGAAAAAGTCGTGCTCCGTCTCCTCGAAAGCGAAGCACCTCTCAAGAATTTCTCCAACCTCGGCATTCCTCCGGAAATCGTCGGCGAACTCCGCCGCATCCTCAATCTTCCCCAGGGCATGCTCCTCGTCACCGGGCCCACCGGCTCCGGCAAAAGCACCACTCTCTATGCCAGCCTGGCCTTCATCCAGCAGCGCAGCCTCAATGTCGTCACCGTCGAAAATCCCGTCGAGTATGTCCTCCCCGGCCTCAATCAGGTCCAGATCAATCCCAAAGCCGGCCTCACCTTTGCCAGTTGTCTCCGGTCCGTCTTGCGCCAGGATCCCGACGTGGTCATGATCGGCGAAATCCGCGATAAAGAAACCGCCGAAATCGCCCTCAAAGCCGCCCAGACCGGCCACCTGGTTCTCTCCACCCTTCACACCAACGACTCCATCTCTTCCGTCACCCGCCTGCTCGATCTGGGCGTCCCCGCTTACCAGATCTCTTCCGCCGTCACTGCCGTCATCGCCCAGCGTCTCGTCCGCCGCCTCTGCCCCTGCCACCATTCCGCGCCCCCAACTGACGAATACATCACCAACTTGATGTCCGCGGGACTGACCGAGCCGCCCAAAATTCACAACACCGTCAACGGATGTAAAGATTGCGACTTCACCGGTTATCGCGGACGCATCGGCGTTTACGAACTGCTCTGCTTCTCCGACGCCGTTCAGCAAGCCACCCGCGCCGCGAATCATGAGGACGCCATCCGCGTTCAGGCTCGCCATGACGGTATGAGGCTCCTTCAGGTGCAGGCACTCGACTATGTCCGCGACGGCCTCACCACTCTGGAAGAAATCCAGCGCGTCGTGCCGCTCTCCAGCACGCGCCGCCCCGAGTCTTGCGGCTCCTGCTTCCGCGAACTCGCCTCCAACTTCTTGTTCTGCCCGTTTTGCGGCGAGCGCCGACAGTCGCTCCCGCACCCTGTTTCCGTGCCCGGCCTCGAACATCACGAAAAGGTGGTCCGCTTCAAATGAGCAAAACCGCTCGTAAGGCTCTCAAGTCCAAAGCCGCCAGACCGGCGCAGCGTCTCAGTTCGTCCAAGCCCTATTTCTCCCCGACTCCGCGTTCCAATCCCCGCGTGCATACCATTTCCGGCATCATCCTCAAGTACGAGGGGCAATCCGATTTGACTTTCGTCCGCTCTCCCGATGTCAGCACCCGCGGCATGTTCGTCAATACCGCTCGCCCCTTTCCGGAAGGCGCCGTCCTCAACGTGCGCTTTCGCCTCGCACTTTCTGGCGTCGCCGTGGAAGCCCGCGGCGAGGTCCGCTATTGCCTCCCCGGCGTGGGCGTCGGCCTCGAATTCATCGCCCTTGACCCCGCCACCCGCCGCCACATCGAGCACGAAGTCTCCCTCAACGCGCCCATTTTTCCCGCTCCGCGCCGCTGCC
>Ga0209579_10002162_pt1 | contig 15414 bp, 14 predicted proteins | sample Coa_R1_2_FD_187152 | JGI IMG/M metagenome (GOLD analysis project Ga0209579, IMG submission 187152) | Surface soil microbial communities from Centralia Pennsylvania, which are recovering from an underground coalmine fire - Coalmine... | ecosystem: Environmental > Terrestrial > Soil >... | reverse complement strand
GGCCACGTTTGCAATTGTTCAGAAGCGCGTGGGTTGTCCGTATACGGCGAATCCCGCCCACAAAGCTGGATCAGGGAACACTGATTTGGTCTCGCGCATCGCCTCCTGCATCGCGAGCTCAATCGGCTCTTGTGCGGCGACCTTCGTCATAAGCTTGACCATCAATAACTTTGTTGCTTCATCGTCGAGGTCCCACAGGCTCATTACCACCTGCGGCGCCCCGGCGAAAAACCATGCCCGTGCTAGCCCGAACATGCCACCGGGAAACACCTTGCCGAGCCCTGTCTGACAAGCACTCATCACAACCAAGGGGCCGCTTTTGAGCTTAAGGTTCTTGATGTCGCGCCCATAAAGAAGGTCTCCCGCCAGCGCAAGAAAGCTACCGTCCATCGGATTGACGCCATCGGCGACGCCGTGCGTTGCAAAATAGGCAAGACCGATTGTCGGTGTATCGAGTTTCCTCATGATTGCCCGGCGCGTGGCGCTCTTGCCAACTAGTACCGGAGAGCCGAACATCTCTGCAACCTCAACGGCCTCCGCCTTCGCCGCGGGCAAGTCTTGCAAGATCCAAGTCTTGTTTGTCGAAAAATCTGGATCGCCGACGACGAGCTTTTCCCCGCTCAAATTTGGCCGCGACGGCCAGGGCTCCAAAAGCTGACTGATATTAGGGAGAATCAAGATACTGGCAACGTCAGCGAGGAGCCGATCGTCTCCCATCGGCAGCGCCGCAAATGGAACCGTGCCCAGATCGTCTTGAGCAAAAATTAGAACGCGGCGAATCTGTTGGCTCTCGATCTTGCCCCTGATTGCCGGCGGCAGCATCACCTCAGCCGTCTGTTCTAGCGCCTCGCGCTTCCTTTCAGGCGTCAGTTCGACAGGTCCAATTTCCCCGACGACGGGGCGACCGTCCCGGCGGATCGGAGCGCGAACTGCCGCGCGCGCAGTCACACCCAGACGGTCCTGGATAAATCGCGCCAGCGGAACCTCTTTGCGCGTCGTGACGAGCATCGTATCCTGCGTCGTGACGAACCAAACGCAAAGGACAGATCCGTCACCTCCGTTACTGGGCACGCTGTATAGCAATGCGGCAGTTCGCCTCGTACTATCCAGCATTTTAAGATTGTCTTGGACCAGTCGGATCAATTGTCGAGCTCCAGACTTCAACATCGGGAAGTTCTCGCTCAAAGAGTCACGGTCACCCGCAGACTCTTCGTAGTAGCCACGGAGCAATTTTCGATTGATCCTGATTTCTTCCAGTGCAGCCCGCGTCAAAAATTCGGGTAAGGCGCTGAGTTCGACAAGGTCGATAGCACAAGGGGTATAGGGGGTCAGCTTGCCTTCATCGGAGCGCTCACCCTCCTGCGCGAACGCCGCAGTAGCTAATGAGAGCGTTAGAATGAAAATCGTCGCTCCAAACGCAGATATATTCCTGATCAAGTTCACTGCGTCGACCCCCCAGGGAAACAGAAATCCCGCCCGAGCCACTTCAGAGCTCCTTGAGGCGCGGCCGCCCTAACCCCCGTCTCAACAGAGAAAAATCTAACTGAAAAAACGGCAGCATTTTGGGACCTTAGAACCTTTCGGATACAGCGCTAAGTCCTCGAAATAATGGCGCGCCCGAAGAGATTCGAACTCCTGACCCCCAGATTCGTAGTCTGGTGCTCTATCCAGCTGAGCTACGGGCGCTTTGCGCGTCGCGCGGAAAAGGCCTGCCGCTAACGCGGCTTGCGGCGGCATAGCTATAGGGTCCGCCGCTTGATGGCAAGACGCGCCGCGCCGGCCGCGAATGGCGTCAGCCATGCGCGCGCGCGCCGCGGTGGGCGGAGAGCTCCACGGCGCGGTCCGGAATGGTCAGGCTGAGGGTCGCGCCGATGGTGCCCTCGACCAGGCGGATCTCGCCGCCGTGGGCGCGCACCAGTTCGGCCGCGATGGCGAGTCCGAGGCCGGTGCCGCCGGTGCGGGTTGAACCCTGAAACGCCTCGAACAGATGCGCGCGTGCCTTTTCGGAGAAGCCGGGCCCTGTGTCCGAGACCTCGATCACCACGACGGCGCCTTCGCGCCGGCCGGTGATGCGGATCTGGTCGCGGCCGGGATCGGGTGACGTGCGGCTCTCCATGGCCTGCACGGCATTGCGCGCGAGATTAAGCAGAATACGGAACAGCTGATCGTAGTCGGCCTCAACAGTGAGCCCACGCTCCACCGCGCTGATCCAACGGATCGGCGCATCGGGCCCCAGGTTGAGCGTCTCGTGCACCTCCTCGACGAGCGGCTCGAGCAGAATGGGCTTGCGGTCCGGCGGCGGCTCCTGCACGCGTCCGTACGACAGGGTCGACTGACAGAACGCGATGGCGCGCTCGAGCGCCTGCATCAGCTTCGGCGCAAAGCGTTGCACCGTAGGATCAGGCAGATTTGCCAGCCGGTCGGAGAACAATTGCGCAGACGCCAGGAGATTGCGCAGATCGTGATTGATCTTGGACACCGCCAAGCCGAGCGCAGCGAGGCGGTTCTTCTGATGCAGCATCGACGCAAGCTCGATTTGCAAGGATGCGAGCTCCCGTTCGGCGACGCCGATCTCGTCGACGCGGGCCGACGGCAGCATGATGCGGTCGGCATTCTCCGGGTCGGCGCGGAACGCCATCATGTTGGCGGTGATCCGCCGCATGGGCCGTACAAACAAATAGTGCAACGCCAAATAGATCACCGCGGCGGTGGCGCCGGTGATCAACAGCGATAGCAGCAAGAGATCGCCCGAATAGACAAGCATCGCCTTGCGCAACGGCGGCTCGTCCATGATGATTTCAACGAACTGGCCGCCCATGGGTGCCGGGCCGACGACGCGCATCACGTCCTTCTTCTTCGTGCTGAGCATCGTCTTGAACGCGTCGACGATTGACGTGAAAGTCCCGACATCGCGCATGTCGAAATCGTCGTTGATCGGCGGGATCGTCGGCGAAGCGGCGAGCAGGCGGCGGCTTTCGCCCATCTTCATGGCCACGGCGTGCGCGCCGATGCTGTTGAGGATCTTGCGCGCAAGATCCTCGGGGACTGGTTGCGAGCCGGTCGGAACGTCGAGCTCCAGCGCCGCCGTGTAGGCGGCGCGCAAACGATCGTTCAGCCAGTTCACCCGGAAATTAGCGACGAGCGGCACATAGATCAGCACCTCCGCGATCATCACGAACAGAATCGTGAGAAGGAGGAGCTTTCCCGAAAGCCCGAAGCGTGGCGCACGGACCGGCTCCGGCCGTGCGGCGGTTTCGTCGTTCATCGGCTGAGCCTCGCCGCGTCTAGCCATTCCCGCCGGGACGACGCAGCCATCCTATGATGCGACGCACCCGCGAACTCGTCAAACCCCACATAAAATAGGTGATGGCGGCGCGTTTTCCCACCTCCCCATAGGTCGGGTAAGGCACAATGAGCCCGGCTAAGGCCTCGATTTTTAGCTTTTTGCCGACGGCAAGCGACCAAGTGGCGATGTTTTCGCCCGCCCCCGCCCCCACTATGGTCACACCGAGAATTCCGCCGCGGCGATCGGTGATGACCTTGATGTGGCCGTTCGTCGCGTTCGCCGTTATCGCCCGGTCATTTTCCGCGTACGGCCAGCGCAAAATGCGAATGGCGGCGGCGTGTCTTCGCGCCTCGTCCTCCAGAAGCCCGATTTGGGCTAGTTCAGGGTCGGTAGAAATCACCAAGGGTATCGTGCGGCGCTCAAGCGCGAGCCTGGTGCGGAACAGCGCGTTGCGGACCACAAGCCCGGCGTGGTGGCTGGCAACGTGGGTGAATTTGGGACCGCCAACGACATCGCCGATCGCGTAGACCTTTTTGTTGCTGGTGCGCAGGAACTTATCGACCACGATGCCGCGCGGCTCGTGACGAATGCCCGCGGCCTCGAGATTAAGCTCCGCGATATTCGGCCGGCGCCCCGCGGCCACCAGCAGATGCGTTCCTTCGATTGTTTCCTCACCGCCGCCTTCTGATTTTGCGATCACGACCTGAATGCGCGCCAGCACTCGGCGCACCTGCGCGATCCGGACGCCGCTGAGCAACCTGATGCCTTCGCGCGCGATTGCATCGAGCACTACGGCCGCACATTCAGGATCTTCGTGCTGCAGCGGTCTTTCCGCCTCCAGCACTGTGACCTCGGAGCCGAGGCGGCGAAATGTCTGGGCCAATTCAAGGCCGATGCCTCCAGCACCAATGACGATGAGATGACGCGGGCAGTCTGAAAGTTCGAATACCGTGCGCGGAACGAGATAAGGAACGTCGGCAAGCCCGGGGATCGCGGGAATGACCGGCAACGAGCCGGTCGCAACGATAAAACGCCGCGCCTTGATCGTCGCGTCACCAGCCTCGGCAGTGTTCGCGTCCTTAAATCGCGCGTTACCGGCGATGACGCGCACCCCGAGCCCGGCGAAACGTTCGGGCGAAACCTGCGGCGCCACCGCCGCCACTGCATCGCGGACATGCGCCATGACGGCGGCAAAATCGACGGCAGGACGCGCGCTCCTGACGGTAAAGCGCGCTCCGGCGCGGACGGCGGCGGCGTGTTTAGCCGCCGCCAGCAGTGCCTTGGACGGCACCGCGCTGGTGAGGCTTTGGCCGCCCATACGTCCCTTTTCGATCAGCACGACCGGCACACCCATGGCCGCGGCAGCGGCCGCGACCGCAAGGCCTCCCGCGCCGCCACCGATCACGCAGATGTCGGGTTCCTTGCTGTCTTGCGCCATTGGCCGGCCGAACTCACTACAATCGCTTGGAAACTTGGGACAAATATTTCTTCACTGGCGCAAAGCGCAGCGTTCCAAAGTCTCAGTCACTTCACACACATTCTATACATTTTCATCCACTATGTTCGCCAAGTGCGGGAATAGCGTTTTTGTAGGGACACCATAGTGGTTTTCGGCCGTCACATTGACGCCGCGGGAGGGGTCCCGTATAAGCCGCGCGACTTGCGCGCCTGGGGGCCCAAGCTGCGGGAAAACCGCGGGGATAGACCCGGCCCAGTGGCCTGGGCAGGCTCAACAGGACCTATTTCGAGCGCATTCGCGGAGAGGCTTCGTGAAACGGACTTACCAGCCGAGCAAACTGGTGCGCAAACGCCGCCACGGCTTTCGGGCTCGCATGGCGACAAAGGGCGGTCGCAAGGTGCTGGCAGCCCGCCGCGCGCAGGGGCGCAAGCGGCTCAGTGCGTGACGGGCGCTTACCCGTCCAAGACTTGCCTGACCATGGAGCGGTTAAAGCGCCGGACGGACTTTCGGGCTGCGGCCGCGGGAATGCGGGCGCCCAGCAGCGCCTTCGTGTTGCAAGCGCGCCGGCGCACAGACGCGGACGGGACGCGCGTGGGCTTCACGGTGACGCGTCAAATCGGCAACGCAGTCGAGCGCAACCGCATCCGGCGCCGCCTGCGTGAACTGGTAAGGCTCGCGAACGCAGGAAGCCTGCAACAAGGACACGATTACGTTTTGATCGGCCGGCGCGGCGCGCTCAGCCTAGCATTCGACGAAATGATGCGTGAGCTCGATACGGCGCTCAAGCGTGTTCACGCTCAGAAGCCGGAGGGAACTGGTGGCGCCCACAAACGCCCCCTACATGAAACAGGTTCGCCGGCCACGAACCTGTGGGCAACGACACGCCGAAAGCCGCCAAATCGCGAGCGCTGAATGACCGACCACAAGAACACCATATTGGCTTTCGTGCTCTCGCTGATCGTCGTCATCGGCTGGGAATATTATTTCGCCCGGCCGGAAATGGAAAAGCAGGCGCAACAGCAAGAACAAACGCAGCCGAACGGCGCGCAGCCATCGACGCCGGCGCCCGGAGCAAGTGCACCAACGGCCCCGAATGCACCTTCGGCGCAGCCGCCGACGCAAACTCGCGCTGCCGTAATTGCCGCATCGCCGCGCGTCACCATCGATACGCCGCGGCTCCACGGCAGCATCGATCTCAAGGGCGGGCGCATCGACGATCTCTCGCTTGAGCAATATCGCGAGACCACCGATCCGAACTCGCCGGCGATCGTACTGCTCTCTCCGTCGGGCGCCCCGGACGCCTACTATGCCGAATTCGGCTGGGTAGCCGATTCAGGCACCAAGGTGCCGACGCCGGGAACCGATACGATCTGGAAGCAAGATGGGAGCGGTGCGCTCAGCTTGGGTCACCCGGTTACGCTCAGCTACGACAACGGTCAGGGGTTAATCTTCAGCCGCACGATCGAAGTCGACGACCATTATCTGTTCACGATCAAAGATCAGGTGCAGAACAAAGGCGGCAGCGCGGTCACGCTTTATCCATACGCATTGATCTCGCGCCATGGCACTCCGCAAGTGCTCGGCTACTACATCCTGCACGAAGGCCCGATCGGCGAAATGGGTAATGAGGGCTTGCAGGAAGAGACCTACAAGAAGATCGCCGAAAAGAAGAGCGAAAGCTGGGACGTATCCGACGCTTGGCTCGGCTTTACCGACAAATACTGGGCTGCGGTCTTGTTGCCCGATGCCGACGCCAAGGTGAAAACGCGCTTCTCCTCGGCTGAGGTCGGCGGCCAGCAGACTTACCAGACAGATTATCTGCAGCAAGCGCAAACCATCGCGCCGGGCGCAAGCATCAACACGGACACCCGGCTGTTCGCCGGGGCCAAGGAAATCTCAGTCGTTGGCATCAACTTCCCGTTTGGGCCCGGCGGCTACAATCAATCGCTCCACCTCAACCATTTCGATCTGCTGATCGACTGGGGCTGGTTCTACTTCCTCACCAAGCCGATGTTTCTCGCGCTCGACTATTTTTTCCATCTGGTCGGTAATTTCGGCATCGCCATACTGATCGTCACGGTGCTGGTAAAGATCCTGTTCTTCCCGCTCGCCAACAAGTCCTATGCGTCCATGGCGAAGATGAAAGCGGTCCAGCCCGAAATGGCGATGATCAAGGAGCGTTACGCGGACGACCGGATGAAGCAACAGCAGGCGATGATGGAGCTCTACAAAAAGGAGCAGATCAATCCCGTTGCCGGTTGCCTGCCGATCGCCATCCAAATTCCGGTGTTCTTCTCGCTCTACAAGGTGCTGTTCATCACCATTGAGATGCGGCAGGCGCCGTTCTACGGCTGGATTCACGACCTGTCGTCGGCGGACCCGACCAATATTTTCACGCTCGGCGGATTGGTCCCGTTCGATCCGTCGATCCTTCCGGTCATCGGCGGCTTCCTGCACCTCGGATTCTGGCCGGCAATCATGGGTGTGACCATGTGGGTGCAGATGAAGCTCAACCCGGCGCCGCCGGACCCTACCCAGCAGGTCATTTTCAACTGGATGCCGCTGATCTTCACTTTCATGCTGGCACACTTCCCGGCGGGCTTGGTCATTTATTGGGCCTGGAACAACACGCTCTCGGTGATCCAGCAGAGCGTGATCATGCACAAGAACGGCGCCAAGATTCAGCTTTGGGACAACCTCAGGCGTACGTTCGTGAAACCCAAGCCAAACCAGCCGGCCGAATAGCCGCCGATCGGCGGCGAATGTCGCTTTGAATCCGTCCCCAGCGCATCAAACGTGGCTGGGGAGATGGTGGAAAACAGCAACAAACAATCTCCAAGCCTTGTCACTGCTGCTACGCTGAAAGCGTGGCACAGATACCAAACCGCGCCGTCGTTAACAGGCCTGCTCGCACCGAACAGGTCGTCTGCCCCAATTGCGGCAAAACCTATCAGATTGACTCCACTTCGCTCGGCCGCGCCGGCCGGTCGGTTCGCTGCCAGGCCTGTGCCAGCGAGTGGTTCGAGCCGCCGTTCGATTCCGAGCGCGGGCGGGCGAACGGCAATCCGGCCCTGAGCCCGACGTTTCCGCATTGGATGAAACAGTACCTCAACGCACTTCCCGACCAGGTCAAACGCAGCAGTTCGAAGTCGACCCACGCGATCAAGTCGTTCTTGATACGTTATGCAGTAGGAAAGGATACGGTCGGCTTTGCCAATGGCATCAAAGTCGATCTGGAAAATTTCAAACCCAGAGAGTTCATCTGGGACGCCGCCGGTAAGGTCCCGCATAAGAACTATCCGGGCGAGGACAGTGACCTCACCTTCATCGCCGAATCGGAAAACCAGATCGACATCAACAAAGTCATCGAGGATGCCAACAAGCTTCCGATCGCGCGCGCGGACGTGCGACTGATGTTTTTTCGCGCCAACAATGCCCCGCAATGCGTGGAATTTTTCGATCGTCTGCACGATCTATTTAAGCGGCACCGAAAGTCCGAACCTGGCGATGTCTACATCATGGCCGGCATGGACATGCAGACGTTGTTCTATGCGGTGCGCAAGCTGACGCTCCAGCGTGCAGGCTCCAACACCAACCCGTGGGAAGATTTTTGAGAGCCCTGCCGTTCCGCCGTTCAAGCTGCGCGCACGCGACTGAAGAAGCTTGCGACTTTCATCTCCAGATCGTTGGCGCGGGATGAAAGCCGTTCCGTCCAAGACGTGATGTCGCCTACGGCGGCGGCTCCGAGGGCGACGGCGCGCTCTACGGATTCGATCTCAGCAGACGCACGGGCCGTATGCGTAGCGGCGCCATGAACGCTTTCTGCGATGTCGCGAGTGGTCGTACTTTGCTCCTCGACCGCGCTGGCGATGCTGGTCGATACGGCCGTCAACTCGCCGATGGTGCGGGCGATAGAGGAAATCTCCTCAACCGACCGTTTCGTCGCCTCTTGCACGGCGGCGATTTGCCGCGAAATATCGTCGGTGGCGCGCGAGGTCTGGTTGGCGAGCGTCTTCACCTCCGCCGCCACGACGGCGAATCCTTTGCCTGCTTCGCCGGCGCGTGCCGACTCGATGGTGGCGTTGAGTGCCAGCAGGTTGGTCTGCGCCGCAATACCCGAGATCGCATCCACCACCGAGCCGATGCGTTCCGCAGCAGCCTCCAATGACCGAATAGCGGTTTGGCTGCGCTCGGTGTCGCCAACGGCCGACTGCGCCATTCCGAGTCCGCGCGTAGCTTGGCGGCCGATTTCCTGGATCGAGCCCGACAGCTCCTCGGTGGCCGTCACCGTGACATCCATGCGGCGCGCCGTTTCCATCGACGCCGAAGAAGCAGTCGACATGCGGCGGCGGGTATCTTCCGCGGCCTCCTCCAACGTCGCGCTGGTCGTGGTGAGCGACACGGACGCTTCCTTGATGGCGGCCACAACATCACCGATCGCCGTGCCGAAATCGGCGATGGCCTCATCAATTGCGCTTCGCCGGTGCAACGTCGCCTGCTCGGCCGCCTGCCGATGCAGCGTCATCGCGTTCGCAACGTCAAAGCTGATGACCTGGGACATGACCTTCGCGCGCTCGGCAACGCGAGCACCGGAGAAACGGTACCGGCGCGCCAGCGCATCGAGCGCCGCCTTGAGGACGTAGCTGCCGGCGGTGCTACGGATGCGGCCGTCGAATCCCAAGGCGGCTTCCTGTTCGACGGTGCGCCGGCAAGACTCCGCATATTCCCGCTCGAGCCTGCCGCCCAACAGGGCACGAAAGTGGGCGAGCTCAAGCTTTCGAATTTGATCGGCGTGCCGCGCGACTGTCTCTTTGAGCAGTGGCAATACGCGAAGAACTTCCACTATCTCATCGACGGCGTCCGCAAGAACGGGCTCAATGAGCGGCCACGTCTCAGCAAGAACCCGCCGGCTGCTGTCATCGAGCTTGTAGAGCTGAAGGCGAGGCCCGAAGGAATGGAGGAAATCGACCGGCGGCATTTTTGGTTCATCCCGAGCAGCGCATGATGCGCGACAATGGTTGCCCTTGCGTTAATGATCTGGTTACCAATTGCTTGCTGCACGATCTTGATTTGATCGAGGCGTGGTCTGAAGCCGGACCGGCCCCTTCCCAGTGCGGTCAAAGTGTCCGCTCACGTCTCGGGTAGGACCCACTTCTCCGGAACCGACCTAAAAGGGTTGGCGCGCCCGAAGGGATTCGAACCCCTGACCTCTGCCTTCGGAGGGCAGCGCTCTATCCAGCTGAGCTACGGGCGCCAAACGGTCGGGAATATTGCCTAGATAGCCGAATGCGCCCATTCCAGCAACGGTCGGTGCTTGCCGCCCGCCCAAGCGCCTCCTAAGCTTGCGGCCAAACGCAGAGCGCAGCCAGCGGAGGAACACGCCATGAGTCAACTCGCGGAAAAAACCGAAAAGCTGCAGCCCAAAAGCGCGCTCATCAAGGACGCCGCGTTCAAATGGGACGATCCGCTCGACCTCGAAAGCGAATTGACGGCCGAGGAGCGCATGGTGCGCGATACGGCACGCGACTATGCGCAAGAGAAGCTGTTTCCTCGCGTCATCGCCGCCAACCATGACGGCCATGCGGACCCCGCGATCTTCCGCGAAATGGGCGAACTGGGGCTGCTCGGCTCGACCATCCCGCAGGAATACGGCGGCGCCGGCCTCAACTACGTCTGCTACGGACTGATCGCGCGCGAATTGGAGCGCGTCGATTCCGGCTTTCGCTCGGCGATGTCGGTGCAGTCTTCGCTCGCCATGCAGGCGATCTACGCGTACGGCAGCGAAGCGCAGCGGCGCAAATATCTGCCGAAGATGGCGACCGCCGAGTTGCTCGGCTGTTTCGGGCTTACCGAGCCCGATCACGGCTCCGACCCTGGTTCGATGACGACGCGCGCCGAAAAAGTCTCTGGTGGCTTCCGCCTGACCGGCAACAAGACCTGGATCACCAACGCGCCAGTCGCGCACCTGGCCGTGATCTGGGCCAAGCTCGACGGTAAGATCCGCGGTTTTCTGATTGAGCGCGACACAAAAGGTTTTTCGACGCCGAAGATCGAAGGCAAGCTCTCGCTGCGCGCCTCGATCACAGGCGAAATTGTGCTCGAAGGCGCAGTAGTGCCCGAGGACAACTTGCTGCCGAACGTTTCGGGCCTCGCCGGGCCGTTCGGGTGTCTTAACGTGGCGCGCGCCGGCATCGCCTGGGGCGCTTTGGGCGCGGCGGAATTTTGCTGGCACCGCGCGCGCGAATATGCGCTCAGCCGCAAGCAGTTCGGACGTCCGCTCGCCGCCAATCAGCTCATCCAGAAAAAGCTTGCGGACATGCAGACCGAGATCACGCTCGGGCTGCACGCAGCGCTGCGACTGTCGCGATTGATCGACGAGGGCAAAGCCTCGCCGCCCGCAATCTCGCTGCTCAAGCGTAATAACTGCGGCAAGGCGCTGGACATCGCCCGTCTCGCCCGCGACATGCACGGCGGCAACGGCATCACCGAGGAATTCCACGTGATGCGCGTTCTCTGCAATCTGGAAACGGTCAACACTTACGAGGGCACTCACGACATCCACGCCCTCGTGCTTGGCCGCGCCCAGACCGGCATACAGGCGTTTTTCTGATCCCTACTGCCATGCGAGCGACGATATCGCCACGTTGACGGCGCCGTTGGCATTGGCGATCACGCGCAGAGTTTTGTCGTCGTAAGCGATGCCGGCGAGCGTCAGGTCGTTCACGGTGACGTTGGCGGCGAGCCCCGGTGACTGCGCGGCCAATGCGCCGACGGCGGTGCCGATGCGCTGCTTCGCATCGGCGGCAAACGGTTTGAGGTCGATCACCGCCTGCTCGGCGAGCGTTTTTTGCAGAAGCGGCGCGGCCGCCTGCGCCGCGGCGCCCAAGAGCCCGAACGCCGCGCTGGATTGCACATCGAGCGCCACGTCGGCGAAGCGCAGGATCTGATTTTGTGTATCGAGCACGGGCCGCCCCCACACGTAAACGGCGGCGTCAGCGCCGAAGAAGCTGAACAAGCCGCGCTTTTTGACATTGACCAGGAGCGAGATCAGCAGCCGGTCGCCCGAGGCCGCGATGTTCGCATGTTTGATCGTGGTGGCGAAGGCACCCGATCCGTCCTCGGGAAACGTCTTGCCAGAGACCTGCGCTTCGAGGAGCCGGCTCAGTTCGGTGAACGGAATATCGATCGGAACCGCGATGCTGACCGCGCCCTCATTCGCCTGCGGCACGATGTCGAGTTGCTGCGGGAACGGACAATTCGGCTTCGTCTCGGTGGGCACAATGCGCGTTTGCGCCTGCAGCCCGACCAGGAGCGTGAGCGCCTTGCCGTCGATCTTCGGCTGCGCCGCAATGGCGCGCGTGGGGCGCATTTCGAGAAAGAGATTGGGCATGCCCTGCCCGCCGGCGCCCAGCGGGATAGAGCGGCACAGCTTGACCCATTCGCTGCGCGCGGCGGTTTCGATGAACGGATCGTTACGCATATGGGCTTCGAGCGCGTCGGTCTGATCGTGCACCAGCTTGTCGAGCACCGGTTTCACGGCGCTGCCGACGCTGAGCTTGAGTCCGCCAATCGGCAGAACGACGTCGACCACATTGACTTGAGCGGAGAGATTCGGTGCGAGCCGCCAGTTCGACGCGATGGCCGGCCGCGCGGATGTCGTTACCGTGCCCTGGATGTTGGTGTGTTGGTCGAACGCCTTGCCGGCAAGATTCTCCACCTGCTGGCCGACATTGCCGCCAATCAGATTGCCGAGCGCGCCGCCCACTGCCGAGACCCCGCTGCCAGCCGCGCCGGTCAGTGTGCCCAGCGCCTCGAAGGTACCGGTGAGCGGCGTGGTCACGACCAGCGCGCCGGCTTGTCCGGCCACGTTCAACGGCCCGCGCGCGACGGTGAACTTGAATTGCGCATCGGAGAGAAATTGCGAAAGCGGATTTTGCGGTGTGCCGGAAAGATTCTTTGGCGCCTGCGTCTCGAGCGCCTGGGCGATTGCTGAGAGCGAGATGGCGGTCGGGGCCAGTACGGTGGAGCTGCCGGTCAGCGGCTGCAGCGGCGGTACTGGCGTGAGCGACACCTGGGTCTGCGGCGCGGCCGGCGGCCACAACGCATTGATCGCCAGCGTCGCGCCCACAAAGGAGCCGATGAGGACAACAGCGCCGAGAATGATCGTGCGGACCCGCATGCCGAATCAGGGCTATCACGGCTTTATGGCAAAGTCCGTCCGTGTAAGATGATCCGGCACGGCAAAAAAGGACGAGTTCATGGCCACTCATCATTTTCACGCGGTCGTTTGGATCGATCATCACGAAGCGCGCGTATTCCATTTCAATCCGACCGACGTTGATCGGCTTGTAGTACGCCCAGACGATCCGGTGCGGCACATTCACCACAAGGCCAACTCAATCGGCTCCGGCCATGCCGCCGAGGATCAAAATTTCCTCGAAGCAGTTACGCAAGCGATCGCCGACGCTGGCGCCGTTTTGATCACCGGACCCGCCAACGCCAAGACCGAGCTGATCAAACACATTCATGCCCGCCATCCGCAACTGATGAAGATCATCGTCGGCATCGAAACCGTCGATCATCCGAGCGACGGACAGCTGGTCGACCATGCGCGGCACTACTTCAAGGCCGAAGATCTGATGCTGCCGCAGAAGGAGTAGAGCGATATCCAATCAACACGACACCGTCATTGCGAGGAGCGAAGCGACGAACATTAAAGCAAACGGCTGGCGGAACGCCGCGGCCGTGCCTAAATGACGGCTACGCCGCGGCGTGAAGCCGGTGGCCTGTCGCAAAGCGCGGAAGAAGCCCATGTCTCCAGTCTCGGTCGTGCTCAACCTGTTGTGGCTCGTCTTTGGTGGTGTCTGGATGGCGTTCGGCTGGATCGTCGCCGCGGTCATCATGGCGATTACCATCATCGGCATCCCCTGGGCGCGCGCAGCGTTCAACATCGCCTCCTACACGCTGCTGCCGTTCGGCCGCAAAGCCGTGTCGCGGGCGGAATATCTCGGCACCCCCGACGTCGGTACCGGACCCTTCGGTCTTGTCGGCAACATCCTGTGGCTCGTGCTCGCCGGCTGGTGGCTGGCGCTCGGCCATCTCGTCACTGCCTTTCTGCTCGCCATCACGTTCATCGGTATTCCGTTCGCGTGGGCGCATCTGAAACTTGCCGGCATCGCGCTGTGGCCGATCGGCAAGATGATCGTCAACGCCAACGACTCCCCGCTGCAATACCAGCGCCCGCAAGGACCGAGCAGCGTCACCGGCCGATAACATCGTCGATCCAGTCCGAGAGCGCATCCAGCACCTCGACGCGAACGTCCGCATCCTTGCGCCCGGTGCGCGCCGGCACATGGAAGGAATGATCGGCGTCGGCGAACAACTTCAGCGTCGCGCGGCGGCCGAGCGCCTTGCACAGCGGCTCAAGCTGGTCGAGAGCGGCCAGCGTGTCGCGCGTGCCTTGCAGGAACAGCATCGGGACTTTCACATCGAAGAGATGCTTGGCGCGCTCCTGCGACGGCTGGCCGGCGGGATGCAGCGGGAAACCAAGAAACGCCAAACCGCGCACGCCCGGCAGCGGATCGGCCGCCTGCGCCTGCGAGGTCATGCGGCCGCCAAAAGATTTGCCGCCGGCAATGAGCGGAAGCTTTGGCTGCGCGTGCGCCGCGGCCGCCACGGCGGAACGTACCGCCGCTTGCGCGAGTTTCGGCGGATCGGGCCGCTTGGAGCCGCGCTCCATGTAGGGAAACTGATAGCGCAACGTGGCGATGCCGCGCTGCGCCAGCCCATCAGCGACCGCCGCCATGAACGGATGGATCATGCCGGCGCCAGCGCCGTGGGCCAGCACATAGCAGGCGCGCGCCCGCGCCGGCACTTGCAGCAGGCCGGAGACACGGGCGCTGCCGTCGACCGCAATGCTGATCGGCTCGGGAGAAGGAATCGACACGCATGGGCCCCCTAATTAAAACACTGAACGACATACGCGGGCTCGACCGGCGTATCCATGCTGCCATGCGGTTCCAAAGCCCGCCGCTTCTGCTGATCAACCTCCAGCATGGATTGCCGGGTCAAGCCCTGCAGTGACGAGGTGTAAAGATCGAGCCAGAGGTGAATCATGTGCCGCAACATCCGCACGCTCTTCAATTTCGAACCGCCGGCGACCGAGGAAGAGATCCGGGCCTCCGCGATCCAGTTCGTGCGCAAGCTCTCGGGCTTCGCACACCCGTCCCGCGCCAACGAGACCGCGTTCAATCACGCGGTCGATGAAGTCGCCGACGCCGCCCGACGCCTGCTGGCGTCGCTCGAAACCGCGAGCCCGGCCAAAAATCGCGAAGCCGAAGCCATCAAGGCACGCGAGCGGGCAAGACAACGGTTCGCGTGATCTTTCCTCCCCCGTGCAAACGGGGGCGGAAAGCACAGGCTTTCATTCTCGCGGCGCGTTTTTGTTCGCGCCCGAGTCATGATCAAGCCAGTCCAAACAAAAACGCGTTTCAGAACCCGACCTTCGTCAGATGAATCCGGTGGTGGTAACCGGATTTATCAAGATCGCGTCCTGATGTAGCCCGGATTTCGCTCCGCTCAATCCGGGCTACTACGAAGAAAAGAAAAAGGAAGCGGAACGCCGTAAGACGCTGTTCCGTAACCACCGCAACTTGCGTTGCGGCGCACG
>Ga0209579_10002161_pt1 | contig 15416 bp, 14 predicted proteins | sample Coa_R1_2_FD_187152 | JGI IMG/M metagenome (GOLD analysis project Ga0209579, IMG submission 187152) | Surface soil microbial communities from Centralia Pennsylvania, which are recovering from an underground coalmine fire - Coalmine... | ecosystem: Environmental > Terrestrial > Soil >... | reverse complement strand
ACGCCGGCGTTGGCATTGAACCCATTGGCGACCAGCGAGGGCGTCCCGAACGACTGGACGTCCAACTGCGGCGTGGTCTGGTGCGTCCAGTTCAACAGCCCGGTAGCGAATGGATCAAACGCGGGGATCGCCGTGCCGTTGGACTGGGGAATGGTTCCCTGAATCGAGAGGTTGGTTAGCGGCTCGCCCAGGGCGCCCAGTTCCAGCGCATTGGTTGAGACGTTGGTGCCGGTGGTGACGCTGGTGGCCGACGCGGGATTGGTGACCACCGGACTCAGCGGTCCACCGGCGCCGGTGGGAGCCTCCGCGATCACGAAAGGGATGCCGCGCAGCAAGCCGCCACCCTTGGCGCGCACCACATCCGAGTCGGCCACCTGGAAGCTGAAACGGTCGAGCTCCACATCCAGGTTGTTTTCGATGGCCAGGGCCAGGGCGTCGGCCTGCGAAAGATAGAGGTTGCCGGCGCGGATCAGGTCATGCACGCGCGGCGAGTTCTGGAAGTCGACGGGCCTGGGCGGCGCCAGGCCGGCACGCTGGCAAAACAAGGGGGAAGCGTACAGGAGAAAAAATAGAACGGAGATTTTGCGCATCGGCTTCAGGCGGGACGCTTCTTCTCCCGCAGCGGTACGGGATTCACTTTGGCTCCCTCCTGGACGGTGTCGCCGGGGTTCACGACCACCTGCTGGCCGGCTTCCAGTCCGGAGAGAACTTCGATCTTATCTCCAAAGTCGCGGCCTAACTGGATCGGCTGGAAGTGCACGGTCTGGCCGGCGCCCACGACCGCGACTTGCGGCCCGCTGCCGCGCACCACCAGCGTATCGCCGGGGATCAGCAGCGACGGATTGCTGCGGGGGGTAGTCAGATCCACCTGGGTATACATGCCGGGCAGCAGGACGCCGGACGGGTTGGGCACCTGCACTTCCGTAAGCAGAGTGCGCGACGCGGGGTCCAGCGCATTGGCGGTGCGGGTGACAGTGCCGGTGAAGCCCCGGCCGCCCAGCTCCGTCACCAGCAGATGCGCGGTCTGGCCGACGTGCACGGACCCCGCGTCGGATTGCGGCACGTTCACATAGGTACGCAAGCGGTCGGTCTGGGCGATGCGGAAAAGCAGCGTGCTGGCCTCGCTGACCAGCGCGCCGACGTCCACATTGCGCACGGTGATGACACCGGAGAAGGGCGCGCGCACGCTTTCATAACCCTGCATATCGGTGAGGCGCGAAAGATTGGCCTGCGCGGCCACGATATTGCTGCGCGCCGCCGCCACGGCTTTTTCGAGCGCCTGCACGTTGGCCTGCTGCGCCGCATATTGCGCCTGGTAAGTGTCGTTATCCTGCCGTGACACCACCCCTTTGGAGACCAGGTTCTTCCAGCGTTCGGCGGTGACTTTAGCGAGCTGTTCGTTGGCCTTTCCCTGCTGCAGATTGGCATTGGCCTGTTCCAGCGCCGACCCGGTCTGTTCCAGCGAAGCCTGCGCCTGGCGCACCTGCTGATCGAGCTCGGGCGCTTCGATTTCGGTGAGCAACTGGCCGGCCTTGACGCGGTCGCCGATATCCGCGTAGCGCCGCTTGATGTAACCGCTGGCGCGGGCCAGCACGGGAGCTTCGGTCACCGCCTGGATGTTGCCGGGGAGAACCAGGCTACCGTTGGCAGCCGAGCGTTCCACGCCGACGACGGTCACGGTGGGCGCCTGTTTTGCCGCGGAATCGGCCTCGGCAGCGAGGGTGGCTTCGTTCTGACGGTGAGGAATGTAGCCCTTAAGGAATGCCGCCACGATCAGAATCGCCAGCACCAGGGCCAGCAGCCACAGCGACCGGCGGGAAGGCGGGGGCGGCGCGACCGGATCATGCGCGGGGTGGTGGAGCAGTTCGTGCTGCGCCGCGACCTGGCGCTTCAAATCTTCAATTTCGGCGCGCAAGCGCGCTTCGGTATCGTCGGCCACTCCGGATCCTTGTCGTTCGCGAGAATCGTATTCCATTGTACTCAGAACCCGCCTCAGCCTAACAGCATCTCGCCGGATATATCCTCGTGCTCCTCTTCGGCGATCCGGCGGTCGAAATCGACCGGCGGCTTCTTCTTCAGCAAGCTGTAAACGATCGGCACCACGAACAGCGTGGTGGCGGTGGCCAATACCAGGCCGCCGATCACGGCGCGGCCGAGCGGCGCGTTCTGCTCGCCGCCTTCACCGTATCCCAGGGCCATGGGGAGCATGCCGATGATCATGGCCAGGGCGGTCATCAACACGGGACGGATGCGGGTGTGGCCGGCGGAGAGCGCCGCGGCCCGCGCGTCCATCCCTTCAGCCCGCTGATCGTTGGCAAAGACCACCATCAGGATACTGTTCGAGGTGGCCACGCCGATGCACATGATGGCACCCATCAGGGAGGGGACGCTGAAGCTGGTCCCGGTGATGAAGAGAATCCAGACAATGCCGGCCAGCGCGCCGGGCAGCGCCATCAGAATGATGAAGGGATCCAGCCAGGATTGAAAATTGACGGCCATCAGCAGGTACACCAGGACAACCGCGAAGATCATGCCCATGCCGAGCCGGTAGAACGAAGTTTCCATGGTGCGCACCTGGCCGCGCAGATCCAGGATGGTGCCGCGCGGCAGGTGCGGCGTAATCTCCCGCATGATCTTTTCCACGCCCGTTCCGACGCTGCCCAGGTCCCGCCGGTCGACATTGGCATAGACGTCGAAGACCGGCTGCACATTGTAGTGGTTGACGATCTCGGGCGACGCGCCGCGCTCCACACTGGCCAGGTTGGAGAGAAGCTGCGGACCCGCGGCGGACGCGCCGGGATTGCCGTAAGCCTGCAGGTTCTGGCCGGGGGCGCTGCCCACAGATGAATTGGTGGCGGCGGCCGTACCGGCGGGCGACCCCGCGGTAGTGCTGACCATGCTTGCAATAGGCGCCGAGATGGGTGTGCGCATCAGCGCGGCCAGGGAATCCAGGCGATACTGGGGGGTCTGCACGGCCATGGCGTAGCTGACGCCGTTGTCCCAGTTGAGCCATTCATTAGGGGCCACCTGCCCGTTGGAGCTGAGCGAGATCAGCAGGCTGTTGCTCACATCGCGCTGCTGCAGCCCCAATTGGCCGGCCTTGTTGCGGTCCACGTTGATGCGCAGCTCCGGATAATCCACGATCTGGTGGACGTGCACGTCGGCGGCGCCCGGAATGCGCGCGATGCGCGCCGCCAGCGCCCGGGCGATCTGGTAATTGCGGGGATCGCGTCCCATGATCTGCAAGTCGATGGGCGCGGGCAATCCGAAGTTCAGAATCTGGTTGGTGATGTTGGCGGCTTCGAAGAAAAAGATGACATCCGGAAACGCGCGCTGCAACTGTTTGCGCAGTTTGTCGGTGTACTCCGCGGTGGGCGCGTGATCTTCGGGCTTCAGTGAAATCAGGATGTCGCCATCGCCGGTTCCCAGGGTGGTGGAGTCTCCGAAGGCCAGGTTGAAGCCGCCGAACGGAACACCGATATTGTCGATGATGGTATCGATCTCGCGGGCCGGGATCACGCGGCGGATCTCTTCGTCGATTTTGGAGAACAGCACTTCGGTTTCTTCGATGCGCGTGCCGGTGGGCGCCAGGGCATGCAGGCGCATCTGCCCGGAATCGACGTAAGGGAAGAAATCGCGCCCCACCATCGCGATCAGCCCGAGCGAAGCGGCCACGAAGATGCCAACCCCTACCAGGACGGGCGCGCGATGGTCGAGGGCCCAGTGGAGCAGGCTGGTATAGGACGCGCGCATGGCCTCGAAGCGCCGGTTGAAGGCATAGTGAATCCGCCAGATGGGCCCCTTGCCGCCGGCGGTTTCGCCATGCGCGCCCAGAGCGTAGAGTTTCACCTCCGGCCGCAGCATGTAGTGCACCATGTTGGGAATCAGCGTGCGCGAAAGCAGGTACGAAGCCAGCATGGCGAAGACCACCGCCAGGGCCAGAGGCGTGAACAGATACTTGGCGGCGCCGGTGAGCAGCAGCACGGGCACGAACACGATGCAAATGGAAAGCGTCGAAACGAAGGCCGGCGCGGCGATCTGCTGGGCCCCGTCGAGTACGGCGCGCACCAGGGGCTTCTTCATGGCCATGTTGCGATGGGTGTTCTCGATCTCGACGGTGGCATCGTCCACCAGGATGCCGACGGCCAGGGCCATGCCGCCGAGGGTCATGACGTTGATGGTCTCGCCGATCAGACTGAGGACCGCCAGCGAGGTCAGAATGGACAGCGGAATCGAAATACACACGATCACGGTACTGCGCCAGCTACCCAGGAACATCAGGATCATCATGCCGGTCAGCAGCGCCGCGATCACGGCTTCGCGCACCACGCCATTGATGGCCGCGCGCACGAACAGGGATTGATCGAACAACTGCCGGACATGCAGCTCGGGCGTTAATCCCGCCAGGATCTGGGGCAGGCGCTTTTTCACTGCATTCACGATATCCAGGGTGGAAGCCCGGCCGTTGCGCAACACCGGCATCAGGGTGCCGCGGGTGCCGTTGGTGCGTACGATGCTGGTCTGCACCGCGTAGCCGTCGCGCACCTGCGCCACATCCTTGATATATACTTCCGCGCCATTGACCACGCGAATAGGGAGATCGTTCAACTGGTCGAGAATCCTGGGGCTGCTGTTGACCTTGATCTGATAATCGATGTTGCCGATCTTGGCGTCGCCCGCGGGCAGGATGATGCTCTGCGCGGCCAGGGCCGAGGAAACGTCGGTGGCGGAGATGCCCTTGGCGTAAAGCTGGTCGGGATTCAGGTCCACCATGACCATGCGGAACTTGCCGCCGTAGGGCAATGGCGCCGCGGCGCCCTGCACGGTGGCGAGCTGTGTGCGGATGAAGTTCAGCCCGAGATCGAAAATATCCTGTTCGCTGAGAGTCTTGCTCTCCAGGCCCAATTGCAGGATGGGCACGCTCGAAGCATCGTACTTGAGGATGTTCGGCGGAAAGGTCCCCGGCGGGAAGATGCGCAGCAGCGTTTGGGAGATAGCCGTGACCTGCGCCAGGGCCATGTCGATCTTCACATTCGGCTGGAAGTAGACGCGGACCACCGAAACGCCGCTATAGGATTGCGACTCGATGTGCTCGATGTCGTTGACCGTGGTGGTCATGGACCGCTCGAAGATGGTCACCATGCGCTTCTCCATCTCCTCCGGCGACAGCCCCTGGTAGGACCAGACGATGCTGACCACGGGGATATCGATGTACGGGAAGATATCCACGGGCATGGTGACGATGGCGGTGCCGCCCAGTATGGCGATGAGCACGGCCATCACGACAAAGGTATAGGGGCGCCGCAGCGCGAGTCTTACGATCCACATGGGGACAAGGAGACTACGAGGCTAAGGACCATTATCGCGGAAAGCCCGTTATGCATGAGATGACGGGGCGGGTCATAGTGACGTTACCGATTTGACAGCCGTTGCCCTGAGGCTTACGCGTAATTATAATACGCGTATGGAAGACGCCCATGCGGAAAACATTTGAGCTCGGCGCCGGACGGCCGCGCGGAAAAGTGGGGGTGATTGCCGAAGGCAAAGCGGGCAAGGACCTGAAGGAATTGCTGGGCCAGTTTACGCGCGGCGGGGGCCGCGGAAACGTGGTGATGGTGCGGCTGGGCAACGAAGCGCTGGCGCGCATCGACCAGTTGTTGGAAGCCACACTGTTCCGCAGCCGGTCGGAGTGCGCGGCGTTTCTGATCGGCGCCGGCATCGCGAGCCATAGCGAGCTGTTCGAGCGTCTGAGGGCCCATACGGAGGAGATCCGCAGGCTGAAAGAGCAGCTCCGGGAGGTGGCTCTGGACGCCCTGAAACCGAGGGGGCCGGGGTCTGCCGCGCCTCCGGGTCAGGCGGCACAACGGCCCTGACAATGCGGCAGCGAATGCCGTGACGCGCGAGGCCTCCAGTCTCGCGAGAAAAATTTCACTTTTTGTGTTTTTGCTATTGCCTGCGCGCGAAAAAAGGTTATTCTATGGGTGATTGTGCCCTGACAAACAGGAGGCCTGAATAATGTTTGAGTCTCAAAAGTTCTCTGCTAACGACGAAGAAGACATGGAAGACTTCCAGGACTACGACGACGAAGAGCACGCGGACACCACCTCGAAGCTCGATGAATTCGACGAGGAGGATGAGGAAGACGAGGAGGAAGAGATTATTGTCGCGGTGGTAGAAGCGCCGCTAGCGGCGCCCGCGCCCGCCTCGCCGCCGCCCGCTCCAGCGGCTGAAGCGCCCAAGAAGCCGGCCAAGAAGGAGACCAAGGCAGCCGCGGTGAAGGCGCCTCCCAAGCCCGCCGCGAAGAAAGCCGCGGTGAAGAAAGCCGCCAAAAAGGCACCTGCTAAGAAGGCCGCCAAGAAAGCTCCAGCCAAAAAGGCCGCCAAGAAAGCTCCGGCCAAAAAGGCCGCCAAAAAAGCTCCGGCCAAGAAGGCCGCCAAGAAGGCGCCGGCCAAAAAGGCCGCCAAAAAAGCTCCGGCCAAAAAGGCCGCCAAAAAGGCGCCGGCGAAAAAGGCCGCCAAGAAGGCGCCGGCCAGAAAGGCCGCGAAGAAAAAGAAGTAAACGTTACTGTTTGTTCACCACGGTCCGGCAGCGTTCAAATAGATCCAGTAAAGCTTCGGCGTATTCTTCGGCAGACCGGACCGCGGGTTTGCCGGAGAATCCCGCAGCCGAAGTGCTCCCTTTACCGTAGCCTGTAGTCACCGCGATGAATTTCATCAGTTCCAGGGCCACTTCGTCTTTGCTCCGGGCCGGGGCCGCGGGGGCTTCCTTGTTGTCGTTTGTGCTGTTTTCCGCCATGGTGTGATACAACTCTAGAGTACAGCATTTCCATGCCCTTGACCGCCCGCAGGCATGTCCGCAAAATGCGCGGCGGGGCCCAATCCCACCTGCTGGAAGCGGATGACGGCCACTTCTACATCGTCAAGTTCCAGAACAACCCGCAGCACCGCCGCATCCTGGTGAACGAACTGGTGGCCGCGACCTTTCTGAAGTACTTGCAGATCTCGGCCGCGCGCGCCGAATTCATCCGCATCACGCCGGAGTTCCTGGCCGCCAACCCGGAGATCTACATCCACCTGGGCACGCAGCGCATCCCGGTAGCTCCGGGCTGGCATTTCGGGTCGCGGCACCCGGGCGACCCGGCGGTGATGGCGGTGTATGATTTTGTCCCGGATGCGCTGTTGGGAGGTGTAAGCAACCTTACCGATTTCCTGGCCGCGCTGGTGTTCGACAAATGGATGGCCAATGCCGACGGCCGGCAGTGCATCTTCTTCCGTGCACGGGTGGAGGACTGGCAATCTGTCGTGACCAATGCGTTCGTGGCGGTGATGATCGACCATGGCTTCGTGTTTAACGGCCCCAACTGGGACTTTAGCGAGTCCCCCCTGCAGGGCCTCTATCCGCGCAAGATGGTGTACGACCGGGTGCGCTCCCTGGACGACTTCCAACCGTGGCTCGACCAGATCGTGCACTTTCCGGAGGAAATCGTGGACCAGGCATTGCGCCGGATTCCCCCAGAGTGGCTGGAGGGAGACGAGGAGCAATTCGAGCAGCTACTGGAGAAACTGCTGCGCCGGCGTGCGCGGGTTCCGGATCTGATCAGGGATGCCCGCCAGGCGCGGGTGAATCCGTTCCCAAACTGGAGGTGATTTGGCCGGAAATGCGATCCGCCGTGGCAGGCGCCAGCAGGATGCCGTTACGGTAATGCCCGTAGGCCAGCCACAGGCGGGTATCGTGCAGGCGCCCGATGCAGGGCACAAAACTTTCGGTTGCCGGGCGGAAACCCAGCCAGGCGGCTGGCTCCGGGGCTGACCGTAATCGCGGCAGCAAGTCGCAGGCCCGCGCGTGAATGCTGGCGACAATCAACGGATCGATCTCGCGGTTGAATCCTACCTGCTCTGACGATGTCCCCGCGATGGTGAATCCGTTGGATCGCTGCATCACGTAGGTATGTCCGTGGCGCAAAATCGGACCCAGCGAGCCTGGTTCCAGCGCGTAGCCCAACAGGTGGCCGCGTACCGGAAACGTAGCGGGAATCTGGATGCCGGCAACCGGGACCTGCCCGCTCCAGGCCCCTGCCGACAGCACCGCCGCGGCAGCCGACATGGGGCCGCCGCTGGTCTCCAGATCCACCCGTCCGCCGGCGAGTTTCACTGCCAGAACGCGCGTCTGCTCGCTGATGCGCACCCCGCGTTGCCCGCAGACGCAGCGCAGCGCGCGGGTTATGTCGCGCGGATCGACCAGCGCATCGCCGGGGTAGAACAGACCGCCATCCCGCATTTCGGCGCGAATGCCTAACGGCTCCTGCTGGGCTATGCGGGCGCGCAGTTCCTGCCATTCGGCGTCCGAGCGGGCGAACTCCAACGCGCCGCAGGGCCGGTAATCGATGGGCAGGCCGCTTTCATCCTGCAACTCGGCGACGAAGCGCGGATAGATGCGCAGGCTTTCCAGGGCGAAGTCCGCCCAATGGCTGCGCGTGACGAACTCGCCGCCGGGCGCCAGCATGCCGGCTCCCGCCCAACTAGCCTCGCCGCCGAGCGTACCGGCATCCAGCAGCGTGACGGCGATCCCCGCCTGCGCCAGCCGCCAGGCGATGGAGCCGCCGACGATCCCTGCGCCGACGATGATGACGTCGGGAGTTTGAGCCGCCATGTAACTACCATGGTAGTGGAGACCCGCATCTGTTTCTTGAGTGACATTCCGCGCCGGGGAATTGCTAACATGAAGCTTCTTAGGTGAATGCTGCGATTTGAAACCGCCGGGGAATCGCACGGCGAATGCCTGGTGGCTACGCTCACCGGACTGCCAGCCGGAGTGCCGGTTTCCCTCGACACCGTAAATCACGAGCTTTGGCGGCGCCAGCAGGGCTACGGCCGGGGCGGGCGCATGAAGATCGAGCAGGACCGCGCCGAGATTGTCGCCGGAGTGCGGCATTCCCACACCATCGGCTCGCCGGTGGCCATTCTGATCCGCAACCGCGACTGGCAGAACTGGACCGAGGCGCTGCCCGTCGAGGACACCGATGGAGCCGAGGACAAGAAGAAGCCGGTGACGCGGCCGCGGCCCGGACACGCCGACCTAGCGGGCGCTCTCAAGTACAATTTCGCCGACGCGCGCTACATTCTGGAGCGGGCCAGCGCGCGGGAAACTACGGCGCGGGTGGCCATCGGCGCGGTGGCCAAAGCGCTGCTGATCGAGTTCGGCGTGGATATCGCCAGCCACGTGATCGCGGTGGGCGGCGTGCGCCTGGAAAGAACCGCGGCGTGGGAGGAAATCGCGGCCCTGCGCGCGCAGACCGAAGTCGTACTGGGCTGCGTGGAGGCCGCCACCGAGATCCGCATGAAGGAAGTGGTGGACCAGGCGTATCGCACGGGCGACACGGTGGGCGGCGTGTTCGAGGTGGTCGCGCATGGTGTGCCGCCCGGCCTGGGAGCGCATACCACGTGGGACGCGCGGCTGGACGGCCGGCTGGCGCAGGCCATCGTTTCCATCCAGGCGGTGAAGGGCGCGGAAGTCGGGTTCGCCGAAGAGAATGCCGCCAGCTTCGGCTCACAAGTGCAGGACACCATCGGCTACGACCGAGAGGGCCGCCGCTTCACGCGCGGCGCTAATCGCGCCGGCGGCCTGGAAGGCGGCATTACCAACGGCCAGGACGTGCTGGTGCGCGGCTTTCTGAAGCCCATCTCAACGCTGCGCCGGCCGCTCGAATCGGTGGACCTGGCGACGCGCGAGCCGGCGCTGGCGGCCTACGAGCGTTCCGATGTGTGCGTGGTGCCGGCGGCGGGGGTGATCGCGGAGGCCATGGTGGCGCTGGTGCTGGCGCAGGCCCTGCTCGAGAAGTTCGGCGGTGATTCGCTGGGCGAGACGAAGCGCAATTTCGAAGGTTATCTGAAGCAGGTTAGAGACTTCTGAGATATGGTCTATCCAATCGTTAAGTACGGCGATCCGGTGCTGGAGCGCGAGGCCGACACAGTAACCGAATTCGGCACACCGGAGCTCGATAAATTCCTGGAAGACATGTTCGAGTCGATGTACGCCGCCAAGGGTGTGGGGCTGGCCGCGCCGCAGATCGGATTCGCGCGCAAGATCGCCGTGATCGACATTTCGAACGCCGAAAATCCCGCCGACAAGCTGGTGTTGATCAACCCGAAGATCATCCACGTGGAAGGCAAACAGGAGGGCGAGGAGGGCTGTCTGAGCATCCCGGGCTTCCGGGAACAGGTCAAGCGCGGCAAGCGCGTCACGGTGCGCGCGCAGGACGCCAAGGGCGAGTTCTTCGAGAAGACCGGCGAGGACCTGTTGGCGCGCGCCTTTTTGCATGAGACCGACCATCTGCACGGCAAGCTGTACATCAGCCACATCAGCGCCTTGAAGCGCGACCTGATCCGGCGCAAGGTGCGCAAGCTGGTGAAGGCGGGAGAATGGACGTAAGCCGTACGCCATGCGGTTGATTTTTCTTGGCACTCCTGCGTTTGCCGTTCCTACATTAGAAGCATTGGTGGCGGCAGGGCACGCGGTCGTTCTGGTAGTGACCCAGCCGGACCGGCCTCGCGGGCGCGGACAGACGCTGGCGGCTCCGCCGGTGAAGGAGGCGGCCTTGCGGCTGGGTCTGCCGGTCTATCAGCCCGAGCGGGTGCGCCGGCCGGAGGCCATCGCGGCGCTGGCGGAGCTGCATCCCGACGCCATGGCGGTGGTGGGCTACGGCCAGATCATTCCACAGGCGGCGATCGACATTCCGCGGCACGGCATCCTCAACGTGCACGCGTCGCTGCTGCCGAAGTATCGCGGCGCGGGGCCGGTGCAGTGGGCCATCGCCAACGGCGAAACGGTTACGGGCGTCACCATTATGCGGATCGACGCGGGGCTGGACACTGGCGACATGCTGCGGAAGGCGGAAACCGAGGTCGGGCCGGAGGAGAACGCCGTGGAGTTGGGCGCGCGCCTGGCCACGATAGGCGCGGCGCTGCTGGTGGAAACGCTGGCAGGGCTGGATGCCATCACACCCCAGAAGCAGAACCCCGCCGAGGCCACTTACGCCCCGCTGCTCAAGAGAGAAGACGGCATGATCGACTGGCGGCTGCCGGCGCAGGTGATCCACAATCGCGTGCGGGGATTCCAGCCGTGGCCGGGAGCCCGCACGGGCTTTCGCGGCAGGCAACTGCACATCTGGAAAGCGCGCGGGGCGGGCGGCGCGCAGGGGACGCCGGGCCGGCTGTTGCGCCATCCGGTGCGGGTGGTCTGCGGCGAGGGCGCGCTGGAATTGATCGAAGTGCAGATGGAAGGCCGCAAGCGCATCGCGGCGGAAGAGTTCGCCAACGGCCAGCGTATCTCGGACGCCGACATTCTGGGAGAATCGTAGAGTGAACCTGCCGCTGGGCTACCGTTACGCCGCCGGTTATGCGGGCATCCGGCAAACGGAAAAAGACGATCTGGGCTTGATCGTTTCGGGCTTACCGGCCACGGCCGCCGGCGTGTTCACGCAGAATCGCGTGCAGGCGGCTCCGGTGAAGCTTTGCCGCCGTCACCTGGCGGCATCCCGCGGCGCGGTAGGGGCCATCGTGGTGAATGCAGGCAACGCCAATTGCGCCACGCGCACGGGCGACGCAGTGGCGCTGGCGTGCTGCCGGTCCGCCGCTAGGCATTTGCGACTGCCGGTAGCCCAGGTGCTACCGGCATCCACCGGCGTGATCGGCGTGGAGCTGAACGCCAAGCTGGTCCTCAACGCGCTGCCTGGTTTAGTTTCCGGCCTCCGTGAAGACGGTTTCGGCAGCGTGGCGCGCGCCATTATGACCACGGACCTGGCGCCCAAGGAAGCCTTCGGCGAAATCCGGCTGCGCCGCGGAACGGTGCGCATTGCCGGCATGACCAAAGGCTCCGGCATGATCCAGCCGCGCATGGCCACCACGCTGGGCTTCGTGGTGACGGATGCCAATATTCCCGTCGCCATGCTGCGCCGCATGCTGCGCCGCGGGGTGGAGCGCAGTTACAACCGGATGTCGGTGGATGGCGATACATCCACCAACGACACGCTACTGCTGCTGGCCAACGGGGCGTCCGGGGTGCGTCCCGATCCGAAGGAAATGGCCGCGGTCGAGGAACGCATCACCGGCGTGATGGAGGATCTGGCGCGCAGCATAGCGCGCGATGGCGAGGGCGCGCGGAAGCTGATCACCATCCTGGTTTCGGGCGCCTCCAGCGACCATGCCGCCGCGCAGATGGCCCGCGCCATCGCCAATTCCCCGCTGGTAAAGACGGCGGTGGCGGGCTCCGACCCGAACTGGGGACGCATCCTCTCCGCGGCGGGCAATGCCGGTGTGGCTTTCGATCCGCGAAAGGTGGATATCGAGATGCAAGGCGTCACGGTCTGCCGCGGAGGTCTGGCGGCGCGCTTTTCGGAAGACGATCTGAAGCAGAAGCTGGACGCCGCCGAATGCGAGATCCGCCTGGCGGTGCGCGGCAAGGGCCGCGGACAGGCGCGTTTCTGGACGTGCGATTTCACCGAGGGTTATATTCGCATCAACGCGAGTTACCGGACCTGATATGCGGCGGCGAACGTTTCTGATGGCGATCGGCGGGGCGGCTGCGGGCGCGGCCTATGCTGCCGACGCGCAGCAGCAGGTCTTCGACCTGTTTACCAAGATCGCCGGAGCGCTCAGCGACGATGCTCCGGCGGAATTCATCGAGGCCGTGGACCCGGGCATGCCGCAGTTCGAGGATTTCCGGCGCGACTTGAAGGCGCTGACGGAGCTGGCCGACCTCACCAACTCGATCGAAGTGCTGGCGGACTCGGGCGACGACGCGCATCGAGCCGAGGAGCTCGACTGGTTCCTGGAGATCGTGAACAAGTCGCAATCGCACGCGGTGGAGCGGCGGCGCGAGGTGGTGAAGTTCCGCCTGGAGCGCAAGGGGAAGAAGTGGAAGATCGTGTCCATCGACCCGCTGCGCTTCTTCGGCCCGCCAAAAGCGGAGTGACGGCCATGAACCGCTGCGCGTGGGCCAGGAACGAATTCTCCATCCCCTACCACGACCAGGAGTGGGGCGTGCCGGTGCACGATGACCGGCTGCTGTTCGAATTCCTGGTGCTCGAAGGCGCGCAGGCCGGCCTGAGCTGGGATACCATTCTGCGCAAGCGCGCGCGCTATCGCGAGGTGTTCGACAACTTCGATCCGGCGCTGGTGGCGCGTTATGGCAAGCGTAAGGTGAACGCGCTGCTGAAGGACGCCGGCATCGTGCGCAATCGCCTGAAGATCGCCGCGGCCGTCGGGAATGCGCAGGCGTTTCTGAAAGTGGCGCACGAGTGCGGCAGCTTCGATGCGTATATCTGGCGGTTCACCGGCGGGCGCCCGCGCGTGAATGCCTGGAGCACCCTGCAGCAACTGCCCGCGCGCACGGCCGAATCGGACGCCATGAGCAAAGATCTGCAGCGCCGCGAGTTCCGCTTCGTAGGGCCGACCATTTGCTATGCGTTCATGCAGGCGGTGGGGATGGTGAACGATCACGCGGTGGATTGCTTCCGGTACCGGGAGTTGTCGGGAAGCTAGTGGCCGTTATTGAGCAGCAGCACCACGCCGCTGGGCATCGCCGTGACGATATCCGTTCTGCCGGCCTGCACGAGATCGCCCACCGCCACCGAATTGCAGTAGTCGCCGATGGGGAATGAGAGCGGCTTGCCGAACGTTCCGTCGCCCTTGCCCGGAAATACCAGCACCGCCTGGGAGACGTCGGCGCAGGCTACCAGATCCAGAATTCCGTGGCCGCCGAAGTGCCCGGCCCGGATGCCCACCGGTCCGTTTCCGGCGTCATAGTTGACCGCCGGCAGGAACGTACCGTCGCCATTGCCCAGCAGCACCGACAGGTTATTGGAAGCCAGATTGGCCACCGCCAGGTCGGTTTTGCCGTCCTGGTTGAAATCGTGCGCCACCAGCGCGAAAGGCTCATTGCCGACCGCCAGGTTCCCGGCGTCTCGAAAAGTGCCGTCGCCATTGCCAAGCAGGATCTTGACCAACTGCAGGCCCTGGGTGCCATTGGTGACGGCCAGATCCGGAATGCCATCGCCGTTAAAATCGCCGGCCTTGACGTTGGTCGGAGCGCTGCCGACGTAAACATTGCTGGCCGGCTGGAAACCACCGTCCCGTTTGCCCAGCAGGATAGACAGGTCGCCCGTGAAGCTATTCACTACCGCCAGGTCCAAGTTGCCGTCATGATTGAAATCCGCCTCGGTAATGGCTACCGGACCTCCGTGGACGGCGACGAAAGTGCCCGGCTGAAAGGTCCCGTTTCCCAGGCCCAGCAAAATGGACACGTCGTTCGACAGATTATTGACTACCGCCAGGTCGGCTTTGCCATCGTGATTGAAATCGCCGGAGGTGAGCGTCACGGCGCCCAAACCGCCGGTTTCAGTCGTAATGGGTTTCGAGAACTTCCCGCCACCCTGGTTCAGAAGAACGGAAACAGTGCCCAATCCGCCCGCATTGATGACCACGATGTCCGGCCTGCTATCCCCGTTGAAGTCAATCAGGCGGACAGCCATCGGCGCGCTGCCGGCGGTGACGTTAAAAGGCGTGAAGGAAAGCGTTTGGGCGGCCAACGACCCGGCCAAGAGCGCGGACAGAAAGAGACGTGTCATGGAAATGAGGAGCGGCTACCCAGGCTTGAATTATAAGTGGATGTACATTGGGGAACAAGTTCCGGCGGACACAATGACGGTACGGATAATTCCCGGGGCAGCTCAGGCATTATTACTAGTACTGAGGCTAAAGCTTCATGCGCTCCAGCTTTCGATAGAGCGTTTTGCGCTCGATTCCCAGGATGTGCGCGGCGCGGCTTTTATTGCCCGCGGTGGCCGCCAATACCTTGCGGATTTGTTCCTCTTCGGCTCCGGCCAGCGTCTCGACCGGCTCTTCACGGGCTTCCATGGCGGAGACGGCCTGCTCCACGGCTTCCGCGTCGATGCGTGCGCTGGGGGCCAGAATGGCGAGGCGCTCCATCAGATGCTGCAACTGGCGGACGTTTCCGGGCCAGGTATACTCCTGCAAGGCTTTGAGGCCGGATTCCATCAGGCGGGTGGTGTGCTGGTAGCGGGCGTTGTACTTATTCAGGAAGAAGCGGGCCAGCAGCGGCACATCGCCGCGGCGGTCGCGCAGGGGCGGAATCGGGATGCGCACCACGTTGAGGCGGAACCAGAGATCCTCGCGGAATTTGCCGTCGTCCACCAGCTTCTGCATATCGCGGTTGGTGGCGGCGAGCACCCGCACGTCCACCTGCCTGCCGCGCGAGGCGCCCACCGGGCGGATCTCGCGCTCCTGCAGGAAACGCAGCAGCTTGAACTGGAAGTTGAGCTCGATGTCGCCGATTTCATCCAGCAGCACCGTGCCGCGGTTGGCGGATTCGATCACGCCCATGCGGTCGCGGTCGGCGCC
>Ga0209579_10002158_pt1 | contig 15420 bp, 16 predicted proteins | sample Coa_R1_2_FD_187152 | JGI IMG/M metagenome (GOLD analysis project Ga0209579, IMG submission 187152) | Surface soil microbial communities from Centralia Pennsylvania, which are recovering from an underground coalmine fire - Coalmine... | ecosystem: Environmental > Terrestrial > Soil >... | reverse complement strand
CGCGCGACGATCGGACTCGCGTTCACGATCGCCCGATTCGCGCGGGACGAACTGCTTGCACTGTTCGGCCGCGAGCCGGCTGCGGCGATCCGTGAGTTCGTCGAGTTCTGCGACGCACCGGCGCCGCCGGCGGTCGAGCGGGAGGCGGAGCGGCAGCCGCCGTGACCAGACGCACGCTCCCGCGTCACGTGAGTGTGTACTCGGGGCCGCTGCCGCCTTCGGGCGGGGTGAGGCGGCCGCCTTTGGCGGTGATGGCGCCGCACTGGACGCAGTTCGACGGCGCGAGCTGCACGTCGACCGTCCCGTCTGCGTGGGCATCGCCCACCTCGTAGACCTGCGCCGGGCACATGTGCACCCACGCCTCCGCGACCTCCCGCGGCACCCGCCGCTGCACGCGAATGTGATTCGGCTGGTCGTCGCGCGTCCGGTTGCCCGACGCGAACACGCTCGACAGCTTGTCGAACGTCAGCGTGCCGTCCGCCGTCGGATACGAGGACGCGCGCGCCGTCGTCACCAGCGACTGCTCCGCGTCGCGCTCCGTCCGTGCGTCGCCGGGCGGGAAACGACCCTTCGACGCCGTCATCGCACCCGCGAGCGCCGCACCGAGATAGAACCCACGCCCGAACGCCTGCCGCATGTTCCGCACCTCGCGCAGGTCCGACCAGATGAACGACGAACGCACCGCCTCGTCGTAGGACGACAGCGCCGACCGCGGAGACACGCCCCGCGCGAACGAACGCCATGCCGCCTCGGCCGCCAGCCGGCCGGACTCGACCGCGTAATGGATCCCCTTCAGCGCCGGCACGTTGACGAACCCGACACCGTCGCCGCACAGCAGCAACCCCGGCGCATGGAAACGCCGCGGCAGCGCGACGAACCCGCCCTCCGGGATCGTCTTCGCTCCCCACTGCAGCCGTTTGCCTCCCTCCAGGATCCGGCGGATCCGCGGATGCAACTTCAGCTCCTGCAGCAGGTCGTGGACCGACAGCGCGGTATCGCGGTAGTCGAGCCCGACCACCATCCCGATCGTGACCATGTCCTCGCCGAGCGGATAGATGAACGAGCCCCCGAACTCGCGGTACTTCGGCCGCGCGCGCAACGGCCAGCCCATGGTGTGGATCACCCGCGTCAGCGGCCGCTCGACGCGCCACACCTCCTTCACCCCGAGCGCCCAGACCTGCGGCTGCTCGCCGGCGAGCCCGAACCGCGACAGCGCGGCGCCCGTCAGGTGACCCTGCGTCCCCTCGGCGAGGATCGTCACCCGAGCGACGACATCGGAGCCCGCCTCGAAGTTCGCGAGCTCCTCCCCGCGCCGCCCGCGCCCGCGGTCGCCGGTCCGCACGCCGACCACGCGGCCGCCGTCGACGAGCAACCTCGCGCCCACCGTGTCCGGGAGCACCGTCACGCCCAGCGCCTCTGCCTCCGACGCGAGCCACGCGCCGAGCTGCGACAGCGACGCGACGTAGTTGCGGTCGTTCACCATCGTCGGCGGCGTCGGGATGCGATACGCATGCCGCGGCGTCAGGAACAGCACCGACTCGGCCCCCACCTCGCCCGCGAACGGCAGCTGGTCGATCCTCTTGCGTCCCTGGAACAGCCGCTGCAAACCGCGTGGGTTGACGACGGCGCCGGACAAGAGGTGCGACCCGGGCGCCTTCCCCTTCTCGAGCACCGCCACCGGAACCTCGCCCAGCCGCTCCGCCGTCGCCGGATCCTCCTCCATCAGCTGGCCCAGACGGATCGCCGCCGCGAGGCCCGCCGGCCCGGCACCGACGATCGCCACCCCGACCTCGATCCGCTCGTCGACCGGATCACTCGGTGCCGCGAGCGCCTCGGACGACGTCCACGGCGGCGGATAGTCGGACGGCCGAACGCTCACGAGCCGCGCCGCGCCTGCACCAGTTCGGTCAGCTTGGGAACGATCTCGTGCAGGTCGCCGACGACGCCGAGATCGGCGAACTCGAAGATCGGCGCATTGCGGTCCTTGTTGATCGCGACGATCACACCCGATCCCTGCATACCCACCTTGTGCTGGATCGCGCCGGAGATCCCGACCGCGACGTACAGCTTCGGCGACACCGTCTTCCCCGTCTGACCGACCTGCGCCGAGTACGGATACCAGCCCGCGTCCACCACCGCACGCGTCGCGCCGACCGCGCCGCCGAGCGCCTTCGCCAGCTCCTCGCAGAGCGAGAAGGACTCCGGCCCGCCCAGCCCACGGCCCCCGGCGACGATGACGTCGGCGTCCTCGATCGACGGGCCTTGCTGCTCGGCGTGGGCCTGCTCGACCATCTCGGCGAGCTCCGAGAAGTCCTCGAGCTCGACCGCAGCGTCCCTCACCTCGGCCGCACCGCCGGCTTCGACGGGATCGAACGTCCCGGAGCGGAAGACGGCGAGTCGCGGCGTGCCGGCCCAGCCGACGCGCACGTTCACGCTGTCCGCCAGCGCCGGGCTGACGCCGACACCGTCTGCAGACAGATCGACGAGGTCCCAGTTGAGGCCGGCGCCGAGGCGCATCGCGACACCCGCGGCGACATCGGCCGCGAGCACCGACTGCGCGAACAGCACCGTCTCGAATCCCTCGTCGCGGACGAGCTTCGCGAGCACGTCGACCCGCGGTTGCGGCAGCGGCGCAGCGAGGCGCTCGTCGTCCGCGACCCAGACGACCGACGCGCCGTACGCGCCCGCTCCGGCGGCGACCTCGCGCACGCCGGAGCCGACGACGACGCCCGCGACGTCGCCGCCGAAGAGCTGTGCCGCCTTGCCGAGCACGCCGAGTGACCCCTTCGTGACCGCACCCTCGTGGTGCTCGAGGAAGACGAGCGCGCCCGCCACTAGAGCAACCTCGCCCCGGCCAGGAACTCGACGACCTGATCGGCCGCCGAGCCGTCGTCCTCGATGATGCGTGCGTCGCCGCGCGCCTTCGGCGGGTCGAGCCCGACCACGGTCGTGCGCGACTCCGAGGCACCGCCGATGTCGCCCGCGCCGAGCGTCTCCTGCGGCTTCTTCTTCGCGCCCATGATCCCCTTGAGCGACGGGTAGCGCGGCGTGTTGATCGCGTCCGAGACCGCCACCACTGCCGGCAGCGGCGCCCGGATCGTGTCGTAGCCGAATTCGGTCTGCCGCTTGCCGGTGACCGACCCGCCCTCGACCGTCAGCTCGCTGGCCTGCGAGATCGCCGGCCGCCGCAGCTGCTCGGCGACGGCGGCCCAAAGACACGCTCCGCCTCCGTCCGCCGACTGCTGGCCGAAGAGCATGAGGTCCGGCTGCTCGCGCTCGAGCGCACCCGCGAGCGCCTGCGCCGTTCCGAGCAGGTCCGAGCCCGCCAGCGCGTCGTCGGACACGAGCACCGCCCGGTCGGCACCCATCGCAAGCGTCTTGCGCAGCGCGTCCACCGCCCGCTCCGGGCCCATCGACACGACGACAACCTCCCCGCCGGCGGCCTCGACGAGTCGCAGGGCTTCCTCGACGGCGTAGGAGTCGAAATCGGAGAGGGTCAGCTCGCCCGACCGGTCGAGGCGGTTCGTCGCCGGATCGATCCGACGACCGCCGGCAGCATCGGGCACGGCTTTGACGCAGACCGCGATCTTCATCGGCCCGAGACGATAACGTCAGGCAGCGACGCGGCTCTGCAGGAAGTCGACGATCTCGCTCGTCGGCGCGCCGGGCGTGAAGACCTCCGCGACCCCCTGCTCCTTCAGCGCGACGACGTCGTCAGCCGGAATCGTCCCGCCGACGACGACGAGCACGTCCTCGGCGTCCCGCTTGCGCAGCAACTCGAGCACCCGGGGCACGAGCGTCATGTGCGCGCCCGACAGGATCGAGATGCCGACTGCATCCGCATCTTCCTGGATCGCCGTCTCCACGATCTGCTCGGGGGTCTGGTGGAGACCCGTGTAGATCACCTCCATGCCGGCGTCGCGGAGCGCACGCGCGATGATCTTCGCGCCGCGATCGTGGCCGTCGAGCCCGGCCTTCGCGATCACTACTCTGATCTTCGGCGCCACGGCAGGTCAGTATAGGAACGTGAAGCTGACCGTCATCGGTTGCTCGCCGGCCTGGCCGAATCCCGGCGGGACGCAGTCGGGCTACCTCGTCGAGGGCGCCGGCAAGCTGCTGCTCGACTGCGGGCCTGGAGTGCTGTCGCAACTGCGCCGCCGCGAGCCCTGGCCCACCGTGGATGCGATCGCCGTCACGCATTTCCACCTCGACCACGTCGGCGACCTCGTCGCCTGGCTCTGGGGCCACCTGATCGGGCCCGCCCGCGGGCTGCCTCGGACGCCGCTCTGGCTACCGCCCCGCGGGACCGCGCAGCTCAAGGAGCTCGCCGACCCGGTGGAGGACACGTTCGAGATCCGCGAGTACGTCGACGGCGAGACCTTCGAAGTCGCCGGCTACCACGTCACCCCGTTCGCGCTCGCGCATTTCGACGCCGGGGCCCACGGCCTGCGCATCACCGACGGCCGCTCGACGCTCGCCTACTCCGGCGACACCGGCCCGACCCCCGCACTCGTCGAGCTTGCGCGCGGCGCCGACCTCTTCCTCTGCGAGGCGACGCTGGCCGAGCCCGAGGACGGCCCCCGCGGGCACCTCACCGCGGCGGAGGCTCAGGCCGCGGCGGCCGAGGCCCGCCCCGGACGGCTCGTGCTCACGCACCGCGCGGTGGAGCTGCCCGTGCCCGACGGGTGCGAGGTGGCGCACGACGGGCTGGAGCTGGAGCTCGAGCCGGTTAGTGACCCGGCGTGACCGGGATCGGCGGCGTCCAGCGCGGCACCCAGTCGTTCACGTACCACTTGCCGCGCTGCTTGACCATGTTCACGAAGAAGCTGTGCGGGCTGTTCGTCACGCGCCGGCCGGGGGTCCCCAGGAACACCTCGAGCCTGGCCTGCGTGGCGTACGAGTAGTCCACCTTTGTGAACCGGACGAGCGTCCTCGAGTCGACGTCGAACGGGACGACCGCGATGTTCCCTTTCAGGAACTGCGTCAGCGTCTGGCCCTGCCTGATCTGGGGCCCGGAGATGGAGTAGGCGGCCGCGAGGTTCTTCCGGGCGACTGCGGTGAAGACGAACTTGTGGACGATTCCGCGCACCGACTGGTCGAGCGGCACGTGCGGCGGGTGGGTCGGAGCCGGATACGTGACGCCCCAGCCCTTCGCCGCGTTCGGCAACCCGTTGCTGCCGTAGGCGACCTGGTAGACGATCACGCCCGCGACGAGAGCGGCGACGACCGCGGCGAGCGGTGCCGCGATCTTCCAGAACTCCGAGCGCCGCCACGGCGGGCGAGCGGCAGTGGTGAGTTGCGCGCTCATCGAGACGACAGGTTAGACGAGGGGGCCCCGAATTGGTTAGCGCGACTTCAGAAGACCGGCGTCTCGCGCCAGATGCCCCAGACGTCGCGGAACGCGTCGCACATCTCGCCCATCGTGACGTAGGCCCGGGACGCGTCCACGATCGCCGGCATCAGGTTCCTGTCGTCCCGCGCAGCGTCCTCCCGCAGCCGCCCGACCGCAGCCTCGACCGCGGCCGAGTCGCGGCGGGCGCGCAGCGCCTGGACGCGGTCGACCTGCTTGCGCTCGAGCGCAGGGTCGATCTTCAGGATCTCCGGCGCCGGCTCGTCCTCGACCACGTAGCGGTTCACGCCGACGACGATCCGCTGCCCGCTCTCGACCTCGGACTGGTAGCGGAAGGAGGCTTCGGCGATCTCGCGCTGGAAGAAGTTGTCCTTGATGGCCGCCACGACGCCGCCGAGCCGCTGGATGCGGTCGAAGTAGTCGTAGGCCTGCGCCTCGAGCTCGCTCGTCAGGTGCTCGACGAAGTAGGAGCCGCCGAGCGGGTCCACCGTGTTGACGACGCCGGTCTCGTGCGCGATCACCTGCTGGGTGCGCAGCGCGATGCGAACCGCCTCCTCGGTCGGGAGCGCCAGCGCCTCGTCATACGAATTCGTGTGCAGCGACTGCGTCCCACCCAGCACGGCGGCGAGCGCCTCGATCGCGGTGCGCACGATGTTCACCTCCGGCTGCTGCGCCGTCAGCGAGACCCCCGCGGTCTGCGAGTGGAAGCGCATCAGCCAGGAGCGCGGGCTCTTCGCGCCGTACCGCTCGCGCAGCTCACGCGCCCAAATGCGGCGCGCCGCGCGGTACTTCGCGATCTCCTCGAAGAAGTCGAGGTGCGCGTTGAAGAAGAAGGACAGGCGAGGCGCGAACTCGTCGATGTCGAGACCGCGCTCGAGCGCCCACTCGACGTACGTGAACCCGTCGGCGAGCGTGAACGCGAGTTCCTGTGCCGCTGTGGAGCCGGCCTCGCGGATGTGGTAGCCGCTGATCGAGATGGGATGCCAGAGCGGCATCTCGCGCGAGCAGAACTCGACCATGTCGGTGACGAGCCGCATGCTCGGCTCCGGCGGGAAGATGTACTCCTTTTGCGCGATGTACTCCTTCAAGATGTCGGTCTGGATCGTCCCGCGGAGTGACGCGCGCGAGACACCCTGCTCTTCGCCGACGCAGGCGTAGAACGCGAGCAGGATCGCCGCCGGGGAGTTGATCGTCATCGACGTCGAGACCTCGCCGAGCGGGATCCCCGCGAAGAGGGTCTCCATGTCCTCGAGCGAGTCGATCGCCACCCCCTCGCGCCCCACCTCGCCGAGCGAGCGCGGATGGTCGGAGTCGAAACCCATCAGCGTCGGCATGTCGAACGCCGTCGACAGGCCCGTCTGGCCGTGGTCGAGCAGGTAGCGGAACCGCTCGTTCGTCTCCTCCGCCGTCCCGAAGCCGGCGAACTGCCGCATCGTCCAGAGGCGGCCGCGGTACATCGACGGATAGACGCCTCGCGTGAACGGGTACTCGCCGGGGGCGCCGAGGTCGCGGTCGTAGTCGATCTCGACGTTCTCAGGCGAATAGAGCGGCTCGTTCTCGATTCCCGAGATGGTCGAGTGCAGCTCTTCGACCTGCTTCGGCTCCCGTGTCGCCGCCACGCATGGAGGTTAGCCTCCGGGCTTCCAAAGCGGCTCCTCACCGCCCGCGTTCGCGGCGCGGGAGAGGATGAACAGCAGGTCGCTCAGCCTGTTCAGGTAGACGAGGGCCAGCGGGTTCAGCCGGCGCTCCTCTGCCGCGGCGAGCACCTCGCGCTCCACACGCCGGCAGACGGCGCGTGCGATGTGGAGACGCGCTGCCGCCTCGGATCCGCCCGGCAGCACGAAGCTCCGCAGCTCCGGCAGGTCTGCGTTCACGTCGTCGCAGTCCCCTTCGAGCCGCGAGACGGCGTCGTCACCGATGCGCAGCCTCCCGTCGTCCTCGACGAACGGCCGCGCCAGATCGGCCCCGAGGTCGAACAGCTCGTTCTGGATGCGCGCCAGCCGCTCGTCTTGTACCTCGACCTGGGCCCAGCCGATGAACGAGTTGAGCTCGTCGACGGCGCCGTAGGCCCGGAGGAGCGGATCGAGCTTCGACACGCGCGAGCCGTCGCCCAGGGACGTCTGGCCGCGGTCGCCGCCGCGCGTGTAGATGCGCGTGAGGCGCACCGGCTCGTCAGGGCGCCGCGGCATGCGCCTGCCTTCCCAGCAGCTCACGCGCGATCACGAGCCGCTGGATCTCGCTCGTCCCCTCGTAGATCTCGGTCACCTTCGCGTCACGGTAGTAGCGCTCGACCGGGAACTCCTTCGTGTAGCCGTAGCCGCCCAGGACCTGGATCGCCTCCGCCGTCTGGCGGCGGGCCATCTCCGACGCGAAGAGCTTCGCCTTCGCGCCTGCATCGGTGTGACGTTCCCCGCGGTCCTTCAGCCAGGCTGCGCGGAGGACGAGCAGCCGCGCGGCGTCGATCTCCATCGCCATGTCGGCGAGCTTGTGCTGGATCGCCTGGAACTCTGCGATCCGGTGGCCGAACGCCTCGCGCTCGCGCGCGTACGCGAGGGCGACGTCGTAGGCGGCCTGCGCGATCCCGACCGCCTGCGCGGCAATACCGATGCGGCCGCCGTCGAGCGTCGCCATCGCGATGCGGAACCCGTGGTTCTCCTCGCCCAGCAGCCGGTCAACCGCGACGAGCGCGTCGATCACGATGTCGTTGGTGACCGACGAGTTGAGCCCGAGCTTCTCCTCGGTCCGGGTGATCTCGATATCGCTCGTGTCGACGACGAACGCCGACACGCCCCGCGCGGTTCGCGTCGCAGGATCCGTGCGCGCGAACAGCAGAACCGTCCCCCCGAATGCAGCGTTCGTGATCCACTGCTTCGAGCCGCGGACCTGCCAGCCGCCGTCGACCTGTGTCGCGCTGGTGACGAGCGCGCCCGCGTCCGAGCCGGATCCCGACTCGGTCAGCGCGAAGCAGCCGATCCCGTCGCCGCGGGCGAGCGGCGGCACGAACCTCGCGCGCTGCTCCTCGGTTCCCCACTGCAGGATCGGCAGCGTGCATGCGGACGTGTGCACGGCGACCGTCACGCCGACACCCGCGTCAGCGCGCGAGAGCTCCTCGAGCACGAGGACGTACGAGAGGAAATCCGCGCCGGCGCCGCCGTACTCCTCCGGCACGCACACGCCGAGGAGGCCGAGCTCTGCGAGCCCGGCGAGGAGGCTGCGCGGGAAGCCGTGTGCCCGGTCCCACTCCGCCGCGTTCGGTGCGATCACCGCCTCTGCGAACTCCCGCGCGAGCGCCTGGATCTCGCGCTGCTCGGGCGTCAGGGCGAAGTCCACCCCGAGAGTCTAGGCCGCGCTCTCCTTGGGCTCGGGCTCGAGCTTGTAGCCGACCCCGAAGCGCGTCTGGATGAACGAGTGGCGCGGGGCCGGGGCGTCGACCTTCTGTCGCAAGCGCCGCACGAACACATCCACCGTCCTGTCGCGATGCGTCTCGCGGCGGCCCCACACCTTCTGCAGCAGCTCGTCGCGCGTCACGACGCGCCCGCGGTCGAGCGCGAGCGTGTAGAGCAGCTTGAACTCGGTCGGCGTCAGCTCGGCGCTCTTGCCGTCGACGAACGCCTGCACCTCGCGCGGGTCGATCCGTAGCTCCTCGATCTCGATCGGGTCGCCTCGGCGATCCTCGGCCGGACGCACGCCGCGGCGCGCGGCCGCGCCGACGCGCGCGACCAGCTCGCGCATCGAGAACGGCTTCACCAGGTAATCGTCGGCGCCGATCTCGAGGGCGTGCACGCGGTCGTGCTCGGTGCCTCGGGCCGACACGACCACGATGGGCGTGCCGATCCCCTCGGCGCGCGCCATCTCGATCAGCTTCCAGCCGTCGAGCTCGGGCAACATCAGGTCGAGCACGCAGACGTCCGGGTTCTCGTACCGCAGGCGCGCCAGGCCGAGCTCGCCGCGCCCCACCACGACCGGGTCGAACCCTGCCGCGACGAGGTGGCGGGCCATGCCGTCTGCGATCACGCTGTCGTCCTCGACTATCAGGACTCTTGCCACGACCCTACGATAATCCGGTGTCTCGTTGTTTCCGGGTTTCGGAATGGTGACGGTCTGGTGAAGCGACCGTTCGTGAAACGGGAGCCGGGAGACACTGCGCCGGTGGAGCCGATCGTGTTCCAAGCGGCGTCGCCGGAGCCCGAGCGCGAGACCTACGACCGCAGCTTCAACGCGCTCCGGACAGGGTTCACGGCGGCGGTCTCGCACGAGCTGCGTACGCCGCTGGCGCGAATCCTCGCGCTCCTCGAATCGGCCGAGCTGCCCGACGCGGACATCCCGTTGCTCCTGGAGCAGGCGCGTGCCGAGGTGGAGAACGCCGGCGCCCTGATCGACGAGATCATGTTCCTGTCCGAGCTCGAGAGCGGCAAGGAGGTCGTCTCGCTCGGCCACACGACGGCGTTGCCGGTGCTGGAGGAGGTCGTGGAGGACCTCGTCCCCGCGGCCGCGCGCGCGGGCGTGGAGCTCGCGGCCGCCGGCGACTCGAGCGTCGACCTGCCGCTGCGGCCCCGCATGCTGCGCATCGTCGCGGAGAACCTCGCGGAGAACGCGATCCGCTACGCCGGCCACGGCTCGCACTTCACGCTCTCGATCGAGCGCGCCGGTGAGTTCGCTGTCCTGACCGCCGCCGACGACGGCGTCGGCGTGCCGGAAGACTCGCTCGAGCGGATCTTCGAGCGCTTCTACCGCGGCGACACGGCGCGCTCGACGCGAGGGACGGGGCTCGGGCTGGCCATCGTGAAGCACGTCGTGGCCGCGGCCGGCGGAGACGTAGAAGCACACGGAGCCCGCGGTCGCGGGCTCCGTGTGAAAGCGACGTTTCCGAGCTGATCTACGACTGCGTGTGCAGCGTCTTCAGCGTCTTCTCCGACGCGACGAGCACCGACTTCACGGTCGACAGCGGCGCGAACGTGAGCTTCGCTGCGAACTGTGCACCCTGACCCTGCGTCAGCGCCCAGAAGATCATCTTGCGCAGCTCGGCGGCATGCGCACTCGACTTGTGGACGATGACGTAGGTGTACGTGCTGATCGGATACGCGAGCGCAGCCGACTTCGGCGGGTTCACGATGTGCATCTCGTTGTTCGCCGGCACCTTCGGGAAGGCCAGCGCCGCCGCCTGGATTCGCCTCAGCGACGGGAAGAGGAACCTGCCGGCCGCGTTCTTCACCGCGGCGAAGTGCAGGTGGTTCTTGATCGCATAGGCGACGTCGACGTAGCCGATCGCGCCCTTCGTCTGCGAGACGACGCCGGCGACGCCGCTCGAGCCCTTCGCACCCACACCCGCCGGGAAGGCCGGCTGGGTCGAGGTGCCGATCTTGGTCTTCCACTGTGCGTTCACAGCCGACAGGTAGTCGGTGAACGCGTACGACGTGCCCGAGCCGTCAGACCGGAAGACCGGCGTGATCTTCAGATCCGGGAGATTGCCGCCCGGATTGAGCTTGGCGATCGCGGGGTCGTTCCAGTTCGTGATCTGGCCCTCGAAGATCTTGGCGATCGTCGACGAGTCGAGACGCACGTGCACCGGAGCGCCCGGGACGTTGTAGAAGACCGACACCGCGGACAGCGCCCACGGGATCTGGACGCAGTCGGAGCAGGCGGACTGCTGCGCAGGTGAAAGCGGCGCGTCGGAAGCGCCGAAGTCGACCTGGTGGTTCGTGATCGCGGCGATGCCCGCACCCGAGCCCACCGCGCTGTACTGGATCGTGTAGCCGAACGCGTGGCCGAGGGCCGGCGTCCAGGCCGACACGAGCGGCGCGACGAACGTGCTGCCCGCGCCCGTAATGGTTGTGTCCTCGCTCTTGGCCCCGGCAGACGCGACCGCGAGGAGCGCGACCGCCGCAGCGGCGATGAGGGCGAGCCCTCTTTTCATCTGACGTTCTCTCCTTGTCCCTGGGGTTCGTTGTGACGTCGCCAGCCTGCCCCCGACCGGTCCGGGCGTGGGCTGACGCCGTGTGACTGCCAGGTGACGAAGTGGTAACGGCGGCTTATTGCTGCAGGCCGAGCTTGCGGCGGGAGCGCTCGAGCAGGAGCCGCGAGGTGAGGCTCGTCACCAGCACGAAGAGGATCAGGACGAACGCGGTCGCCCAGGCCTGCTGGTGCTGGGTCGGATCGGCGGATTCCGAGTACTCGAAGATCAGCAGCGGCATCGACAACATCGAGTGCGTCGGATTCCAGACGACGACCTGGGCTGCGATCGCGCAGGTGAAGAGGAGCGGGGCCGTCTCCCCCGCCGCGCGCGCGACGGCGAGCGTCGTCCCGGTGAGGATGCCGCCGAGAGAGGTCGGCAGCACGACACGCAGCACGGTCTGCCACTTGGAGACGCCGAGGGCGAGGCTCGCCTCGCGGAGGTGATTCGGTACGAGTGCGAGCACCTCCATCGTCGAGCGCGCGACGAGCGGCAGCATGATCACCGCGAGCGCGAAGCCGCCGGCGATCGCGCTCTGGTGACGGCCGATGCCCAGCACCGGCAGCTTCACCTTGACGCAGAGGGCGTAGACGAACACGCCGATCACGATCGACGGGAAGCCGTTCAGGACGTCCAGCCACAGCCGGATCTGCTGGGCGAAGTGCCGTGGGGCGAACTCGCTCACGTAGAGCGCGGTGAGCACCCCCGTCGGGAGCGCGAACGCCGTGGCGATCACAACCAGCAGCAGCGTGCCGATGATGGCCGGCGCGATCCCGCCGCCCGGCTCGCCGAACAGCGGCGGGTTCTTCGTGAAGAAGCCGAGGTTGATCGCCCCGATCCCGCGGCTGCCGACCGACCAGACGACGATCGCGAGCACCGCGATCGCCGCGCCGGCGGCCAGGACGGAGGAGCTCTCCGCGACCTTGTTCACGAGCAGGCGCCGCCGCGCGCGGCCCGTCGCCTTGAGGCTGATCGGCTGCGCGCTCATCAGTCGCCGCCCGTCCGCTGGAACTCGAACCGCTTCACGACGCGCTGCGCGGCGTAGTTCGTGATGAACGTGATCACGAGCAGGATCAACGCGAGGTAGATGAGCGACGCGATCTGGATGTTGCTCACCGCACCCTGGTACTGGTTCGCGACGCGGCTCGCGATCGTGTCACCGGGCGAGAACAGAGACAGATGGAGCGGGATGAAGTTCCCGATCACCTGCGTAACCGCGATTGCCTCGCCGAGCGCACGGCCGAGACCGAGGATCACGGCCGCGACGACGCCGCCGCGCACCGACGGGACGACCACCGTCCGCACCATCTCCCAGCGCGTCGCGCCGAGGCCGATCGATCCTTCTTCGAGCTCCGTCGGCACACCGAGGAAGAGCTCGCGGCAGATCGACGACGTGATCGGCAGCGTCATGATCGTCAGCACGACGATCGCCGTGAAGACGGTGGACTCGGTGTGCGGGTCGCCGCCGAAGATCGGTATCCAGCCGAGGAACGAGTGCAGGAACGGCGCCAGGTGACGCGCATCGAACGGCGCGAGGACGTAGATGCCCCAGAGCCCGATGACGACGCTCGGGACGGCGGCGAGCATGTCGACGAGCGTCCCGACCGGCGTCCGCACGGCCGGCGGCGCCAGCTCGCTGAGGAACAGGCCGATCGCGATCGACAGCGGCGCCGAGAGGAGGATCGCGCCGAACGACGTGACGACCGTACCGATGATGAAGTCGCGGGCGCCGAACTTGTTCGTGACCGCGTTCCACTCGTTGTGCCAGAGGAAGGCGACCTTGTAGGCCTTGACGGCGGGCCACGCACCGTCGGCGACGCGCCAGATGATGGCGGCGACGACGAGCAGCCCGATGATCGACGCGGCCGCCGTCAGCCCGTGGAGCAAGCCGTCGCCGATCCGGTCGCCGACGTGACGGGTCCGCGGGAGCTCGGCGCGAACGGAAGCGGCTTCCACGCGCGCCAGCATTCCAGCCGCATCGGCAGCGCGCGCGCCGTGTCACCACTCCGTCACACGACGTTCACATCCCATGTACCCCCAGCTCGCACGGCCGTCGGGAGACTGCGAGAGTGTCCAGCCCGAGCGCACAGATGAGCACGATTGCGGTCCCTCAGGCACACGCGCCGGCGGCGCAGGGCGACGTCGTCTTCGACATCGCGAACCTGAGCGTGCACTACGGCAAGACGACGGCGGTGAAGGATGTCTCGCTCACGATCCGCGAGCACGCGATCACGGCGCTGATCGGGCCGTCGGGATGCGGCAAGTCGACGGTGCTGCGCTGCCTCAACCGCATGAACGACCTGGTTCCGAGCGCGCGCATCGACGGGTCGGTGCTCTATCACGGCATCGACCTGAACGGGAAGGGCGTCGACCCGATCGAGGTGCGGCGCCGCATCGGCATGGTCTTCCAGCGCCCCAACCCGTTCCCGAAGTCGATCTACGACAACGTGGCGTACGGCCTGCGCATCCACGGCATGAAGGACGACCTCGACGACCGCGTCGAGAAGGCGCTGCGGGGAGCTGCGCTCTGGGAGGAGGTCAAGAGCAGGCTGAAGCGGTCGGCGCTCGGGCTCTCGGGCGGCCAGCAACAGCGGCTGTGCATCGCCCGGGCGATCGCCGTCGAGCCCGACGTGATCCTGCTCGACGAGCCCGCCTCGGCGCTCGACCCGATCTCCACGTCGGCGATCGAGGACCTGATGCACGAGCTGAAGCGCGACTACACGCTCGTCATCGTCACGCACAACATGCAGCAAGCGGCTCGCGTCGCCGAGATGACCGCCTTCTTCAGCCTGCAGGTGCACGACGACGGCAGCCGACACGGGATCCTCGTCGAGTACGACGCGACCGAGAAGATCTTCACGCAGCCCTCCGACGAGCGCACCGAGGGTTACGTCACCGGGCGCTTCGGATGAGGCTCTCGTTCAGCGAAGAGCTGTCGCAGCTCGAGGCGGCGCTCCAGGAGGAGGGAGACCTCGTCCTGCGCGCGCTTCGGTCGTCGCTGAACGCGCTCGCGCGCGGAGACGCCGAGCTCGCCGACGAGGTGATCCTCTTCGACGACGAGGTCGACAAGCGATATGCGGCGATCGAGGAGGGCGTGCAGTCGCTGCTCGCACGCCAGACGCCCGTCGCGGCCGACCTCCGCTTCGTGCTGGCGGTGCTGCGGGTCAACCTGCACCTGGAGCGCATGGCCGACTACTGCGTCACGGTCGCGAAGCTGACCAAGCTCATGGGCGATCTCCGCGTCAGCGACGAGCGCATCGCCCACTCCGTCGAGGACATGGGCCAGCGCGCGGAGCAGATGATCCGCGTGGCGATGGACGCCTTCGCCACCCGCGACGCCGGCAAGGCCGAGACGCTCGTCGAGCTGGACGAGCTCATCGACCGCGCTAACCGGAACGCGACCGAGGACGTCCTGTCGCTCGGATCGTCAGCCGACGAGCGGGAGTACGGCCTGCGGATGCTGGTGATCTCGCGGTGCGTCGAGCGGATCGGCGACCACGCCGTCGACATCGGCGAGCAGGTCGTCTACCTCGTCACCGGCGAGTTCCGCGAGTTCTCGGACGCGTCGCATCCGGTCTAGAAACTGTTCGTGCCAGAGGCACGAAACGGTTCAGGCAGCTAGTGCGGCAGGCTCGTCGTCGAGCCGGACGAGGTAGGCGGGCCGCACCGACCGGAGGTACGCGACGACCGCCTCCTCGCTCTTCGGGCACGGCAGGAGCGTCTTCCAGGTTGCGAGATGCTCGAGGCGGTGGAAATCGCCGTTCGCGACCACGGGCAGACGTGCGGCCGCCACCCACTGGAAGAGCGTGTCGCGGTTGAAGAGCTCGAAGCGGTCGACGAGGGGCACCAGCTCGTCCGGCCGTGCGGCAAACGCGGCCGTATGACGGGCGGCGGTCGCCGCCTCCGCGACCGAAGACGGGTGGGCGGCGACGAGCGCCGCCCCGTGCGCACGCGCGGCGGCGAGCGCAGACTCCAGGCCCTCGCCGACACCCACGAACCGGCGTAGCCCGACCGCGACGGCGTGACCCGCGCAGGCCGGGTCGGGGTCGTCGTACGTCAGCTCGAGCCCGGGTAGGACGAGCAGCCCGTACAGGCGCGCGGCGCGCTCCGCCTCGCGCTC
>Ga0209579_10002157_pt1 | contig 15421 bp, 12 predicted proteins | sample Coa_R1_2_FD_187152 | JGI IMG/M metagenome (GOLD analysis project Ga0209579, IMG submission 187152) | Surface soil microbial communities from Centralia Pennsylvania, which are recovering from an underground coalmine fire - Coalmine... | ecosystem: Environmental > Terrestrial > Soil >... | reverse complement strand
TGAATCCGGAATCGCGCCGGCGCTCCGCGGGGAAAGTCGCGTAGGGCAGATAGACTACTGGAATTGAACGGATTCGGAAGTTGCCATTCTCGAGATGGACCGACCGCCGAAGGTAAACGGTTGCAACCGGCGCGTAAAACTTCCAGGTGGGCCGATCAGGATCGCAAACCGTCAGCCATGCGTGTCGGATGCGGTAGGTAGTTTCATTAATCCTTTCAGCTTCGTCGGATTCGAAGGAAAGCGGATTGGGACTGATGAGAAGGGTAGGGGTGGGGCGACGTTGCAGGGCGAACGTGGCGCGCACGTGGTGCAATAGCGCGTGGCCAGTCTGCAGTTCGTAACGCAGGTCGTCAGCCTCGACATGCTGGGTGAGGTAATCGAGCTGGACATTTCCTTTCGCAATGACGACGCCTGTTTCGCTGTTGTATTCGGCGTGGTCGGCGCGGATGCGGTAGTTCTGGTAGCGCACATCGACGTGGCCGTCGGCGTAGAATACTTTGCCTACTTGGCGCTGCTGATCGGCCTCCAGGGTAGCGATTCCGCCCTCGGCTGGGCGTTGAGGGGAAGGTTTCGTTGGGACTTGAGACGTCTTCTTGGGAGCAGATTTTGCGGAGGGCTCTGCGGATGTTTGAGCGAATGCGTTACATCCTAGCGAGAATACAATCAGGGTAACCGCGATGGGTGAAACGAACCTGCGAAAGACTTTTGAGACTGTCGCGCTCGGCATCGCCTGAGAATGAAAGCAGCTTAAAAAGAGAATTGAGCCTAACACGCGGCCCGAGTGGTCGCAATCGGCCGGTGTCGAGTGGCGCTCGTCACCGACGGTGGTGAGAATCTGTGCGAAATATCCAAGTCGAGGCGCGCAGGATGAGAAGTAACGTGCAGGGTGCGGGTTGCCTGATACGCGACATTTGCCGGAGGCCGTAACTGCGCTGGTTTGGGCGAATGCGGTCGTGCTACCATTACCGCCGTTCCTCACTGGAACTTCCGCAGCGCAAAACGGACCAGTGATACAGATATGCTCGAAGTGTGGTGCTTTGCTGCTCGAAGAGACCGATACTTGCTCGTTTTGTGACGGGCCTCTCGTCGCAGAAGATAGCTTAGTTCCGCAACCCGTCGCGGTCGGCGCGAGCCATCAGGAAACCGAACCCGAACCGGAATGGCGCCGTGAAGTGAGCCGTCGTCTCGAGGAGTATCGAGTGCGCCGTCGCCGACTTCGTCCTGACGATCCGCAATCCGGCTTACCCTTCGTTCGCGAGCCTGAATTCGAAGAGGAAATTCCGGTTCCAGAACGCCCGCGTCCACGGGCGAATTCTCGTCCGCGCCATAGCGAGCGAATGGAAATTCGTATTCAGCCGGAGCTCGACTTTTCGAGTTCGCCAGACGATCGCGCTCATCCGCAAACTGCGCTGGTTCCCGTGGCTGGTCTCGTGGAACGTCGTTTGGCTGGAGCGCTGGATGCCATCTTTCTGGTGTTTGCCTATGCGGGATTCCTGGGTCTTTTTCGGTCGCTGGGCGGAGAATTGATGTTTCAGAAAGTGGACACGATCGTTTACGCGACGACTTTCTTTTTGTTATACGCGCAATATTTCTTTCTGTTCACCACGTTTGCCGGTGCGACGCCCGGGATGCAACTGAAAGGCATGACGATTGTTCGACTCGATGGAACACTTCCGGAAACGCGGCAACTTTTGTGGCGGAGCTTTGGGTATGTGCTTTCAGGCGCGACACTGATGCTCGGTTTTCTATGGGCGCTTTGGGACGAAGATCATTTCACGTGGCAGGATCGAATTTCGCAAACGTACATTACCGCCGCCATGCCCGTGGTAAATCCGGATGCTTTTGAGGTTCCCGCGGGCCGGCATACTTTTGCCCACAAATAACAGGCGCCAGAGCCTGTAAGTGATTATGAAGAAGGGGCTTGTGGGAATTGAATTGTTGTTCGCCGACTAACCAATCCAGCTGCTAATCCGTCTAATCAACGCGCGCGAAACAGATTATAATGTCTGTCAGCGGCTTGGAATTGAAACCCGCGCCAAGCAGTTCGCATCACAAGGTTGGGGCGTCTTCACGGCGGAGTCGAGGAAAACAGAATGAATTCAATGGCGAAAAAGATTGTGGTCGCGCTGTCGGTTCTGATCATGGCGTATGTCGCGACCGGCTACGTGCGCGCGCGCGCTTCTGACGACAAGGCGTTCCACGCCCTCACGGTTTACAGTGAAGTGCTCGAACACATCCAGCGCGACTACGTGGACGATCCCAACATGCATCAGGTGACGAGCGGCGCGCTCCACGGCTTGCTTGATTCGCTCGACCCGCAGTCCGCCTATCTCAGTCCGCTCGAATACACCGACTACAAGGAAAAGAGCGCGAACCATGCGAAGGCCTCCGCGGGAATCGCCCTGACCAAGCGCTTCGGTTACATTGGCGTGATTTCCGTCCTGCCCGACAGCCCGGCGCAGAAAGCCGGTTTGCGAATCGGCGATCTGATGGAATCGATCGCTGGATTTACGACGAGCCAAATGGCGCTCGATCAGGCGCAGGTATTGCTCACTGGGGAACCGGGTGCGGTGGTAAAGCTTTCAGTGATTCGGCGAGGCAAAGCCGAACCGCAGGATATGGAAATTACGCTAGCGAAGCTGGCGCCTCCGAAGATCGTGGAAGACAAAATCCAGGGCGATATCGCTTACCTGCATGTGCATTCGTTCGATCCGGGAACCACGAAACAGATTCGCGAGAAGCTCGGGCAGTTCGAACATCAGGGCGCCCACAAGCTGATTCTGGATCTTCGGGATTGTGCGTTCGGCGATCTCGCCGAGGGAATTTCGACGGCGCAGCTTTTTCTTCCCTCCGGCACTATTACCACTCTGAAGGGCCAGACGATCTCGCCGGTGGTTTCGTCCGCCGATGGATCGAAGGTGGCCTGGTCGCAGCCGATGACTGTGCTCATTGGAAACGGTACCGATGGAGCTGCTGAGATTCTTGCAGGCGCGATTGCAGACAATCACCGCGGCTCAACGATTGGCAGCCGCACATATGGCACAGCGTCAATGCAGAAGCTCGTTCAGCTTGATGATGGATCGGCGCTGATTCTTACGGTCGCAACTTACTACACTCCCGGCGGTAAAGAAATTCCTGCGGAGGGCGTCACGCCTACGGTCGAACTGAAGCCCACGGATGATTCGACTGCAAGCAACGATCAGGAACAGGCGCCTGCTTCCGGAACTGTTTCGCCGGACGATCCGGCCGTGAAGAAAGCAATTGAGATTCTTCAAGGCGCAGGCACGGCGCAAAAGGCCGCTTAGTTTGTGATGATAGAGCGCGGGGAATTGAACCCGCAGCGAAATGCCAGTTCCGAGAAACCTAGCAGCAAAAAACCGCATTTGCGCTTTTTCCCCGGGCTGTTGCTGAGGCCCTCTCCCCTTATTTATGTATTGATCGTGATCTATCTGCTTGGTTGTGGCGAAAAAACCATCCGCAAGAATGAGATACGCACGATCACCGGCGAGATCGTGGCTGCAGCACAGAAAACAACACAGCGTAAATCTGAAATTGCAATTCGGCCTGAGGTCCAACCTGCCGGCGCGGGAGCGAATCAGGTTTCCGCTGACGATGTTTATGTCACGTTGAGTGATCCCTCGCAAGCAGACGGTTTGAGAGAGGCGCTGGATGAAATTGCGCACCGTCACGCACTATCGGTTTCGGAAACGAATACGGGCAGCGTTCAGCGCTTAGATTTTTCTTTCAAAGGGACACGCACCCACACGGTTCATATCGTAACGCCGGTGGTGGCACGAGTTCACGCGCCCGCAACTCGGGATGGAGTGAAACCCGGTCCAAAACTTGCGATTATCCTGGATGATATGGGTTATGACCGCGCGGCAGCTGACGCGGCATTTGCCCTGCAATTTCCCATCACCCTCTCGGTGATTCCGCATTTGCCGCATTCGGCGGAAGTGGCCGAGGAGGCATACCGTCGCGGCGACCAAGTGCTGCTGCATCTTCCGATGGAAGCCGAAGCCGGCGAAACAAAGGCTGAGCCAATCGAACTGCGAGTCGGTATGAAAGCTGACCAAGTGGAACGGGATCTGGATGGCATGCTCGAAACCGTGCCGCACGCAGCGGGAGTGAACAATCATCAAGGCTCGCGAGCCACGGCGGACGCAAAGCTGATGGGAGAGCTAATGCCGGCGCTGCGCCGCCGCGGATTATTTTTCGTTGATAGCCGCACGACAGCCGCGACAGTAGCCTACGATGCCGCCGAACGAGCGGGCGTCCGATCGGCATCGCGCAAGGTATTTCTCGACGACACGACAAATCGTGATGCAATTCTCTCGCAGATTGATCTTGCCGCACGCGATGCCACGCGTGACGGATTTGCCATTGCAATCGGCCACCCGCATCCCGCGACGATTGCCGCGCTTGTGGAAGCGGCCCCGCGGCTCGAAGCCAGCGGAGTGAGGCTGGTGTTCGTTTCGCAGGTTGTGCAGTGAGTTTGGGCAGATCGCAGCGCTCTTCGTTGGGGTCAGCTTGCAATTTCCGAGCGAGGCGAAACAGCCTCCCGAATTAATGATGCTATGCTTGGGGCTGACTGGGCGTTAGCAGGATTTTAGATCTCGAGTCCTTCCGAATCACTACTGAAGAATGGAAAAAATCGCAACAACCCCACCCGCAGGCATGCGGTTGATTTTTCTCTTAGGGAAGCGCGATACGCCTGCCGATGGCGTACAGGATTATTGCGAGTACCTGGCACAGGCACTGCAGCGTCGCGGAATCAAGACCGAGATTGCTCGAGTAGAGTGGAGTTCGGAAGGTTGGATGCGTGCCCTGCGTAAGCTTGGGGGGCAAAGCGAGCAGTGGCAAAGCGCCTGGGTCGTCTTGCAGTACACGGCGTTGAGTTGGTCGCGACACGGATTTCCATTAGGTGCACTTACAACGCTGCGAAATTTGAAGCGTCGCAATCTTCGTTGTGCAGCTGTTTTTCACGAATCGAGCCGTCAGGGTGGCGGGGGACTGCTTGGGCAAGTGCGTGGCGCCTTCCAAGATTGGGTGATTCGGCGAGTCTATAGCGAGGTGGATGTAGCGATTTTTGCCGATCCGTTGGATGAGATTGAATGGTTGCCGGCGGATCGTAATCGAGCGGTCTTCATTCCGATTGGAGCGAATCTGCCGGAACCTCGGTTGCAAATTCAATCGTCGGATAACGAGCCTCTCGAAACTCAGACGGTGGCGATTTATTGCCTTAGCGATCCCCCGAATCTGCACAACGAACTAAGCGACATTTCGAAAGCGGTACGCATTGCCGCAAACGGAAGAAAGCTGCGTGTGGTGTTTCTCGGCAGAGGAACGAGGGAGGCGCAGGGAGAAATCTCTCGCGCTTTCGACGGAACTCCTGCTGAGATAACGAACCTCGGGATACGAGATGCAAAGGATGTGAGCGATGCACTTGTCCCCTGTGACGTGATGCTTTGCGTGCGGGGAGAAATGAATCCGAGGCGTGGAAGCGCGATCGCGGGAATCACGTGCGGTTTGCCGATTGTGGCGTATGGAACTCGCAACAAGGCCTTTCCGATCAGCGAGGCTGGTGTACGGCTCGTTCCGTACCGCGACTCCGAAGCTCTCACTGCGAATCTTGTGCAGGTTCTGAGCGACACGCTGTTGCGTGAGCAACTTCGCGCGGCGAATCGTGCGGCTCAGGAGAAATTCTTTTCGTGGGATGCCATTGCGGATCAAATGATTCAGGCCTTGAATAGTTTACCCGGAAAAGCATGAAGGTCCTTATTTATTCGAGAGTGTTTTTGCCCGTCACGGGCGGGATTCAGACCGTGGTGTCTGAGCTCGCACGCGGATTGGCAGACCGGCGCGGCGCGAATGGCGCGGAGAGAATTGAGGTAACGGTCGTGACCCGGACCAAGGGTGGAATGGATGATCGTGATTCGTTACCGTACAAGCTTGTGCGAGATCCGAATTTGCTGAACCTGATCGAGTTCGTAAGGAAAGCCGATGTTATCCATGTTGCGGGACCTGCGATGCTTCCCATGGCGCTGGGCTTACTTTTTCGCAAACCAATCGTAGTCGAACATCACGGATACCAGTCTATCTGTCCGAATGGACTGCTTGTATACCAACCGGACCACAGCCTATGCCCGGGCTATTTCATGCAGAAACGCTATCAAATGTGCGTTCGGTGTAACGCCGTTAACGTCGGCTGGGCAAAAAGCGTGCGCAGCCTAATTCTTACGTTCCCACGCCGATGGATGTGTGAGAAGGCTTCGAGAAATATCGCGGTGAGCGAGCACGTCTCGAAGCGCATTGCGCTCCCTCGAACGGCAGTGGTGTACCACGGAATTGCAGATGAGGTTTGTGGTCCACAAGATCAGAGTTCCGGAGGCCAAGAAAATCCGCTACAGATTGGCTTCGTGGGGCGCCTTGTCTCAGAAAAAGGTCTAGCAACTCTATTGCGAGCCGTGAAACGCTTAGATGATGAGGGGTCCAAATTTCGGCTCATTTTTGTAGGTGACGGCCCGGAACGCCCAAACCTCGAAAGTCTGGCTAGCAATCTTCAATTCAGGAATCGGGTTGAATTTCTGGGTGAGCTGCGGGGGGAGAAGTTGGCAAAATCGGTGCAGTCTATGCAAGTAGTCGTGATGCCTTCAGAATGGGAGGAGACTGCAGGTCTGGCTGCCATCGAGCAGATGATGCGCGGAGGGGTGGTGATTGCCTCGGATATTGGAGGTTTGGGAGAAGTGGTGGGCGAAGCGGGATTGCGTTTCAAAGCGGGCGATTCAGACGCGCTCCATTCGCGTTTGAAAGAGGTGATCGCGAGTCCGTCACTCCGAGCATCGCTACGGTCAGCTGCCCGCCAGCGGGCCATGCAGACTTTCGGCGTGAATAGTATGATTGAAGGGCATCTCTCACTTTACGAGCAGGTGCTTTCCGAACGAGGGAAGACGAGAACGATTTAGGCTCTTCTGAAAGCGTGCAAAGAAATCTATGACGACCCTCCGCCTTCCAGCAGTGCGAAGCCAGGCTTTGATCGGGTTCAGCTTGCTCGTGCTTGGTGTGTGGGTGGCGTATGAAATCGGAGGCAAGATTGCGGCCGGTGACCTGAATTCTCTCGCATTCATTACGCTCGGATTCATCGTTTGCGTAGTTGCCATCACAATTCTTCGAAACTGGCGGGCGGGATTCTATTCGTTTCTAACGTGGCTCCTATTCGAGGATTTGGCCCGCAAGTACATGGGCAACAGCACCGCCCTGTTTTTCGGAAAGGATGTGCTGGCGTTTCTGACCTATCTTTCTCTGTTTGCAGCCGTTCGGGCGGGGCGGGAAAAGAGTTTCAGGCCCAAGTTTTTGCTTTTCCTGGTGGTTTTTGTGTGGCTCGGCCTGATCCAGATTTTCAATCCGCAGTCTCCCCATGTCCTGTACGGCATTCTCGGATTCAAAGTTTATTTCTTCTATGTGCCGATGATGTATGTGGGCTACGCGCTGATCCGAACGGACGAGGATCTCAGAAAGTTTCTGGTGGTGAATGCCGTGCTCGCCGGCATTATTGCGGCGCTGGGAATTACGCAGGCGATCGTGGGGCATAGTTTCCTCAACCCTACGAATCTCGCGCCGGAGCTGCGAGAATTGGGAGAGCTCAGCAAATATTCGCCGATCACCAATCAGATTCTCTCGTTGCCGACCGGTGTGTTTGTAAGCTCGGGAAGACTTGCAAACTATTTGATCTTCGTGTCAATTCTATTGGTAGGAAGTTCGGGCTACCTGCTGCTTTATACGCAGCGAAGCCGAAAGCTCGTGTTCGTGGTGACGGCGATTGTCGGCGCTGCGATCCTACTGAGTGGATCTCGCGCAGCGGTGGTGTATGGAGGGACGAGCATACTGATTCTGGCTGGGGCATTCCTGTGGGGAGCGCCGTGGAAGCAGCGAGAGGCGCGCCACATGGGCACGGCGATTCGGCGATCGTTGGTCGGTGCAGTGCTCGGCCTCGGTGCGGTGATTCTAATCTTTCCATCCCAGGTTGCGTCCCGGCTGGCGTTTTACGAAGAGACGCTTTTGCCCTCTAGCAGCGCCTACGAGGCGAGCTACCGGGCGTGGGATTATCCAATCCGCAATTTAATGCTCGCATTTACAAATCAAAATTGGGTGATGGGGAATGGAATCGGACTTGCGTCGCTGGGTTCGCAATATGTTTCAAAACTTCTTGGGCAGCCTCCGTTCACCCTGTGGGTGGAAGAAGGCTACGGCCAATTGATCATCGAAATGGGAATTGTGGCACCCTTTTTGTGGATCGCCTGGACCGCGGCTCTTTTGTATTCGATGTGGCAGGTTCTGCTGAGATTACGACAAACCCGTTTCTTTCCAATTGGTTTCGCAATTTTCTGGTATGCATTTTTGTTGCTCTACCCACTTACCTTTGGCGGGCTCGCGCCCTATCAAAACTATGTAGATAACGCTTATTTTTGGCTGCTGACAGGCGTCTTTTTCGCGCTACCAGGGGTTTTGGCGGCCGCGCCGTCGGCGCCAGCCCTTGCAAACCCGGCGAGAAACACCACACGAGCGGAGCTCGGGTCCGTGTGAGAGAACACAGTGAGATGCGAGAAGAACGTCTTCAAAATTGCGGCGGGGTGATAGATGCCAAGCGACGTTGAAAAACAGGTGTTGTTGCAGCGCCAATACTATCACGACACGGCTGCCGAGTACGATACGGCACATGCGGGCGAAGGTGACGATGACCCTGTTAATTTGAAGATGTTGTTCGGCTTTTTGCGCATGATCGAGGCGCGGAGTGTCCTTGATATTGGGGCCGGAACCGGCCGTGCAATTCGTCATTTGATGAACAACATGCCGGATGTGCAAGTGCGAGGCGTCGAACCGGTGGCCGCGCGAATCCAACAGGGGATTCAAAACAAGGGCATTCCCCAAGGAGTGGTGATCCAGGGTGTTGGTGAAGCGCTGCCGTTTGAGAATGCAAGCATCGACGTTGTGTGCGCATTCGGTATGCTTCATCACGTGAAGAATCCGGAGAATGTGATACGCGAGATGATGCGGGTTGCGCGTAAAGCCGTGATTATCGTGGATGGCAATCGCTTCGGACTTGGCAGTTGGCCTGTGCGCTTGTTGAAATTGGGTCTTTACAAGGCAGGCGTATGGAAAATTGTCGACTACCTGAAGACTGCCGGGAAAGGATACAACCTGACCGACGGCGACGGGCTATTCTACTCTTATAGCGTGTACGACTCGTTTGATCTGATCGCGGAGTGGGCGGGCCAGCTCATCATTATCCCCAATGAAGCCTGCAAAGCGCGAAGCTGGTTGCATCCGCTTCTTACGTCGGGCGGGATTTTCCTCTGCGCGTTGAAGGAAACGGTTTAAGAAATTGCCCGGCCGGGATTCTAGAGTTTGAAAGCAACGCAACGCATGTGACTATGAAGGGAAAATCCCGCCTCGCGGTTATTTCTCCATTTTTAGACAAGCGGCATGGCACGGAACGGCGAGTCGTAGAGTGGATCTCCCGCCTCGCAGATGCATTCGAGATTCATGTCTACAGCCAGCGTGTGGACGATTTGAATTTGTCGAAGATTACCTGGCATCGAATCCCGAAGCTGCCGGGTCCGCACCTTATCAACTACTTGTGGTGGTTTTTCGCAAACCGTTTTGCGCGCATTTGGGACCGTCGCGTCCGCGGGTTGCAGCACGACATCGTTTTCAGTCCGGGTGTGAACTGCCTTGATCCGGACGTGGTCTCTGTGCACATCGTGTTTGCTGAATATATTCGCCGGAACCGCGTGGAGATGGAATTCGCGCGAAATCCGGCGGGTTCCTGGCCGGCCCTACTTCATCGCAAACTTTACTATGGGCTGATTGCGTTTCTTGAGGGCCGTTTGTACACGCAGCCGAAGCTGAGCCTGATTCTGATCGCGCGGCGAACAGAAGACGAATTGCGCCGATTCTACGGGCGCAACGAAGAGTTTCCCATCCTGTATGTAGGGCTGGATCACGAGATCTTCAACTCCGCGCGCCGAATTGCGAAACGCGAAGCGGCGCGAAAAGAATTAGGCGTAGCCGAGGACGGCTTTGTGCTTTTGCTGATCGGCAACGATTGGCGTAACAAAGGTGTGATGGCAATTCTAGAAGCAATGGAAATGCTGAATGATCTGCCGGTGCGCCTTCTGCTGGTTGGCCGTGAGGATGCTACCGAGTACCGAGACATAGCCGGAGCGCATCATCTTGCTGACCGGGTGCATTTTCTCCCGCCTCGCGCGGATGTGGAATTCTATTATGCGGCTGCGGATGTTTATCTGGGGCCGTCACTCGAAGATACGTTTGCGCAGCCGCCGGCGGAGGCAATGGCATGCGGCCTGCCTGTGGTGGTTTCCTTGGCAAATGGAACGTCGGAGATCATTACGGACGGTGTAGATGGATTTATTTTGAAGGATCCGGCCGATTCAACTTCGCTTGCTGGAATGATTCGACGTCTCTATGTTAACGAGGAATTGCGCGCGCGGATGGGTAAAAGCGCCGCCGAAACGACGAAGCAATACACCTGGGAACGGAATGGAGAGGACCTCCTGAAGATTTTTCAAGAGATTGTACAGCGCAAAAAAGGACCGCCGGCGGCCCGACCGGGAGATCAGGAGTTATGCGAGGCGCCGGGTCCACGATGATATGGCGGCCATGACAGAGGGCCCTGCGCGAAGATTGAAGGTGCTGGTTCTGGCGCCGCCGCTGCAGGCTGTGGGCGGAATTCAAAATTATGTGCAGACGCTTTTCGCAGCGCTTCAGAATGTACTGGGGGAAGACGGCGTAAAGATCGTCGCTGTTTCTGGGGAGCCTCAACGACGCAATGATGGAAGTTTCGCGCTAGGGCCATTCGTGAAGGTTCGTTTTCTTGCCGCTGCGTTAGCGGCTGCAGTTTCCTGGTCTCCCGATTTAATCATTTGCGCGCACATCGGTGTTGCACCGGCCGGCCGCATCATTCAACGACTGACAAGGATTCCCTACTGGGTGATTCTGTATGGCATTGAGGTCTGGGGTGAATTGTCACCGGCGAAGCAGAAAGCGTTGCGAGCGGCGCAGCGGCTTGTGTCGATTACGCGTTTTACCCTGGACGCAACAATCGCGCGGCATTCCCTCGGCAATCCGCGTGCCTTAATCCTTCCTCCGACTCTGCCAAAGGAGAAAGCGCCGCTTCCGGCGACCGCTCTTACATTTTCAGACGACTCGCGACAGCCGATGGTCCTCACTGTTGGACGCGTGGCTTCATCCGAACGTTATAAGGGACACGATGTAATGCTCGAAGCGTGGCCAATTGTCTTGAGCCGCGTGCCGGATGCCGTCTATTGGATTGTGGGGGGTGGAGATGATTTGGCGAGACTTGAGGCGAAGGCTGGCGAGTTGGGCATCGCCGCCTCGGTGCGATTCGCTGGCTCGGTTTCGCCGGAAGAGCTTGCCGTCTGCTATCATCGTTGTTGCGTTTTCGCGATGCCGGCCCGGACGGAACTGGACGCCCGTACCCCGCGCGGCGAAGGGTTTGGCATCGTCTACCTGGAAGCCATGGCTCGTGGCAAACCCGTGGTAGGTCCGCGCGTGGGAGCGCCTGCGGAATTTATTCGTGATGGTGAGCACGGGCTGCTCGTCGATCCAGCCAGCGCGAGCGAGGTGGCGGAGGCGCTGATCGAGCTGCTCGCAAATCCTGAGCGCGCACGCCGGATGGGTGAAGCGGCCAGGCGATTCGTAACGAGCGAGTTTAGTTTTGAGAGCTTCTGTAGACGCCTACAAGAAGGCTTGCAAGAATAGCCGGCACAATCCAGAACGGAGGAACCTGAAAAGATGCGAATTCTTGTGACAGGAGCGACCGGATTCGTGGGAAGCCGCCTGCTGGAGCGCCTCGCGGAACTTGGAGGCCACGAACTCTACTCGCTACAACGCTATGTTACCGGGCGCTATGTTCTTAGCGCCGACCATAATGTGAAGGTGGTCTTTTGCGACTTGCGCGATCATTTCGCGGTCAAAAACGCGATCCGTGAAGTACAGCCGGAAGTAGTGTTTCACCTGGCTGCAATCAGCCCGGTTTCATATAGCTACGACCATCCGAACGAGGTCCTGGAAGCGAATTTGCTCGGCACCGTGAATCTTGCCGAATGCTGTCTTCGCGAAGTTCCGCACTTCAAACACTTTCTGTTCGCTTCCACTTCTGAGACGTTCGGCAACGGCCCTTTGCCAAAGAGGGAAGATACCCCGCAGGCGCCGAACAGCCCCTACTCAGTGAGCAAGCACTCAGCAGAAAAATATATGCTTTATATGTGGGACGCGTATAAGTTCCCGGTCACTTCGCTCCGGCCCTTCAATACCTACGGCCGCCGCGATAACACACATTTTCTCGTTGAACGCATGATTGTTCAGATGCTGCGCGGCGACGTGGTGAAGCTCGGGGATCCTACGCCTGAACGCGATCTTCTCTACATAGAGGACCATGTGGACGCGTACTTGACCTGCTTCGCGAAGCCAGAGGCGAGCATCGGACAGGTGTTCAACTTTTGCACCGGCGAGAAGCTCACAGTGCGGGCTCTCGCGGAAAAAGTGCGCGACATGACTGGCTTCCGCGGCCAGATTTTGTGGGACACGATTCCGCGAAGGCCGCTCGATATCCAGGTTCTCTACGGAGATTCGACGAAGGCGAAATCTGTACTGGGGTGGGAAGCCAAAGTCAGCCTGAACGAGGGCCTTCGCAGCACGATCGATTTCTGGCGTACGAAGCTCGCAGGTTCCGAACGTGGCACTCGTGCGAGCCTGACGGCCAAACCCGCCGTGTAGCCGACGCGTGGTTACTTCGCAGATTACTTAGAACTACGCTGAAATCGTTGGGGCAAACTCCGAGGTTATTAATCAAAAGGCTATCACAGAGCCTTGAAAACCGCAACTGGTTATCTATCATCACAAACTCGTCCAAGGTAGCGGGTACGATTCTGGATTTTTTCGGCAGATTTGTGCCGTTTCAAGGGGATTCGAACGGATGCTACTTGTCGTCGCGTTCTTAATTATTTTGGCCTGGGGAATCTGTGCCTTGGTGATGGCAGGAATGGGGTCGCTGCTACTGCAGAACCTCCGCGCCGAATGGAATATTTCTGATGCTTTTTGGATTGGTCTTTGCACAGCTGTTGGGGTGCTACAGCTCTACCACTTCTTCAGACCCGTAGATAGTCTCATCGTTGTTTTGCTTTGCGCCTTCGGTATCCTCGGAATCATATTGAATCGAAACGAATTCGTTCGCCTGATCCACCGAGTTTCTGGTGCGGGTCTTTGGTCAGTGTTTGGTTGCGTCACGGCGGTTTTGGTGATCGCTGTCCGCTGCGCAGGTCCAGTGGTTCATTATGACACCGGGTTCTACGGTGCAATGGCCGTGCGATGGTTTGGTACGTATCCGCTTGTTCCTGGGCTTACAAATCTTCTTGGACAACTTGGCCTGAATTCGAATGTGTTTCTGTTCGAAGCAGCCTTCCAACAGGGACCATTACATGATTTGGCTTTCCATCTATCGGTAGGGTTATTTCTGTGCGCTCTCGTGATTCGTATCGTGCAGAGTTACGTTCGGGTCTTAGGTGGCCACCAAGAGAATGTCGTAGACTATTTCATACTCCCGCTCGCGGTGCCCTGTACAGTCTGGGTATTAAATGCAGAAGTCGTTGGAACCAATACAGACCTCCCTGCGACCGTTATATCGCTCGTTGGACTGATTGCTCTATTCGACGTACTCCAAGAGAATCCAAAACATGGAGAGAAAACGGGGCTCCTCGAATCGCGCTTCATTGTCGCGACTTCGTTGTTTGTGCTCGTCGTTACGTTCAAGATAACTGCATTGGCCCTCGCAGTGCTTGGTTGGAGCCTGGCGCTTCTTTACGTCGCGTTGCTAAGTATCTCTTGGGAACGAAGAAAGACACTCATACTTACCTCGATAGGGCTGTCCTGCGCTCTCGCGATTCCCTGGCTACTTCGCGGCGTCGTCCTTAGTGGGTATCTTTTCTATCCTAGCAGTGCATTCGCGATTCCTGTGGACTGGAGAGTTCCACGCGAAATTGCTGATTCGATGGCGCATTTCAATCGCTCCTGGGCAAAACTACCGCATGCCAGCTTTGGTGAAACCGATGGTATCCACTGGGTGCTTCCGTGGTTTGGGACGGCGATCAAGAATCGGGTCGATTTCCAGATCCCGGCGCTTTTTTCTTTAACAGGGTTGGTGTTGGCGTTGAGGCATGGGACGTTCAAGAACTTTTCCCGCTTTTGGTTACTCGTACCGTCTTTTGGTGGCTTGATATTCTGGTTCTTTTTGGCGCCAGCCTTCCGATTCGGGGAAGCGGCAATCTGGGCGACAGCGGCGTGTTTGGGAAGCGTGGTCCTTCAACTGTTCCTTCCGCCAATGAGTCAGATCCAAAGATGGATAGTTCTGTTGGGAATCGCGGCCATCGGAATCTGGTGCAGTTATCCACGAACTCTTTACAGGGTATATTTCCGCCCTCTACTCGAAGCGTACGGCTTCTCTCAGATCCCTGAGGCCCGGACAGTGCCTTACCACCTGCCTTCCGGGCTCACAGTGAACGTACCGATAACAACAAATCAGTGTTGGGATGCGGATTTACCATGTTCTCCGAACTTTCTGGATGAATTGCAGTTGCGCCGTGATGCAAGCCTTCGGTGGGGTTTCCGAATTGAACGACCAATTCTGTCGTTAAATATGGATAAATTCACGCCATTGCATCGCGAGTACGTCCATGCAAACTCCACGGACGGAGTATGCTCAAACTGTCACTTAACCCGGCCGATAAAGGATTTCACCAGTATAGGAGGAGGTACCGTTTTTAAGTAGCTTGTGAGACGTAATTTCGGTTTCTGACGCAGTGCAGCTAGAATGAGGTGTCCGGTTGGGGCGTGGTCCAATTGGTAGGACACCTCACTGTTAATGAGGACGGTGTTGGTTCGAGTCCAACCGCCCCAGCCAATTGTCCCGTGCGCATCGCGGCAGCTTTTCGGATTAGTCGCGAATCGTAGGAAAGCCTGCTTCCGTCCAGCCGCGCCAACCGCCATCCATTGAAATCACGTTGCGATAGCCCATTTTCTGCAGATTGTCCGCCGCCAATGCGGAACGGTAACCGCCACCGCAATATAGGACGAGCGTGGCATCTTTATCAGGGATGGCTTTTTCGATGTCGCGCTCGATCACGCCTTTTCCCAGATGGACGGCGTTGGGAATGTGGCCGCGAGCCCATTCGTTGTCTTCGCGCGTGTCAATGATGATCATTGGTTCGCCCGCGTCGAGCTTTTTCTTGATGTCGCGGTAGTCTTCTTCCTTGATGCGGGTCTTCGCTTCTTTTACCAGTTTGAGAAATCCCTCGGGATGATCCGGCATGATTTACCTCGCAGT
>Ga0209579_10002155_pt1 | contig 15429 bp, 14 predicted proteins | sample Coa_R1_2_FD_187152 | JGI IMG/M metagenome (GOLD analysis project Ga0209579, IMG submission 187152) | Surface soil microbial communities from Centralia Pennsylvania, which are recovering from an underground coalmine fire - Coalmine... | ecosystem: Environmental > Terrestrial > Soil >... | reverse complement strand
CGAAGCGCTTCGAGGAAGCCTTCGCCGAGTTCCAGGCCCGCCGCTTCAGCAAGGCCTGGGAGATGTTCCTCTCGCTGACGCACAAGGGCGATCGGCCGTCGGAAGTGTATGTCAGCCTCTGCGAGCGCTACATGAGCGATCCCCCACCCCCCGACTGGGACGGCTCCTACCAGATGGAGCACAAGTAATGATCCTGCTGGTCCTTGTCCTCCTGGCGCCGCAGGAGTCCGCCGTCCGTCTCAAAGCGGGACAGGAAAAGCTCAAGGTTCGGGACTTCGACGGCGCCATCCCCGAGTTCGAGAAGTGCCTCGAGCGGGCACCGGAGGAATATAACGCGTCGTTCGGCCTGGGCGTCTGCTACTGGGAGAAGGAGCGGTACAAGGACTCTCGGGCGCAGTTCCGCCGCGTGGTCGACCTGGTCGAACGCCGGACTCCGGACGCGGCGCTGACGACGGTGCACCAGAAACTGCTGGGCTGCGCTCTCCTCTTGGAGGACTTTGACGAGGCCATCGCGGAATCGACGCTGCTGCTCAAGACCCAGGAGCGGGCGGAATACTATTACGACCGCGCCCTGGCCCGGCAGCGGAAGGGGGACCTCAACGGCGCCCTTGAGGACGCCGCGGCGGCGGTCCGCGAGGACGCGCAGATGGCCAAGGCCCGGACGCTTCGGGCGGCCGTCGTCCTGGCGCGGGGGGACGCCGCCACGGCGCTCAGCGAATTGGACGAGGCCCGAAAGGCGAAGCCGTCCGACCCCGGGGTCCCCTTCGCCCGAGCCTGCGCCCTCCTTCTCCTGGGCCGCGACGCGGAGGCGCTGACGGATCTCCGGGCCGCCCTGAAAGCCAACCAGGGGCTCAGCAGCGACCTCGAGCTCCTGGCGTCCAGCCACTCGCTGCTGTGGATCGGCGAGCGGCGGGCGGGGCGCTCCGGGGCCGCCGCGGAAGGGATCCAGGCCTATCAGGCCACCTTGAAGGAGCTGGGGAAAGAGCCGGGGAAGAACCACCTGCTCTGCCTCCCGCTGTACCTGGGAGGCGTGCTTTCGGAGGCCGACTTGCTCCAGGCGGCGGAAGGAGCGGTCTGTCGCCCCAGCCAGGCGCGCTGCGAGGCGTGGCTCTACATCGCGGAGCGGAAGCGGATCGAAGGAGATGCGGCCGCCGCACGGTCGGCATACCAGTCGGGGCTGAACACCGGCGCCCGGGGGACCTTCGAATATGACCTGGCCCAGCGCCGCCTCAAGGAGATGTCGCCCTGACGCAGAAACGTTGACATCGGTATTTCGGGGGCCTTAGAATCGCGGGATCCTCGGGAGACCTCGGAATGGTTTTTTCCGCGCCAGTTCTGGCGGTCCTGCTGTCGCTGCTGCTTCCGGCTCCCGCCCAGGACGACGACTCCCTCGGACCCAAGAAGGTCAACGTCCAAAACGCCTCCTACAACAAAGTTCCGAACACCACCCGGGGATACATCGCCGACGCGAAGATCGGGGACGACGTCACGGTCCTCGCGTACGAAGGGAGCTTCGCGAAAGTGAAGCGGGCGGACGGGACGGAAGCCTACATCGCCCGCTCGGCGCTGATTCCTTCCGAGAAGTACGTGAAGGGTCCTTCCAACGAGAAGGAAATGGGCGAGCTCAAGGGGCAGGGCTACGAGGCGGGCCGCTTCGATCCGGAGACGGAAGCCAGCTACCGGAAGGAGAAAGGCCCCGAGATGGACAAGGCGTTCCAAAGCGTGGACCGGTGGGAGGTCCGCCAGGCCTGGATCAGCCAGCGGGGAACCCTGTCCCGGAAGATGGACGAGTTTCGCAAAACGGGCAAGCTCGCCGAGTACTCCTCCGTCAAGTAATCGAACGCTATGAATCGACTGTTGGTCCCGCTCCTGGCCGCGGCCCTCGGCGCCGTCGTGGGCTGCTCCCATCCGAAGCTGACGGAGAGCCAGGAGTACTATGTCGGCCGGGGCGTCGCCGCCAACGCGATGTTCGATGCCCAGGGCACCTACGTCGGCCTCTACGACAAGGATCTCAACCTGGAGGAGTACGTCGCCATGGTCGGCCTGTCGGTCGCCATGGAATCCGACCGTCCCGAGACCTTCAAGGGATACCACTTCGGGGTGGTCAACTCGCCCGACATCAATGCGTTCGCCGCTCCCGGCGGGTTCATCTTCGTCACCACCGGCGCCCTGAAGCAGATGGAGAACGAGGACGAGCTGGCCGGCGTGCTATCCCACGAAATCGGCCATGTGAACCTGCGCCATCCCGAGGATCACGCCAACCGGGCCGCCGACCAGGCGGGCGTCATGGGCATCCTCGACACGGGCGGCCACCTCGCCTCGGGCGTCCTTTCGATCCTGGGCAAGAAGACCGCGGGCGACAATCTCGCCACCCTGACGAAAGGCTTCGGGTCGGTCCTGGACGGCTTCACCAAGGAGCTGATCGTTAACGGCTATGGCCGCGAGTCCGAGCTCGCCGCCGACGCTCTGGGCGTCCAGGTCCTCTGCCGCCCGGGCGTGCGGTACAATCCCAATTCCCTCAAGGAGTTCATTGCCCGGCTGCCGAAGAAGGAACGCGGGGCGTGGTCGACGCACCCGGAACTCGACGGTCGGATCCAGGCGATCGACGACCAGATCCAGAAGCAGGGAGCCGTGGCGGCGACCGATCCCGCGCGGACCGCGCGGTTCAAGGCGGCCACGGCCGGACTGCGCGGACAATAATCCCCAGGGCGAGCCAAAGGAGAACCCGCATGCGCTACGCATTTCTCGCAGTCCTGTTCGTCGCCGGGTGCGGCGAGTCCATCAGGCCCGGAGACGAGTGGGAGCAGGAGGCAGGGTCCGAAGGGACTACGGTCCACATCGATCCGGCCATGCTGAACAACCCCACCTCCGAGCTCGGCACGGATCGGACGCGGGGCATCGCCAAGACGATCGAGTGGATGCCCATCTCCACCGAGGACGGCGTCACCTACGGGGACGACGCCGTGGTCGTCGAGCGCATCCTGCGGGACGACGCCGACAACAACTACGGCGTCCGGGTCCGCCTGAAGAACACGACCAAGGACGTCCGCAAGCTGCAGTGGCTGATCCGCTTCTATAGCCGGCACGGGTCGCAGATCGCGGCGTACGTGGGAGGAATCGGAACCACGGAAAAGTGGCAGGGCGCCGTGATCGAGCCCTACGGCTACACGACGGTGTCGGACTTCGCCCGGGTGATGGGCGCCGACGGCTTCCGTCTCTTTGTCAAGACCGCGGGGTCGAGTGCCGACGGCACGCCCGACGATCCCGCGACCAAGGAAGAGCGGAAGCAAAAGCGGACGCAGCCGGCGAAGTAGTCCAACGCGCCTACTCACGCCCGCGGAGGTCTTCCTCCGCGGGCGTTTCTGTTCCCCTCCGAAGCGGAGCTTCCGGATTTCCCCGGCGATAAGGCGGCGGGTGCTTCGCCCGGAAGCTGCCGTCCGGGTCGATCCCGAGCGCCGCGGGGGTGACGAACACGCCTGGAAAGAGCACGAGCCCAGCCGGAACGGGAAGTCCTTGGGACGCGGGAGGGAAATGAGGGAAACCCGCCTTTGCGGCGAGCTCAGATGCCCGGGATGCCGAGCTTCTTCCGGAGAGACTCCGTGTTGCGGTAATAGATGGTCTTGACGGTGTCGACGGGCTGCTTGAGCATCTTGGCGATGTGGTCGAAGGGCTTGGATTCGAGGATCCGCTTGATGAGGATGGTTCGGGCCGGCTCGGGGAGCTTGTGGATGGCGTCGATCACGCGGCCCCAGGTTTCCTTCTTGGACACCTGCTGGCTGGGACGCTCGATGGGGGAGAATCCGCCTTCGGGCGCGGTGTCATCCAGCGAAACGTGGCGGGAGCGCTTCATCCGCCTCAAATGGTTGATCGCCTCGTGGCGCGCCACCGTCGTGAGCCACACGGTGAACTTCCCCTGTTCGGGGTTGTAGAGGTTCACCTTGCGGAACGCCTTCATGAAGATTTCCTGGATCAGGTCCTCGACCGCGGCCAGGTCGCGGACCACTTCATAGACGGCGCGGGCGACCAGGCGGTTGTGGCGCATGACCAGGGCATCGCCGGCCTTCCGGTCGCCTTTCTTGAGGAGTTCGATCAATTGCTCGTCGGTGAGGAGCGGGATGCTGCGCGTCGCCATCGGGTCCATTCTACTCGCCACCGGAGCGAGGCGCAAAGAAAGTCGGCGGAAATCCGATCCCGGGCTAAGATGAATCCCATGAGACCGGTCATCATGCTTGCCGGAGGCTCGGCGAGTCTCGGCGACGGCGTCTACCTCCGGGCGGCGAGGGACTTCGGCCGGCGCCTGGCCCGTGAGGGATGGATCTTGCGGACCGGGGGAGGCAAGGGCGACTGCATCATGGGCGCGGCCGCCGACGGGGCGTTGGAGGAGGGGGGCACCGTCCAGGGCGTCATCCTCCAGAAGTTCTGGAAGATCCGCCACCGCGGACTCCATTCCATGAGAGCCTACGGGACCTTCGCCCTTCGAAAAGCCGCGCTCATCCGGGGCGCCGTGGGTGCGGTGATCTTGCCGGGGGGCTATGGAACCCTGGATGAGTTGGGAGATCTGCTGACCCTGCACCAAACCGGGCTGATCCAAATGCCGATCGTGGTGCTCGACACGGCGGGATACTACGCGGGTCTCCTGGCCTGGGACCGGCGGGCCCAGAAGGCCGGCTTTCTCTACGGAGGACGGCTGTTTCACGTGGCCCGGACCCCCCGTCATGCCATCCGGCTTCTGGGCTCCCTCCTCCAGGGTGGGAATCCCAGGAACCCGTTGCGATCCGACGATTAAAGAATTCGCGGACCCACGCCGATATAGCCCCATACCGGATCGGTGACCATCCGTGCTGCCGGTACAGACACGGAGGCCGCAGGTCCGGACGCGGCCCTATTGTTGGGCCAGTACCCTCGCCTTCGGGCGGAGGGTAGCGGGATCCGGGGATCCCGGACGTGAAGGGCAGATCCCCGGAAAGGGAAGTGGAGGGCCTCCGCCGAGCTCACCCCTTGGAGGCGTTGGGGAAACGGGGAGCCGGCGGAGGGCAGTCCCACGTGAGCGTCCTGGGGGGACGCCGGCGGAGGGGCGGGATCGAATCCATCTGGCGAGCCGGTAGGGGGCCCGATATACTGGGCCCCCGACACCCATGCCGCCGACCGCCGACTCCGCATCGGCTCGCGGGCTGCCCGACTGGGCCCGCTGGCTTCTGGCCCTCCTGCCGGTCCGGATCCTCCTGGCCGCGATCGCCCCTGTCCTGCCCGAAGAAGCCTACCACTGGAATTTCGCCCGTCACCTCGACTGGAGCTATCTCGACCACCCCCCCATGATCGCCTGGGCGATCGCCGTGGGCCGGCTCGTGGCGGGAGACACCCCCTTCGGCATTCGACTCGTCCCGCTGGTCTTCTCCGTGGGATCCTCCATCGTGCTCGCCCGCTTCACCCGTCGGCTCTATGGCGAGGTGGCCGCCGTCTGGGCCATCCTCCTCTTCACCCTGTCGCCCATTCCGCTGGTGGTGTCCGAGGCCGGCTTCCCGGATTCCCCGCTGCTCTTCTTCTGGAGCCTGACCCTGGCGCTGTCGTGGGAGGCGGTCGAGAGCGGAAGTCCGCGTGCCTGGCTAGCCGCGGGTGCCTCGCTTGGCGGCGCGATGCTGTCCAAATACACCGCCGTGCTCCTCGTGCCCTCGCTCTTCCTCTACCTGGCGCTGTCGGCAAGGGATCGCCGCCGGCTGGCCAGCCCCTGGCCGTACGTGGCGGGGGGCGTCGCCCTGCTGGTCTTCCTGCCGGTCCTCTACTGGAACTGGACGCATGGGTGGGCGTCCTTCCTCTTTCAGAGCAAGGAGCGGCTGGATGAGTCCCATGGATTCGCCTTGGGGCGGTATCTCCGCGCCCAGGCCCTGGCGCCGTTCACCCTGACGCTGCCCCTGGCGGCGGTGACCCTGGTCCGCCTGGTCCGCTCCCAGCAGCCCCACGAACGCTTTCTCCTCGCCTTCTTCCTACCGATGTTCCTGCTCTTCGCGGCGATCAGCTGCGCCCGGCCCCCTCACATCCTGTGGCCCCTGGCCAGCTATCTTTCGGTGATCGTCGCGATGGCGGGAATGGCGGCCGAACGTACGGGAGCGGTCGCGGCATTTTATGCCCGCGCCCGCGGCTGGCTGGTGGGAGTCTCGGGACTGCTCCTGGTCGGCGTGGGCGTCCATCTGGTCTGGTTCCTGCCGCTCTTCTCTCCCCTCCAGGGTCCCTATGGATGGAAGGAGGTCGCGGACGCCGCCCGGACGGCACGGACCGGACTTCCCGATTCCGCCTTCTATCTCGGCCTCGGGCGAAAGTACACCTGCACGAGCCAGCTGGCCTACCAGCTGCGGCTGCCCTTGGAGGTCCACGGGGCCAACCTGATCGGCGCCAAGGCCCTGCAGTACGGCTACTGGGCCGATCCCCGGCAACTCCAAGGCCGCGATGCGGTCATCGTCGTCGAGGGTGAGGGCCGGGCCAAGGAGACGAGCGATGAGCTGGAGCGGGTCTTTCGATCGCTGGAGCCCAAAGGGGAGGTCGTCGTGCCCGTCGGTCGTGCGACCCTGCTCCCCTCGCCCCCCTTGAAATTTCATCTCTACATCGGGCGGGGCTACCGTCCGCCGCCGTTCCCGTAGCGCCCGACTTTTTTCTGGCGTCCCTCCGGCGATTCTTCTAACGTGGCCGGATGTTCCTCGCCGTTTCCCTCGCGCTCGTCTTGGCGGCGCAGGCAGGCCAGGAGCCCCCGGTGACCACGGGGGCCGATCAGGGAAGCGCGCTGCGGTTCCAGCTTTCCGGCCATCTCGACCTTCACTATCTGGATCGGAGCCCCGCGATCGAAGACGCGGGGGCCCAGCTGAACCAGCTCGCCCCGGGAACGACGGGATCGAGCACCCAGTGGTCCGGCCGGATCAGCCTTCGGGCGGACGTCGAGGTGAAGGATCTCGTCAGCGGCGTCATCGAGCTGGAGAACCGCAGCTTCGAGAATGGGATCAACAAACCCTTCGGCGCGAGCCCTCCCGATACCCCGATGGAGATCAAGCAGGGCTACATCGAGATCGGCCAGTTCCTCACGTCCGAACTGGACGTGCGCATCGGCGTCCAGAACGTCACCTTCCGGAACCGGCCCCAGGACGAGCCGTTCTTCATGGATTTGGGCGAGTCGGAACCGTTTTCGCGAGGATTCCATCCCGTCGGGAGTTTCGTGAGCAATAGCGTGGACCGGGACATCGGTCAGGCCGTGGGGATTCGGGCGTTCTACTCCCCGATCGAAGTGGCGACGATCCAGGCCTTCTGGATGGTCTACCAGGAAAAAGGCGGCACGTCGCAGGATGAGGCCGTCTACGGCCTCGTCGCCAACACCCTGGTGGCGGAGAACTGGTCCGTCTGGCTGCTGGCGACGGCGGTGAAGGACGGCGGGGACCGGATGGGAACCATCGGCACGCTGGGAGCCGGCATGGACGGGTACCTCGGCGAGTCGAAAGATCTCGAACTGTTTACCGAAGTGTACGGTCAGGCCGGGACCTTGCAGCACGCCCCGGCGGCGGTTCATAAAGAAGCGTATGCGTTCAACGCGGGCGCCCGCTGGCTGGGCTGTTGCGATCACAAGGTCTGGTTCGAGGCCGCCGTCTCCCGGCGAAGCGGCGACCGCCACGCGGGCGACGACCACGACCAGGCGTTTCAGTCCTACGAAAACGTCAACCGCTTCGTCATCCTGGAATCCAGCGAGTTCGGGCTGGACGTCGATACCAATATCTCCCAGATCCGCGGGGCGATCGGCGCGGGACCCTTTGACGTGTCGGGCCGTCCGCTCCGGATCCAGCTGGACGTGGGGCATTTCGCGGCGGTGACGCCGATCGAAACGGTCCCGTCGACGGGGAACGCCCGCCAGTGGGGGACGGAGACCGACCTGTCGTTCATTTGGAGTTATAACCAGTCGCTCGCGCTGTCGCTGAAGGGCGGGTGGCTGGCGGATTCCGAGCTGCTGAAGCGCTTGGGCGGCGAATCTCACGCCCTGACCATCGTCTTTGGCGCGGACCTGCGGTTCTAGCGCAGGATTTCATCATTTTTTTCGCCGCGCGCGGATTTTCTTCAAGAGACCCCAATCCGCGGACGAAGTAAGTATGCAACCCATTTAACCCCTCTCCTATCTATGGGCCCTCGCAAGAGGGCCCATTGTTTTTTAAACCGGCGTGACGGTTAGAACTTGAGATCCGTGCCCAGGGTGAAGAGGACCGTGTGTTCCGTCGCGCTGGGACCGCCCGGTCCTCCCATCGAGTCCTCCAGAACCTTGGAGGCCCACAGATAGGCGACGCCTGCGGTCAAGGTCAGTTGCTTGGTGAAATCCCAGTCGGCCCGGACGTCCGCTTCATTGCCCAGCTTGCGGGTGTTTTCGGGTCCAGGAATGGCCTTGAACTGCACGGACCGGGCGGTCTGGCACAGTCCCACGATGGCGGAAAGTCTCAGATTGCCGTTGCCCCCCGCGTTGGTGGCGAATCCGCCGGCCAGCTTGATCGCCCGATAGTTCGTGTCCCAGTCGAAGCCCAGATCATGTCCTCGATGATCATCAGGTCATGAATGTTCTCGTAGGAGGCGAAGAACGACGACTTTCCGTTGGCCTTGCTGTCCCCCGAATAGTAGGTCCAATTCGCGCCGATCCAGGTCTTCAGGTCCCCCGGAACGGCGTATTCGATCCCCCCCTGGTAGGCGTACCCCCCGATGCTGAGGGACGGGATGACGGCGCTGCCCCCGCTCGTGCCGTTCTGGAAATAGAGTTCGGCATAAAGGTCCATGCCGCCGGCCGTCCGATAGTCGAAGCCACCGCCGTAGGTGTAGATTTCGATGCCGCGCCCGGAGGTGGAGGCGGCGATCAGGCCGATCCGGCTTTCCCGGTCGTCGATCTTATAGAGAAGGTCGATGGCATAGAGCGCCTCGTCCTGGTGGGGAGGCCCCCCTTCGATGACGGCCGGGAGGGCCACCAGATCCAGCACCAGCTTTTCCCGTCCGTACCGGAGCCATACGCCCACCGGCTCCGGTTCCTGATAATCGCCCGCGCGAGCGCCCAGGGTGACATCGCCGTCGGGCGCCCCGTTCACGTTCCTGAAGAAGCTCTGGGAATGCCGGGGGTCGAAGGCCATGGATTCCCCCTTGCCCCGCAGATCGAAGTTCCAGGTGGTGACGCCGATCTGGGCTTGGAGTTCGGGCAGGAACAGTTCCTGGACCATGACATAGGCTTCCCGAAGCTTCACGTTCAAGGCCGTGGGACCCGTGGCGGAGGATCCCGCGAAGACGCTGAGGTGGCCGGCATCCGCCTCCTTGGTCCCGAACTCGATGACCCCCGACACCTTGTCGGAAAGCTCGGCGTTCAGCCGTACCGCGACAAAGCCCTCAAAGCTATTCTCCGACCCCGCGTTCGCCGGCGTGCTGGTGCCTCCGACCCCTCCGGTAAAGGCGACGATTTCCTCCCGGCGCCAGACGTAGTCCAGGTCGACTTCGCCGGTCATCGTGAGTTTGACCGTGTCGGTCTTGTCTTTCGCGGTCATCACGGGCTTTTCCTGGGCTTCCGACCGGACCGTGAAGGTCAGGACGAAGGCGGTGGCCAGGAACCCCACGAACCCGAAGTGCTTCATTTCAGCCCCCTAGTTAGGCCTGCGATCAGGGAAGGGCCGGGACGACAGAAGGTGAGGACCCGGGTCGGGATGGGCGGCGGCCGGCGGGACGTCTCCCCTCGCCCTCCCACGGTTCACCGGGTGAACAGTACACGTCATCGGCGGGATCTGTCAAGGAGACTGGTCGCCCGGGCCAGGTCGTCGGGCGTCGTGACCTTGAAATTCGAAGGCGGGCCGGGAACAATGACCACTTTCCCGCCCGCGCGCTCGACGAGTTGGACGTCATCCGTGGCATCCCGTCGACCGTTCACGGTGTACGCCTTCACGAAGACCGCTCTCCGGAATCCCTGGGGGGTCTGGGCGTGCCAGACCTGGTCCCGGTCGGGGGTGGAGACGACCCGCCCCCGGGCATCGGCGATCTTGATCGTGTCGACGGCGGCATGGGCCAGGACGGCCGCGCCGTGGCGGGCGGCGGCTCGGACGACCTGGGTGATGGCGTCCCGGGTGATGAGGGGCCGGGCGGCGTCATGGACCAGGACGATGGGGGACGTCGTCGCCTCCAGACCGATGCGGACGGAATCCTGGCGCCGGGCGCCCCCGGGAACGAGGGTCGTGACCTTCAGGGATTCGAGGCGCCGTCCCAGCGTCTTGCGGATGCGGTCGACCCAGTCCGCGGGGAGCACGACGGCGATCTCGCGGACGAAGGGGAGGCCGGCGAAGGTCCGCAGGGAGTGGAGGAAGAGGGGGGTGCCGGCCAGGGGAACCAGGGCTTTCGGCAGGCGCGAGCCGAGCCGGCGGCCCTCGCCGGCGGCGGCCAGAATGACTGCAGTCGGGGGGAGCGTCATCTTGGGGCCCATATATAGGGGTTTCCCGCCCAGACTTCCAGGGAATGTTCCGGCGCCGGAGACTCATCCCCCGGATTCCGTCCTTGACAGCCCTTCTCCCCGTGCAGTATTCTTCGTCCTCGAATGAAAGTGAAATTCTGGGGCGTACGGGGCTCCATCCCCTGTCCCGGGACGGGAACGGCGAAATACGGGGGAAACACCTCCTGCATCCAGGTTCTGGGGGGGCAGGAAGTCGTCGTGCTGGATGCCGGAACGGGCATCCGGGAGCTGGGCCTGCAGTTGATGGCGGCGAAGAAGCCGGTGCGGGTCCACATGCTCATCACCCATACCCACTGGGATCACATCCAGGGCTTCCCGTTCTTCACCCCGATCTATATCCCCGGCAATGAGCTGTTCATCTATGGCCCCCGGGCCCTGGAGAAATCCCTCGAAGAAGCGCTGATGTTCCAGATGCAGTACAGCTATTTCCCCGTCCGGGGCGTGGAGCTGGCCGCCCGGGTGAAATTCACCGAGCTGGGGGAAGAGACCTTCAACATCGGGGATCTGGAAGTCTCCACCAAGTCGATGAATCACCCCATCCGGGTGCTGGCCTTCAAGTTCAAGCAGAAGGGGAAGTCGGTCATCTATACCGGGGACAACGAGCCGTATTACGATGTCCTGGCCGAGCGGGCCCGCCCGATGGACACCGGAATTCACCGGCGATCGGAGTTCATCAAGGAGTGCAACCAGCGGGTGGTGGACTTCTGCCGCGGGGCGGACATGCTGATCGCGGACTCCCAGTACACGGATCAGGAGTACGAGACGAAGCGCGGGTGGGGCCACAGCTCCATTTCCCACGTGCTGAACCTGTCCCAGGAAAGCTCCGTGAAGAAGCTGATTCTATTCCATCATGAGCCGACTCATGACGATAAAGAGCTGGAGAAGATCGAGCGCCAGGCCCGCGCCCGGGGCCGGAAGATGAAGGGCAAATTCAAGGTGATCAGCGCTCGTGAAGGAATGGTATTGGATGTGTAAAGATTTTGGCCTTGACAGCCGAAATAGACTCTGGTACGAATAGCGCACTATACATACCGCACATACCGCTAGATAGGGTCGGAGAGGTCGAGGGGACCGTCGGGTGGAGAGAGAGAGTCGGAATCAGTTAACTCGTTCAGCAGCAAGCGGATAGGGCTTGTTTTTGTTCTTGGCAGGGGGGAGTAGTCCCATTCTTGCTTTACCGGAAGCCGGGAAGGGTTCTAGGCTCGCCTGCCAAGTGAGGGATCGGGTTTTCTTGAAAGGAGAGATCATGGTTCGATTTGCTACGGTGGCCGCGGTGCTCGCCATGATGGCGGCTCCGCTGGTCGCGCAGGAGTCGACGGAGCAGCTCCGCAAGGAGTTGGAGCAGCTCCGGAAGGAAGTGGACGGCCTGAAGGCCGACCGGGCTCAGTATGAGTCCAAGGAAGTTCCGGGCGCCGCGAAGGTGGATCAGGACGGCATGTCGCCCGATGGGGACAGCCCCGTGATGACCCTTCTGAAGGAAACGAAGTTGTCCGGCTTCGTGGACACGAGCTACGAGTTCAGCTTCAACCATCTGAGCGTCGGGGGCCACGCGACGAACGTGGGCAACCCGGTTCGCGTGTTCGACAACAAGGGCAACAGCTTTTACCTCAACGCCGTCCAGCTGAACCTCGAGAAGCTCGCGACCGAGAAGATGATCGTGGGCTATCACATCGAGCTGGCGGCCGGTCACGACCCCTTCGTCTACGACGGGAACACCGTGAGCCTGCAGGAAGGCTGGATCCAGATCCTGGCCCCGATCGGAACGGGCCTCGACATCCGCGTCGGCAAGCAGGCGACGCTCGTGGGCTACGAGGTCATCGAGAGCAAGGATGACCTGAATTTCTCCCGCAGCATCCTGTACGGCCAGGCCGAGAACTTCACGAACACCGGCATCCGGATGACGTACAACGTGACGCCGATGTTCTGGGCGGTGCTCGGATTCAACAACGGCCTGAATTTGGGTTTGACGAGCCCGGACGGCACGTTCGCCGATCAGAACCACGGCAAGACCGTCGAGATGCAGTTCGGGGCGAAGCCGATCAAGGACCTCCTGGTCACGGCGACGATGCTCGTGGGCACGGAGGACACCATCTCGGCCAGCACCAAGGACAAGTACTACATCTTCGACATCGTGGCTGCTTGGACCATGGACAAGCTGACGGTCGCGATGAACATCGACATTGATTCGATCCAGGGCGTCGCCACCGATGTGGGCGCGGCGCGTCGCGGCCCCCGTGAGGGCGTCGCGGTCTACGGGAAGTACCAGGTGACCGACATGTTCGCCTCGGTGATCCGCGCCGAGTACTACAGCGACGGTGAAGGCGCGACCTTCGGGCCGGCCGTCGCGGGCGACACCGGCACGGGTGCTCGTATCTTCGAGTTCACCCTGACCGAGGAGTTCAAGGTCGCCAGCCAGCTGATCGTCCGCATCGAGTTCCGCCATGATGACTCGAACCAGCACACGTTCACCCGCGACGGGAAGGCCGCCCGCGGTGACAACACGCTGGGCTTCGAAGCCATCATGCCCTTCTAAGCAAGACGGTCTCTATGCCTTAACGAGTCTTCATTCTGAAGACGAATACGGGGCCCGGGCGAAAGCCCGGGCCCTTTCCCTTTTAAAAAAAGGATCCTCGACTCTGAGCAGGGAGGAGAACGTAAACGGGGAATCCGGGACGCGACCCCGGCGGGGTGGGGGCAGCTAGCGCGGGGACTCGGGGGCCTTGATCGAGGCGAAGTCGTTCAGCATCTGCGAGCCGATCAGGGTGAGGGTGGGGGCCGCCGAGGGGGAGGGGGCCGGCGCCGTGCTGGGGTCGGCCGGCGGAGTCCCGGAGGGCGATCCGGCCTTCCGCTGAACCACGTACACCCACGTCTTTTCCACCTTTCCGACCGTCCCCCGGCAGCGGATCTCGAACGTCGAGGACTTCACCGTGATCTTGCCGTTGAGCTCGTTGAACAGTCCGTCGCTCACGCCCTGGACCCGCTTGAGGTCGTCCACTTGGCCGAACTCCTGCGGCTTGCCGTCGGGCCCCGGTTGCGTCCGGTAGGCCACGATCGCGTCGGCGATCACCGGCGTCATCAGGTCGGAAAGGGATTGCAGGACCACCGACGAGGCGGTGTTGATGTTGGTCAGGCTGGAGGACGTTCCGGCGGCGGAGCTGGTGGTCCCCGGAGTGACCACGGGAGCCGCGGGAGTGGCCGGAGCCGAGGCGTCGGTCGAGGTCCGGGGCCAGATGGTCAGGAACTCCCGGAGCCCCTTTCTGGGCTCTCCGTTGATGAGGCCGCCGTAGACGATTTCCGGCGTGATGCCGTCGATCCGGAGCAGCTCCTCCAGGTTGTACAGGCGGTCGTTCTTGGCCTTGGCCTCGAACTCCCCCTTGCTGTCCGCGTCGATGTAGTCGATGATCCGATCCGCAATGTCGGGCGTGAAGTGCAGGATCTTGACGAGCCGCCGGAGCTGGTCGCAGACGGGGGGATTCTGCTCGCCCTTGTCGTTGACCAGCTGGGACAGGTTGAGGTAGCGCTCGGCGTCCGCGATCGTCACCTTGACATGAGACCGGCCGAGGTCGAACTCGATCGGCATCGCCCAGGGCTCCAGCAGGCTGTCCACGTCCGGCTTATCTTCTGCGTCGGCCTGGAGATAGAGCACGGCGCGGGCATAGCCGGCTCGCGCGCCGTAGGAATTCTGGAGATCGGCCAGATGGTTCTCCGCCACCGTCCGATTATGCAGGGAACTCGCGGTCATCTGCATGATGACGACTACGAGGATGACCAGCACCAGCAGGGCGAGGAGCAGGGCGACGCCCCGGTCGCGCGTTCGTTTCACTGCTCTTTCAACGTCCCAAGGACCCTCCCGGTTGGCTCCAGGACGTGCCCGGGTTCTTTTTGGTTGACACTCCCCCCTTATGTGCTAGAGTTACTTGACCACCATTCAGGAAAAAGGGTTCGGAGGCGCTATGACCGACGGGATTCTGCGGAAGTTCGTCGTTGCCGGCCTTCTCATGGGGGTGACGGCGCTCAACGCCTGCACCTACTGGAACGGCGATCTGGAGAGGATCTGCGACGAAAGCGAGCGTGACTTCCGCCGGGACCTGGTGGGACCCTTCGCCAATGTCGAGTTGAAGACCATCCTCGCCAATCCGACCGCCTACAAGTACACCAATGTCCGCTTCGACGCCATTCTCAATCGGATCGGAGAGAAGGGGTACATCCCCTTTTTCACGACGTTCGATTCGGAAAACTACAGCTCCTTCTCGGTCTGGCCGGCAGGCTCGAAGCTGTGGGAGGCCGAAGATCGGTCGCGCAGCTTCCCCCTGTTGTTCCTCCAGAGGCAGAACCCCAGCATCCCGGACCTCTTTACGGCCGGCCGCTTTTCGCTGGTGCGCATCAGCGCCACGGTCATGAGCGATTACGAGCTCAAGCCCTGGTTCGATGTCAACCGCGTCGAGGTCCTCGAGGCGGGGGTTTACAGCGATAGTGCGCTGGCCGACCTGGCCTTGGCGAAGGACGCCGTGGCCGCCAAGAAGCCCGCGGTCGCCATCAAGTACTATGAGAGCGCCCTGGCCGGCATCTGGACCACGTCGCTGCGCCTGGAGATCCATCTGACCCTCGCCCGGTTGTACGAAGGCCGCGGCGACCTGGACGCGGCCCTCAATCACTATAAGGGCGCGCTGACGAACGACCAGGAAAACGCCGAGGCGATGACGGGCGTCGAGCGGATCCAGAAGGCACTCGAGGCCAAGAGCGCGCTTCCGGCTCCCCAGCAGTAAGGAGCGCCGGTCTCCGGAGCGGCCCGGAGCAGCGGGCAACCGATGGTACAATCCCTGCCCGTTGACGCCGTAATCCTCCTCTCCCTCATCTTCGCGCTTCCCCTGGTTTCCCTCCTCGTCCTCGTGTCGTGGGTCTTCTACCGTCTGGCCAAGCACTGGGGAAGCGCGAAGATGAGG
>Ga0209579_10002153_pt1 | contig 15442 bp, 12 predicted proteins | sample Coa_R1_2_FD_187152 | JGI IMG/M metagenome (GOLD analysis project Ga0209579, IMG submission 187152) | Surface soil microbial communities from Centralia Pennsylvania, which are recovering from an underground coalmine fire - Coalmine... | ecosystem: Environmental > Terrestrial > Soil >... | reverse complement strand
GGGCGTCATCACGGTTTCCACCAACATGGCCGGCCGCGGAACCGACATTCTGCTGGGCGGCAATCCGGAGTTCATGGCGCGCGAGGCCGCCCGCAAACAGGCTGTGGACCCGGATACCATGCCCAAGGAAGAATGGGCCAAGCTGTTAGGCCGCTTCAAGGAGCAGACCGACCGCGAGCACGATGAAGTCGTGGCGCTGGGCGGCTTGCACATTCTGGGTACCGAGCGGCACGAGTCGCGGCGCATCGACAACCAGTTGCGCGGCCGCGCGGGCCGCCAGGGCGATCCCGGCAGCTCCCGCTTCTATCTCTCGCTGCAGGACGACCTGATGCGCATTTTCGGCGGCGAGCGCATGCAGCGACTGATGCTCCGCCTGGGCATGGAGGAAGATGTCCCCATCGAATCGAAGCTGATCACCAAGCGGATCCAGAAGGCGCAGGAGGCCGTGGAGGCCCAGAACTTCGAATCCCGGAAACACCTGCTCGAATACGACGACGTCAACAACAAGCAGCGGCAGGCGGTCTACGGCATGCGCCGCCAGTTACTGGAAGGCGCCGATGAGAAGGAACGCATCATGGAGATGGTCCGCGGCCTGGTGGATCAGTACCTGGAGATGCGCTGCCCCGAGAATACTCATCCCGACACGTGGGACCTGGCGGGCTTGAAAACCGATGTCTTGAGCCAGTTCGGGTGCAACGTCGAAACATACAAGTTCGGCAGAATGAACCGTCTGGAGATCGAGGATGCTATCGTCGAGCGGCTCGCGCGGAAGTACCAGGAGAAGGAAGACCTGGTCGGGCCGGACACTATGCGGCAGACCGAGCGCATCATCATGCTGCAGGTGATCGACGATCAGTGGAAAGACCATCTGCTCTCGATGGATCATCTTAAGGAAGGCATCCATCTGCGCGGCTACGGCCAGAAGGATCCGCTGGTCGAGTACAAAAAGGAATCCTACATCCTGTTCCAGGACATGATGGATCGCATCGAAGACGAGACCCTGCGCTACCTTTTTTTCTTGCGGGTGGAACGGGGCGAGCCGGGTCTTGAACGGGCTACCCCTGTGTTGCCCTTCCCCACCGACGAAGACGAAGAGGACCAGGAAGAAGAGAATGGCCAGCCGTCCGCCGCCGAGCAGCAGAAGCGCGCCGCGCAGGTCGCCATGCAGGATGTCACCAAGAAGATCCAGCGCGACAAAGACAAGGAGCTGGCTGAATTGCAATTCGTGGGCGGCGACGGATCATCCACGGCAAAGAAGCAGGTGATCAACAACGACAAGGTCGGGCGCAACGACCCATGTCCCTGCGGTAGCGGAAAGAAATACAAAAAATGTCACGGAGCGTAGCGGCCGCGAAGGCTGCCCTGCTGATTCTGCTCCCGAGCCTGGCATGGGCGGCAATCTGGCCCGACCAGCTAGGCGAATTCCATCGTGCGTCCGCACAGGCGGCCGCCCCCGCCGCAGATCGGGCCATTTGGGAGGAATACGGCTTTCGCCAAGGCGAGACGGCCAAGTACGAAGGCGCCAGCGCAAAATTCAGCGCCACGGCCTGGCAATTCCAGGATTCCACCGGCGCCATGGCAGCCTTTGAATGGCTTCGTTCGACAGATTCCAAGCCCGGCGCCATCGCGCGCCTCTCGGCCGAGACCGACTCCGGCACGCTCCTCGTGCACGGCAATTATGCCCTTCTTTTCGAAGGCTTTCACCCGACTTCCGCGCTTCTCACACCGCTTATCCAAGGTCTGAAGCAGGTGGACAGTTCGCCGTTGCCCGCGCTGATGGACTACCTGCCGACCGAGAGCCTGGTGCCCAATTCCGAGCGCTACATCGAAGGCCCCGCCGGCCTCCAGAAGTTCGATCCCGGAATACCACCGTCAGCCGCCGCCTTCCACCTCTCCGCGGAAGCCCAATTGGGTCTCTTCCACGGGACTGGGGGCGATATGAGACTGGCCATTTTCAATTATCCGACGCCTCAGATTGCCATGCTCCAGACAATGGAGTTTCAGAAAATCGGAGGCGCTATGGTGAAGCGCAGCGGCCCCATGGTGGCCGTCATTCTAGCTCCGCCGAACGCCGACGCCGCCGAGCGGCTGCTTTCCCTGGTTCGTTACAAAGCCGACATCACCTTGGATGAACGGGTTTCCACTCGACGCGACAACATCGGGAACCTGGTCATCAATGCCTTTATTTTGATTGGCATACTGTTGTGCTTCTCTCTTGTGGGTGGACTCGCCTTTGGCGGCGTCCGGGCGTTCCTGCGGCGCGGCCCCCGCGGACAAGAGGCCGATGCTATGATTGTCCTGCATCTTTCAGATCGCTAAACTAAGGTGCAACAGGACCTTAGAACAATATCAACAGGTCAAAATCCTCTTTTTTCAGCGTTTCACTGAGTGGCTGTGGAAATGTGCAAATCCTGTAAATATCTCATCTGCGGCTAATTACAGACCAAAATTTTCGCGCGGATTTTTACTTGACTTGCAACGCGCTGGGCCATAAGATCCAACTACCAAAGGTTTTTGGCGGAGTTGCGATTCCGTCGAAACTGATTCTCCCATCGAACATCCCCCTGGTGGAACAGGGGAAAAGGGATGCTCACCCTTCGGGGTGAGCATTTCTATTTTTGCCCTTTCTTCAGCCGCGGCCGTGAGGGAGCGGTTACACTGAGATATGCACCCACCCGTACCCCGCAGGCCCGAGGGCGACGCCACCTGGCGCTCGCGCCTGGCCTCTTTGCGGAACATCCGTCCGCTGCTGGGTATGGTTTGGGAGACCAGTCCGGCACTGGTTTTGACAACCACTCTTCTTCGCCTGGTACGAGCGCTGCTTCCTTTAGCCATGCTCTGGGTGTCGAAGCTCATTCTGGATGGGGTGGTGGCCTGGATTAAGCGCGGAAACGGGGATTCTCGTTACATCTGGCAACTGGTCGCCCTGGAACTGGGCCTGGCCGTCCTCAGCGATTTGCTGGGGCGCGCCAATTCCCTGGCCGACAGCCTGCTGGGCGACCGCTTCACGAACCGCATCAGCGTCCGCCTGATCGAACACGCCACCAAGCTCGATCTGGCGTCGTTTGAAGACCCCGTATTCTATGACAAGTTGGAGCGCGCGCGCCGCCAAACTACTGGACGCATAGGCCTTTTGGCTTCGGTCCTGAACGTTGCTCAGGATAGCCTTAGCCTGCTGTCGCTCTCCGCCGGTCTAATCATCTTCTCCCCCTGGTTGATGGTGCTGCTGGTAGCAGCCGTAATCCCTGCTTTTCTGGGTGAAACCCACTTCACGGCGCTGGCATACTCGGTGCTGTACCGCTGGACGCCACAGCGCCGCCTGCTGGACTACATCCGCCTTCTAGGCGCCTCCAGCCAAAGCGCCAAAGAAGTCAAGATCTTCGGTCTGGGTGATCATCTGGCTGAACGGTATCATGAGGTCTCAGACCGCATCTATCTGGAAAATAAAAATGTTGCTGTCAAGCGCGCGAGCGTTGGATTCCTGCTCAATCTGATCTCGACCGGTGGTTACTACGGCGCGTATGCGGTAGTTTTAATCCGTACCCTGGCGGGCGCCATCTCTGTTGGGACATTCACTTTTCTTACGGGCGCCTTTTCCCGCTCCCGCGGCTACATCGAAAGGATCCTGCAGAGCTTCACCGATATCTCAGACCAGGCACTTTACCTCAAAGACCTGTTCGAATTCTTCGAAATGAAGCCAAATATCCGCAGCCTGGTCGGCGCGCTGCCGGCGCCCCGCCCGATTCGCTCCGGCTTCGAGTTCCGTAATGTCGGCTTCGCATATCCAGGTTCGACGCGCATGGTTGTGGAAAAGATTAATTTTCGTCTGGAGACAACAGATAAAATTGCACTTATCGGGGAGAATGGCGCTGGAAAGACCACTCTTGTCAAGCTGTTGGCCCGGCTCTACGATCCGACCGTTGGCGAGATTCTACTAGACGGTGTGGACCTCCGGGAATATGACGTTGACGACCTGCGGCACGAGATCGGTGTGATATTCCAGGATTACATGCGGTATGAGCTACTAGCCAAAGAAAACATTGGATTTGGAAAGATCGAAAATCTCGGTGACCGCGATCGCATCGAGATGGCCGCCCAGAAGAGCATGGCCTTCCAGGTCATCGGTAAGCTCCCCAACGGTTATGACCAGATGATCGGCCGCCGCTTCGAGGGCGGCGTGGATCTTTCGGGCGGCGAATGGCAGAAGTTCGCACTGGCGCGCGCGTACATGCGCGACGCCCAACTGCTGATCCTGGACGAACCCACCGCTACCCTGGATGCCCGCGCCGAGTATGAAGTTTTCCACCGTTTCGCCGAGCTGACCAAAGGCCGCATGGCGGTGTTGATCTCCCACAGGTTTTCCACGGTTCGCATGGCGGATCGTATTTTAGTGCTGGAAGGCGGCCAGATCCGCGAACACGGCACGCACGAGCAACTGGTCGCGCTGGGCGGCCGCTATGCCGAGCTGTTCGAGCTGCAGGCGGCAGGATACAGATAAGAGACCAACCGAATAATGTCTGAGCAAAAACTGCAAGTGATTCCCCTGGGCGGATTGGGCGAGTTCGGGATGAATATGACCGCCCTGCGCTTCGGCGACGAGATCATCGTCATCGATGCCGGGATGATGTTCCCGGAAGATGAGCTGCTGGGGGTCGACCTGGTAATGCCCGACCTCACGTTTCTCAAGGAGAACCAGGCCCAGGTCAAAGCCGTGGTGCTGACCCACGGCCACGAGGACCACATCGGCGCGGTCCCCTATTTCCTGTCGGAAATCAATGTTCCGGTATACGGGACCGCGTTCACACTGGCCTTAGTCGAGCGCCGGTTGGAAGAATACGAACTGGAAGAGGATCCCGAGCTAATCACCGTTGTCCCCAAGCAGATATTGGACATCGGGCCGTTCAAGATCGAGTTCATCCACGTCACGCACTCGATTGTCAGCGCGGTCGCGCTGGCCATCACGACGCCGCTCGGCGTCATCATCCACACGGGCGATTTCAAGGTGGACCCCACACCTACCGACAATGAACTATTCGACCTGCACACCCTTGCCGAATACGGCAAGCGGGGCGTGCTGCTGCTGCTTTCCGACTCTACCAATGCCGATCGGCCCGGCTATACCGAGTCCGAGCGTGCCGTGCAGCCGCGCATGGAAGATATCTTCAATCGCGCCGACGGGCGGCTGATTATCTCCTGCTTCAGTTCTTCCATTCACCGCATGCAGCTGGTGCTGGACCTGGCGGCCCAGTTCGGGCGCAAGGTCGCGCTGGTGGGGCGCAGCATGACCACGGTCAGCGAAATCGCCCACTCGCTGGGCCTGCTTGAGATTCCGGACGGGGTCCTGATCCGCCCCCAGGACGTGATGGACGCCTCACCCAAGAAGGTCGCGGTGCTGATCTCGGGCACGCAGGGCGAACCCATGTCGGCCCTTTCACGGGTGGCTGTGGATAACCACAAGCACATTTCGGTTGAGAAGGGCGACACGGTGGTGTTGAGCGCACGCATCATCCCCGGCAATGAGAAGGCTATCTTCCGCATGATCGACCATATGGCGCGCCGCGGCGCCGACGTGCTGTACGGCAGCATGAGCCCGCCGGTGCACGTGTCGGGGCATGCCAGCATGGAAGAGATGAAGCTGGTATTGAACCTGGTGCGGCCGCGCTACTTCATGCCTATCCACGGCGAATTTCGCCAGCTCACCAAGCACGCACGCCTGGCGGAGCACCTGCGCGCCTCGGGACTGGAAGATACATTCATCATGGAATCGGGCGACGTGCTGGAGATCGATCACCACGGCGCGCGCAAGGCCGGCAAGGTGACCGTGGGGCGCGTGTGCATCGATTCCGGGTCGGTTGACGAGGTGGTGGAAGAGATGGTGATCCGCGACCGCCGCCATCTTTCCGAGGACGGCATCGTCCTGCCCATTATCGCCATCAACCGGCAGACCGGCCGCATGGAGAATCTGCCGGAAATCGTCAGCCGCGGGTTTGCGCTGGCCGAAGACGGATCTGATTTCATGCAGGCGGCCCGCCAGGTGGTAGCCAGGACGCTCGAAGCGTCCAACCGCGAAGAGAAGACCGATTGGGGCGTGATCAAGGAAAAGATCCGCGCGGATTTGAAGCGGTACATCGTGAAGGAGACTTCGCGGCGGCCGTTGATTATGCCGGTGATCCTGGAGCTGTAGCGTGCCGCGCGCCTGGTGGCTCGCCCTACCGCTGCTGTTGATCCTGTACTTCTGGGGCCTTTCGTCGGCGGGCATGCTCGGCCCCGACGAGCCGCGCTACGCCTCCATCGGCCGCGAAATGGCCCGCTCGGGCGATTGGGTCACGCCGCGGCTGTGGGGCGCGGCGTGGTTTGAGAAGCCCGCCCTGCTTTACTGGATGACGGGCGCAGCCTTCAAACTGGGGCTGAGCGAAGACCTGGCCCCGCGCATTCCCGTGGCGCTCGTTTCGGTTGCTTTCCTGATCTTTCTTCAATGGATCCTCAGCCGTGAATTCGGCGTCAAGGCTGCGTGGGCGACCACCATAATCCTCAGTACATCCGCCGCGTGGCTGGGATACAGTTTCATCGGCGCTACGGATCTCCCCATGGCAGCGTCCTTCTCGGCGGCTATGTTGCTCTCACTCGATTGGATCGAGACAGGCAACCGCCGACGGTTACCGCTGGCCGCCGCTTTGCTCGGCGTAGCAGTGCTGGCGAAGGGGCTCGCGCCGTTGGCCCTCACCCTACCGCTCATTTGGTGCGGCCGGCGCATGTGGCGCGACTTGATACGCCCGTCCGTTGTGGGCGCGTTTCTGATCGTCGCTCTGCCGTGGTATGTGCTGTGCTATCTGCGCAATGGCGCGGTCTTCCTGGAGATATTCTTTTGGCGGCAGCACTTCGCGCGGTTCACCTCTGAAACACTGGCGCATGGCCAGCCGTTCTGGTTCTACGCTCCGGTGCTGTTGGGCGCGCTGCTCCCCTGGACTCCGCTGCTCCTGCTGCTCGCGCGCCGCACGCTTTACAGCGATGCCCGCCGCCGGTTGCTGGTGCTGTGGTTGCTTTTTGGGTTGGTCTTCTTTTCGTTCTCGCGGAATAAGCTCCCCGGCTACCTGCTGCCTCTTTTGCCGGCAGCCGCGGCCCTGATGGGAATAGCCTTTGCCGAAGCCTCGCGCGCGCGATGGGCGCTGCCATCAGTGGCTCTCTGCCTGATCGCGATTCCAGTGGCGCTCCCACTGCTTCCGCAGGCCATGGCCGGCGGGCTGTCGCGGGCGCCCCTGCCCGCCTTCCAGTGGACCTGGCTGCTGCCGGTGGCTTTAGCACTGCTGATCTGGCGGGTGGAATGGCCGGGACACAGGCTGGCGGCCCTGGGAGCAACTGGCGTGGCAGTTGCGGCGGGAGTCATGGCGCTCAAGGTGATCGACCTGCCCGCGGTGGACCGCTGGTATTCGGCACGGCCCTTGTGGCGTCAAATCGTAAACGAGCGCGATCGCATCTGTATCGCGAACATGCATCGCAGCTGGCGCTACGGGTTGAACTACTATTCCGTCACGCCGCTGCCGGACTGTACGCAGGCGCCCCTCCCGATCGCCGTACGGCAGGAGCCGGGGCGTCCCCCGGAATTGGCCGCACGATAGCCGCGCAGCGATCGATTACTTTCGCTTGGCCCGCAGAATTTCTTCGGCGCGCTGTGCCGTTTCCTGTACCAGGAATCCCATTTTAGGGTGAGAGGGCTCCAGGTCGGGATGCACGCCGGCTTCTTCGAGCGCCTCGCTGGTGGTAGGACCGATGGAGCCTACCACCATTCTGCCGAACGCGCCGCGCACGGCGTCTTCGATGCCGGCCTCGGCGGCCACGCGCAGCAGATGCCCGATTTGAATCGAAGTGGTGAAGAGCACAGCGTCCAGTTGGCCGGCGGCCAGACGCCGCGCGGCGTCGCGCAACGGCTCGACATCTTCGGGAAGATCCCACTGGTAAACGCGCACGGTGGTCACCGCCGCGCCCCGCTGTCTGAGCCCCTCGATCAACTCGCGGTTGGAGCGCCCGTATTCCTGTACCGCGATGCGCCGTTCGGGACGGTCCGCAATGGCGGCCAGCAGCTCACGCCAGGTGTTTGGCTCGGGCACGGCGATGAAGACTGGCACATCCAGACCGCGCAGCACCGCGGCTGGTTTTGGTCCGCGCGCGACTACGGTCATGCGGCGCAGCGCTTCGGCGAAACGCTCCGCGGGATAACGCGCCGCGAGTGTCTGGTTCAACAGGCGCGTGCCCACGCCGGTGAGCAGGATCATCATGTCGAACTCGCCGGCGAACAGCCGTTCGGCGAAACGGAAGGCTTCTTCGTTCTGTGCGAGGGGCGCTTCGCGCATGGAAGGGGCCAGCACGGGATCTCCCGCCTGTTTGCGAATCAACCCGGCCATCTCGGTGGAACGGCGGCTTTCGAGCGACAGGACCTTCATTCGGGCGAAGGACATAGCCGTTCTCTCAGGCGGGTTCCGGGTCTGCTCTGCCGGCGCGGCGAATCTCGAGCAGCAGGAGGGCCCCTTTGGCCAGCGCTTTCAATTCATCCTGCTGCTGCGCCGTCAGCTCCCGCGGCTGGCGGTCCAGGACACACAGAGTGCCCAGCGCCAGGCCTTCCGGCGAGATCAGCGGCATACCGGCGTAGAACCGCAAGTGGGGTTTCTGGGTCACCAGAGGATTGTGGACGAAGCGCTCGTCGGCCAGCATATCCGGCGTCACATACAGCTCATCCTGGCAGATGGCGTGCGCGCAGAATGAATTCTCGCGGGGAAGCTCGCGCAGGTCGAAACCGACGGCCGATTTGAACCAGGCACGGTCCCGATCGACGAAAGACAGCAGGCTGATGGGGGCCTTGCAGATCTCGGCGGCGCGGCCCGTGATTTCGTCGAACACGGCCTCGGCGGGCGTGTCGAGAACATCGTATTGCCGTAACAGCTCCAGTCGAGTGTGCTCGTTCAGCGGGATTGGTGGCCGCATGCTTCTACCAGGATGAATGTAGCAGAATTAGCGGGTGCAGTTGACAAGTTCCACTTCCGGATCGACTGCCAGCCACGCCAGCGACCCCACCGCGCATAGCACGGCAGCCACCAGGAACGAAGCCGTCCAACTGAACTGGCGGGCGATCAGGGGCGTCAAGGAAGCGGTCACGATGCCGCCGATCTGTCCACCCATGTTCATCACGCCGGAGACCGAGCCGGCGGACGCCCCCGCCATGTCTGCGGTCACTGACCAGAAGGAGCTCTGCGAGAGATACAGGGCGCCCGCGCCGCCGGCCAGCACCACGCTGGCGAGGCGTGCGCTCTCCACCTGCGTTCCCAAAGCGATGAAGACCGCCGCCAGAGCGATGCCGGCCACGGCTACGCCGCAGCGGCCTATGCGCTTGCCGTAGCGCGCGGTGAGCACGTCGCTGATGCGGCCGCCGATCGGCGAACAGGTGGCCATTGCCAGGAACGGCAGCATCGAATAGTAGGAGCTGGATTTCAGATCGAGACCGCGCACATCGCTGAGGTATTTGAAGAACCAGGCGAAGAAGATCCAGGCGGCGTATCCGTAGGCGAAATAGCTGAACGCGATAGCTAGCACGTCCTTACTGCCGAAGATGGTTCGCCAGGGCAGCGTCTTACCGATTTCGAGCTCGGCGGGCGGCTCCGGCAATCCTTGTTCGATCAAAGCTGTTTCCTGTGGGGTAATCCATGGATGATTTTCGGGGCGATCGCGGGCCAGCCAGTACCAGACAGCTCCAGCGCACAGGCCGAGGACCGCGCTCATCCAGAACGACGCGCGCCATCCGAAGTGCAGCATGACGTAGGTGACCAGGGGAGGCGCGATTCCCGCGCCAGCGCCCACGCCGGCGAAGATGAAACCGTTGGCCAGGCCGCGCTCCTGCGACGGAATCCAGTTAGCCACCAGCCGGTTGGATGCGGGAAACATCACGGCTTCACCCGAGCCGAGCAAAAAACGCACGGCCAGCAACAACGGCATCAGGCCGGCAATACCCGCGGGCACCATGGCGGTGAGCGCTGTGAACACGCCCCACCAAAGGGTACCCAACATCAGGATCAGGCGCGGACCGAAGCGGTCGGCCAGCCGGCCGGCGGGTGCTTGAAATATCGCATAGCCCACCAAAAAGACGCTGAACACCGGCCCGAGCTGAACATCGCTGATATGAAACTCCTGCTGCAGGAAGCGCGCCGCGACCGAGATGTTGACGCGGTCAAGAAAAGAAATAGCGCTGATGACGAAGATCCAAAAGATGAGGAGCCAGCGAATCGGCATGGAACATACATCATACCCGCAGGCTTGCCGCTGGATACCGATCCTATTAGATCGCCTCGGGTCGAGATGACCGCGCGCAGCATGAAGGTGCCTTCGATGCCAGCAGCCTCGGCACCCGGCGGGTAAGCCGGCCTGACCATGGAAAGCAGCCTGGTTGCCTGCACATTATCGCCGACGCGGATGCGCTTTGGTACGGGCCTCTGCTCGGGGTGCGGAGCCTTGCCCACTACTTCCATGGCTTCGGTTACGCCGCCAATGGCCAGAGTAATATAGTGTAGGATCCGCGCGGCACCATGAACCGGAACTCGCCCGCCGCATCGGCCCGTGCAGCTTCCTGGTGGCTGGTGTCGTTCTCTTCAATAGCACGAGAACGCCCGGAACCACCGCTCCGCTGGGGTCGTGCACGGTACCGGAAAGTGACGCGGCCGGGCGGGATTCCTGCGCGTGTACGGCTGCCAATGGCAGGATGGCCGCCAGCATAGCCGCGGCACTCGCCAGGAGCGCTTGGACACGCTGCTCCAGGTCCGAGGTGGCCGCCATTCCGAGCGCAGCGCGGCCCGGCGGTAGAGGATGTCCATCATTTGCCGCTCGCGGCGGCTGAGGGTCTTTTCCGGCATATGTATGCTGCAAAAATAGCACTGCGGATCCCAACTGTTAAGAGCCGGCAGTTAAACTACCCGAATGGGCTAAAGTTTTTGCCCGAGATGCCGATAAGAAAAGTACCGAAGAGGTGCGGCATGACCGAAAGACGCGTGGAACCACGGTTCTTGTGCTCGGACCTGATCAAAGTTTGTATGGACGGCGCTCAGCCTGCGGAACTGATTGCAAATCTTGAAGATATCTCACCTTCGGGAGCATGCTTACAGTTGGACCAGGCGGTGGCGCCTGGCGTGCGAATCACCTTAAGGCTGGGACGGCGGCGCTTTCGCGGGCGAGTCAGGTATTGCGTGCGCAACGAAATCGGGTATTTCGCCGGCGTGCAGTTCGACCGCGGCAAAAAGTGGGACCGTAAGCTGTATGAGCCGAAGCACCTGCTGGACCCCGCGCAATTGCTGCCGCGCAAGCGTTAAGCTAACCGTTTATGAACTGCCCAAGCTGCGGCGCGCCCATGCGTCTTACGGAAAACGACAATTCCCTGCGCTGTGAATATTGCCAGGCCGTATTCACCCCTGCGGCGAACGAGGACGGCGTGCGGGTGCTGGGAGAAACTTCTCCTCTGGAGTGCCCGGTGTGCAAGGTTCCCCTGGAGCTTGCCGCGATAGTGGGACGCCGCATACAGTACTGCACGCATTGCCAGGGGATGCTGGTTCCGATGGACGACTTTCTGGATCTCATCCGCGAACTGCACGCGCAGCGTCCGGGCGCGGGCACGGTGCAGCCGCCGCCGGACCGCCGTCAATTGCAGCGCCACGTGGATTGCCCGAAGTGTCACCAGCAGATGGACACGCACGTCTACGAAGGGCCGGGAAACATTATCATCGACGACTGTTCCCGCTGCTTCTTAAACTGGCTGGATAAAGGCGAGCTGATGAAAGTAGTGCGTGCTCCCGATTATACGGAGGACCTTCGCGAGCAACTCTAACACGTGCGCTTCACCACGCGTCGGTGAGTTATCTTATCGGGCTGACGGTTTGCGCCACAAGCGGAAACCGCCGCGAAACGCGAACGCGTTACTGCCCAGGCGCACGCCGGCGGGAGGTTTCTTGATCAGCTTGGCGTTGCCGCCCCCAAGGACGACCGAATCGGCTTCCAGGGCGGTCTTCAACCGTGCCACTACATCCGCCACGTGCTGCCGCCATTTCTTTTTGCCGAGCCGCTTGAGTCCCCGCAGGCCCACGTAGTCTTCATACGTGCGGCCATGTTTGTACGGCAGGTGGGCCAGCTCCATAGGCTCCAGCACGCCGTCCACGATGAGAGCGGAACCCAGCCCGGTGCCCAGCCCGAGGAACAGCATGCGCCCGCCCTGGTAGGCGCCCAAGGCCTGCATGGCTGCGTCGTTAATCATTTTGACGGGACAGCCCAGCGCTTTGGCAAAATCGAATCCGACCCAACCCTTCCCGAGGTTATGAGGATCGCTGAGCGGCCTGCCGTGCAGGACCGGTCCGGGATATCCGATGGACGCCGCCTCATATTCCCAGCCGGCGATGGCTTTCTTCACATCGGCCACCATCTTGCGAGGTGTCATGGCGGGTCCGGAGGGAATCTCGATGAAAGTCCGGTGGCCAGTAGCCAACACTTTTACGTGCGTGCCGCCGATATCGAGGACGAGGATCTTCCGGTGAGGTTGGGGCACGTGAGTTCAGCGTCCCGCTACTCGACCGTGACGTGAGTGCCTCGGGCCTCATGCCGCGACAGGTTGTTGATCCGGTCGTCGAGCATGCTGCGCACTCCCTTCAGAAACTCCACACGCGAGCTACGAAAATGGTCCTTGGTGGCCTCCGACCAAATCTGGCGTATGAACGGCCTCACGTTCAGGCAATAGAAGCAACCCGGGGCATCCATTGGCTTCGTTTCGTCTTCCATATCAAACCTCCCTCATCTCCACGGTCAATACTTTATTCTCCAACTTTGCGCGCGCCGGCGAAAGGGCCGCCATGGAAGTCGGCAGGCCGATGTGGCGCCGCAAAGTCCCGATCTGCACCACCAGCTCGTCGCCCTTCTTAAACAGTCCAACCTCGCCTTTCACTGCGAACGGCAGCAGCAGCCGCACTTCGTAATGCTCGTTGTGCTTGGTGAAGGTATAGGGCGCTTCGGTGCGCGTAACGGCGGCCGGATCTTCGTCCGGGGCATACAGCGCCGCAGCCAGTTCGTGGAGGCGCTCGGCGCCCAACACCTCGTGCGTGAACAGAGGCACGCGCTTTACCGGCACGGGAGCAAAATAACCCTCGATCTCTTGCAGGATGCGCTGCTGCGACTCGCGCCATTCGCTGAAGAACTCGTCCCTGACGGACTCCGGCAGGACGCGGTTCACGATCACGCTATCCACCGTAAGACCGTGCAGGGAGAAATAGACGAAGGCACGCTGCGTCTCGCGCAGCACCATCTTCTCCGGATTGGTGACCAGCCGCACGCTGGTCAGGCGCGGATCTTCGAGCAGCTCGTCGATGCCATCCAGTTTGCCGAACAGGTCCTGGATATTGGCAAAGTAACTGTCGGTCGGCAACTCCACCGGCGAAACCCGGTTGGCCAGCGGACGCACGGCCTTCAGCACGGTGCGCTGAAACGGGAAAATGTGCTTCATGTACCAATCGAGCGTGGTGGGCATGCTGACGAACCGCATGGATTCGGCGGTAGGCGCGCAGTCGAGCACGATGACGTCGTAGCGCTGTTCGCGCCGGAACTGGTTCACCCACATCATGGCGCTCAACTCTTCCATGCCAGGAAGGATGGCCAGCTCCTCGGCTTCCACATCGCTGATGCCGGTGGTGCGCAGCACGGAAATCACGTAAGCGGAGATTTCGCGCCAATGCCGCTTTATCTCACGTTGGATGTTAACTTCGTGAATGGACAGGCGGTCGTTGATGGGATACGGATCGCCGGTCTTTTCGTGAAAGAGGCTGGTCTCCAGGTCGAAGGAATCGGCCAGGCTGTGCGCCGGATCGACGCTCATCACCAGCGTGCGATGGCCGAGACGCGCGAGCTGTACGCCGGTAGCCGCAGCCAGGCTGGTTTTGCCCACCCCCCCTTTTCCGCTGAAGAGCAGAATCCGCATATACGACCATTGTAGCAATGCGGGCAGACATGGCCGGATTTGTTGTGGTCTACTGTACGCGCAGCGTGGCGCTGAGATGGATGTTGGCGGACGAATCGCCGATCATGAGGCTGACAGGTTCGGCCTCGACGCGCAAGCCCTGGACTTTTGCGTCATAGTACGCCAGGCGCGACGCCGGGAGGGCGATTTCAACCGTCCTGGTCTCGTTGGGCTGCACGGTCACGCGCTGGAATCCGGCGAGCTGTTCGCGCGGGCGCTCGACTTTCGAGCCCAGGTGCTTCGCATACAGTTGGACCACTTCGTCCCCGGCGCGGCTGCCCGTGTTGGTCACGTCCACGCTGACCCTCACCGTTCCGTTTCCGGCAACCTGACCGGAACTGATCTTCAGATTAGAAAACTTGAACGTCGTGTAGCTGAGGCCGAATCCGAAGGGGTAAAGCGGCTCGCCCTTGAAGTACATGTAGGTGCGGCCGTGGCGGACGTTGTAATCCATCATGGGCGGCAACTGGTCTATAGATTTGGGCCAGGTTACGACCAGATGTCCGCCCGGCGTGTAGTCGCCGAAGAGGACTTTCGCCAGCGCGGTTCCTTCATCCTGAGAGGAATGCGTCATGTGGAGGATGGCGGGAATATGGGCCTGCGTCCAGTTAATGGCGTAGGGGAAACTGGAAACTAGCACGACGACGGTCTTCGGATTCGCGGCGAAGACCTGCTTGATCAGTTGTTCCTGGTACAGGTCGATGGTCTCGCGGTCACGGCCTTCGCGGCCGTCGCTCGGCACCGCGCAGGGCAAGGTGACGCCGCCGCCCTCCGGGCCGCTGTACCAATCGTGCCCCATGTCTGGACCGCAGGTGGGATCGTTCCCGACTACCACAACGGCCACGTCGGACTTGCGCGCGGCGTTGACCGCCGCGTTGCCGAGTTCATCGGCAGCGTAGTTAACCGTGAAGTTAGGGCCGAGTTCCTCCTTGATGCCCTGTAACGGCGTGACAGCATAAGGAGGCGTGCCGCCGTACCAGTCCCAGTGGACGGAGTCAGCCAACGGGCCGATCACCGCAACGGATTTGAGGGATTTCTTTTCGAGCGGGAGGAAGTTCTTGTCGTTCTTGAGAAGGACGACGGATTCAAGGGCGATCTGAAGGGAAACGGCGCGATCTTTTTCAGTATTCCAGGGCTCGGGCGAGTCTTTGATCTTCGAGTACGGGACCATATCCGGCGGATCGAGCAGGCCTAGCTTGATGGCGATTCGGAATTTGAGGCGAAGGGCTGTATCAACGTCCTCGATACTGAGAGTGCCGTCTTTGAGAGCGGCCTTGGCTTCCTCGGCATACCTGTCGAGGAACTGATTGATACCGGCTTTCACGCAGGCGACCACAGCGGCTTCCTGGTTAGGGTAGAGATGGCGCGGCTCGACCAGGAGCCTGACGGCTCCGCCATCGCTGGAGATGACATCAA
>Ga0209579_10002148_pt1 | contig 15460 bp, 8 predicted proteins | sample Coa_R1_2_FD_187152 | JGI IMG/M metagenome (GOLD analysis project Ga0209579, IMG submission 187152) | Surface soil microbial communities from Centralia Pennsylvania, which are recovering from an underground coalmine fire - Coalmine... | ecosystem: Environmental > Terrestrial > Soil > Unclassified... | reverse complement strand
ATGTTCATTGAATTGATGACGCTCACGGTCGCCGGCGCAACCCCGCCGGTCCCGGTGCCGCCCTTGGCGGTCAGGTTGCCGAATGCCTCGGCATATTCCAAGGCTGTGGCAGAGATGCCGCCGTTGTGGACGGTCAGCGCCCCACCGTTGCTGATGCTGACAGTCGCGCTCGCCGTTCCGGCTGTCGCGTTATAGCCCGTGGCATTGCCATTGCTAAAGGCATAGCCGTGGATGCCGTATTCGGAAGCGCTCTTGAGGGTGTTCGAGTTGCTGATCGAAACCGTCGAGGAGGCGGTGCCGCCCGTCGCGGTGCCGTTCCCGGTATTCGCATAGGCCGAGGCGTTGCCCTTGGCGGTGCCTTGGATCGACGTGCCGTTGCTCGAAATCGCGTTCGAGTTGGTGATCGAGCTCAGCGCGTTCGCGTGCCCGCCAGTCGCTGAAAAGGCACTGCCGGTATCGTCGGTCGCAAAGGCCTCGCCGATCGCCTCGCCGTAGATGCCCGGGGCAACGGTGCTGGTGAGGTTGCCGACATTGCTGATCGTCACGCCGGCATTGGCCGAGCCTCCGGTGGATGCGCTGGCATTGCCGCCGCTGCCGTTTCCGCCATAACCATTCGCGTGGGCCCCGGCATAGCCTTGGAGCATGTCGTTCGGGGTCGTGGTGTTGCCCACGATGGTGAGCGGACCGAAATTGCTGAGCGTCGTCGTGGCGCTGGCATTGCCGCCGTGGCCGGAGTAACCCCTGCCGTCGGCGTTAGCGGTCGCGTTGCCGTTGATATCCCAGTCGGTGCCGTTCGTAGTGATGGCGGGCGCCACCGTGGCATTGCCGTTGGTGATTGTCACCGCGGCGGTCGCACTGCCGCCGCTGCCGCTATAGCCCTTGGCGACAGTATTGTTGGTGCCATAGCTCTGGGCGAAGGCATGGCCGTAGATGCCGTCTTGGGCGTTATGCGTGGCGTTGCCCGTCGTGATGTTTCCGGCGTTGCTGATCGCAACCGTCGCGCTTGAATTGCCGCCGCTGGTCGACTTGGTTGTATTGCCGGTAACGTAACCGGTATCCGCGTGAGCGTAGCCGCGAATGCCGTAGGCGTCGGTGCTGGTGAGACCCAGGGCCTTAATGGTGCCGGCATTGAGGACGCTGACACCGGCCGTGGCGCTGCCGCCAGAAGTCGTGGCATGCGCATAGGCATGGATGCCGCTACGATCCTTGCTGGTCAGATTGCCGCTGTTGCTGACGTAGGAATAAGCCCCGGCAATGCCACCGATGACATCGGTCACGATTTCGATTTCGTGAATCGAGGAGAACGTCGAGAAGATATTTTTCGAATTGGAGATCGAGGCCGTCGCCTTGGGATCGATATTGCCCGGCGTGCCGGCGCCGCCGTACTTCTTGATCTCGGCAAAAATGCCATCGCCGCCGGTGTAGCTCGTACTGTTGCCGATCTGCGCGTTATTGATGATGGTGATGGTGTTGTCGGCGCCCCTGAACGTGGAGCTGGTATTGCCGAGGATGTAGGCGGAAATGCCGTCGTGTCCGCCGCCAGCCAGAGCGCCGCTGTTGCTGATGTAGATCGAATCGTTGGACGTCTCGTCGAAGTCCTTGATGTGCGCATAGATGGCATCGTGGGGCGCGGAGATCGGCGCCGCGTTGACGATGCTCATCACGGTGTCGGTGTAATTGCTGAACATGTGGATGCCGTCGCGGGAAACCCCCGTGATCGACGAAGCGCTGTCGAGGGAAATGAGAGCCGGACTGGGTTGCGGCGTCCCTTTTAAAGAAGCGTAACTACTGAGGGTCACGCCGTCCTCGAAGGGGATGTTGCCGCCAGTGATCACCACGCCCGTGCCATTGATGGTCTCGACACCCTCAAACGTCCCGGTGACGCCCTCGTTGAAATAAGGGCCGATGCCGGCCGGATAATTGCCGGCCGTGCAGGTGATCGTGTCCCCGCTCTGGCTGCATGTACCGAGGGTGATCGCAAATGCCGGCGAAGAGTTCACCAGCGAGGCGACGAGGAATCCCGCGGTCAGTGCCGATCCCACCAACAACGCTGCGCGAAGATTTGTTCGTCGCGAGATGGTGCGGGCAAACAAGTGATCGAGCCGCTGCGACTCGGGCTTGGGCAGGTTCGCTGCTGACAAAGCCGTGGTGCCGGCCAGTGCCTTGCTGCGAGACTTCTTGCTCAAACGTCGTGACATGACATGTCCCCCTGCGCCCGAGGTACGGGCCCCTTCGACACCAAGATGGGCGATTTTGAAAAAGTAACGGCCTGTTAGCAATAGTTCATTGCGTTCGGCCGAGAGAAAGCAACTACGTGTGTCAAATATACCACAATTTTCGCTCGCCGCAGGACGGAAAGCCACTGCGTATCAAGGACATCCGCAATGGCCACCGTATGTTAATAAGCCCGCCTTGGGCAAGCTTCCGCACCCGGTTTCCGGGGTCACGAACCGGCGTTCGGCGGAGGCGGCCTGGCCCGGATGATGCGCCGCAGCGCGGGCGGAGATCGGCCATTGAACCCGCAATCACAGAGCCAGCCGGGGGCCCAGGCGCGCCGGATCGGGCGAGTATTTTAACCATGTTTTCAGCGCTTTGATCCGCTCGGCGCAGCGCGCGACCGGCTTCCGCACGGTCCGGTGCGCGGCGGGAATCGCAAGAGCTCTGGCGTTTCGATCGGCGGGAGTCTTTGGCCGTTCGGTCCGCCGGCGGCCGAGCGGCCGCCGAATCGGCGAAGCCAGCTTTGCTCGCAAGATGGAAATTCTCGCCGGCGCCGATTCCGGAATTCGCAAGCCCTTGCGGTATCCGCGCATGGTGCCGATTCGGAGGAACTTCAAACGCACCGCGCCAGGCTAGTCTAGACTGGCGCGTCCAAGGTCGCGGCTCGCGGCCAGGGCGTGACGGTCCGAACTCGCGAAAGCACCAACCATGCCAAACCCGCCGCGCAAACTCGCCTTCATCATCGCCGCGACCGATCACGGCACCATGATCGTGAATCGATTCGATCGCCATCACACGCAAGAGAATCAGATCTACGGCGTCGGCTTTCAGCTGCTGCACAGTGCGTCCTACGATCGCGACCAGGTCGATGTGCTGCTCAAGCTGCTCGAGCTGCGCCGGCGGCACTATGGCGACGGCGTGGTCATGCTCGACTGCGGCGCCAATGTCGGCGTGCAGACCATCGAGTGCGCCAAGCACTGCAATGGTTGGGGCGAGGTGCTCGCCTTCGAGGCGCAGGAGCGCATCTACTATGCGCTCGCCGGCAATATCGCGATCAACAATTGCTTCAACGCGCGCGCCATTCATGCCGCGGTCGCAAGCGAATCGGGCACCATGAAAATCCCCGCCCCGAACTATCTCGCTCCGGCAAGCTTCGGCAGTCTCGAATTGCGAAAGCGCGACAATACGGAGTTTATCGGCCAGCCGGTCGATTATTCGGAAAGCAAGCTGACCGACGTGCGCGCCGTCGATCTCGACTCGTTCGATTTCGGCCGCCTCGATGTGATGAAGATCGATGTCGAGGGCATGGAGCTGGACGTGCTGGCCGGCGCCGCCAAATGCGTCGGCGCTCTGCATCCGATTCTGGTGGTGGAGGCGATCAAGACCGACCGAGCCAAGCTGCACGCCTGGCTCGAAGAGCGCGGCTACATGGTGCTGGTCGGGCCGATGAACTTTCTCGCCATTCACCAAGACGACAAAGCGCGGGCGCAGGTGCTGTCCACGCTCCGCACCGTCCGCGAGTCTTAGCGCTCGCCAGGATGCGGCGTTGGCGTTCAGCGCGGCTCCGGAAATGCGATCTTCCTGAAGCGCTCGGTGAGCCCGGAAAAGGCCGATTCGCCTTCGCCATCGCGACCGTAGGCGGCGCTGCAGGCAATCGCACGTTGCAGGGCGTCCTCGTCGACGGCCGTGCCCGTTGCCTCGGCGATACGGCGGATGACCCGATGCGGCTCGCTGAACAGCTCGTCGGTTGTCACGAACAGCGGGCGAATGCCGAGCAAGATGAACAGACCGCGGAATCCGGCATCGGTGTCGACGATCCAGCGCGCCTCAGTGAGAGCGTCCGCAAAAAACTTATCGAAATTCGCCGGGTCGCGGATCACCGGTTTGGTGGTCCGGCGCGGCGAAAAATCCCAAACGCCGCGCGTAATCGCCGTGCGGTATGAGGCGTACTGGGCCGCCACATCCGGCCGGAACAGATGCACCACGCAGGCGCCATCGAACAAGGCGGCGCCGTGGCGATTGCGCAGCGCCCGCTCGAACTGGTCGTATTGCAGCTTGGCTGCGAACACGCCGTTCTGCGCTCGGCGGCGGCGCAACTCTTCGATATAGCGGCCGAGCTGCGGCTCCCGCAGGGGATGGTCGGCGATCGCCCAGCGTTTCGCGAGTACGCGCGCATTTTCGAAAAGGAAGTATTCGTGGGGTACACCGATGCCTGCCGCCAACAGATAGCGGCACAGCTCGTAGCTGCCAGTGCGCGGCGCCGCGCAGATGATGAGCGTGCGATCGGCGGGCGTGGACGACTGACTGTCGAATTCGGGACCGATCAGCTCCACCGAATCCGGGCGCTGCGATTGCGGGTCGCGATTGGTCTCGATCGTCATCTCGAAGCCCTGGAAACGCGTCACCGAACGACGCTTTCGAACTGGCCAGCTGGACCGCCGCAGTCAGCGGTACTGTCAGCCGAATACCATCTCCAAGCAATTTCCTCCGCGAGATAGCAGTCCACAGCGGATGAAGTCCAAACCTTCCGCCCGGCGCTCAGCGCGGCTCCGGAAATGCGATCTTCCTGAAGCGCTCGGTAAGCCCGGAAAAGGCCGATTCGCCTTCGCCATCGCGACCATAGGCGGCGCTGCAGGCAATCGCACGTTGCAGGGCGTCCTCATCGACGGCGGTGCCCGTGGCATCGGCGATGCGGCGGATGACCCGATGCGGCTCGCCGAACAGCTCGTCGGTTGTCACGAACAGCGGGCGAATGCCGAGCAAGACGAACAGGCTGCGGAATCCGGCATCGGCGTCGATGATTCGGCGCAGCTCGCTGAGAGCGTCGGCAAAAAACTTATCGAAATTCGCCGGGTCGCGGATCGCCGGTTTGCTGGTCTGGCGCTGCGAAAAATCCCAAACGCCGCGCGTGATCGCCGTGCGATATGAAGCGTATTGGCCCGCTACATCCGGCCGGAACAGATGCACCACGCAGGCGCCGTCGAACAAGGCGGCGCCGTGGCGATTGCGCAGCGCGTGCTCGAACTGATCGAATTGCAGCTTGGTTGCGAACACGCCGTTGCGCCCCCGGCGGCGCCGCAACTCCTCAATGTAGCAACCAAGCTGCGGCTCCCGCAGGGGGGCGTCCGCAATCGCCCAGCGTTTCGCGAGCACGCGCGCATATCCGAATTGAAAGTATTCGTGCGGCACACCGATGCCTGCCGCCAACAGATAACGGCACAGCTCGTAGCTGCCGGTGCGCGGCGCCGAACAGATGATGAGCGTGCGATCGGCGGGCGCGGGCGATTGACTGTCGAATTCGGGCCCGATGAGGTCCACAACATCCGGACGCTTCACGTCGTGATTTGGGTTCATCGCCAGACAGAAAATCCTAAGCGCGTTCGGACTCCTCTAATTTTAAAAGCGTACTTCTCATATAGCCACTACCAAGCCGGCCTCGAGATTGGGCTTTTGGATCGGAAGCAGTCGCCAAGCAGCGGCGGCGCAGCTTCGCCTGCGAAATTGGCTCGATTCAGAACTCTCCCAACCCTTCCGGCTACCGGGCAATCGGGAAAATCGCTACCATCCGCGCCAGTTCGAGAGTCATGCGGGTTCTTCCGGTTAAACTCGGTATCTCTCGCCGTTTAGCTCAACTTGTGGTGTAAGGGGCAGTTCCGGAACCGGGCAACGCTTATGCGCGCGAACGGGATTGGATAGAGACCGGGTATGCGCATCGAAATCGTCAAATGGCTGGAGCTTAGGGATGCGCCGATTATCGCATGGTCGATCGTCAGGGACGAGATTGAATTCTTGCCGTGGTTCCTTGATCACCATCGTCGAATTGGCATTCGACACTTCCTCATGGTCGACGACGGATCGGTCGACGGCACGGTCGACTACCTCCTGGCGCAGGAGGATTGTATGGTTGTGCGATCCGAGGTTCGCTACGCCGACGTAGTCGACGGCGTCCGCGGCAAGGATCTGCTGCGCAACGCAATTGCTCAGAGATTCTTTTGCGGGCGCTGGGCCTTCCAATTGGACCCGGACGAATTCGTGTTCCTTCCATCTGGGAAAGGCGGGGACCTGCCATCGCTATGCCGCGCGCTCGACGAAGCCGGAGTCGTGTGCTGCTGGGCGAACTTGGTCGATGTATATCCCGCGACTTTTGAGGAAGTACTGCTTCCGTTTCAGCCCGCTTCCGAACCGCTTGCGGTCGCCAACTGCTTCGATTACGGCCCGTATCTCTTGTTGAACGTCACTCCGGAGAGTACGACTCTTGCGCCGAGAACGGTTTACGGAGGCCTCCGCGAACGCTTGTACCGTCAATTCGGCCTGCTCAGCGGCGATCAACCGGAAGCGACGACCGGCCTGCCGGCTCCGACGATCTATAAGGTCCCGCTGGTCAAGTGGTCACCCGAGAAAGAATTGCTGAACTCTCACCTTCTTAATATCCGAGCCGATCCCCGGATTCTGCTCGCCTTAGCCCACGTCAAATTTGCGCCTGGCCTTCCCCAACGTATCGAACGGGCCCTGCGGTGGCGCTCCTACTGGCGAGCGTCGATCGAATACCGTGCCTATGCGCATATTCTCGAGAGTATCGCGTCGAGCCCTGTTCCGTTTACTTGGCTGCATCCCCGGACACGTCGTTTGTCCGGCCCGCTCGATCTTCAAGCAAATGGTCTCCTGTTTGCGCACATCCAGTGATGAGACTGTTGCGAAGACCACTCTCACATAAGCCGCCCCGGACCGCCGCGGTGAAGGGCACCGTCAACGGGGCGCCACCTTTGTACACATCTCCCTGCAATTTCTGGCTATTTATGCGACAGGTTGCACGCGTCTCTTGGGCCGCTCGAACATTTCATGCGGCAGCGTTATGACCGTCAAAAGCCCATACTGCACAAGGACGCGCTTGTCGTGGTCCGAAATCTTGTGCAGCCGGGAAAACAGCGCCAATTCTTCCGCGGCATTGCCATAGGCCTTCTTGAATAATTCGAACTGTCTTACCCTGTTCGGTCTGGCCCACGTCTCCACTCCCGGCTGATCCAAACGGTTTATCCATTTCGTCTTCCACGCATCGATGCCGACGCAATCGTAGTGCAGCAATGTTATCCGATCGGTTCCGACCTCGGCCATTTTAGGACGTACCGGCCTGTGCGAGCCCATCCACTCAATGTTCGAGTTTATCCGAACAGCCACTTTAGAATCCGAGTGTCCACGCAGATACTCACCCTCGAAAAAAGCTCCGTCACGAGCCATGGAATAGGCCAGCTCCATCCTGGAGCGGTTCTCCGTGGTGACGCGCTCTTTGAATAGGGTGGCCTCGAATATATTCTCGTATCGATCCTTTTCCGAAACAGCTTCTTTCATGGCAAACCTGACGACGTCGACCGTTTGCTGCGCGAGTATGCTTTTGATGTCGCCGTCGGGCATCAGCAGTTCATCGCCATCGATATATATCGCCCAATCGAACCCGATCTTGCCCGCCAGCTTGATTCCATAATTCACATTGAGCGTTTGCCTGAGCACCGATGTAGCCGGCACTTCGATACGGCGCGACGTCCAATATGCGTTGTCGCACTTGATGGCCTGGACCCTGATATAATCAGAAAGTGCCTCTGCGGCGGGGTCTTCCGGGTCGTCAAGGAACAGGATGATCCCGTCGATTCCAAGGTTCAGATGATAGTTGACGAAGCATATCGTCTCGCGCAACGGCGCTTTTATCGTCGCAATGATACAGACCTTGGCCGTCATTTTTGCCGTCGCCTTCCCAGTGCTGTCCGCGGATCAACTGCGCATCCGCCGCACGCATCGCGAGGCAGCGTGACCCTAACGAGCGCTCCCAATCCCTTCGCGGGCGGCGCGGTTTAAAAACTTTTCCAATGCCACTATGCATGTTCGGTCGCGATAGACTTTTTGCTTGTTGGCCGACATCCGCTCTCGGACCGCCATTCGCCACGGCACATCGCGCGCCAAGCGGACGGCGATGGCAATGTAGTCATCGACGGTTTCGGCAATCGTCTCGGTGACGCCCATCATTTTGAGAATCCCCAAGCCTTGCCGGCCCCGCGCCAATGACGTGGGCGTGGTCACGATGGGCAGATCGTGACCCAGGCTTTCCAGCGTGGTATTGCCGCCGGTAAATCCAATGCTGTCAAGGAAGACGTCGCATTGATCAAATACAGCGGAGAATTCGGCAAAGGGCATGCGCGGAAGAATAACGCAATAGTCCGCGGCTCGCATGCCAAATGCGGCAAAGGCCCGCTCGAGGCGCTGCCTGAACAGATCGGTAACAGGCTGCTCCGTCTCTCTGCGATGCTCGAAGAAGACAAACTGGCAATCGCCGGCGTCGCGGGCGATGCGAGCGAATTCTTTGTCGAACTGCGGCAGGAATTTGAACAGCGATTGACCGCACCAATAGACGGTGGCTGTCGGGCGCAATCCGAGCTCGGCCCGATGCAACGCGACCGGGGCGACGTCGAAAGGTTCGTAATATGCGCCGAGATTCGGCAGTCGAATCAGGCGTTCGGTATAATGCTCCTGCCCGTCCCGCGGCTCCATCAAATCGCTTCCCAGGAAATAGTCGACGGTCGGAAACCCGCTGGTCTCCGGATGCCCCCAGGCATTGCATTGCACCGTGGCCAGCCGTTGGGCCGCCAAGGCAACGGAAGTCGCATCCATGCCGATCTCCGGATAGATCAGGATATGGGGAGCATCGGCCAGGATTGTCTGGCGCCAGCGCTCGACCGACATCGGACCTTGCACGAAGCGATCGCACATCGTGGCGGCAAACTCGGTCAGATGATCCTTATCGGCGCCAGTGTGATAGCCCAAGAGCCTAAACCGGCTGCGGTCCAACTGAGCGAGCCAGCCCCGAAGCTGAATTTTCGCAGCGCCGTGAGACAGGAAATATCCGGTGACGATACCGACGCGCACCCGTTCGTTGGTCGCCGGCGGGCGCGCCAATGCCGCCGGCGGGTAGCGCGCGGCCATGATGCGGCAGAGCAGCGCTCCGTATCGGGCTTGCAGTTCTCGATCGTTGCAGCCTTGATAGGCAAGATAGTAGGGCCGATGCGACCCGACCGCGCTCGCCAGATCGCCCGGGGCTTCGCTCCGATCGACGGCGTCGCAAAGCGCCGTCAGGCGCTTTTCATAGGCGGCGCGGCGTTCGACGATCTCCGGCTCGCTGGCATAGAGAATCGGCAATTCCGCCATGCATAGCGCAAATTTCGCAGCGGCATGATCGGGTTTGATGGTCAGCGCCTTGGCATAACTCGCAACCGCCTCCTGCCAGCGATTCATCTCGCGCAAGATATTGCCGCGGTTGTATAGCGCATCGACATTGTCCGGCTTGATGGTGAGAGCCCGCTCGTAGCTCTTCAGCGCCTCCTCCCATCTTCCAAGTGCGAAGAGTGCGTTACCCCGGCTATTCCACACTTCGGCATCGTCGAACCTGATCGCCAGAGCTCGGTCGTAGCTCTCCAACGCCTCCTGAAAACGCTGCAATGCGTAGAGAACGCGGCCCCTGTTGTCGTGTACCTCGGCAATCTTCGGATTGATCGCGACAGCGCGATCGTAGCTCGCCAAAGCGTCTTGCTGGCGGTCGAGCAGTTGTAGAGCGCAGCCGCGGTTGTAAAGCGCCTCGGGGTTGTCCGGATTAATCGACAGCGCCCGATCGTAGTACGCCACCGCCTCTCGGGCACTGTCCGTCGCACAGGCGATATTGCCGCGGCTGACCAGCGCCTCAAAGTAGTCCGGCTTGATCGCAAGCGCGGCACCGATCAGGCGAACGGCGACCACCGGCCGCCCGAGCTGGTACTCGATCACGCCCAACAGATGCAGCGCTTCAGGATGGTTGCCGTTGCGATCCAGGATCGTTCTGTAGAGCTGCGCTGCTTCGCCGAGATTTCCGGCGTGATGAGCCGCTCTCGCCTGCCGCAACGCTTCCGGCAATGTCCAATTGGTCTCGGTCTCGGCCATCTCACACGTCAGTTCGTCCAGGCACGCCGCAATTTGCCGCTCGGTTCGGCCGCGACACGCACGATCACGGGAGGACGCCGCGGATGCGTTGGCAGCCCTTAGCGAGCGCTGCCAATCCCTTCGCGAGCGCCGCGGTTTAACAGCTCTTCCAACGCCGATATCCAGGTCCTGTCACGATAGACCTTATGCGCGTTGGCCGACATTCGTTGTTGGACCGCCATTCGCCACGGCGCATTGCGCGCCAAGCGGATGGCGACGGCAATATACTCGTCGACGGTTTCGGTAATGGTTTCGGTGACACCCAGCATTTTGAGAATCGCCAGCGTGTGCCGGCCGCGCATCAGGGGCGCCGCCAGAGTCACCACCGGCATGGGGTGGACAAGGCTTTCCAGCGTCGTATTGGCGCCGGACCAGCCGATGCTGTCGAGGAAGACGTCGCATAGGCCGAACAAGGCGACGAATCTGGGAAAATCGAGGCGCGGCAGGATCACGCAATGATCGTCGGCGCGCAGGCCGGCGGCGGCGAAGGCCCGCTCCAGACGCTGCTTGAACAGCGCGGTGACCTGGGCAGCACCCGAATGCTCGATAAAGACAAACTGGCAGCCGGCAGCGCCGCGGGCGATCCGCGCAAACACCGGGTCGAACTGCGGCAGGTATTTGTACAGCGATTGGCCGCACCAATAGACGGTGGCGGTCGGGCGCAATCCGAATTCGGCCCTACCGAGCGCAACCGCCGGCACCTCGAACGGTTCGTAATAGGCCGCGAGGTTCGGCAGCCGGATCAAGCGCTCGGTATAATGGTCCTGACCGTCGGGCGGCTCCATCAGATCGCTCGACAGGTAATAATCGACGGTTGGAAACCCGCTGGTGTCGGGATTGCCGTAGGAATTGCATTGCACCGGAGCCAGCCGTTGCGCCGCCAAGGCGACACAAGCCGGATTCATTCCTATTTCCGGATAGATCAGAACATGGGGAGCGTCAGCCACTATGGCCTGCCGCCAAGCTTCGACCGACAGCGGGCCTTGGACAAAGCGGTCGCACATCGCGGCGGCGATTTTGGTTTCGTCGTCCTGCTCGCTGCCGGTGTGATAGCCGAAGACGCGAAAGCGACCGCGATCCAACTGACCGCACAACGCCTTGCTGTGAAGTTTCCAATTGGAATGCAGCCGAAAGTATCCGCTGACGATACCCACTCGCACCGGCTCGTCCGGCCCGGGCGGCGCCGCCAATGGTGCCGGCGGATAATGCGCCGCCATGATGCGGCAGACCAGCGCGCCATAGCGGGCATGAAGATCGCGGTCGTTGTAACCTTGATAGGCAAGATAATAGGGCCGATGCGAGCCGACGGCGCCGGCCAGATCGCCCGGCGCTTCGATGCCGTCGACGGCGTGGCATAAAGCCGTGAGGCGCTCCGCATAGGCGGCGCGGCGCTCGGCGATTTCCGCCGTGTCGGCGTAAAGTATCGGCAATTCGGCCATGCAGAGCGCGAATTTTCCGGCGGCATGATCGGGTCTGATGGTCAGCGCCGTGGCATAGCTCGCAACTGCCCCCCGCCAGAGATTCATCTCGCGCAAGACATTGCCGCGGTTGTACAGCGCATCGAAGTAATCGGGCGCGATCGTCAGCGCCCGATCGTAGCTGTCCAGCGCCTCCTGCCAGCGGTCGAGTGCATAGAGAGCGCTGCCGCGGTTGTTGAGCACGGCGGCGTCGCCCGGCTTGATGGCGAGAGCCCGATCGTAGCTTTCCAGCGCCTGGGCGAAACGCCCGGTGGCGTAGAGCAGGTTGCCGCGATTATTGAACACCTCGGCAAATTTCGAATTGATGGCGAGCGCCCGATCATAACTCGCCAAGGCGTCGTCTTGACGGCCGAGCATTTGCAGGGCGCAGCCCTGATTATAAAGCGCCTCGGGATAGTCCGGATTGATCGACAAGGCCTGGTCATAGCACGCCAGCGCCTGCTGCGGGCTGTCCAGCGCACATAGGACATTGCCGCGACTGACCAGCGCCTCCGCATAGTCGGGCCTGAGCGCAAGCGCAGCGTCGATCAGGCTGATGGCAGCGGCCGGCCGGCCGCGCTGATATTCGATGATCGCCAGCTGATGCAGCACGTCAGGCCGTTGGCCATTGCGGTCGATGATCGCGGTATAGAGGCGCGCGGCCTCGCCGAGGTTGCCGGCCTCATGGGCCGCCATCGCTTGCCCCAACGCTTCGGACAGTGTCAGGTCGACCGGGGCCATCGCTCGCGATTTCCGCTCAAGCGGCGACGCCGGCAAGGTGGCGCTGCAGTTCAGCCGCCACCTGTGCGACGGCAGGCCCCCAGACACGGTGCGCGGGCTGGCGGAACAAGCGCGCGGTCGGATACCACGGGCTGTCCTCGCGATCCAAAAGCCAGCGCCAGTCAGGCGGTTGCGACAGGAGGATCCAGACCGGCTTGCCGATCGCGCCGGCCAGATGCGCCGTCGAGGTGTCGACGGTAATGATGAGGTCGAGCGCGCTCATGGCCGCCGCCGTGTCGGCGAAATCGGAAAGTGCGTCGCCGAGATTGTGCAGCGTCATTCCCGGCGGCGGGTTGTCCGCCTGCGCGGCCGCCGGCCCCTTCTGCAGCGAAAAAAAGGTTACGCCCGGAATTGCCAGCGGCGCCAGCGCCGAGAGCGCAATCGAGCGGTAGCGATCGCGGCGCTGCTCCGGTCTGCCGCCCCAGATCAGACCGACGCGAAGGCCCGGCGTGGCGGCCAAGCGTGCCCGCCATTCGTCCCGCAACGGCTCGGGTGCCGCAAGGTAGGGGACGGCGTCCGGAACGTTCGTCACCGTGGTTCCGAAGGCGAGCATTAAACTCAAAACCGGGCAATGCTCGTCAAACGCCGGGAGCGGCTCGCCGCGGCCGATGACGGCCTCCGCGCCTTTCAGGCTCATGGCCAGTCGCTTGAGCTCGGGCTGCACTTCGACCAGGACGCGGCCGCCCCGCTCCGCCAATAACGGCACGTAGCGCAGGAACTGCAGCACGTCGCCGGCGCCTTGTTCGGCATGGATCAGTATGCGACGGCCGTCGAGAGGCTGGCCACACCACACAGGTTGCTCAAAGCGCTGCTTTGCCCCTTGCGCCTCGTCGACGCGCAAGCGCCATTCATGATGCGGCAGTCCGGCCGCGAAATCGCCCTTGAGCATCAAAGCGAGGCTCAAATTGTTGTGTGCGGCGGCGAAGTTCGGCCGCAGCGCGATCGCGCGTTCGCCATGCGCGATTGCCTCATCCAGCAAGCCAATATCCTGCAACGCCAAGCCCAAATTGGAGTGGCAGCCCGCATATTCGGGGTCGCGCTGCAGCACCGCACGATAGCAGTCAACGGCGGCCTCGGGGTCGCCCATCTGAAACAGCGCATTGCCGAGCCCAACCTGCGCTCTGAGCATGTTCGGCGCATGGGCCAGGGCGCTGCGGAAATTGTCGGCTGCGGCGGGGAAATCGTCGCTATCGAATTGCAGTGTAGCCAAACTGTAATAGGCCGCGGCCAGATTCGGGTTCCTGTCGATGGCCCGGCGAAAGCATTGCATCGCTTCGGCCGTTTGCTTCATCGCACGCAGAGCTTCGCCCAGACTGAGATGGTAGCGCGCCACGCCGTCATTGAGCGCGATGGCGCGGCCGATCAGTTGCGTTGCCGATTGATGATGGCCGGACTGGTGCGCGAGCACGCCGAGAAGATGCAGGGCGTCCGCGTGCTGCGGCTCGGCGGCAATGATCTGCCGACACAGCACCTCCGCCGCACCGTGTCGGCCCGATCTGTGGTGCTCGAGCGCGGTCGTAAAAGCGTCGGTAATCGTCAAATCGCTCAAGCTCGGAACCTTCTGCGAAACGCCATCCCCCGCCGTGGACCGGTCACGCCGAGATCGAGGACGATTGATGACCTTGCACAAAATTGCGCAGCTCATCCTTGACCCGCGCAATGACATTGTCCCATGCGCGCGTGTCATCCTGCCGAAACAGGCGAGCGGTCGGATACCAGGGACTGTCGTTACGGTCCAGCAGCCAGCGCCAATCGGGCGTGAAGGGCAACATCACCCAGACCGGCTTGGCCAGCGCACCGGCGAGGTGAGCGACGCTGGTGTCCACAGAGAGGACAAGGTCCAGATGCGATATGAGCGCCGCGGTATCTGAGAAATCCTCCAGTGCTTCGCCAAAATGGACAATCCTTTTTTGCTCCATCAGGAGCTTCGCATCCTCGCCCGAAACATCCTTCTGCACACTTACCAATGTCGCATCGACGTCCAGGAGGGGCAACAAGGAGGCAAGCTTGATGGATCGAATGCGATCGTTTTTGTGGGTTGGGCGCCCCGACCAAGAAACGCCAATTCTCAACCGGTGCTTAGGCCCCAGGAGAGCGCCCCACTTCTCCAAATATCGCGGCGCAGCGCGTAGATAGGGCGTCCTCGAGGGAATGGTCTCAAGCCGCGTTCCGAATGCGAGCGGCAAGCTGAGCAATGGGCAACGCACGTCGAAAACGGGAAGGTCGTCGCCGCTGCGCACGATCCGCGCGTCGCCAGAGAGACTGCGCATCAAGCCGCGGAGCGCCCCCGGCACTTCCAGAATGACCCGGCCGGCGCGCTTGGCGACCAGCGGAACATAACGGCAGAACTGGATCACGTCCCCGAACGCCTGTTCGCTGTGAAGCAAGATGGTCTTGCCACGAATATCCTGGGCGCCAGACCAGCGTGGCTGCGAGAAATGGCGCGGCGTGAGTGCCGCGGTCCTCCAGCGCCACTCATACTCGGGCCAGCCGCGTGTGAAGTCGCCAATCAGAAGCCGTAACGTCGCGTTGCCCAAATGCGCGCCGGCATGATCCGGGCGCAGCGCGATGGCGCGATTGTAGCTCGCTGACGCTTCCTCGATGCGCTTTAGCTGCACCAAAGCGTCGCCGCGATTGGAAAGTGCATCGACGTGATCCGGATGCAACGCGAACACCTGATCATAGCTCGCCAGCGCCTCCTCGAAGCGCCGTAATGCGCGTAAGGCCACCCCGCGATTGGAAAGTGCGTCGACGTAACCCGGCTGCAAGGCAAGCGCGCGGTCGTAGCTCGCCAGTGCTTCCTCGAAACGCCCCAACGCATACAAGACTGCCCCGCGATTGCAGAACGTCACGGCATGGTCCGGTCGCAACGCCAGTGCACGGTCGTAGCTCGCCAGCGCTTCCTCGTATCGCTTCAACTCGTAAAGAGCCACGGATCGATTGAACACCGCCTCCCCGTGGTCCGGTCGCAATGCCAGCGCCCGGTCATAGCTCGCAAGTGCCGCGTCCCT
>Ga0209579_10002146_pt1 | contig 15472 bp, 12 predicted proteins | sample Coa_R1_2_FD_187152 | JGI IMG/M metagenome (GOLD analysis project Ga0209579, IMG submission 187152) | Surface soil microbial communities from Centralia Pennsylvania, which are recovering from an underground coalmine fire - Coalmine... | ecosystem: Environmental > Terrestrial > Soil >... | reverse complement strand
TAGGTAGCGAACACAACCCCGTCTACCAAGCTCTCCAAGTATCGAACAACGCTCGCCAGTACGAATTTCTTCGATCGATTGTGGACGCCTCTATCAGCATAGGGCGTCCATTTTTATCTTCTCGTGTCATCAAGGCGCTCAATTTCCACGCGATAACCTGCCTGCACACGAGCGCCGGCGAATACCGCCCGTGTCCGGTCGGCGTTGGTAAGCACAAGCCTCCGCCTCATTACTTGGTGGATTCGTTGATGGACGATTTCGTGAACGTCGTCAACTGGAATTGGGAGAAAGCCGACCCGATCGCACTCGCCGCCTACGTGCTATGGCGTCTCAATCACATTCATCCATTTATCAACGGCAACGGGCGCACGGCAAGAGCTTCGTGCTATTTCGTGCTTTGCGTTAAGGCCGGCGGCTTACTTCCCGGAACAACGATCCTTCCGGAACTCATTAAACGCGAACGGCCATCCTACGTTGCTGCTCTCAAGACGGCGGATCGTTTGTCGGGAGTGGGCGACCCCACCTATCTCAACAATCTACATCACCTGTTGGAGCGCTTGGTACAAGAGCAATTGGGAAAACCGCCCCTCCTTCCGTAAAAGTTGTAACAAGCTCCCGCGATGTCACTTCCATTCAAGTTGTAACATAGCCACCGTTCAAAGTTGACCAGTACCGACCGATCGACCATTCGCGGGGCTTTCGAGCATCATTCATCGGCCCGCGCGAGTCCTTTTCAACGTACGTTCCGATGTCCGAGACAGCCGATTCCTCGCCCAGTTTCGAAGCCGCGCTCGCCGAGCTCGAGACGCTCGTCGCGCGCATGGAAAGCGGCGAGTTGCCGCTCGCCGAATCGCTTGCCGCGTACAAGCGGGGCGCCGAGCTGCTCGCGCGCTGCCAAGCAGCGCTCAAGGACGCGCAACAGCAGGTGCAGGTGCTCGAGCGCGGCGTCCTGCAGCCGTTCTCGGCCGACGAATCCGGCGATGCCTGATCCTTCGTTCGCCGACTGGTCGCGCGAGCGCCAGCAGCGCATCGAAGGCGTTCTCGAACGCGTCCTGCCGGGTTCCGATGCCGTCGCAACGCGGCTCGCGCAGGCGATGCGCTATGCAACGCTCGGTGGCGGCAAACGCGTTCGTGCCCTTCTGGTTTATGCGGCGTCCGAAGTCACGGGAGCCGATGCCGCGCATGCCGATTCGCGCGCGGCCGCTGTCGAGCTGATCCACGCCTATTCGCTCGTGCACGACGACCTCCCGTGCATGGACGACGACACGCTGCGCCGCGGCAAGCCGACGTGCCACGTCGCGTTCGATGTCGCGACGGCGCTTCTCGCCGGTGATGCACTGCAATCGCTCGCCTTCGGCGAGCTGGACGACGCCGTGGCCTGCCGCATTCTGGCCGATGCGATCGGCTGCGCGGGAATGGCCGGCGGTCAGCAACTCGACCTCGACGCCACCGGGCGGGCACTCGACGCCGATTCGCTTGCCCAACTCCATGCGATGAAGACCGGTGCGCTCATTCGCGGGGCCGTGCAACTCGGCGTGCGCTGCGGGCGGCCGCCGACGCCACGCGAAGCGGAGGCGCTCGATGCGTACGCGCGCGCGGCGGGCCTCGCGTTCCAGGTCGTCGACGACATCCTCGACGTCGAGGGGTCGAGCGCTTCTCTTGGCAAGACCGCCGGCAAGGACGCCGCGCAGCACAAGGTGACGTTCGTGACGCTGTACGGGCTCGATGGCGCGCGAAACCGCGCGCATGCGCTTCGCGCCGAGGCGCACGATGTCCTCGCATCGCTCCATGGGCGCGGTCGCCGCCTCGCCGAGCTCGCCGACTGGATCGTGTTGCGGACCCACTGAACGTCCGACCGCCGGCCTCCGACATGGACGACTATCCGCTCCTCGACAAGATCGAATCGCCCGCCGACCTGCGCAAGCTCCACCGCGGGCAATTGCCCCAGCTCGCGCGCGAGCTTCGCGCGTTTTTGCTGCGCTCGGTCTCGCAGACCGGCGGCCACCTGTCGTCGAATCTCGGCACGGTCGAGTTGACGATCGCGCTTCACTACGTATTCGACACGCCGCGTGACCGCATCGTCTGGGACGTGGGCCACCAGACCTACGGGCACAAGTGCCTGACGGGGCGGCGCGGGCAGATGGACAAGCTGCGCCAATGGGGCGGTCCTTCCGGTTTTCCGCGTCGCGTCGAGAGCGAATACGACACGTTCGGCACCGCACATTCGTCGACGTCAATCTCGGCGGCGCTCGGCATGGCGGCCGCGGCGAAGATGAACGGCGATTCGCGCAAGATCGTCGCCGTGATCGGCGATGGCGCCATGAGCGCCGGCATGGCGTTCGAAGCACTCAACAACGCCCAAGGCGCCAACGTGCTCGTGATCCTGAACGACAACGACATGTCGATCTCCGAGCCTGTCGGCGCGTTCAACAACTATCTCGCGAAGGTGCTCGCGTCGCGCTTCTACAACACGGTGCGCCGCGGCGGCAAGGAAGTGCTCGCGAAGCTGCCGCCGGTGCACGACTTCGCGCGCCGCGCCGAGACGCACGTCAAGGGCATGATGCTGCCCGGCACGCTGTTCGAGGAGTTCGGCTTCAATTACATCGGCCCGATCGACGGGCACAACGTCGACCTGCTGGTGCGTACGCTCGAAAGCGTGCGAAAGCTCAATGGGCCGCAGTTCCTGCACGTCGTCACGCGCAAGGGGTATGGCTACGCGCGCGCCGAAGCCGATCCCATTCTCTATCACGGCGTCACGAAATTCGACCCCGCCGTCGGCATCGTGCCGAAGAGCGGCGGCAAGCCGACGTACACGCAGATCTTCGGCCAGTGGCTTTGCGACATGGCGAAACACGACCGGCGACTCGTCGGCATTACGCCCGCGATGCGCGAAGGCTCGGGACTGGTCGAGTTCTCGCAGCGCTTTCCCGATCGTTATTTCGACGTCGGCATCGCCGAACAGCATGCGGTCACGTTCGCAGCGGGGCTGGCGTGCGAGGGCATGAAGCCGGTCGTCGCGATTTACTCCACGTTTTTGCAGCGCGCCTACGATCAGTTGATCCACGACGTCGTGCTGCAGAACCTGCCGGTGATGTTCGCGATCGACCGCGCGGGCGTCGTGGGCGCCGACGGTGCGACGCATATCGGCGCGTTCGACTTGACGTATCTGCGCTGCCTCCCGAACACGACGGTGATGGCGCCTGCCGACGAGAACGAAACGCGCCAGATGCTAACCACGGCGTTTCATCTCGATACGCCGGCCGCGGTTCGCTATCCACGCGGCAGCGGGCCGGGCGTCCAGATTCAGCCGGCGTTGACCACGTTGCCGATTGGCAAGGGCGAGGTGCGGCGCACCGCGAAGCGGCGCACTCATCGCATCGCGATCCTTGCCTTCGGGCCGCTGCTTTATCCGGCGCTCGCCGCGGCCGAGGAGCTCGATTGCACGGTCGCCAACATGCGCTTCGTCAAACCGATCGACGCCGAGCTCGTGCGCACGCTCGCGCGCGACCACGACGCGTTCGTCACCGTCGAGGAGAACGTCGTCGCGGGAGGGGCGGGCAGCGCGGTCGCCGAATTCCTCGCGGGCGAAAAAATCGCGCTGCCGATGCTGCAGCTCGGACTCCCCGATCGCTTCATCGACCATGGCGATCCCGCGCTCCTGCTCGCGCACGTCGGACTCGACGCGAAGGGCATCGCCGCGTCGATCCATGCGCGCTTCGCGCAACGCACGCCCGAGAGCTGGGCCAAGCCGGCGGCTTGAAGGGAAATCGGTGCCAGAGATCTATTTCCCTGACGCTGTCGCCGAAAGTCGAGGCGTTCGTTCGGGAAATACATCTCTGGCACCGATTTCCCATCTCTGGCACCGATTTTCCTGAAACACCGGCATCGTCCGGCGCATCCAATGGCACGGTTGAGAAACGCCGAAGGGGCCCGCGACGGGCCTGTGGCACACTTCTCCGGATCATGAACCGACCCGAAACGCCCGCTCACCTGATCCCCATCCCCGACGTGCAATCGACGCGCGACGAGCGCAAGCTCGCGATCGATCGCGTCGGCATCAAGGGCTTGCGCTATCCGCTGTCGTTCGCTGACGGCGAGGACGAAGTCCATGCGACCACCGCCACCTGCGCGGTCTACGTCGAGTTGCCCGAGGAGCAGAAGGGCACGCACATGTCGCGGCTCGTCGCGCTTTTCGAGGAGCGCGCCCTGCCAGGAGCTGCACCATTGTCGGTCGCGGGCCTGCGCGATTTCGTGTCGGCGCTGGTTGCACGCCTTCATGCGCCGGGCGGAAGCGTCGAGATCGAATTCCCGTTCTTCGTGCGCAAGATCGCGCCGGTTTCGGGTGTGGCGAGCTTGATCGACTACGATGTGCGCCTCACTGCCGAGCTTTCGCGCGGTCGATTCGCGAGCACCGTAAGCGTTCGCGCGCCGGTGACGTCGCTTTGCCCGTGCTCGAAGGAGATCTCCGAATACGGCGCGCACAACCAGCGCTCGCTCGTCACCATCACCGTTCGACCGCGCGAGACCGCAGGCATCGGCGAATTGCTGCGCATCGCCGAGGACGAGGCGTCGTGCGAGCTTTATGGCATCCTCAAGCGCGCCGACGAGAAGTACGTGACCGAGCGCGCGTACGACAACCCGCGCTTCGTCGAGGATCTCGTTCGCGGCGTCGCATCGCGGCTTGCGGCCGATCCGCGCTTCTCCGCGTACACGGTCGAAGCGGAGAACTTCGAGTCGATCCACAACCATTCGGCGTACGCACGAATTGCGCGCGGCTGGTAGCGCCCCGGTGTTCCGATGACGCGCTGGCCGACGCGGCAGCGCTTCAGTCGTCCGCCACGAAGCGGTAGCCCACGCCGGTCTCGGTGAGGAAGTGCTTGGGCCGCGCCGGCTCCCGCTCGAGCTTCTGGCGCAATCTCCCCATGTAGATGCGCAGGTAGTGGCTGTCGTCCGAATGTGACGGTCCCCAAACTTCGCGCAGCAGTTGCCGGTGCGTCAGCACCTGGCCCGGATGCGCGACGAGATGAGCGAGCAGCCGGAACTCGACGGGCGTCAGATGCAGTCGCTCGTTGTTGCGCACGACGCTGCGCGCCGCGAGATCGACGCGAACCTCGCCGAAGGCGCGCACGCTCGCCGAGCTCTCGGGCGTGCGCGCGCTTCGCCGCAGCATGGCGCGCACGCGCGCCAGCAGCTCGCCGGTCCCGAAAGGCTTCGTCAGATAGTCGTCCGCGCCGGCATCGAGCGCCTCGATCTTGTCCGTCTCGTCGACGCGCGCAGAAAGAACGAGGATCGGCACGTTGCTCCATCCGCGCACGTCGCGGATGAGATCGACGCCACTGCCGTCGGGCAGGCCGAGATCGACGATCAGCAGATCCGGCTTGCGCGTGCCCGCCTCGATCGCGCCGCGGCTTCGCGTCTCGGCCTGGTACACACGGTACCCTTCGGCTTCGAGCGAGATGCGCACGAAGCGGCGGATCTCCGCGTCGTCCTCGACGATCACGACTTGCGGGGCGGCGTTCATCGATTACGCCGGCGCGCTGGCATCGTGCTCGGCTTCGGGCTCGACCTCCGGCGGCGTTTCGGCGGGGAGCGTGAAGACGAAGCGGGCGCCGCCGCCCTGGCGATTTTCCACGTGAATGTGACCGCCATGCGCGCTGACGATCGCGCGGCAGATGGCGAGGCCAAGTCCTACGCCCGGGATCGACGACTCCGGCTCGCCGCGCATGAACTTGTCGAATATCGCCTGCTCCTTGCCCGGTGGCACACCGGGACCGCGATCCTCGATGGCGACCTCCACGAATCCACGCGCGAGGCGCGCATCGACGCGCACGGGGCTGCCGGCCGGCGTGTACTTCACGACGTTCTCGAGCAGGTTGACGAGGACTCTCGTGATCAGTACGCCGTCGCAGTGCACGAGCGGCACGTCGGACGCAAGTGCGATCTCGACGTGACGACCCGATAGCGGCGTGTCGAGCTCGGCGAGCGCGACGCCGATCAGTTCCTCGAGCGACTGCCAGTCCTTGCGCAGTTCCGTGCGCCGAGTCTCGAGACGCGCCATTTCGAGAAGCTGGTTGACGAGCTTCGCGGTACGGCGCGCCTGCTCGCTGATCGCCGCCGCCTGCGCACCGGCGTCATCGATCAATTGGCGCGACAGCCTGTCGGCGAGGCCGACGAGGGACGTCAGCGGCGTACGCAGATCGTGCGAAAGCGCCGCCAACACCGAATTGCGCAGCCGCTCCGACTCCATCTCGACGAGCGTATTCTGCGCGACGGTCACGAAGTGCACGCGTTCGAACGCGATCGCGATCAGCGCCGCGCACGTCTCGAGCAGCCGACGCTGTTCGGGAATCAACAACTGGCCGGCGTCGGCCGGTTCCACCACGAGCACGCCGCGTGTACGAACGGGTGCACGAAGCGGCAGGTACAGCTTGCCGGCGGCGGGCAGCGTATCGGTGCCGATGCCCGCGGCCTCGGCGTGGTCGACGCACCAGCGGGCGATCGCCATGTCGACGTCGAACTCCTTCGCGCCGGTCTCGACCGGCCGCAGCGTTTCGTCCTCGTCCAGCAGCAGGACGGCGACCTTGCCGCGTATCGCGTCGGTGACGAAACGCTCGCCGATCTCCGATACCTGCTCGGGCGCGAGCGCGGCGGACAGATCGCGCGCCATCTCGAACAGCCGGCGGGCGCGCTCCTCGCCCTGCGACGCGAAGCGTGCCTGGTAGCGAAGGCGCGCCGTCAGCTGACCCACGATCAATCCGACGATCAGCATGACGGCGAACGTGACCAGATACTGCGCGTCGGAGACCGCGAACGTGAATTGGGGCGGCACGAAGAAGAAATCGAACACGAGCACGTTGACGATCGCGGCGACGACCGCCGGTCCCCGCCCGAACATCAGCGCCGCGCCGACCACCGCGAGCATGAACAGCATCACGATGTTCGACAGCTCGAAGCGGCCCTGCAGCGGGAAGGCGAAGATCGCCACCACGGCGGAAAGCGCGAGTGCGCCCGCATAGTGGTGCCAGGCGCGATCCTCGGCGAACATGGGCGCTCGCTCGCCCGAATCGGGCGCAATCGCATCGCGCGCGACGAGCACGACGTCGAGATCGGGCGCGAGCCGGTTGACCCGCATCGCGGGGGCCCGCAGCCAGATGTCGCGAAGCGATCCGCGCCGCTGCGCATGCCCGAGCACGAGCTTTCCGAGATTGTGCGATCGCGCATAGTTGACGAGCGCCGCGATCGGATCGGTGGCGCCGACGCTCGCCGCTTGCGCACCGAGCTCCTGCGCGAGCTTGAGCGTTGCGAGAATCCGTCGCCGGCGTGCCTCGGGAAGCCGCGCGAGCGCCGGTGTCTCGACGAACACCGCATGCCAGCGCGCACCGAGCGCCGAGGCAAGACGCGCCGCCGAGCGAATGACCGCCTCGTTGCCGAGGTCGGGACCGACGCCGACGAGAAGTGCGTCGCGTGTCTTCCACACTGGCGCACCGGCGACGTGCTCGACCCGGTAGGTCCGCATCTGCGTATCGACGCGATCCGCGGTGCGCCGCAGCGCGAGCTCGCGCAGCGCGAGCAGGTTTCCCTTGCGGAAGAAATTGTCGACGGCGCGCAGCGCCTGCTCCGGAAAGTAGACTTTCCCTTCCTTGAACCTCTGCAGCAGGTCATCCGGGGTCAGGTCGACGAGCACGACTTCATCGCTCTCGTCGAACACCTGGTCGGGCAAAGTTTCCCGAACCTTGACGCCGGTGATGCCGGCGACGATGTCGTTCAGGCTGTCGAGGTGCTGGACGTTGAGCGTCGTGTAGACCTCGATACCTGCGCCGAGCAGCTCCAGCACGTCCTGGTATCGCTTGGGATGCCGCGATCCCGGCGCGTTGGTGTGCGCGAACTCGTCGATGAGCAGAATCGACGGGTTGCGCGCCAGTGCCGCGTCGATGTCGAATTCCTGCAGAACGTGGCCCTTGTATTCGACCCGCTTGCGCGGCAGCACCTCGAGGTCTTCGAGGAGGCGCGACGTTTCGCCGCGGCCGTGGGTCTCGACGATGCCGACGACGACGTCGCAGCCGCTTCGTCGCAGCCGCTGCGCCTCGACCAGCATCGCGTAGGTCTTGCCGACGCCCGGCGAAGCGCCGAAGAAGATCTTCAGCCGCCCGCGCGAGGCGCGCGCCTGCTCCTCCTCGACTCGCGAGAGCAGGGCGGCGGGATCGGGGCGGTGATCGTCGCCACCGTCAATCATCCGGCCAGTTTATCCAACGCGAGGTTGAGCTGCAGCACGTTGACGGTCGGCTCGCCGAGGAAGCCGAACTGGCGGGGACGGGTGTATTGCGCGACGAGCGCACGCATGCGCTCCGGCGATAGGCCGCGCGCCTTCGCGACGCGCCCGACCTGATACTCGGCCGCGGCCGGGCTGATGTGCGGATCGAGTCCACTCGCCGACGCGGTGACGAGATCGACCGGCACGGGCGCCGAGTTGCCCGGATCCGCGTCGCGCAGCGCCTTGATGCGACCGCGAACGGCGTCGCTCAGCGCCGGGTTCGTCGGACCCAGATTGGAGCCCGACGAATTGCTCGCGTTGTACGGGTAAGGCGAGGTTGCCGAAGGCCGCGACCAGAAGTGCTTCGGATCGCTGAACGGCTGTCCGATCAGCGCCGAGCCGATCGGCTTGCCGCCCGATGCGATCAGGCTGCCGTTCGCCTGGTCCGCCATCGCGAACTGCGCGATGCCGGTGACGAGTGCGGGATAGGCGAGTCCCGTGACAATCGTGAACAGGACAAGCAGGACGACCGCGGGTCGAAGTTGTGCCGACATGGCGTATCTCCGAATCGAATCAGGCGAGGTGAAGGAGCTCGAGAAGCATGTCGATGATCTTGATGCCGACGAAGGGCGCGATGATGCCGCCGATGCCGTAGATCAGCATGTTGTCGCGCAGCAACCGCGCCGCGCCGACCGCCCGGTACCGCACGCCCTTCAGCGCGAGCGGAACGAGCGCGATGATGACGAGCGCGTTGAAGATGACCGCCGACAGGATGGCGCTGGCCGGCGTCGCGAGATGCATGACGTTCAGGACGCCGAGCTGCGGATAGGTCGTCGCGAACGCCGCCGGAATGATCGCGAAGTACTTGGCGACGTCGTTCGCGATCGAGAACGTGGTGAGCGAGCCGCGCGTGATCAGCAATTGCTTGCCGGTCTCGACGACCTCGATCAGCTTGGTCGGGTTGCTGTCGAGGTCGACCATGTTGCCCGCTTCCTTCGCTGCCTGCGTCCCGGTGTTCATCGCCACGGCGACGTCGGCTTGCGCGAGCGCGGGTGCGTCGTTCGTGCCATCGCCGGTCATCGCGACGAGGCGTCCCTCGGCTTGCGTGTCGCGGATCAGCCGCAGCTTGGCCTCCGGCGTCGCTTCGGCCAGAAAGTCGTCGACGCCGGCTTCCGCGGCGATCGCCGCGGCGGTGAGCCGATTGTCGCCGGTGATCATGACCGTCTTGATGCCCATGCGCCGCAACTGCGCGAAGCGCTCCTTTATGCCGCCCTTGACGATGTCCTTGAGCTCGATGACGCCGAGCACGCGCGCACCGTCGGCCACGACCAGCGGCGTGCTGCCCCGACGCGCGACGGTTTCCACGGCGGACGCGACTTCGCGCGGAAACGTGCCGCCCTTGCCTTCGACGAGCGCGCGGATCGCGTCCGCGGCGCCCTTGCGTATTTCGCGCCCGTCCAGGTTGACACCGCTCATCCTCGTGTGCGCGGAGAACGGAACGAACGTGGCTCCGAGCGACTGGATGTCGCGCTCTCGCAAGCCGTACCTTTCCTTCGCGAGGATCACGATGCTGCGCCCTTCCGGCGTGCCGTCGGGCAGCGAGCTCAACTGGGCGGCATCGGCGAGCTCGCGCTCCTGCACGCCCGGCGCGGGGACGAACTCGGCCGCCTGGCGATTGCCGAGCGTGATCGTTCCGGTCTTGTCGAGCAGCAGCACGTCGACGTCGCCCGCCGCTTCCACGGCGCGGCCGGACATGGCGATGACGTTGGCGCGCAGCATCCGGCCGATGCCGGCGAGGCCGATGGCGGACAGCAGTCCGCCGATCGTCGTCGGGATCAGGCAGACCAGGAGCGCCACGAGCACGGTGATGGTCACCGGATTGCCGGTCCTGGCAACCTCGACCGCGTAGATCGAGAACGGCAGCAGCGTCACGGTCGTGAGAAGGAACACGATCGTCAGCTTGACGAGCAGGATCGACAGTGCGATCTCGTTGGGCGTCTTCTGGCGTCGCGCGGTCTCGATCATCGCGATCATCCGATCGAGGAACGCCTGGCCCGGGTCGACGGTAACCCGCACGACCAGCCAGTCGGACAGCACGCGGGTGCCTCCGGTCACCGAGCAGAAATCACCGCCGGACTCGCGAATGACCGGCGCCGATTCCCCGGTGATCGCCGACTCGTCGACCGATGCCACGCCTTCGATCACTTCGCCGTCGGACGCGATGTAGTCGCCCGCGTCGACGACGAAGAGATCGCCTTTGCGCAGCGCCGCCGAACTGACGAGCGTATGTCGCGAGCGGTCTGTCGCAACGAGCTTCTTCGCCATCACGTCGCGCTTCGCGGAGCGCAGCGCATCCGCTTGCGCCTTGCTGCGCCCCTCGGCGATCGCCTCGGCGAAATTCGCGAACAGCACGGTGAACCACAGCCACACCGTGATGGCGAAGATGAATCCCGCCGGCGCTTCGCCCTGTCCGGACAACGCCTGGATCCAGAGTACGGTCGTCAGCAGACTTCCGGCCCAGACGCAGAACATCACCGGGTTGCGCCACTGGTGCTGCGGAAGCAGCTTGACGAGCGAATCCCGCAGCGCCTGGCGGAATATCCGAGGCGTGACCAGCACCCGGTGCAGCGAGGCGGCGGCGGCGTGATGGGGCGGATGTACGACTGCGTCCATGGCATCGACCTCGCGTGGGGCGGACTACTTGGCGCCGACCATGACCAGCTGCTCGACCACCGGCCCGAGCGCGAGCGCCGGGAAGAAGCTGAGTGCGCCGATGATGATCACCGTTCCGATCAACACGCCGACGAATAGCGGCGTATGAGTCGGCAGGGTTCCGACGCTCACCGGAACTTTCTTTTTCGTCGCCATGGAGCCCGCAATCGCGAGAACGGGCACGATGATCCAGTAGCGTGCGAAGAACATGACGATGCCGAGCGCCGTGTTGTAGAACGGCGTGTTGGCGCTGATTCCGGCGAATGCGCTGCCGTTGTTGCCGCTCGCGGACGAGAACGCGTACAGGATCTCGGAGAAGCCGTGCATGGCCGGATTCGCCACGCCCGCCTTGCCGGCGTCCGCCATGACGCCGATGCCCGTGCCGACGAGTGCGGTGAAAATCGGCACGAGGACCGCGATCGAGGCCATCTTCATCTCGTACGACTCGATCTTCTTGCCGAGGTATTCGGGCGTTCGCCCGATCATGAGGCCGGCGACGAACACGGCGATGATCACGAACATCAGCATGCCGTACAGGCCCGACCCCACGCCCCCGTAAATCACCTCGCCTAGCTGGATCAGCCACAATGGCACGAGGCCGCCGAGCGGGGTGAACGAGTCGTGCATCGAATTCACCGACCCGTTCGAGGCGGCTGTCGTGGCGGTGGCCCAGAGGGCCGAGTTGACGACGCCGAAGCGCGTTTCCTTGCCTTCCATGTTCCCCCCGGCCTGCAGCGCGCTGGCCGTCTCGTCGACGCCGGCCTTGGCGAGCAGCGGGTTGCCCGATTGCTCCGCGCCGACGCAGACGGCAAGAAGCGCGACGAACACGATCGTCATCGCGGCGAGCAGCGCCCAGCCCTGCCGCGTATCGCCGATCATGCGACCGAACGTGTAGCAGAGGGCGGCGCCGATCAGGTTGATCGCGAGCAGCTCCAGGAAATTGGAGAGCGGCGTCGAATTCTCGAAGGGATGCGCGGAGTTCGCGTTGAAGAACCCGCCGCCGTTCGTGCCGAGCTGCTTGATCGCGACTTGGGACGCCGCGGGCCCGACAGCGATGACCTGCTCCTTCTGCGTCGCTTTCTGCGTGACCGGAATGCCCTTCTCGTCTTTGATCGGCTGGCCGGCCGCGTCGAGCTTCGGATTGTCGTATTCCACCGGCTCCACGAGCGGGACGCTCGTGTACGACGAAAAAGTCTGCACGACGCCCTGCGACACGAGCACGAGCGAGAAGACGAACGCGAGCGGCAGCAGGATGTAGACCGTCGTGCGCGTCGTGTCGACCCAGAAACTGCCCAACGTCGCGGCCTTCTGCCGCGCGAGGCCGCGAATCAGCGCGACGACGACGGCCATGCCGGTCGCAGCGGACAGGAAGTTTTGCACCGTCAACGCGGCCATTTGCGTCAGGTAGCTCATCGTGCTTTCGCCGCCGTAGCCTTGCCAATTCGTGTTCGTCATGAAGCTGATGGCGGTGTTGAACGACGAGTCGGGGGAAACGGCGGCGAAGTTCTGCGGATCGAGCGGCAAGAACGCCTGCAGCCGCTGCATGCCGTAGACGACGAGGCCGCCGACCAGGTTGAAGAGCAGCATCGCGATCGCATACTCGGTCCAGCGCATCTCGCGTGTCGGATCGACGCCGGCCGCGCGATAGAGCAGCCGCTCGAAGCGGGCGCCGAAGCGAACGACGCCGCCCTTCCCTTCGTATACGTCGGCCATGTATGCGCCCAACGGCTTCGCGAGCGCCACCAGCACGACGACGTAGAAGACGAGCTGAAGATAGCCGTTCGCGGTCATCAGAATTTCTCCGGGAACAGGAGCGCGGCGACGAGATAAACGAGGATCGCCACGGCCAGCACGCTCGAAAGCAGATAGACCCAGGTCATGGGCGACCCCGAAGGCGATCGAGCGCGTGGACGAGCGCAACGGTCAGCGCACAGCAGCCGATCAGCAGGGCGATGTAGAGCACATCCATCGGCGTCTCCATTCGGGAACCGGAAGGCATGTCCAATCGAAATCGCGGCACGCGTGGTTGGCGAAGGTCGAGAGCACCATCGCTCATCGCTCCAGCCATTCGGCGAGCCGTCGAGACGCAAGATCGTACGTGGCGGCGCGTAGAGACGGCGCAAATGTTCGGTCCGATGGCGTAAACGCGCCGTAAACGATATGTCGGGCAGGCGCCGCCTTTCCCGGGCTCGGCCGGGCGCGAACCCGCGGTGACGCGCGTCGACCGACGATCGGTTCAGAACGTCTTTTTCACGTAGACGACGCCGCGATCCTTCGCCGTGTTGTATCTACCAGGATCGGTGTAGAAGGCTGCCTTCGCGTTGTTGCCCGTGTAGTACGCACCGATCTCGATGGCCTTGAAAACGCCCTCGGGCACGGTGTAGGAAGCGCCGAGCTTCCAGTCGTCGTACGACGCTTTCGAATCTCCACTGCCGTCGTGACGAACGTCGAGGTGGCCGTAATGGCCGACGAGCGCGAAACCGGTGTCGGATACGGGATAGGTGGCCGACCAGTCGAGATACCAGGTGCCGTCGGTCTTCTGGCCGCTTGGCCGAATGCCGAAGTAATCGGTGGCGACCGTGTAGGAAGCCTTCGCGCTCATCCACTTCCAGCCGATCGCGCCGTAGACCTCCCACGTGTCGACGTCCACGACGTTCGGGTTGCGCGACCCGGGGTAGTAGTAATAGAGCGTGCCGGCGTCGTAGCTCCAGTCGTTGCTGCCCGGAAAATTCGCCTTGTAGCCGCCGTACAGGTCCCATTCCAGGCTGCCGTGCGAATAAAGCCCGAAATCGGACAGCCAGCTGATGTTCGACCCCCACGTGCCCAGATAGAAGCCGCTCGCATGCGTGTAATCGAAGCCGCCTTGCACCGCCGGCTTGCCTCCCGTCTGCGCGATGCCGCGAAAGATGTATTCGCTGAACAGGCCGACGTTGGCAGCAAGGGTGTAGTCGCGGGCGGCGGGAGCGGTCGCCGGTGCCTGCCCAATGGCGGCACCGCCGATCGATGCGAACGCGACGAAGGCGAAGCACGATCGCGGGCCAAAGCGTAAGCACATGGAAGTTCTCCTTCGCTTGAAGCGGGCCGGCCGGTGCCGGAGGCGATGTGAACGAACGCGGCGACATTAGCGGGATTCATGAAAACGACGCATCAATTTCGCCGGCGAGGATGTAAACGACGCGGCAACGGAGCGTCGCGCGTGCAATGCATCGCGCACGGTGCCCGCTCATCCGCATCAGCGGGATCGCTGTGCAATTGCTCGCGCTGGTGGTGTCCGCGTTCCCGGACCACGTTCCGGGATCCCGAACGCAGCAACGCACGCCGCCCTGATCCGCGATGCGTTCGCAAAGCGTTCGCACCCGTTGAAACGGAATGCGCCCGCGTTCCCGCGGAACGGGCACGGCCGACGAGTGCCGGCGGCTACCGGTGCTCGAGGTGCGTTTGTGCGACGCGCGGCGTCGCTGCGACGACGTACGCGTCGCCGACTCGATCGCCCGGACATCGGCGCCGCGCGCGAGAGCGGACCGGACCCGCCGCGCAGGCGAAATCGGCGGTCCCCGGCAGGGGAGGCACGTCAATACGCATGGTCGGCCGAAGGAAAGGCGCTGCTCTTCACCGCCGAGACGTACTCCGCGACCGCCTGCTCGACGATGTTGCCGCCCGTCATGAAATCGCGCACGAAGCGCGGACGCCGGCCGGGAAAGATGCCGAGCAGGTCGTAGAGGACGAGGAACTGTCCCGAGCAGCCCGGCCCCGCCCCGATGCCGATCGTGGGAACTGGAAGCTCGGCCGTGAGGCGCGCGGCGAGCGCGTGGACCGATTGGGGCTGGAGGCCGACATGGCCGCAGACCGGGATGTTCCGGGTGACGTGGATTCGACGGTCGGGGCGAGCCATTCGCCGCCTTCGAGCTTCACCATCTGCGCGCCCGCCGCGATCAGCCGGGCCGCGTTGGCGTAGGCACGCTCAACGACTTTCCTAGAACGGCATGTCGGCGATGACGAGCGCCGACATGGCGCCTCGCGCGACGCATGTCGTGTGGTAGACGGCGTCGTCCATCGTCACCCGCATCCCGCCGGCTGAAGCCGCCAGTATCGCCGATCCGCGGCCCGCGCCTCGCATGGGAAGCGATCGAAGTGGCGTTTGCTGCACGAACGCCTAGAATCGCGAATCCTCTGCAATCGGCATCACGAGTGGATGAGATGATCAGTCCGGCGGGCACCGGCACGGCGACCGTCGCGGCGCAGGAACGAAGCGCGTTCCCGAAGCAGTCGACGTGGGGCATGGCGCTGCTTGCCCTCGGCGTCGTCTACGGCGACATCGGTACGAGCCCGCTCTACGCGGCGAAGGAAACGTTCAGTCCGTCGCACGGGATTGCGTTCACGGCGGAGAACATCGTGGGCGGGGTGTCGACGATCTTCTGGACGCTGATGATCGTCGTGTCGCTCAAGTACGTGACGCTCGTGCTGCGTGCGGACAATCGCGGCGAGGGCGGCATCATGGCGCTCCTCGCG
>Ga0209579_10002139_pt1 | contig 15509 bp, 10 predicted proteins | sample Coa_R1_2_FD_187152 | JGI IMG/M metagenome (GOLD analysis project Ga0209579, IMG submission 187152) | Surface soil microbial communities from Centralia Pennsylvania, which are recovering from an underground coalmine fire - Coalmine... | ecosystem: Environmental > Terrestrial > Soil >... | reverse complement strand
GGTCGATCCGGAGGGTTATTCGTGGTATGTGGCGACGCACATCGCCAACCCGACGCCGGCGGAGATGAAGAAGCAGATGATCGAGGACATGCGGAAGTGGCAGGCGCAAGCGACGCAGGGGCAGCCTGACGCTGCGGCCGGCCAATGACCGGGGCCTCACGGATTTAGGGGAAGTTTTCGACGAGCACCAGGTCGCTGCCGGATGGGCGGCCTGGTCCGTGCGGGTTTGCACATAGAGGGCGGTGTGCTCTATGGCGCCACAGTGGGTAGCGCCGCAGTTTCCCATGCCGGAACTCATTTTTGCGGTAGGTACACAGACCGCGCTATACACCTTCACCGGTGGAGCGGACGGCGCACAACCTGGGGGCGGAGTCATCGGCGACGGGCAAGGAAGTCTCTACTGCACGGCCTCAGGAGGCGCGAACGGCAAGTTTGGCAACGGCTGCGGCGTGATCTTCGAGTACAACATCGCCAGCGGCCACCTGACGGTTCTGCATACCTTCACGGGGCCGGATGGCGCCGTTCCGATGGCAGGGCTGGTCCGAGACGCGCAGGCAACCTTTACGGCACCACGTTGCTCGAGGCTCGGGTTGGCGCTGAACGTAAGCTGTGGCGTTTGGTCCACCACCGCGGAAGGTGCCATGCATACAGGAATCGCCAAGAATCCGCACCTTGGAGTTCACCAGAGATTGGAAGGTGGGCATTGGCAAGATTATGTGCCAAGCAGTCAGGACAAGCGTGGGCGAGGAGCGGGCCGCGAACGCAAGTATCCGCATTAAGCGCAGGCTCACGAACGTCAATGCTCCTAATTTCGGCGCTATTACGGCTACTCGCGGAATCCCGCGCCAGCCGCAAATAGCCTTGAGGGTTCGATTCTAAGCCTGTATTTAACGGACGTCGGCACAGTTTGACTAACGCAGACCCTGGCCTTCGGCAGAGTGGCAATGATTACGAGCCTTTTAGAGCTGCGACCGAGTGACTACACCGGTTTTTGGATATCTCAAAGCACCGGCACCCCGCGCTGATTGTCCCGAAGGGCCCCATTTGTGGCTTGGAGTGAATGCAGTAGCAGGATCAGAAGAGTTTCAAGGATTCCTCGGTCGCCCATCTGTCACCGAACTTGACACGGCCTGGACGGATCGTCCATACTCTTGTGATAAGTCTGAAACAGTTTGCCTTCTAGTCCGACGTTCTCCGCGTGCGAGCGATAGGCCAACTTGAAAAACTGTTGTTCTCACTCCTAGCCGAGTTCGGCCGCACCGCCCAGCGGCACTGACAGCGTCGTCGGTTTTTCACATCCCCCAATTTAACCGCAGCTAAGGAGCCATAAAACGTTTCAACCCACACACGCGTGGCACCGGAAGCGTAGTTCACGACATCATCGCCTGATGTGGGCGGGCCATTGGCCTGCCGCGGCCTTGCCGGCCGACTGAAACGCTCCTCGCCGAGCAAACCTTAGCAACTCCTGAAAGGATTACTATGCGTTCCAACGCTATTCGCCGAAGTGTATTTACCGGCGTCGCGCTGCTCGGTGCGCGCCTTACTTTCTACGGACAGTCCACCAGTTCGCTGCGCGGAACCGTCGTCGACCAGCAAGGCGCGGCGATTCCCGAAGCGCTGATCACCCTTACGAACGATGGCACCGGTTCCACCCGCGAGACGCTGGCGGATTCCACCGGCGTATACGGCTTCGTGCAGATGCCTCCCGGCGACTATACCCTGACGGCGGTCAAGGTTGGCTTCGCTACCGTCACGCAGAAGGGCGTGAAGCTGCTGGTGAACACCCCGGCTTCCGTGGACCTGGCCATGGAAGTAGGCAAGACCACCGAGACCGTCAACGTGAGCGCCGAGGCCCAGACGCTGAACACGGTGGACGCCACTGTCGGCAATACCTTCAACCAGACGCAGATCCGGCAACTGCCGCTCGATACGCGGAATATCGTGCAACTCCTGAGCCTGCAGCCCGGCGTCACCACCACCGGCGAAGTGATGGGGTCGCGGCGCGATCAGAATAACGTCACGCTCGACGGCGTGGACGTGAACGACAACGAGAATTCCGGCATCGGCGGCGTGGCGGATATCGGCAGCACCCAGGGGTCCAACGCCAATGGCGTCGCCAACGTGGCTGGCTTTAATTCCGTGCTGCCAATCCCACTCGATTCGGTGCAGGAATTTCGCGTCACGGTCGCCGGCCAGGGCGCCGACGAAGGGAGATCGTCCGGCGGCCAAGTGGTCCTGATCACCAAGAGCGGCACCAATAACCTGCACGGCTCCGCATACGAGTACAACCGCAATACGCTGTTCGCCGCCAACTCCTGGTTCAACAATCGCAGCGGCGTCGATCGCCAGGTTCTCAACCGCAACCAGTTCGGCGCATCGCTGGGCGGGCCGGTAAAGAAGGACCGGTTCTTTTATTTCTTCAATTACGAGCGCCGCATCGACGCCAGCCAGTTGGCCGTGGAACGCGCGGTGCCCTCTGAATCGCTGAAGGCCGGCAATCTGACGCTGCAGGATGCCAACGGCAATAACTACACGCTGACACCCGCTCAGATCCAACAGATCGATCCGCTGCACATCGGCGTAAACCAGGCCTATTTGAACATCCTGAAGCAGTATCCTATTGGTAACGACCCGGCTTACGGGGCCGACGGCGGGCTGGCCTTTACGGGTTTTCGCTTCAACGCTCCCGACAAACTGGATAATCGTGCTTATGTCGGCAAGCTCGACTTTCTTATCTCCGCCCGCCAGACGCTTTCCGTCCGCGGAACACTTTCCAACGCCGACCAGAACAATCCCAGCTATCTGGCTCAGTTCCCCGGCCAGGCGCCTGCCAGCGTACTTCTGAACAATAGCAAGGGGATGGCCGCCAACTACACGTTCATCCTGCGTTCCAACCTGATCAATTCGCTGGTTTATGGCTATACCCGCCAGGGCGCGGCCCAATCCGGCGTGTCTGGCGCGTCGTTCTCGCTGCTGGACATCGATCCGCTACAGAATTACAACGCCCGTGCCGCATCCCGAATCCTACCAGTCCATAACATTGCCGATAATCTGACCTGGACCAAGAGCAAGCATTCCATCACCACGGGCATCAACTTCCGCCTGATGACCAATAACCGCAGTTCGTACGCCAACTCTTATCCGAGTTACGGCTTTGCCACTACGGTGGCGGTCGGCCTGGGCGAAGACATCCAGAACGATGTGACCAACTTCCTGGTTACCCAAACCGGCAACCCCAACCTTCAACTCGCCAACCCGGATGCGGTGGCGACGGCCATGGGCGCGCTGCTGGGCCTGGTGAATAACACCCAAATCACGTACCAGTTCGACCGCAACGGAAATCCGCTGGCCATCGGCGCGCCGTCCGTCCGCGCGTTCAACATGAAGGAGTACGAGGGCTTTGTCAACGATAGCTGGCGGGTCACGCCGGAGCTGACTCTCACCTTGGGTCTGCGGTATAGCAATGACCGTCCGCCGTTCGAAGCTAACGGGCTGCAGGTGGCGCCCAACATCGGACTCGATCAGTACTTTGCGCAGCGCGCCGGGCTGGGAGCGCAGGGTGTGCCGTCGAATGCCATGCCTAATGCCTTCCTGAGCTATAGCCTGGGTGGTCCCGTGAACGGCAAGCCAAGCTGGTACGAACCCGACAACAACAATTTCGGTCCGCGCTTTGCTCTGGCATACAGTCCCCGCGGACGTGATGGTTGGCTCAAGCGCATTTTCGGCAGCAACGGCGCGTTTCGCATGGGCGGCGCCATGCTCTACGACCGCTATGGCAGCGAGTTGGTGACCCAGTACAATCAGTTCGGATCGTTCGGCCTCTCCACGACCCTGAACAATCCTGTCTCCTACAACTTCACAACCTCGCCGCGGTACGACGGGACGCTGCCCGCATTCCCCGCATCGCCCGCCGGAGGCTTCCCCTACACACCGCCGGACGTCAACGCCATCTCCGGTGAGTTTCAGGGCATCTACCCGAACCTGCGCTCGCCTTACTCCATGCTGCTGAATGCATCTTTCGCCCGCGAAATACCCGGGAAACTGACTCTCGAGGTTTCCTACAACGGCCGCCTTTCCCGCAAGCTGCTGCTGCAAGGCGACGTGTACACGCCGCTGGAAAACTTCAAGGATCCGGGCTCCGGTGAAACCTGGCTGCAAGCCATGACCGCTTTCCGCAATCTGAACGATGCAGGAGTGACGCCCAACGCCGTGATGTCCAATCCGTCGCTGGTGCCAAACAGCCCATTCGTGCAGGACCTTTTCCCGGCGCTCACCAATTACTACTTTCCCGGTAGTGCTTCGGCCAACTACTTCTATGGGATATACGGAATCTACGGCGGCAGTTACCTCGACATTCTGCACGCGCTCGACCGCATACCCGGCGCGTTCGGCACGCCCAATGGAACTTGCGCCTCGCTGTATGGCTGCTTCACCTTCTTCGCGCCTCAAGGCAGTTCCATGCCCACCTGGATGAACGCCGGCAACGCCAATTTCCACGCCATGACCGTCACGGTGCGGCGCGCCTTCACCAGCGGCTGGTCGTTCGATATGAATTACACGTGGTCGCATTCCATCGACAACGCATCCGCCGCGGAAGGCTCGGCCGGCCAGGATGGCGCGGTCGTCCAGAATATTTTCGCGCAGGGTCAGTTCCGCGGGTCGTCGGATTTCGATATTAGCCAGCAGGTGAACGCCAACATAGTTTACGAGCTGCCGTTCGGCAAAGGGAAGCGGTTTGCGCGTCGCGCGCCCGGCTGGGCGAATCAGATCATCGGCGGCTGGCAGGCGTCCAGCATTATGCGCTTCTCCACCGGCCTGCCTACCGTGATTCAGGGAAACTACACCTGGAATACGAACTACTGGCAGAACTCGCTGGCCATCCCCACGGGTCCCTTCACTCGCCAGATCGGCTACGACCAACTCGGCAACCCTAGCCTGCTCTCGAACACCAGCGTGGTGAACTCGTTTGCGGACCAGTTCCCCGGCCAGACCGGCATGCGCGCGATCCTGAGACTCGCGCCGATGACGAACGTCGATTTCGCCATCGCCAAGTCCTTCGCCCTCCCCTGGGAGGGCCACCGCATCCAGTTCCGCGCCGAGGCGTACAATGCATTTAACGCGGTGAACTTTACGAATCCAAGTCTGGCACTCTCGAATCCGTCGACGTTCGGCGAGTTCCAAAGCACCATGCCGCCCCGGGAGATGCAGTTTGCCTTGCGCTACGAATTTTAGTGGATCGTGGCCCAAGCGCGTGTGCCTGCTGTCGACCTGTGCCCTGGCGCTGGCGCTGGGCGCGGAACCATCGGTCTGCGACTTTTCCCTGGTCTCGCTCGACGGGAAAGAAATCCCGCTCAAGACTTACCAGGGGAAAGTCCTCCTGATCGTTAACATGGCCAGCCAGACTGTCTACAGCGACCAGATCGCGAAGCTGGACGCCCTTTATAAAGCCTATTTATCGCAGGGTCTGGTGGTCCTCGGAATTCCCAGCGACGACTTCGGCCACGGTGAGCCCGGCAAGCCGGAAGAGATCAAAGCCTACTACCAGGACAAGCTGCGCGTGACCTTTCCGGTCTGGGCCAAGTCCACCCTTAGCGGAAAACACCAGATCCCGCTGTATGAGTATCTGACGGATGCCAAACTCAACGCCAAGACCGGCGGCGAGCTGCCCTGGAATTTCACCAAGTATCTGATTGGCCGCGACGCCAAGCCGGTTCTGCGCTTCGACGCCGGCACCCCTCCGGACTCGCCGGAGTTGATGGCCGCCGTCGAGAGCGAGTTGCAGAAAAAGCCGGGCGACAAGAAGCCCGCCGAGAAGGAGTCCTCCTGGTGAGCCGGATATTCGCCAGCTTTACAGCCTCTTGGGTGCGCGTTTTGGAAATCTCAAGGCCTGCCGCCGAGGGCCCGAACATCAATGATTACACGGCTTCCGCGGGTGTCGAAGGCGATTTTTGCATAATGCCGGCCGCTGGCCAAAGGCTAGCGCCGTCGGCTGTGCGAAAATCGGACCCTTGCCGCACACTAAGGGACCTTCGCTGCACACCAGACTGGAGCGGCGACAGCCAGCGACCTCGCCCTATTGTCCACCACGGTTAACCGGTCATTTAGTGCCTCATAGTGGTCAATATCGGACATGAAGAACCTACCTCGGGACGGCACGGACATCAAGCGAACAGCGCAGAATCGGTGAAGAATTCTGAGAGGAATCCGCGCCAAAACGAACCCATTGGCCATGGAATGGAACCACATCGCCGAGCATGACGTTGAGCGGTAAGATCTGGGCTCTAGACAGATCACGCAGTTCGGCGTACTCTAGGCAGAAGCCGAATTGCACAGTGGCGAAGCGGCAACTATTCGCGTTGCATCATGATGACAAGAATCTCAATGACGGTGCTATTCGCAGATGCGGCGCAGGCGCAAACCTTTCGAGTCGATCCGATCGCCACCTGTGTTTTGGGGGTACAAATCCGGACTCGCAAGTCCTGTTCAAACCAGACCAGCGCTTGGGGGATCAGAATCAGAAGAATCGAAAAGGGACACTATGCAGGTTCAAAGGTTTACAGTAGTAATCACCATTGCAACAGTTATAATCTTTTTGGGCATTTCTGCCTGGGGAGCGGCGTCATTACCAGTCGTGAAAAACACGTTCATCAACTATGGCGTAAACCCCAGCCAGATCACTATTAACGGATCGGCCTTCAGCACAACAGGAATTGCGCCAACGATCCTCTTCAACAATGTCGGCCTTGCTCAGTTTGGGCCTGTATCCTTTAGTAACACGCAGACCGTTGCCAGCTCGCCTCCATCGACTCAACCAGGAAGCTACAGGCTGAGAATCACCAACAGCCAGGGAAACGTTTACGAGTTTGATGTAACTTACGGCGCGGTCGGGCCACAAGGGCCTACCGGCACGCAAGGGCCGATCGGCCCGGCAGGGGCTACTGGCGCGGCAGGAGCGGCCGGGCTCAACTGGCGCGGTACGTGGAACATGACCACAGCCTACAACGTCCGTGGCGCAGTATCGTACCTTGGATCGTCCTACGTTGCCACAGCTGCTAGCACGGGCTTTAATCCTAACCAATTCTCCACCACAACCTGGAATCCGCTGGCGACGGGCTATTACTGGCGCGGTCCCTGGTCAAGCACTACCGCCTACTACCTTAACGACACGGTGTCATTTAACGGCTCATCCTATGTCTCCCTTGTGGGTGTCTAGTACACAAACCCCAACACGGTCGCAAAGTCCATGAACGTCGTAAAACAGGCGACGTTCTTCAACCAAATCAGCCCAGGCTGCTCTTCCGCAAATGGAGACTGCATCCTCGTGATTCGGCCCAGTCGCACAATCAGCCAGCTCAGCGAATAGGCTCTGTTGCGGTGCGCCGCATCGTACGCCATCCAGTCCACAAGTTCTGGCTTGCGCCATTGCGTCATGCCGGCGGCCATTAGGTAAGTGCCCAGCAGTGCTCCCGCGAAGCTTCCCACACTCTGCGGCGCAGTAAACCGCGGGGCCGCGTTATCTGTCAGTTGCAGAACGGGGAATGTTTCTGCCGAATCCGAGAGCATCCGGGCAACTGGCATCAAGAGCTTCGGGTCTTCCTTGTCGTAGAGCAGGCCCATGGCGAGGGTGCGGACCCTTGGCCTCGCATCGCGCAGAACGTCCGCCAGCAGATCCGAACTGTAATTTGCGATTATCAGCCGGGACCAAACATCTCGGGAAAACCGGGGTGTCGCCCGATTGTAAATGGCGCAGGCGGGATCGGTTTGCGCTGCGAGCGCGCGTGGGCGCGCTGGGCCAATTGCTAATTGCCGCTCTCTAACGAATACCCCCACGTGGTTGGACAGTCTTCCCCTATTTTTTTGCGGGGCCACAACTCTGCACCGAACCCCGAACCTGATAAAGTAGGGGACGGATGCCCCGTCACCCAGGCGCAACTCGCTTCCTGATCGAGTAAACTGAGCTAAATCACGCCTATGCCGCTTTTCTGTGGGCGCCAAATTTCCAAAAGACGAGAAGAACATGAAATACATAATCAGCTGGTTCGAACGCCCGCAAGGTTCGCCTATAGAGTATGAGAACGCGCAGAAGCGAATTCTCGAGGTGTTTGGCCAGTGGAAGGCGCCAGCCAATTTCAAGATCGAGTTTTTCGTAATCCGCGTGGGCGAGTGGGGTGGGCATATGTTGATGGAGTGCGACGACCCAGTAACCATTCACAAGTTTTGCTCGATGCTGCCTGCATTCGTATTCCAGGTGCACCCCGTAATCCCAGTCGAGGACGCCGTTCGTGGCGAACTCGAAGTAATCGCCTGGCGCGATGGCCTGAACAGCAAGTGACATCCGATTGGGTCCTTCAAGTGGTTTGAACGAGGCGGCCGGCCTGGTCGGGCGGCGAGCGTCTCGCCCTGCGAGCTCGCGAGGCCGGCGCGTCACGAATCCGCATGCGCGCCGCCTCAAATCCGAACCCGCGCTACCACGGCGGCGCACGCCGCCCTGCTGGCCGATCACCACAAGGGACTACGCCGTGCCCACCGGCGGGGTGTGGCGGCCGGCCCGGTCCGGCGGCGAACGGAGCCCAACGGGAGGCTCGGGGGATCTCAGATAGAAGAAGGAGCGCTGCCTGAAATCAGTAACCCGCGCCACGGCGACGCACGGTCGACGCAATCTCTAGTTAACATTCGTCTGGCCATGATTGAAACGTCGATTAATCGGCTCAGCGCTGCTTGGACACGGTGACCGCACCCGCCTGCGGAGTAAGTACAAATGTCCTTTCCGCCACCGACTCAATTTTTGAACGCGAGTAGAAAATTGGAAAATATTTTCCACGCGCCCACAACTCGTAGAGGTCGCGATAATGAGGATCGTTGACATCACCGGACTGACCCGGGCTATTCATGCCGACCGAGTTATCCCAATTCTCGGTGTCGACGACTATCTTGAAGGATCCACCTGCAATCTGGTTGTCGCCGGCCAAGCTGTAGGTCGCCGAAACGGTAAAGGCGTCGCCACCACGCGGGAAATTTCCGACATCGAACTTCTCTTGAAGATCGGGTCTGACCGCGTTCGTCATCGGACTCAGGATGCGCGCGTAATGATATGCGCCGAGCTTCCATTTCTCCGCGTCCGGACCGAAGCGCTGCGAAAGTCGCACGACCGCCTCCTCCAGGCTCTTGATGAGAAGCGCATTCCGGCCGGCAATGGGGTCCGCGCCGAAGCGTCCGTCGGGAGCGTGCATCCAGCTCACGATCCTTGATATCGACGGCCTGAGAATTGCTTGGGCGGCCTTCGGCACCAACACTTCATGGGCATTGGCCTCCAGCCGATACTGCCACATTTCGTAGATTCCGGCCTCGACCGAGTCCTTGTCGAGCACGTCGTTCCAGTGGAGCAACCGCGACGCGGCCTGTTGGACATGCGGATTGGAGATCTCGACATCCCGCAATAAAGGAACAAGGCTCCGCGCGGGTATCGACAGGTCGTTATTCTGGAGCTCGACCATGTCGGCAACGGTAAACCTCCGGCCCGAACTCAGGCACTCAGCCACGCTCTGCGCACGGTACGGATCGGCCCACGAGTAATGCAGAGCATCTTTATAAGGCCAGCCGCGCGGGATCTGGTATTCGTTGGACGTGTTGTAGAAACCTTTTTCGGGATTAAGCACGTGCGGCAGGGCCTTGATCGGCAGGAAGCCGTCCCATTCGTAGCGGCCGTCGCCCGGTACGGGGACCAGGCCACTCCAGTTCGGCCGCTGCGGCGCGATTCCGACCGCCTGATATCCGATGTTGCCGTCACGATCCGCCCAGACCATGTTTTCGGCCGGAATGCGGCTGTAGCTGCATGCATCCAAGAATTCTTGCCAGCTACGCGATTGATCCATGCGCAGGCTCGCCAGATAGGGTGTGCCGCCGATCTCGCGCCAGGCCGCGCGTATGGCATACGCTTTGTGATGGATTTTGTCCTCGAAAATGACGGGCCCGTGCCGGGTGTATTTCAGGTCCACCAATACCGGCGCATGGCCCTTTACCGGAATCGGTTCCCGGATTACGCTCATCGATTCCCACGCGCCTGAGTATCTGTACTGCAATGGGTTCGCCGGGTTCGTATCGTATACATAGAGATCTTCGCTGTCGGTGCCGAAAATCGTGAGTCCCCACGCCCCGAAATCGTTGTGGCCAATCGAAACCCCGGGCAGTGCCGGTTCGCCGCCGCCGATCACATCCCAACCGGGCGCCACCAGATGGACCCAGTAGCGTAGTGATGGCGCTCCAAGACTGCGGTGCGGGTCGTTCATCATCAGCGGATATCCGCTGGCGGTGAGCTTTCCCCCGACCACCCAGTTATTGCTACCGATGGCTAAGCTGAGATCGAGTGCCGACTGAGCTTCCATCCTGACATCCATTTGGGCGGCGGCTTTCGGGTTGCGGTATTCCGGCAGAAGTTCATCGGGCGTGAATCTAAGCGGGGTGCGGAAAGCGTCATAGATTTCAAGAATCTGGCTCGATAGCAGCGCAGTGTCGATGGCCGGGTCAATCTCGAGGCTCGGATCGGCAGGCTGAAAGTACTCAATGTCCTTGACCTTGTCGATGCCAATTGCCTTTATCTCCAACGCCATGTTCAATTCCTGGTGGATGTTTCCGAGCAGGCCGTTGAAGCGCGATATAACTACGGCGGGCGTCCACTTGCCGGGTTTGATGCCGAGCATCTTGAATTCCGGCGTGAGCAACACCGGGTTCCGCTCGGTCTCCGCGATATATGCGTTGATACCATCGACAAAAGCCTGGATAATGGCCGCGCCACGTGGGTGGTACCAGCTGAGTTCCTGGCCCATGTCGCCGCGGAATATGAACAGGCGATTGCCAACATCGCGCTTCACTTCCTTTTCGCCGAGGATCTCGGCAACAGTGCCGGTCGCCTGCCGTCTCCAAATCTCTAGCTGGAACAATCGATCCCGAGCGACGTTGTAGCCCTGAGCGAGAAAGAGGTCAGCCTCGCTCTTGGCGTAGATGTGTGCAATACCCCAATGGTCCTTCACGACCTTAACGGACTCGCCGAGACCCGGGACGAGCAGCGTCTCAGACGTGGGGATGGCTGCGCGCATGGCGGCCGCGAGCCCTACAAGCAGTACGCGGAGCGCGACGAAACCGAGTGTTCCGTGGCTGATGTTCATTAATCCTCGCTTTCCGGCGAAGCTTTCTGCTCCTAACCCGATCAGCGGAGAAGCGCTGCATATCTCTCACAACAAGACGACAAGTGCCGTCTGATCGGGCACTGGGGTCGGCTCCATGATCATGAGCACGACGCTGGTCAATGTCACCCGGTCAGCACTCTGAACGGACCAAAGCGGTGTATAAGCGCAGGCGATAAGCCCTCCGGGACTGGCCAATTATATCGGAACTCGTCGTCTGCGTGGCTGAGCCGAACTCGGGCGGCGCAAATCGTATCGCCGGCTGCTGCAACGGATCGACGGCACTCCGGTCTAAGATCCGCGTAGAACATGGCGCCCTCGCGCGAATCACAACCCGCGCCGCCACGGCGACGCACGAGCCCTGCCGGTGAGTTCGATACTCCGGCTGGCCGATCACCGCAGGACTTCGCGGTGCCCAACGGCCGGCTATGCGCCCGGCCTGGTCCGGCGCCGAGGCTGCTCGCCACAGCCGGGATGCAGGCGGTACCCCAATCTTAGCCGTCATTTCCTGAAAGAGAGTATTGAATCCACGACCAAACCAAACGATGCTCGGGGTGATTCCTCCATTCTGAAGACGCGATGGCGTGTCAGCTTTCAAGTAGCTTTCGCAGCCTTCTACTTCCACCCGCCACGGCTCCGCGCCTGCCGCGGCGGGCCTTTTGCTTGCGGGCACTATCCATTTGCGGCATGATTGTTCGAACGAGTTCGCGGCATCGGACCTGCCTGGCAACTCTAGCGGAGGAAGAGCTCAATGCAGCTTTTGTGGTTTCTTATGATCGGCCTGGTGGCCGGCGGGCTCACCGGAAAATTGATCAAAGCCGGTGGCTACGGCTTGATTGGAGATCTGGTCCTCGGCGTCGTCGGCGCCTTCGTGGGAGGCCGGATCTTTGACGCCCTTGGCATCGCTGCCGGTGGATTGATCCAGAGCCTGATCACTGCGACAATCGGAGCCGTCGTGTTCGTGTTCCTGATCCGTTTGATCAAAAGAGCGTAGGTGAGCTCGTCAATCGGCTCGCTCGCCGTCTCAAATCCGAACCCGCGCTGCCACGGCGACACACGCCGCCCTGCTGGCCGATCACCCACAAGGGGCTACGCCGTGCCCCCGCTTTAAACTCTCCCCCTGAGGAAGGCCGCCTGTTCCTCCGGCGTGGGCATAGTCTCGGAACTGAACGGTATATCAACGCGCCCTCCGCCGTCGGGCACCGCCTAATTCCACTCGGCGCCCATGTTGTCGTCGGTAAAGAGGCGCCGGTCGAGCGTGCGCTGCCGGATCGAATCGCCGTACTCCATGGCGTCGTTGGGGCCGGCCCCCGGCTTACCGAGGCCATCGGCCATGGCCAGGATTTCCGACAGCCGCTGGAGGTCGCGCGGCAGGTCCAGGTTCAGGACGGGCCGGCCCTCGATGCGATAGGAGACCAGCGAGTTTCGCCAGGCAGCCTTGTCCACTACCAGCGGGCTGTCACTCACCGCCAGGAAATTTAAGACACGCAGCGGCAATTGGCGCAACAGGTGCGACCGGAGCGCAGGGTCCTATCGGCCTGACGGGTCCGGCGGGCCAGAACGGCGCGGACGGCGCAACGGGACCGCAGGGACCGGCGGGCCCACAAGGTCCAGCGGGATCCGGCGGCCCGGGATTGGCCGAGATTCGGGCCTCGCTGTTGCAGTGGTATCCCAGCACGTATGCGGTTGGATCTGGCGCCTTTGGAGTAGCCTTCGACGGAACCAACATCTGGGTCACGAATGACGGCAACGGCACCGTGACCAAGTTGCTGGCCAGCAGCGGCGCCGTGGTCGGCACGTACGCGGCTGGACCCGGCCCCTCTGGAATAGCCTTCGACGGAACTAACATGTGGATCGCGAATTTTACAGCAGCAAACACAGTGACCAAGTTGCTGGCCTGCAGCGGCGCCGTGGTCGGCACCTATGCGGTTGGATCTATGCCCTACGGATTAGCCTTCGACGGAACCAACATCTGGGTCGCGAATTACGGCACCGACACCGTGACCGAGCTGCAGGCTAGTAGCGGTGCGGTGGTCGGCACCTATACGGTTGGGAATGGCCCCGCTTGGGTAGCCTTCGACGGAACCTACATTTGGGTCGCGAATTCAGGCGACGGCACCGTGACCAAGTTGCAGGCCTTCTCCCAGATGGGCCCCGGAGGGGGAGGGCCCGGAGGGGGAGGGCCCGGCGGGGGGACGCCGGCGGGCACCGTGGTCGGCACGTATGCGGTTGGAAATTATCCCCAAGGCATAGCCTTTGACGGAACCAACATCTGGGTGGCGAATCAACGCGACAACACCGTAACGGAGTTGCTGGCCAGTAACGGCTCATTGGTCAACACGTATGCGGTCGGAAGTTTCCCGGCTGGAGTAGCCTTCGACGGAACCAACATCTGGGTCGCAAATAATACCGGCAGCAGCGTGAGCAAGTTGCTGGCTAGTAACGGCTCACTGGTCGGCACATATAACAATGTTTGCGGGCCCGCTGGAGTAGCCTCCGACGGAACCAACATCTGGGTCGCAAACAATTACTGCGGCAGCGTGACTAAGATAGGCGCAACCAAATAGTAGATAGTGCAAGCCCACTCAGGCCGCACCGCCCGCGCCGAGATCAGAAGTTCTCGATCAACCACGCACTTACGCTGCCCTGGGAACTGGCGAATGCCAGATGCCGGCCGTCCGGAGAGGGTACGCCCCAGCTCGGAACCAAGGATTCCGGTGCGTTCAAAATCGTCGCCTTACCCGCCAGATCGACATAAAGGAACGACCCAGCGCCGCGGATCGGTCTGTTGGATACATACCATCCCTTGCCGTCGGCGGCCCAATTCAGTGTGAAGAGGCCGGTCCAGCCTTTCACGATCACGTCGGATGGTGATGCGCCGCCGGTCAAGGGCACGAGATGGATCCGGCCCTCGTGCGCATCCGGCTTGAGCATGGCGACTCTCGATCCGTCGGGCGAGATGCCCCAATCGCTGGGATCATAGTCCGTCCGGCCGAGTTCGAGAAGTTGGGCTTGTTGAAATCCGGCCGGCGGCGGATCCTTGGTGGGATCCAACCGATAGAATATCAACTCGTTTTGCGCGCGGATCGCCACCACGCAAAAATTCGCCGGCAAGGTCGTGCAGTAATAGTTCACCAGCTGCGGAATGTTTAACACTACTCGGGAGATCCCCCCGGAAGCGGGCATCCGCATCAGCTCCGTCCCGGTCTCGCGGCGGCGCTCATAAAACAACCAACCCCAATCCGGACTGAAGCGGCCGGCGAGCGCGTTTTCCCGGCCCGTAACCAGAGCCGCCGGGAGCTGCCGGTCAAGGCTCTGCTCGAAGATGTTGAAGGGACCGTTCCGAGTCGATTCAAATACCACCGCACGGCTATCGGGGGTCCACGCGTGCGGAGAGCTGTCACGCCCGCTGAGCACCAGCTTGCGCACATCTTGGAGCCGTTTGCCACCGTCCTTCAGTTCGGCCACAAAAACTCCCATTTCCGTGATTCTCTTCAGCACCACCACGCGCTTCCCGTTCTCCGAAACGCTCAAACGATGGACATCGATGCCGGACCACTGCTGGATGAGCCGGCCTTTGCTTTCCCGCTGCCAACTTCTCAGATCCCCGGCTTCAAAGAGGACGTGCGGGTAGCCGTAGTAGCGTTCGCCCAGAAACAGCACTTTCCCGTTGCGCAGGAGCTGGAAGTCGTCCCCTTTTGTAAAATCAGAACTGAATAGGCCCGGCCGGCCAGTCGCGAGGTCAAATGATTTCAGGCTGGCCTTTTCGGAATCACGGGGTATCGAGACATACAGAATCGTCCGAGTGTCCGGGTACCATTTGAGGCTCGTGAGCAAATTCCCCTCGCCGGCCGAGATTAACTTCCTGGCCTGTTCGCCGGCGGTGTTCATCACCCAGAGTGAGTCGGAGGAGTTCGGCGTAAATACGATCTGAGATCCATCCGGCGAAACGGACACATAGCGCACGTCGTCGCGAAGCAATCGTGGCGCGCCGCCAAAAACCGACACAGCCCACAATTTGGTTTGCAGGCCCGATTCCGGCACCGCCACGATCAGCAGGTCGTGGCTGCTCGGGAACCATGCGACTTGGTAGATCCGGGCGCCCGCCGGCCACGAGAGTGCATGGACTTCGCCGGTTTCAATTAACTTATCGCCGCTATCGATTATCTTCAGATAAAGACCGGTCTCGTCCGCATACGCCAGTGACTTGCCATCCGGAGAAATGTCTGCATCCAATGTCACTGGGCCAAAACTGGCAGTCAGTTGGCGTTCAAAAATCGGCGCCGTTCGAGTCCTCTGTGTCCAGGCAGACCACGCCCCGCCAATACA
>Ga0209579_10002138_pt1 | contig 15513 bp, 11 predicted proteins | sample Coa_R1_2_FD_187152 | JGI IMG/M metagenome (GOLD analysis project Ga0209579, IMG submission 187152) | Surface soil microbial communities from Centralia Pennsylvania, which are recovering from an underground coalmine fire - Coalmine... | ecosystem: Environmental > Terrestrial > Soil >... | reverse complement strand
TGGCGCCGTAGAACCGGCTAAAGATCGGGTCAAACGAAGCGCCCAGCTCGATCAGCTCCAGCATGCCGGCCAGCTCCGCGGTCGTATCCATATACGCGACGCGACCCCCGCTGGGAACGCGGGCGAAGAAGGCCAGTTCATGCCCGTGGGCGCGGTGTTGTTCGACGTCGCGATCGAAATTCGACGTAGCGACGCCCCAGTGGTGAAATCCATAACCGCGTTTTTCAATCGTCTCTCGATAGACCGAGGGGGCATCGTCGTTCGGCGCGATAAGTTCGACCATCATGTGGCCGGCGAAACTCATAGCGATAGCGACGTCGGCACTCGAGTCGCCACCCCGATATTTCGCCTCTTCTCCCCTGAAGTGCTCGAGCAAGAACCACGGCCCGACCTTCAAATCCTTGACCCAACGATTGATCGCCTGGCGGATGTCCTTAACAACGTACGCCGTTTGGATAATCCCATTGTCGGGCTGGCCGAAATTTACAAGGCCCATGAACCCACCTCCCTGGCAGACTCATTTCCGCGCTCGAGGAAATTGCGAAATGCACGCTGCGGACAGATCATTCTGCAGGCGAAAGGGCCAGCAAAACATTGCCAGGCATTCCCCCGCCAAACGCGGCGTAACCAGAGGGCACATAGAGGATGCCATTGGCCACAGTGGGCCCGGGACCACCCATCGAGCCACCTTTCGCCGGGACGCCATTCACGGCGTTGAACGCACGAGCCGTATTGAATTGCCAAATCACCTGACCGTCAGACGTCGATAGCGCTCTCAGAATTCCATCCCAGCCACCGGTAAAAACAATGCCGGGTATCGCTGAGACCGCGGCGGATTGTCCAAAGCGCAAGCCGGCCTTGGTGCGATTTTCGCCGTTGGACGTAGGCTCGCCCAAGTCGTCCAACGATTCGAGCCGAGCGAGCCACTTACGTTTGCCGTTTGCGAGATCAATCGCCACGGCAGTGCCGTCTTCGAGCGCTACATAGAGATTTTGACCATCGCTCGCGCCGCCGAGCGCCAATTGCCCATTGTTGGGAGCCACGGTCTCCGTCGTAGCAAATTTCCAGACAAGCGCGCCTTTGCGATCAGGATCGAGCGCAAAGACGGTCCCACTCTTGGGCAAGGCGATTAGCAGGCGATGACCATCGGGCATTTTCACCAGAATCGGCGAGGCGCCAATATCGTGATCGGGACCGAGGTTCTTCGGGCAATTCGCCGTCGTCGTGGGAGCGCACCCGACCACCCACGCATCGTCCTTCACGGTCTGAAATGACCAAACGATTTTCCCGGTTTTCAAATCGAGGGCGACAATGGCATCAGTCGTCTTTGGTGCAGGCTCGGTGTAAGAGTCTCCAGTACCGATGTACAGCAACTGGCGCTCCGTATCAATCGTTGGTGAATCCCAAAGCGCGCCGCCGGCGGGGGCGTAAAGCTGAACGCCGCGCGAATTCTTCCTGACAGGCTTGGGCGCCTCTGGGATCACATACGATTTCCAAATTGTTTGACCGGTGCTCGCATCCAGCGCCACGACGCTGCCGCGAAACTTGCAACACGGATAGGTCGGATCGGCGCCGAAAACTTCCTCCGTGGAAGAAACCGGAACGTAGAGGTGGCCCTTGTAGAGCGCGAAGCCAGCGCTGAGGCGGGCGATGTAGTTGTTGTTGATTACGTTGCGGATCCATAGCGGCTTCCCGGTCGAAGCATCGAGCGCGTAGACATTTCCGCGGAAGTCGCCGAAATAGACGGCGTACTTTGTCGTGCCCTGCCCCGTAACCGGACCAACAATCGCCGCGGTCCGCACCGTGGCCTGAGCCCGATAGGACCAGTAGACGCATCCTGTGTTCGCGTTGATCGCGTAGAAATAGCCGATGTCGCTGCCCACAAACACGCGGCCGCCGACAATAGAAGGCTGTCCGAACGACGTGTCGCCGTGAGGAAATCCGAATGCCCATTTCAATTTCAGGTGCGGCACTTGTTGCGCCGTAATTCCTGCGCCCTGGGCACTTTCAAACCGGGTGTTTGACAGGTTGACGCCCCAGCCATTCCACGCGGGAGTGGACGAAATATTTTCGATGGGCGCGTTAGCCTCACAGTGATTGCGCATTCTCGTTGCGCTGCCCGCATCCGCCAGATCGAGTGGACGCCCACCTAAGTACGCGGCGAGAACTTGCTTCTCGGCGGCACTGAGCTGCTGCGCTGCGGTTGCCATCGCGCCCGTGGTAATCGCGCCGTAAATCGTCTCCGGAGAGAGCTTCATCAGCGCCTTCAGGTCGGGCGCCCGGCTCGAAGCAGTCGGGCTGGAATGGCACTTCGCGCAACTCTGCTGATAGAGAGTGTCGCCGGGTGGCTTTGATACCGCCGGGACTCGGCCCTGCGCGATCGATCGAGGAGCGAGAAAAGCGGAAATTAGGATGGCGGTCGCGACCCATGCCGAAAGCCTGGCCGATCGTTTCATGAACGATTTCTCCTCAGTCGCTGGCGTACTCGCCGAGTCGCGGCTCGCGCCACGTTGATACTAGAAATTTCGTCCACTCGCAATGTAAACGTGTACGTCACGGAAAGAGCGAACCGGGAACAAATGATGGTTTCGCAAACCGGAAATCTCTTAGAATCAATTAACGCGCCCGTAGCTCAGTTGGAAAGAGCGTCTGCCTTCTAAGCAGAGGGTCGGGGGTTCGAATCCCTCCGGGCGCGCCACTTCTTTGAGAGTTAATTTCAACGACTTCGGACGACAGCCTTGGGTTCGTTTCGAGGCCCTACTGTAATCGAGCATGGAATAACACATGAAAAATCTCTTTGAAGCAGAGAGGGTAAAAGAAGTGAAGGAGCGGCTGGCACGGTTGAGTTCGGATAGCAATCGGCTGTGGGGCAAGATGAACCCGGCTCAGGCGCTGGCACATTGCTCTCTGGCAATGGAGTGGGCTGTGGGAGATAGGATTCCGCCGGGGATGTTTTTCGGGAGGGTGATTGGGCGAATGGTGAAGCCGATGGTGCTCGGGAACGACGCACCGATGCGCCGGAATTCGGGCACAGCGAAGGATCTTGTGGTGCAGGATAAATGCGACCTGGACAGAGAGCGGGAGCGATTGTGCCGATTGATTGACCGCTTCGCGGCGGCCGGCCCAAAGGGGTGCACCACGCATCCGCACAGCTTTTTCGGGCGGCTAACGCCAGATGAATGGGCCACGTTGATGTACAAACATCTGGACCACCATCTGCGGCAATTTGGCGTTTAGTCAGGCCGTAACCCTGGTGGTTCAAGAAGCGCAGTCTCACGCAAATCGTGGAACTCAGGCAGGCTCGGCGCGGAATCATATCTGTCGCGGCAACCAAGCCTGAGTAACGAAGCGCCCGATACCGAGGAGTTCCTCCATGATTACACTTTTTCGCAAAACCTGTCGAAATCCAGGTAAGGAGCGTTCGCCTTACTTGCCCGCGATTCTGCTGGGATGTGTTTTTGTTTTGATGCCTCTCGGAATTTCGGCTCAGAATGCTCCAGCCGGACCGATAGCTGGCGGTACACCATCTGACCAAGCTCCACCGGCGCAGACCCAGACTCCGGCCGCTTCTGCTGACGCGCATCCGAATCTGGCGGGAACCTGGCAGCTCAACAAGAAACAGAGCGACGATCCGCGCGAAAAAATGCAAGAGGCGCGGAGCGAGCAAGGAAACGGAGGGGGCGGCGGCGGGTTCGGCGGCGGAGGCGGCGGCAGAGGAATGGGCAGAGGCCGGCAGGGGCAAGGCCAAGGCGGCGATATGATGAAAGAATTTTCGCAGCTCACTATCACCCAAACGAGCTCCATGGCCAAAGTAACCGGCGAATCAGGCCGCGTCCTTGCTCTCTACTCGAGCGCCGATCAATCAGCAAATCAGTCTGCAAGCGGCGATTCGAACAAGTCCGACAATTCAGCGCAGAATGAGGATTCTGCCGCAGCACAATGGCAGCAAGATCAGCTTGTGGTGACCACGCAAACTCGGCGCGGTCCACAACTCGCAGCTATGGACTCTCTCCAGACGGCAAACAACTCTATGTGACGACGCGCATCGAGAATCAAAGACTGAGTCAGCCGGTTGTGATTCGCTTCGTGTACGATCCGGCCAAGTCGAGCCAATAGCTATCTCGTGACGGTACTCCAAGGAGTCTCCTACTGTGGCCCATGCGCCCAGGAAACGGCAATTGTGCGACAGTAGGACAGTGAAAATCGCGGCCTTTCCATCGATGGTGATCGCGATGATTCTCGCCGCGCCTTGCGGGAACCATCACGCCCTGCTTTCCGCCGCTGAGCGGCAAGATTCGCAGCAGCAAACTGAACTTCAACAAACACGGCCTGAATCCAAGCCGGCGTCTGCGCCCACTTTCAGCGTCGGGGGAGTGGCGCATACCGCCGACGGAACCCCGGTTCCCGGAGCTACCGTGCGCTTCACCAATACCGATACAAATCAGGTTTGGGTCAGCTGGACGGATTCATCGGGCAAGTTCGAATTTCCCACGCTTCCCGCAGGACCTTATCGAGCCGAAGCCAGCCAGCTGGGCTTCGTTTCCTCCTCTCTAGAGTTGCGGCTTGGAGCCGGACCAGCCGCGCCCTCGATGCAGTTCGTGCTCCGCGTGGCAACGCTTGCAGAGCTTACGGCTCCGGCGGAGGGCGCGAAAAGCGCAAGTCAATCAAATGCCGGAGGGCAGCGCGGCAACAGGAATGCAAATGCAGGAAATGTGCCTGCACCGAATGGGGGATCGAATGCGCCTGGCGGGCGCGGCGGATATCGTGCCAGAGGTCAACTCCCTCCCGGCGTGTTGAATGCGATGAGCCAAGGATTGGCCACGGGCGGTTTTCAGCAAACTGATTTGGCGGATGAGTCAACTGGCGAGAATGAGGAAGCTGGTCCGCCCCCCGCGGGGATCTCTTCCAATGCATCGGGATCGTCTTCTGATGCGTTTCTCTTGCAAGGGACCGTCGGGATGGGACTATCCCCGACCGGACCGGGTGGTCCAGGCGCTGGCGGTTTCGGAGCATTCGCTCCTGGCGGGATGGGGCCTGACGTGATCGGAGTTGGGGTCCCAGGCGGACTTGGTGGTGGAGCTGGCGGACGGGGAGGTGGCGGGTCCGGACCTGGCTTGGTCCAGGGCGGCGGCCGAGCTGTGTTTTTCGGTGGCGGACCGGGAGGCGGGGGTGGCGGGCCCGGCGGAGGAGGTGGTCCTCGCGGCGGTGGCGGAGGCGGCGGAGGCGGCAGACTATTTCGTCAGGCCGTCAATCGCGTTCGCTTCAGCTTTTACGACCGCTATGAAAATTCAGCGTTCGATGCCAGGCCATATTCGCTTACAGGAAATCAGTTTCCAAAAATCGGCCATTACGACGAGCGGGTTGGAGGGAACATAGGCGGCCCGCTCGCGATTCCGCACATTTACAACGGCAAAGACCGTACTTATTTCTTCGGCAACTACCAGCATGAGACTGAGCAAACTCCGATAAACACATTTTCGACTGTGCCGACGCTTGCCGAGCGCCAGGGAATTTTTTGCGGCACCACGCTCTACGAGCCTTTTTCTAACCCGGGCACGCCGTTTCCCTCGGTCAGTCCGGGTTGCCAGCAAGTTCCTGTCAGTCCGATTTCTCAGGCCTTGATGGCGTATATTCCGACGCCCAATGTGCCCTGCACGGCAGCGGGATGCCCCGTCACTCGGAACTATTTGCTGCAAGCCACAACTCCATCGAATACCGATTCCGTGAACCTTCACGTGCTGCACACGCTCAATGCCAAGTTCAATCTGAACGGTGGCTACAATTTCAATTCCGTGCGCGAGAACACACTCTCCAATTTCCTGGATACCGCAGGAAACGAATCCACTCGAAATCAGGGCTTCAATCTGAGCCTGGCTCACAATTGGTCTCCCAGATTCGTCGAAAACACTTCAATCAACTGGAGCCGCAGCCGGGCGCAAATTTTGAGTGACAATTCGTACGTCAACAACATCGCCGGCAATCTTGGAATCAACGGTATAGCGACCACCCCCATCGATTTCGGCCTGCCGTTGATCCAGTTTACGAATTTTTCGAGCTTGAACGATCCGGTGCCCTCCCTGGTGCGCAATCAGACGCTGCGTTTCGACGACAGCGTCACCTGGGTCCATACCAAACACACCATGCGATTCGGGGGAGAGGTTCGCCGCATCCAGCTCAACAATGATTCGAATCCTATTCCGCGCGGCCAGTTCACTTTCACGGGACTGGTGACCGCCCAGGAAGCCTCGAATGGCTTTCCCGTCGAAGGCACGGGAAACGACTTCGCAGATTTTCTCTTGGGATTTCCCTACAACACGCGCGTGCAGTTTGGGAGTCCCAGCACGCATTTCCGGAGTTGGGGCTTCGCCGCCTACGCCCAGGATGATTTTCGAGTCAGCAAAACTTTCACTATCCAATACGGGATTCGCTACGACGCCGTCACGCCTCCGATCGAGCTTGCCAATCAAATCGCGAATTTGGATTTGAATGCAACGGCTACAGCCGTGGCGGTCGTAACTCCAGGGGCGCCCGGCACGCTAAACGGCGTCACCGTGCCCGGCGACGTTGGCCCGTTCCATGGCACCTATCCCCGGGCGCTGATCCACGGCGACTACAGCAATTGGGCGCCTCGAATCGGATTCGCGTGGCAGCCCGGAATCAAGCCCAAGACGGTTGTCCGCGGCGGCTTCTCAATTTTTTACGACACATCTATTTACAACACGCTCGCTCAGCGATACCTAGCCTACCAGGCGCCTTTCGACGTTTCGAACACCGTCCTGACCACGCCGCAACAGCCCCTTACGCTCTCGAATGGCTTATTGGCACAGGGGCAGTCGTCCTCGGCCATCTCGAACACTGGCAGTATTGATCCGTACTATCGAGATCCCTATGCGCAGATTTGGTCGCTGGGCACGGAGACGTCCTTTTCGCAAAATTGGATCTTGGACTTGACCTACACGGGAACAAAAGGCACCGACCTTGAAACCTTGCGCTCGCCAAATAGAGCGCCGCTCGGCACGCCGCCGAATCAAACGCAACTTGATCTCCAAATTCCGTACGCCACCAGCTTCTACTACCTCCAATCGAACGCCAATTCCATTTACAACGCGTTGCAGGTGCGCCTGATGCACCGGTTCACGCACGGCTTCATGATGCAGGCCATCTATACCTGGGGAAAATCGCTCGACGATGCCGGATCGCTGGGCGGCACGTCGGCGACAGTACAACAGCAAGATGGGAACATTCACGCCGAATATGGATTATCGTCATTCGACGTCCGCGATCAATTTCGACTGGTCTCGGTTTATCAATTGCCTTTCGGCGAACGCAATCGCCATGCAAATCACGGCTGGACCAGAAATATCTTCGGCGACTGGCGCCTTCAGAATGTCTTCACTTGGCAAACCGGAACTCCCTACACTGTGCTTGTCGGCGGCGCCGCTACGGACAACGGCACGGGCGCCAACTTTTCCTTGCGAGCCGATCAAGTGGGCGATCCGAACGTAGGAATCTGCGGAGGCTCTCAGGGGCAGTTCTTTAATACGAGCGCCTTCGTTGCCCCGCCCGCCTTTGCCTACGGCGACGAGCACCGCGGCGCTGTCGAAGGTCCATGTACGATCAGCTGGAATATGTCTATCGCAAAAACTTTTCGTTTCGGCCCGGAACAACGCCATCACGTGGACGCGCGTTGGGAAGTTCAGAATCTGACCAACACCGTCAACTACAGCGGTGTCGGCACCTCCCTTGGGTCGCGGTACTTCGGCGAAGTAACCAGCGCCGGCGCCATGCGCAGTATGGATCTAATGATCAGATTCAATTTTTAGGGTGAATTTAGTATGACAAAAGTCGCGAAGCATCCGGTGGCTGTCGCCAAAATAATCGTCGGAGTGCTAGTGGCAGCGAGTTGTGTTGCTCCTTCGTTTTTGTGCGCGCAGCAATCGAAGCCGACCGCTGTTCCCGCTCCTCGCGAGTCGCAGACCCCTCCGGGGACTAACCAATTGAATCGGGGCACCGCCCTGCGCACGCAATCCAACGTCGTCCGTATCGATATTGAAGTAACGGACCGCGATGGAAAGCCCATCAAAGGTTTGCGAGCCGACCAGTTCGTCATCACCGACGATGGCAAAGACCAGAAAATCTCCAGCTTTTCGTATGCCGATATTGAAGCAGTCGAGCAAGCCGGCTCGGAAGACGCTAAGCCGCTGGTTGTTCCTGTCGATAGCCCAGCGCCCGTGGCCGGCTCGAATGCCTCGGACGCCGTCGCCGACCAGATCCGCAACCGCCGCATGATTGTTCTGTTCTTCGATCTCACATCGATGGAAACGGACGACCTGATTCGGGCGCACGATGCCGCGGTGAAGTTCCTCAAAGCGCAAATGAAGCCGCCGGACTTGGTCGCCGTGGTCACCTTTCGCTCCGATCTTTCCGTGCTGGCGAACTTCACGAACAACCACGCCACCCTGGAAAAGGCCATCGCGCAACTGATTCCCGGTGTGTCATCAGGGATTGCGAATCCTCTTTACGCGGCCGCTCAAAACGGCGAATCCGATGTGCAGCAATATACCGGCGACGCCTACACTGCCGACGAAACCGAATTCAACGTCTTCAATACCGATCAAAAGCTAGTTGCCATCGAGGGACTGGCCAATACGCTCGCCTCGATTCCAGGACGAAAGGCGCTCGTCGAATTCACCGGAGGCATCACGCAAACCGGAGAAGAAAATCGCGCGGAACTGCAATCCGCCACGGACGCCGCGAATCGCGCCGACATTTCCATCTATTCGATCGACGCCCGCGGGATGTATACAACTCCGCCTGGAGGCGACGTCACCGCCTCGGCGGCCAGCGGCACCTCCATGTTCAGCGGCGCTTCCGTATTTCATCAGACAGATCAGCGAGAGGATTCGCGGGATACGCTCGCAACCCTTTCAACGGATACTGGCGGCCGCGCATTCTTCGATCTCGGCGATCTCAGCGACGCCTTCCCCAAAATTCAGCAGGAAAATGGCGGCTACTATCTCATCGGCTACGATCTGCCCGCGGACGCCAAGCGCGACGGCCGCTGGCACGCTGTTCGGGTGAAGGTAAAGGTTTCCGGCGCGCACGTTCGCTACCGCAACGGATACTACGCTCCGCGAGATTTCCAGCATCTCGAAAAAGAGAGCCGCGACGAACAGCTCGCAGACGCTTTGAACTCGGAAAATCCTGAGGTTGATTTACCGATTGCGGTTGAAACTTCCGTCTTCCGACTAAACGACGAGCAAGCTTACGTTCCCATCTCGACAAAGCTTTCCCCGCTCGCGCTGGACTGGGCGCAAAAGCACGACCGGCGCGAAGCCGCTTTCGACTTCGCCGTGGAGGTACGCGCCGTGCCCTCCGGCCAGTCCGTTGCGGCTTTACGCGATACGATCAATGTGCGGCTCGATCAGCAGCGCTTTGCGCAAGTAAACCGCAGCAGTCTGGTTTATCAGGGTGGCGTGGTTCTCGCGCCGGGAAACTACCGGCTGAAGCTGGTCGCCCGCGAAAACGAGTCCGGGAAAATCGGCACTTTCGAAGAAAATTTGGTGGTACCTCCGCGTCCCCCTGCGCGGGTCAGCCTCAGCTCGGTTCTTCTGTCGAGCCAGCTTGTGCCAGTTGAGAAATCGACGGAAGCCGAAACCAAAGGCGAGGGATTTCACGCGAAAATGGCAACCGCGCCGCTCGAAATCGGGGGCGAAAGAATCGTCCCGAGCGTGACGCGCTTTTTCAACCAGCAGCAAACGCTCTACGTTTTCTTCCAGGCTTACTATCCCGAGAAGCCGGAAAAAAATCAGGCATTCGATCCAAGCACCTTGCGTGCGGGCCTGATATTTTTCCGGGGCGGAATGCAGGTGAACATGACTCCGCTGATCGAGCCTACCCAGATCGACGAAAAAACGCACACCGCATCGTTCCGAGTCAGCTTGCCCCTTGCCAAGCTGCCGTCGGGGCGCTACACCGTGCAGGCTGTGGTGATCGCCGCGGGGACGCAGCAAGCCGCATTCGGCCGCGCTTATCTGGCGCTCGAACAGCCGCCGCAAGCGCCCACTCCCGCGGCTCCCGCTGCGGCGCCTCCAGCCAGTTCGCCTGGAACGCAAAAATCGCCGAATCCTTAGAAGTTTTTCAGGCTGTCTTGTGCGGGTAATAGCAGAGTTTGTAGAGATTGCATTCAGCGCACATCGGGTATCGCGCGCGGCAAACGCGCCGCCCGTGCCAGATCAACTGATGCGCGAAGATAATCCATTTATCTTGCGGAATTATCTTCATCAAATCTTGCTCAATTTTCTTGGGATCGGTATTTTTCGAAAGGTCGAGCCGCTCGACGAGCCGTTGAACATGCGTATCCACCACCACGCCGCTGGCGATCCCAAAGGCCGTGCCGAGGACCACGTTCGCCGTCTTTCGCGCCACACCCGGCAGCGTCAATAATTGCTCCATGGTTTTTGGCACTTGGCCGCCGAATTCCTCGACGATTAGTTTGCTCGCGCCCATGATCGACTTGGTCTTGTTGCGAAAAAATCCGGTGGGACGAATTTCCTGCTCGAGCTCGGCCGGATTAGCGTACGCGAAAGTTTCCGGGTTTGGATATTTCCGGTAGAGCGTTGAAGTGACCTGATTGACGCGCTCGTCCGTGCATTGCGCGGAAAGTATTGTCGAGATCAGCAGTTGGAAGGGATTTTCGTGGGTCAGCGCGCAGGTGGCCGCGGGATAGGCTTCGTCCAACCCTTTCAGAATGGCCCGCACCCTGACCGGGTCCGTTCCCCGTCCCGCTCCATTTTTCTGGGCACCGGTTTTAGCGGATGCGATCTTCGCGGGCTTTTTTGCGGACTGACTTTTTCTCGCGCGCGCAGACACGTTCTTCTTTCCAGCCATGGAGCCAGGAACTATAGCACAGGCAGGAATTATGCTTCGACGCGAACGCCTTTCCAGAACGCGACGTGGTCCTGGATCTCCGCCGCGGCGGGCTTTGGAGCCGGGTAATACCAGGCGGCGTCCGGGTTTGTTTCGCCATTCACTTCAACGTTGTAATAGCTGGCAGTTCCCTTCCACGGGCAGACGGTATGGGTTTCGCTCGGGCGCAGATATTCGGAACGAACCGAGTCCAAAGGAAAATACTGATTGCCTTCCACCACAACAGTGCGGTCGCTTTCAGCAAGCACCGCATCCTTCCACATAGCTTTCGCCATTTTTATCCTCCTATGCGCTTAGACCGCGAAGAAGAGGTTCTGTGCGAGGGGCCATTCTGTATCGAACCATTGTCCGGCGCAGCGATAGCCGGCCCGTTCGCCCATCTGAATTACTTCCCGCGGCTGGTACTTATGCGAGCTTTCCGTCCAGATCGTCTCTCCTTCGCGAAGATAAAATCGAAATCCTGCCTTGCGAATGGTTATTCGCTGCCATTGTCTCGACCGCAGGTGCATTTCGATGCGGCGCTCCCTTTCGTCGTACCGCACCACATGCTCGAAGTGCGTAAGGTTGAAATCTCCGTCGAGCTCACGATTGATTCGCGCGAGCAAGTTCTTGTTAAACGCCGCCGTGACGCCGGCCGGATCATCGTAGGCGGGTATCAACGAGGAAACCGGTTTCTCGAGGTCGGTCGCAAGCAAAAGCGCATCGTTTTGGCGCAAAATCGAACGCACTTCGCGCAGAAATTGCTCTCCAGCGGCCCGTTCGAAATTTCCGATCGTGCTTCCCAGGAAAAGGACAAACAGTTTTTCGTCTCCGCGTCGTCGGGCCGCTACTTCCTGAAGACCGTCCAGGTAGGCACGTTCAAATCCCACAATGCTTACTCGATCCATCTGTCCCAATTCCTGCTGGCAGCGGAAGAGCGCGCTACGGGAGATGTCGATCGGGTAATAATTCACGCCCTGCCGGCGGGCCAGGGCCTCCAGCAGCCAACGCGTCTGTTGGCCGCTTCCGCTTCCCAGTTCGGCAACCACCGCGGGTCCGGGCACGTGCCCGACTATTTCGTCGGAGTATCGTTCGAGCATGCGCATTCCCGCGCGTGCCAGCCCATACTCCGGCAACATGCAAATCACATCGAAGAGCGCGGAACCCACGGAGTCGTACAGATACTTCGACGGGAGCTCTTTCTGTCCCGGTTGGGTGAGACCCACCATCACTTCTGAACAGAATTCAGAAAGCGCACGACTCGGAACGCTTACGGCCGACATTCGCGGGGCCGATCCCATGATTATTCCTCTACGCAGCGGAAGGTAGCGTACACGTGCGGGTAGTGCGGTTGGAACCAGTTCCGGAAGGACCGCCGCAGCATACATGCATCGGTTCGCGGCGATCCGCCCTTCATCACAAAATGTTTGCCATCGAAGAAATTGGCCGAGTAGCCGGGATAATAGGAGGAGCGCCTAAACCCGGGCAAGGGGCCGAATGGCGTCGAGGTCCATTCCCACCCATTGCCGATCAAGTCTTCCACGCCGAATGCGCTGGCGCCCGCGGGATGCGCATCCACCGGAGTGGCATTCCAACCCTGATGATGGAAATTGCCGCGCGACGTTTCGGGAGGTGCGCTGCCCCAGGGATATGCGAGCTCGGTTTCGTTCGGGGCGCCGTACGCGGCTCGGTGCCACTGAGCTTCAGTCGGGAGTTTTTTGCCCGCCCAGTGTGCGAACGCGGACGCTTCGGCGTGGCTCACATAGACCGGCCAGGATAGCGGCAAGGGAATCGTCCCAAACATGGCTCTGTATTCCCACTGGGTATCCGGATCGGCCGCCCGCGAACTCGATCGCTGAACCCAGTAACGCGGATGCGCGATTCGACCGCGGCGTACCCATTCCCAGTCTTCCGGTTTCCAATGAGTGGAATCCTCGTAGCCGCCCGCGCGGACGAACTTCAAATATTCATCGTTCGTCACAGGAAATACATCCACGGAAAAGCTGGGCACTTCAATTTGTTGCTCTTCGAATTCGTTGTCCCAACCGAAACCGCCGGCGCTACGGGACTGTCCTAACGTTGCGATGCCCGCGGGGATGGTCACCTGGCGGGGTCGCGGCGCAGGTCTCGGATCGGCGAAGGCCGCAGCCTGGGGAGTTTTTCGCTCCGCCGGCAGATTGTGCAGCAGATACGCGAGGGTCTCGGCGTGCATCAAGCGGTGCTCGATCGCGGTCTGAAGAAGCGTCCCGTCTTTAAGGTAGGGATCGGGGGAACGGCGCGCGCGCGAATTGCGCAGGCCTTCATCCAGCCTATCTCGAACGCGCCAATTGTACTTTTCCACCTGGGCGATATTCGGCCAGTCGCCCGGCTCGTCGGTCGGCAATCCTCCACCTACTGGATCGATCCCGAAAGCGAAAAGATTATCGAAAGTAGGATCGTGCGATTCGAGATCCAGCGCGGGCGCGAGTAGGTTCCAATCGAAAGCTTCCAGATGACCCAGATAGAAAATCAGACGGTTGCGCTCTGCAACGGGACGATCATAAAAGGAATTCGGAGGCAATAAATCAAAAAGACGGTCTGTGTGCGAGCGTGCTTCCTCCAGACGCAGGAATAACGGTGGATAAAGCTCTGGCGCTACACCGGAACTCGCCATCAGTTACCTCTCCAAGGGGGATATCTTTTTTACTCCGGCACGCAGCGCCAGGGCAAGTTATTTGTTCCAGGTGATTGGATGCGACGAGACCCACCAAGGTCGCGGGCTCATTTGCACTGGAGAATCGCAACAAGTTTAATGAAGGACCTGCCACGGTGGCTTAAGCAGTTCTTTTCTTCCGCTTGTAATTCGGCATAAGTTCTATTGCTATCAAGCATCTGGAATACCGGATCGTACCCAAAGCCATTCGATCCGCGCGGCCCCTCCGCAATTGTGCCCTCGACGAAATCGGAAACGACGGCGAGTGCGCGGCCCCGCGCGGCAATGGCCGTCACGCAGACGAACCGGGCGCGCCGCGCATCCCCTTTTTTCCCTTTCATTTCGCGCAGCAATTTTTCGATCCGGTCCGCGTCGGTGGCCTCCGGACCGACGTATCGCGCTGAGCGAACTCCGGGCGCGCCATTGAGTGCGGGAACAACCAATCCGGAATCATCGGCGAGCACTACGCCTTCCGCGAGCGCGCTGTAATGCAACGCCTTTCCCGCGGCGTTCTCGGCAAAGGTGGGGGCAGATTCGTCAAATGCAGGAAGCTTCGGGAAATTCGGAAGCACTTCGATTTCAATCCCGGAGATCCCGGCAAGCTGCGTGTATTCGCGCAGCTTCCCAGAATTGGACGAGGCCAGCAGAAGGCGAGTGAATGCAGGCTCGATCACGGAGTCTATCGCGAACGACCGCGGAAATTCATGTGCAGCAGTTCCTGTTGCGCCTTTATCAGTTCCCGGATGCCGCCGCCAGCCAAGTCCAGCAATTTTTGCAGTTCGTCAGCAGTATAAGGACGCCCTTCAGCGCTTGCCTGCACTTCCACAAATTGGCCGCTCCCGGTCATCACCACATTCATATCCACCTGCGCGCGCGAATCTTCTTCGTAGACCAGATCAAGCAAGAGCTGTTCGTCGACGATGCCGACGCTGGTGGCCGCCACCGAATCAAAAAGCGGCACCGAGCGAATCATTCCCGCGGCGGCCATGCGCTCGAGTGCCAATGCCAGCGCGACAAAGGCGGCTGTAACGGACGCAGTGCGCGTGCCGCCGTCAGCCTCGATCACGTCGCAATCCAGCCACACCGTTCGCTCGCCCAAAGCCTTGAGATCTGTCGCGGCACGCAACGTCCGCCCAATCATCCGTTGAATTTCCAGCGTCCGGCCGGACTGCCGCCCGCGGGTGGACTCCCGCGGCGTGCGCTCTTCAGTCGAACGCGGCAGCATTCCGTATTCGCCGGTAACCCATCCCTTACCCGTTCCCTTTAAAAAGGAGGGCACGCCATCATCGACCGTCGCCGTCACGATTACACGGGTGCGGCCCATTTCAATTAGAACGCTGCCTTCGGCGCTGGGAATAAAATCCGGCGTCATTTTCACCGGCCGCAAATCTTCGGGTCGCCGTCCATCTGCTCTCAAGAAAAACTCCTTCCCCGGCGCTTTCTAGGGCAAGCCATTTTTGACTACGGTCAACGAATGTGTCAATCGCCGGAATCAGCGCGTAGTTTTCTTGAGGGCAGCCGCGGCGGGCGGCTTCGGTGAGGGCGACGCGCCTGGCGAGAGCGAGCCCGCGTTCGGCGGGCCGGGCAAAATTGCCTGAGTTGGAGGCGAATTCAAATCGAAAAAACCGGTCAGATCCACGTTGCCCGCAAGCGTATCTACTTCCTGTCCGTGAATCAGAATTTTCAACCGCCGCAGGCCGGTCACATTGGAGTCAAGCGTCCGCGCGATGGAGTCCACCGCCAACTGTTCGCTGAGAATCCCTGATGGCATTTCAGAAGCGACGGCATCAGAGAAATCGGCAATCGCGGTGCCATCTGGAAGGAGATAAAAGTCCAGCAGCGTTGCGTCGGCGGGGAGTGTGCGCTGATCCGGGCTCGGAGGATCCGAGATGAGTTCGTCCAGCAATTGCTTG
>Ga0209579_10002136_pt1 | contig 15517 bp, 16 predicted proteins | sample Coa_R1_2_FD_187152 | JGI IMG/M metagenome (GOLD analysis project Ga0209579, IMG submission 187152) | Surface soil microbial communities from Centralia Pennsylvania, which are recovering from an underground coalmine fire - Coalmine... | ecosystem: Environmental > Terrestrial > Soil >... | reverse complement strand
AGCCTCAACATCGGCGGCATCGCCAACATCACCGTTATTCCCGCCAACGCCAAACCCTCCGATGTCTTCGCTTTCGACACCGGCCCCGGCAATATGCTCATCGACGCGCTAGTTCAGCATTTCACCTTCGGCCGCCGCCGCTACGACCAAAACGCCGCACGAGCCCGCCAGGGCCACCTCAACCTCCGCCTGCTTGAAACGCTCCTTCGCGATCCGTACTTCAAACTCGCTCCGCCAAAATCCACCGGCCGTGAATATTTCGGCGGCGCCTACGTCAAAAAACTCCTCGCACTCGCGGGCCGTCACCACGTCAAGCCCAACGACCTCCTCCACACCGTCACCGTTTTTACCGCGGCCTCCATTGCCGAGGCGCTCCACCGCTTCGTCCTCCCCAAACACAAAATCCAGCAGCTAATCGTCTCCGGCGGCGGCTCCCAAAATCCGCTCATCATGTCCCAACTAACCGCGCTTCTGTCCTCTTCCGTAGGGGCGCAGCACGCTGCGCCCGATCCCGGCAAAGCGTCAACGTCATCTCCTCTGCGCCGCTTCTCGCCCATCGAGGTTCTACCGTCGACAAATTTCGGCGTCGCTGCCGACGCCAAGGAAGCCCTGGCCTTCGCCATCCTCGCCTACGAAACCTTCCACCACCGCCCCTCCAACGTCCCCACCGCCACCGGCGCCCGCGGCCCCGCCATCCTCGGTAAAATCTCCCACGGTCCTCCCCGCTAATTCCCAGCGCCTCACTTCAACAAAGTTGCCATTCCGAGCGCATCGAGGAATCTTTCTTTCTCTAAGCTCTTCGTGCCCTCTGTGCTTCGCTCCTCGTGCGTGCTCTGTGTTTCTTCTTTTCTCCGCGACTGCTCTCACCGCAGCGCGTCCACAATCTCCTGATTCGATATGGCCCCTTCCCGCAAAACTTTCCAGTTGTCCCCATGCAATTCCACAATCGTTGAAGGCGTGGCCGACTTCGTCTCTCCGGCATCCAGAATCAATCCCAGCCGGTCGCCCAGTTGCGTCATCACCTGTTCCGCGCTGGTGCACGCCGGCGACCCCGACAAATTCGCGCTGGTCCCGGTCAACGGCCCGTCGCACTCTTCAATCAGCCTCGCCACCACTTCGCTGCGCGGCCAGCGCAGCGCAATCCTTCCCGTATTCGCCGTAACCTTCAGTGGCAGCCGGTGCGAAGCATCCACCACCAGCGTCAGCGCCCCCGGCCAGAATTCCTCCGCCAATCGCAAAAAATTCCGCGGCACCTCCCGCGCCAGCAGCATGGCCTGATCCAGCGAATTCACCAGGATGGGCAGCGCTCGCTCTTCCGGCCGCCCCTTCACCCGAAAAATCTCTTCCACCGCCGACAAATTGAAAGGGTCCGCCGCCAGCCCGTACACCGTGTCAGTTGGAATCGCCACTACTTCGCCATGCCGCAGCCGTTCTGCCGCATATTGCAAAATGTCTGCCGCGGGCGACTGCGCGCTCACGCGCAAAATTTCCGCCGACAAGAAATTGCCTCTCGCGAAGTAACCTGCGCTGCAGCGCTCCGCGCCCGCTGCCCAACTGCGCGCGACGCTACCACACCCCTACTAACGACGCAATAACTCTTCCTCTTCTTACTCTCTGTGTTCTCCGTGCTCTTCCCTCTGTTCTCTCTATGTTAGGTTTTCTTTCTCCCCTTTTGGCTTTCAAATGTAAACTCCGGTCATGCCTTTCCACCCCAAACCATCCCACTCCTGTTCTTGATCCTTTCGACTTTGAACTATCGACGGTAAACTCTCCTCAATGGCTCCCCGCCACAATACGCAACGCGAATTACCACTGCAGCCTAATGTCCTCTCCAGCCGTGACAATCGCTGGCTCAAGGAATTCCGCATGGCCCTGCGCGGCGGCCTGCCCACCGAATCCGGCGCCGTCGGTGTCGAGGGTCCTCGCCTCGTCGAAGAGGCGCTGCGCTCCGCCTGTCCCATTCGCGCCGTCCTCTTCAGCGAATCCGGTCAGCGCCACCGCGCGCGTCTCGCCCCCTACCTCGATCGCGCCGAAGTTTCCATTCCAATCTTGCAAACCACCGACCGCCTTTTCGAAGGCATCGCCGACACCGAACACCCGCAAGGCGTCGCCGCTCTGGTTACTCCGCGCAAATTTTCGTTCGACGACATTTCTCAACCGTCCGCTTCCGGCGCCGCCCCACTCATCGTCGTTCTCGCAGGTGTTCAGGATCCCGGCAACGTCGGCACCATCCTTCGTACCGCCGCGGCTTTCGGTGCCACCGCAGCCGTCACGGCCGCCTCGGGACAAAGCGGCGCCGCCAGCCCCTTCTCTCCCAAAGCCCTCCGCGCCTCCGCAGGCGCCGCGCTCCATCTTCCCCTTCTAGCCGGTATGGCTTTACCCATCCTCCTCACCCAATTTCGCGTCGCAGAAATCCGCACCCTCGCTTCCAGCTCTCGCGAACCCGATCCCTCAGACCACCAGCCGCTGCTCGCTCCCTGGGAGCTCGACTGGCGTCAGCCTGTCGCGCTCCTGATCGGTAACGAGGGCCAAGGGCTGCCCGAAGAAGTTGAGCGCAGCGCCGACGCCCGCATCCGTATCCCTATGTCCGCCGCCGTCGAATCCCTCAATGCCGCAGCTGCGGCCGCAGTTCTCTTCTACGAAGCAGCCCGCCAGCGTAACTCCGCTTCATAGCCGCAACGAACAGCCGGGTGCGCAAGCCTCAGTGTTCCATTTTGGAACTGGCTCGCTTCTTTTTGTGCCCGGCCGCGGCGGAATATCTTTTCCCATCCGATTTCTATTGACAGTACCGTTACCTTCGTGCTATCATTGATTGTTGTGTGTGGTGCGCCGCCTTCCGTCCGCCTAACGGCATCCCACCTGTCTCTCGGTCAGCCGCAAATTTCTCCTAAGTCCTTTCCTTGCCACACATACGAAAAATGCGCCCGTAACTCCTTTATTTGCCACACATACGAAAACAAAGGACTTAAAGTCCTTTGTTTGCCACACTTACGAAAAACACTTGGGGGGTGGCTCCTTTCGGTTAACCAATTCCCACCTTTGAACTTTCCCCTCGCCCCTTCTAAACTCATTCACCGCATGAGCCTCTTCCCCACATCCCCGACGCCTGCCGAGCAGGAAGCCTCCCTCGCCCTTCAGCCCCTCGCGGAGCGCATGCGTCCCCGCACCCTCGACGAATTCATTGGGCAGGAAAAGCTCCTCGGCCTCGGTAAACCGCTGCGTGTCCAGATCGAGTCCGACAACCTGGGCTCGATGCTCTTCTGGGGACCGCCGGGTTGCGGCAAAACCACGTTGGCGCGGGTCATCGCCCGGCTGACCAAATCCGAATTCATCTCCTTCAGCGCGGTGCTCTCCGGCATCAAGGAAATCAAGGAAGTCATGGCCGGAGCCGAATACAAATCCAAATCCGGCCGCCGCACCATCGTCTTCGTGGATGAAGTGCACCGCTTCAACAAAGCCCAGCAGGACGCCTTTCTCCCCTACGTTGAGGCGGGCCACATCACTTTCATCGGCGCCACCACCGAGAATCCTTCCTTTGAAGTCATTTCCCCGCTGCTCTCGCGCACCAAGGTCTATGTTCTGGAGTCGCTCACCGCGCCGCAGATTGTGCTGTTGCTCCGCCGCGCTGCCGATGACCGCGACCACGGCCTGGGCAAGGAAAACCTTCGTGTGACGGACGAAATGCTCTTCCGCATCGCTTCTTACGCCAACGGCGATGCCCGGTCCGCCTACAACACCCTGGAATTATGCGTGCGCAGCGCCAAGCGCGACCCCGATGGCACGCTGCCGCTGACCCCGGAGCTGCTCGAAGACGTCTTGCAGCGCAAACTGCTGCGCTATGACAAATCCGGCGAAGAACACTTCAACCTCATTTCCGCCCTGCATAAATCCGTCCGCAATTCCGATCCCGACGCGGCGCTCTACTGGCTGGCGCGCATGCTCGAGTCTGGCGAAGACCCGCTCTATCTGGCTCGCCGCATGGTTCGCATGGCCAGCGAAGATATCGGCTTGGCCGAACCCGGCGCTTTGGCTGTGACGCTGGCGGCTAAGGATGCGTTTGATTTTCTCGGCGTGCCGGAGGGAAATCTGGCCTTGGCGCAAGCCGCGGTGTACCTGGCGTTGGCACCCAAGTCCAACGCCGTCTACGAGGCATATGGTGCCGTCCAGGAAGACGTACAGAAAACCGAAGCCGATCCCGTCCCGCTGCATCTCCGCAACGCCGTCACCGGCCTCATGAAAAATATCGGCTACGGCAAAGGCTACCAATACGCCCACGACGCCGAGGAAAAAGTGACCGGCATGCAATGCCTCCCCGATAATCTGGTCGGGCGCACCTGGTATCACCCTACCGACCAGGGCTTTGAAGCCCGTTTACGCCAGCGCCTCACCGAAATCGCAAAACTCAAATCCAAAGGCGCCTCTTCATGAAGCCCGACGCGCATATTGCGCTCTCGCTAGCGTCTCCTTGTAGGGCCGGGCGGTGCGCCGGTTTCTGGCGCCTGCTCGCGTCTTTCGCGAGCAGAGCCCGGCCGCCCCTTCCACGGCGGATACCACATCCACGACGCCGCCGTCCGCGCCTTCCAATCGATGGTCTGCGAACCGGACAATGCATACGACGCTGCATCCGGGCATCCTTTGCGCACCGGATTTGCCCAAATATAATGTGCAACGGCTTCGATGCCATCGGCATCCCGCAGAATGTGGTCATAGAATTTCGCATGCCACAATGGCGCGGCCGACCGCATTTTCTGCATGCGCGTCGTGCGTTGCTTGAACGCCGTCACGAACGCCAGAAGATCCGAACTGCCGGCCCCCCCTCTCGCGAGAAAATGCAGGTGATCCGGCATGGCGCAGTACGCGTAAAGCACGAACGAGTGCCTTTTCGCGAGAGACACCAGGCAGCCCAGGACTACCCGTGCAAACGAGACCTCGGCAAAATAAGTCTGCCGGTTATGGCAACAAATCGTGACGAAATAGATTCCGCGCCCCACATAGTTCTGTGGGGCCAGTCGAATGTTCTTTCGACATTTCAAGGTTGTACTACTACTGTAACTCACTTTATACATATTATGCCATATCGCTGCGCGGTAGGGCCGGGCGGTGCGCCGGTTTCTGGCGTCTGCTCGCGTCTTTCGCGAGCAGAGCCCGGCCTGGCTTTCTCCAAACTTTCCTCTGATTCGCCTTCCGGACGGCCGGGCTTCTCTCCGTGCTCCGCACGGAGAGCCCGCAAAACCCGCGGGACCGCCCGGCCCTACGACGGCGAACGCGCTACGACGTCCGTTTCCACTTTGTTCGCGGCCATGTTTCTAGCGCTGCTATCTGCCTTGTGCGCGCTCGCCCAAAACGAACCAACCCGCCCCAAAATCACCGGTATCGCTTACGTGCGTGTGTACGCCGCCGACCTTAACAAATCGCGCGAATTCTACCGTTCCATTCTCGGACTGGGCGGTGACACCACCGGCTGCGTCAGTGCCGGCGCTTCCTGCTTTTCCGTGAATGGCCGCCAGAGCATTGGCCTGGCGCAAATCACCGCGGGTACGCCCGACAACCTACTGGCCGAAGTAGCCTTCAGCACGCCGGACGTTCCCGGGATGCAGCGCTATCTTGCCGCACACAACGTCGCAACCAAGCCCGTCATGAAGAACGCCGCGGGCAGGCCATATTTTTCATTGCAGGATCCCGAGGGCCACCCCATCGCCTTCGTGCAGGACTCCGGCGAAGGCTTTTTCACGCCCAAGAGCGAACAAGTCAGCGCGCGCCTGCTCCATGCGGGGTTCATCGTGAAAGATCACGAGACCGAAGACCGTTTCTATCGCGGGTTGCTGGGCTTTCGCATGTACTGGCATGGCGGCTTCAAGGACGCCGACATGGACTGGGAGGAACTGCAAGTGCCAGACGGCAGTGAGTGGATCGAGTACATGTTGAATATTCCGGCCAGCGCCGATGGCAAGGAGCGCGGCATACAGAATCACTTTTCGTTGGGCGTGTTGGACATCAAATCAGCGTTGACGCGCCTGCGCGCGCATGGCCTCAAGGTCGAGGCCGACGACAAGCCGGAAATCGGCCGCGACGGCAAATGGTCCTGGGATATTTATGACCCCGACGCCACCCGCGTCGAGTTCATGGAATTCAAGCCAACGCAAGCGCCGTGTTGTCACCCCTATGAAGCCGCGCACCCAAGGCCGTGAGATTGGAGCAGAGATGAAGAAGTGGCGAGTGACGAGTGGCGAGTGGCGAGCGAAGAGACGCAAGTTGTCATCCCGGGTGAAGCGAGGAATCCTCTTTTTCTCATTTTCTGTGACCACTGCCATCGCTTTTTTTGTTTCCCCCACGCCCGCTCAAGAAGCGCCGACGAGGCCGCCCGTTCTCGGAATCGCAAGGGTGACCATCGCAGCTCCCCATGAGGGCGGACTGTTTTACACCAAATATCTGGGCCTGCCTCTCGAAACCGAAACATGTTTGGGATTGTATTGCGAAAATATTTTGAACGTTAATGCGCGGCAACAGATCAGCATTCTGGATCAGAAACCGGAAGACGGGCCGGAATCCACGCCGGCGAATAACTACTTGCGTTACGTTGCGTACGAGACGACGGACTTACAAAGATTGAATCGCTATCTCGTTTCGCAGGGGCTTAAACCGAGTGAGATCTACGATTTTCCTGGATACGGTAACCAGTTTTGGATCGTCGATCCGGAGGGAAACCGAATCGGTTTCGTCCAGTCCGATCCCAAGTCCGCTCACGTTGTTGCGGGAAAGCGCGTCAGCTCACATATCATTCATATTGGATTTATAGTGCGCGACCAGGCAGCGACGAATCATTTTTACAAGGACGTTCTGGGCTTCCGCCCCTACTGGCACGGTGGAATGAAAGACGACGAAACGAGCTGGATTTCCCTGCAGGTCCCCGATGGCACGGACTGGGTGGAGTTCATGGTCAATCTCCCACCTGACCCCGACCAGCATTTGCGCGGCGTCATGAATCACATCGCCCTGGGCGTCGTGGATATTCATGCGGCGCGCGAGCAGCTAGTCAAGAACGGCGTGCATCTTACCGAAGAGCCGAAACTCGGCCGCGACGGTAAATGGCAGTTGAATCTCTACGATCCCGATCAGACGCGCATCGAATTCATGGAATTTACGCCAAAAGAAAAACCCTGCTGCTCCGAATTCACCGGGCCGCACCCCAAACCATGACGAATCGCGGAAACCGAAAAGGAAAGTGGCAAGTAGCGAGTGGCGAGTGGCGAGCACGGAGCCGATCCTCGTCGATTGCTGCGCCCTTGGTCGCATTCCGCGATCTCTTGTCGTTGGCCCAGAGCCGCTTTAAGGGTCTGGAACCAACCGTGTGGCACCGCCTCACTCGCCGCTCGCCACTCGCCACTCGCCACTTTTCCTCTCCGTGGCCGCTGGGCCTTCTGCCTCTCTGTGCCCTCTGTGTTATTTCCTTTTTCTCTTTTCCTTTAAACGCCCGCGCCCAATCCCTGGACAAGCCATCGGTCAACATCGATGAGGACGTTACCGCCTTCGGCTTCGCCCCCGATGGGCGCATCGCCTACTCCGTCCGCCGCCTCTACCACAACAAAAAGTACGATATGCAGCGCGATGACATCTGGCTGGCCGACCCGCACGGGCACGGCAAGCGCATCTTTACCGGCGAGCATTTCACGCTTCCCGCCCCCACGCCGGTCGCTTCGGACGACTCCGACAACGACATCACCGATGAGCGCGGCAAACCCGTCAAGAAACACAAGGAAGAAAAGCCCCTCGCTCCGCCTTTCACCTACATCGTCGAAGGTTTTCGCTTTTCGCCCAGCGGCAAAACCGTCCTGGTGCAGCTCCTCAGCAGCCGGGTGATGGACGAAGGCGCCCACCAGCAGGACGAGCGCATGACCCTGGTTCTCGACGAATCCGGCCGCGAAATCAAGCTCACCGGCGACGCCGCCGTGCTGCACAGCGCGCGCGATGCCCAGTGGCTCACCGACGGCCAGACCATCGTTTTCCTCACCGAAGCCGTTCAGCCCAACCTGCTGTTCTCTTTCAAATACGCCAACGTCAAAACCGGTCCCGCCGGCCCGGCCTTCGAGGGCCGCACCTTCATCGCATCCGCGCCCATTCCCAATTCCAACTCGGCCATCGCCATCGAACGCGATCGCAACATGTCCGGCCCGCCGCGCCTGCAAAAGCTCGAACTGCTGGCGCAAGACGACAAGGAACTGGCCACGCTCGACGGCTACGAAACCGGATTGTCCGTTTCGCCTTCCGGCAAACGCGTGGCCTACTTTATTGATAAGGAAGTCCTGGAAGTCCGCGACATTCAAAATCCCAATCGTCTGGCGCGCGTCCGCATCGGCCTCGGCGCCGTCCAGTGGTCCCGCGATGAAGACCATCTGCTCATCAAGCGCTCGCCCGAACGCAAGTCCGGCGATCTGGTGTGGATTCCTCTGCCCGCGCTGGCCGGCGTCGCCGGCAAAAACTCGGAAGACATTCCCGTCGTACAGCCCGATCCCGTCCAGATTCTTCACGGGCTGACCTTCCGCGACTTCGCCATCTCCCCTGACGGGCACACCCTGGCCGTTATTCCTCCCGGCAAACGCAATCTGGAGTTGTTTCCTTTACCGTCTTATTAGAGGGTGCCGTCCGGCCGCCTCGGAAGGCGGCCGCCACGAGGTCAGGCCGTGGCAGGGCGGAAGGTCGCAACCGCTTCCGAAACTCCCGCGAACAGCGGAACGATTTTGTCCACCTTGGTGATGGACAGGCTGTGCGCGATCATCGGCTGCGCCGAGGCCAGCCGCAATCCGCCGCCGGCGTTCTTGAGTTTGCTGTTGCACCGCACCACCGAGCCGATGGCGGCGCTGTCCATGTGGGTGACGTGCTTGAGGTCGAAAACCACCTGCGTGAGCTTGTCCTGGATCAATTGGTCCACTTCTTTTTCCAGGCGCACGCACTCCGGTCCGCAATGAACGTTGCCCTTAATTTCCAGCGAAGCGATGCCAGGCGCGATTTCGTGACGGTTGAACTGGAGAATCATGCCGCGGAGCTCCCTTCGTCTTCATAAGGAAACTGGCGGATCAGACGCACGCAATCGCCCAGCGCGGAAAAGAGGTTGTTGCCCCATCCGCACGGCACAAAAGGCCCATTTTTCTGGTTGACCTGCTTGTCGGCCTCCGCAAAGAAGCGCACGCGCTGGCCGGGTGGCGGAACCGCGTACTCCTTTACGGTAATTGCGAAGGTGACGCTCCCGGAGGCTTGTTTCTTGACGATGGTAAAGGAGTGGAGCTGCATCAACTGCTCGGACGGATCAGCCTGGATATACACCCACTCGCTCATGAGGACCCCGTTTGCCCTTGGGTATCAACCTTGGGTAATGGAATGCCTCGTGATACTAGCCAAGTGCGGATACCGCTGTCAACGTACCCGGCCGGAGCCTGGTTGTTACATGGCGAAGCGTCGCTTTTGTGAATGATGCGGCGCGGCGGCAGCGGTCCGCCGAGGATACGCTGCGGACACGGTTCGGGTCGACGCGCGCGGAGAGCCGGGTGGCGTTGCTGCGGTGCGATGGCCGCGCCCCCAAGAATATCGCGGAAACGATCGGGGTGAGCGTGGAGACGGTGCGTTCGCAGATGAAGAGCATTTTTGCGAAGGCTGATGTGCGACGGCAGATCGAACTGGTTCGGCTCCTGCTGAACAATGCCGCGCCGGTGACGTTGGAGCGGCCGAAGCCCTGAGACCTGGAACCGTTGAAAACCGCGGCATGCACCCAAGGCCATGGTTTGCTGGAGATTCGGTGAAGACAGACCAGGAAACCCGGCAAAGAACCTGAACACACCTCCCCGCCAAAAGCGGTATGCGGCCAAGCCGATTTCCGGTAACAGAGGTCTTTCTCGTTCTTTCCGAGGGATTGGTATATTCTGTGCCGTCACTGCCGGCATGGACACGCCCAAGGAACTAAACGAGATCGTTCTTCCACAGACGGTGGTCGGCCCGCTCACACGGGCGGCGATTTTTCTGGTGGTCTGCGTTCGTCCGGGAGAGGACAACTATGCGGCGGTGCGGTCATTCTGCGGCGACCTGGCGGGACTGGTGCGCGCCGTTGAGTTTCGCGATGTGGAAGCCGGTCTGACGTGCGTGGTTGGATTTGGTTCCGAGGTTTGGGACAAACTGTTTGGATCCCCTCGTCCCGCCGAACTCCACCCGTTTCGAGAGATTCGCGCCGAGGGCCGACATGCCGTCTCGACTCCGGGCGACATGCTTTTTCATATTCGAGCCAAACGCATCGACCTCTGTTTTGAATTGGCGGCACAGATCATGGACGCCATCGGCGAAGCGGTTGCGGTTGCCGATGAGGTCCACGGTTTCCGGTATTTCGATGATCGCGACGTTATCGGGTTCGTGGACGGCACGGAAAATCCCCGAGGCGGCGCGGCGCGCGAGGCCGCAATTGTTGGCGACGAAGATCCACCGTTTGCGGGCGGCAGCTACGTCATCGTCCAGAAGTATCTGCACGACTTGAAGGGATGGAATGCTCTGCCGGTGGAGACGCAAGAGCGCATTATTGGCCGGAAGAAGTTGTCAGACATCGAATTGAAGGACGCCGAGAAGCCGCCCTACGCGCACAATGCGCTTACGGTGATCGAAGAAAACGGAAAAGAGATCAAGATTCTGCGGGACAACATGCCCTTCGGGCGTCCTGGCTACGGAGAGTTCGGGACCTACTTCATCGGTTACAGCCGCACGCCGCGCATCACGGAAGCGATGCTGCAGAACATGTTCGTAGGGCGCCCACCAGGCAATTACGACCGGCTGCTTGATTTCAGTAAGCCGGTTACCGGCAGTTTATTTTTTGCGCCTTCGGCCACGCTTCTCGACAGTCAGAGCGCCGATTCTTAGCGTTGGAGTGTTTCCGAGGGCTTACGGACAGGTGGCGGAAGGGCGCCATATGCTGGAGATTCGATGAAGATGCTTGCTACGGTGATTTTCTCACTTGGCGCGGGGATGCTCTGCTCAGCCGGTGCGCAGGGACAAGCGACGAGTGGGGAACGAGCTCGATTTCACGTCGAGATTCAAGCCACCGGTGAAAAAGGACCAAGTCTCACCGTCACCAATCGGACCGGCAAGACAGTAACGGCTTGTGTGTTCGAAGTTTCCTACCCATTGCCGGGCCGGCGGAATGCAAAGATAGCCTGGGACGAACTCCTGCAAGGCGGTTCGGTTATCGAACCGGGTGCGACGGTCGTGCGTCCCTCTTTTCTTTTTGCGGGCGGCCCGATACCCGACAAGGTGGAAATCATCGCCGGCGTGTGGGCTGGAGGGGGAACCTTTGGCGAGCCGGAGTTGGCGAACAACATCCTTAAGAGCCGGGCGATGAGGGCGTCGGACTATGAACAAACGGCTGCACTGTTGCAACAGGGGCTGGACCGGAATTGGACCCGCGAGGAGTATCAGCAGGCGTTCCGAGACAAGCCGGACTCGGGGCCGGTGTACACGGTGCGGACCGCGGTGTCGGCAACCCAGCAGACGGCGCCAACGCCGCGAGAGCTTAATCATGTCATGCAAGTATTGGTGCAGTCGTTCAAGGAATATGCGGAACGGCTTCGGAAGGGGAAACCGGCTCCCCAGCCGGCGGCTCCCAAGTAAGCAAGAACCCAGTCCCCCGGAAACTCGCCTGAATTGACTCGCGGACAGCCCCCGACGCCCAATGTGATTGGGCCAGGGACTGTCGATTTTGCGCGGTTCCAGACGACGAGTAAGTAGCGGCTATCATCGGGAGTTACCAGGAGGCCAGGGATGAGATATTTGTGTCTGGTGTACTTCAAACCGGAGACGTTGGCAGCTCTTTCGGCCAGCGAAAAAGTGAAGTTGGACCACGATTCTTTGGCATATAACGAGGAGTTGCGACAGAAGAAACAGTATATAGCTGCCGAAGCGCTGGCAGCGGTGGGCAACGCGCGGACAGTACGGGTCCGCCGAGGCAAAGCGTCGGTAACTGATGGCCCCTTCTCCGAAACGAAGGAAGTGGTGGGCGGATTCATCCTGGTAGAGGCGGCGGGAATGGCTGAAGCGCTCAAAATCGGCGAGGGAATACCCATGGCCAAGCTGGGCAGTATCGAAGTAAGGCCGATCCAGGAGATAAAGGGGTAGGCAGGCGGAAGGCGAGTCGCGTTAATCGGCAAAAATGCCCTCAGGGCGAACGGGCAGAAAGATAAGGCAGACAACGCAGCGCCGTAGCTTGCTATGCCTGGCGGCTTAAACCAGCCAGCACGCGCAGTTCGCCAGTGATCAACAAATCCAAATTGACGGACTGATCGTTGCGCACCAAATGAGCAGCGCGACTCGAGCCGGTGGAATATCCTTCGATATGCAGAACTACGTCCTTTTCGTGCTCCAGCCGTCCATCATTCTTGATGGTTACCAGGAGCCGGCGGGAATCGTAATTGACCATCATCTGTTGCGATCTGCCCGCGCAGAGAATCCGCAAGTCGCCCAGCAGCGTTTCCTTAACGGAAAAGGTTTGCTCGCCGGTGATGTCGTTCCATTCGCGGCATTTTGTGATTATAGTGCCGGCCACGTTTTTCCAAACCGCGGGCGCCAGCTTTTCCGCGGTTTCCTGATTCATTTTGTCTTCGTAGCTTTGCCCTTCTTTGGAAAGTTTGGCAGCCAGATATTCCTGCGCTGCGCGCTTGGTGCTTTCATCGCCCATGGACTCGGTCTCCGTCTCCGTAAGCAGTTTACACGAACGGAAACGCCAGCTTACTAGACAAGTATAAAGAGGCCAGCGACTTTGCGCGAGACTACCTGGGAGCAGGGTCGGCGGAATCGGCGAGGGCATAGGCCAGGACAGTCATGACCGCGGCGTTTTCATTGAGTTCACGAGGGTCAACCTTGTCGAAAGTATCGGCGGCGGTGTGGTGGTAGTTGAAATAAAAGCGGCTGTCTTGCGCGGGGCTGAATCCGGGGACGCCCTTTGCGTTGAGCGGGTCCACATCGGTTCCGGCTTCACGCGAGGAGGTCATCGTGCTGGCGCCGATCGCCTCCAAAACCTGTGCGACCGGGCGCATCCATTGTTCCAGTTCGGGTTTGCCAACATAGGAAAAGCCAACCGGATGCCCGGCGCCTAAGTCGGATTCCAGAGCGGCGATGTGATTCGCGAGATCATTGACGTGCTCTTTGGCATAGGTCTGCGCGCCTTCCGCGCCCTGCTCTTCGTCCATCCAGGCGATGAAGCGGACGGTGCGCCTGGGACGGATGCCAAGTTCCTTGAGCACATGAATGACCTGCATGGAAACCACAACACCGGCGCCATCATCGATGGCCCCAGTGCCCAGATCCCAGGAATCCAAATGTCCGGAGACAATGACGATTTGCTCGGGATGCTCACTTCCCTTCCAGTCAGCGATGACGTTGTAGCTTTCGACCATTGGAAATGTTTGCGGAGTGAGCGTGAGGCGCATGCGGACTGTGCCTTGCTGCGCCAGGTTGGCGAGCAAATCGGCGTCTTCGGCGGTGACGGCGGCTGCGGGAAGCGGGCGCCCGCCTGGACTAGCGAGTGTAGCGCCGGTGTGCGGGAGGCGGTAATCGGCGCCGCCGACCGAGCGCACAAGCACTGCTGCGGCGCCCAGTGCCGCGGCGACATTCGGGCCCGCGGCACGGTACACCACGGCCTTGCCATACGCGGCGCCGCCCTTACCTTGCGCGGCGAGTTGCTTGTCGAATTTTTCGTTGAAGAGCAGGATTTTGCCCTTGGCGGCGTCGGGCGGCAAGCGGTTGAGATCGTCGAAGGAGTTCACGACCAAGACCTCGGACTGGAGGCCTTCGGCGGGTGTGGCGCCGCTTCCCCCGAGGGTGGTGAGAACGATTTTCTGCGTGGTATCGGGAGTCTGGCCGGCCCAGTGGAGCAGTTCGGCGGTTTCGACGCCGCGCACCCAATGTGGGACGGTGGTTTTTTCACGTTGTACTTGGGCACCTAGCGCACGCATTTCGGCGGCGACGTATTCCACGGCCTGCTGGGATTGGGGCGATCCGCTGAGGCGGGGACCGATGTTGTCGGTGAGGTGGCGCAGCTGGGTGAGAGCATAGGTGTCTTGTATGGCGGCATCGCGCAAGCGTGCCATGGTTGCGATTTGATCGGCGGTCCAGGCGCCGGTCGAACCTTTCACCATGCTCATGACGCGGTCCTGGTAGGAAGGTGGCGTGGCGGGTGAAGGGGGAGTTTGCGCTGCGCAGGCGAAGCCAAGAAACGTTGCGCCGGTACCCAGCAAAAATATTTTGTGACGAAGCATGCGAGATGCTATCACGGCGGCGCAGTGCAGGTGAAACCTGCTCGATGAGGTCACGGCTAAGGAATGAGAGGAATTTTGCGCGGCTATGCGGCGCCGGGGAAACCGACGGGGCGCTGGTCGGGAGGGAGGCCGGCAGCCAGCGCGTCGTGAACTACTTCGTTGAGCTTTTCGCGGTCTTCAAAGGTGTAACTGGAAGCGTCGATGGGAGCAAGAAATTCGACCAGGATTTCGCCGGGATGGATGACCAGGGAGCGCTTTTCCATGATGCGGTGGGCGCCGGAGCAGGCGATGGGGACGATGGGGACGCCAGCTTTGATAGCCATAACGACGGCTCCCTTTTTGAAGGTTTGCAGGCGGCCGTCGGGGCTGCGGGTGCCTTCGGGGTAAATGAGGAAGGACTGGCCCTCTTTCATGGACTGGATGGCTTTCTCGAGGCTAGCGATGGCGGAATCGTGTCTGGAGCGGTCCACGGGAATGAAATGGGCAAGGGTAAACGCCTGGCCGACGATGGGATATTTAAAGAGAGATTTTTTGAGAAGAATGGCGATGCGGCGGGGGATGGCGTTGACCACGGCAGGGGCGTCGGCGGAGCTGGTGTGGTTGGCTACGAAAAGGCAGGTGCCTGCGGGGATGCGTTCGGTGCCGAGGACTTTAACGCGGACGCCTACCGCGCGGCAGAAGAACATAGTGCCACGAGCGCCGGCCCAGTAGAGAGCGTCGGGACTTTTGACAAGCACGGTGTAAATGAGGAGAGGGATGCCCACGACGATGATGTAGAGCGAGAGGAAGATAGCGACGAAGAGTGTGCGGAGCATGGGCGTTTTTAGTTTTATCACAAGAGTGCCGCGCTGAAGACCGCGGCGCTACATTTAAACCTAGGGCCTTTGCCGTTCAGCGGGCGGTGGCGGCGGATACGGCGGTGCCGCGGAGGAGGCCTTCGCGGATGGATCTGGCTTTGGGGGTGGCATGCGGGTCCTCGTCAATGACGAAGATGGTTTCGGTTTTGCCACCGAGGGTGAAGGAGATGTCCTGGGGCTCGTCGTTGCGGCGAATTTGCAGGCGAAGAATGTCGCCGGGCTTGTGATTGCGGAGCCAGGCGTCCACGCGGCGGGGAGGATTCTCACTGTTCCAGGTGGCGATTTCGTCGCCCGGTCGGAGGTTGGAGCGTTCGGCGTTGGAGCCCGGCGCGAGCGAGCGGACCAGGAGTTTGCCGCTATTATCGCGTTCCAGGGCGAAGC
>Ga0209579_10002133_pt1 | contig 15531 bp, 16 predicted proteins | sample Coa_R1_2_FD_187152 | JGI IMG/M metagenome (GOLD analysis project Ga0209579, IMG submission 187152) | Surface soil microbial communities from Centralia Pennsylvania, which are recovering from an underground coalmine fire - Coalmine... | ecosystem: Environmental > Terrestrial > Soil >... | reverse complement strand
GTAGGTCTCGTACGAGTTCGTGAGGCCTTGGCCCTGACGATCGCCGTAGAGACCGCTGAGATTCGTGATGATGTCGTCGGCGGTGTGGCCGATCATCGGCGTGTGGTTGTTCGAGAGCATCGTGCCGTTGCTCGTGATGAAGTCGTCGAGCGCGGGCATCTGCTCGAGATCGGACAGCACGTTCGGGTTGTCGCGGTTGAAGTGGACGTTGTCGAACGTGACCTCGATCACGTGCTGGATGCCGTTCGCCAGATGGCACGACGTCGATGCGGCGGACCCTGTCGCTGCGGAGGTCCGCGACGACGCGGTGAACGCCGCAGCGACGGCAGCCGCAATCGCGACCGCCGCAGCTGCGGCCCGAACTCCTCTTCTCATTTCCTCCCCCTACCGTTAGGACGTGACGACGAAGCGAGGCTATCCGGCCCGCCGGGATCCAAACAAGGCCGGTTCACGGCTTGTCACGGCGCCGTTACGGCGCGTTCACAAGCGGCGTAGCTGCTCCACCTCGGAGGGCTCGAGCTCGCGCCAGCCTCCCGGATCCAGTCCCTCCACGGTGAGTCCTGCGTATTCGCTGCGATGGAGGTGCCGGACGGGATGGCCGACGGCGTCGAGCATGCGCCGGACCTGGCGGTTGCGCCCCTCGTGGATGGCGAGCTCGAGGCGCGAGCGCGTGAGGCGGCGGACGCGCGCGGGCGCGGTGCGGCCGTCCTCGAGGTCGATGCCGGTGCCGAGGCGTTCGAGGGACGCGTCGTCCGGCTCTCCCTCCACGTCGGCGACGTAGACCTTCTCCACCCCGTAGCGCGGGTGCGCGAGCGTGTGCGCGAGCGGGCCGTCGTTCGTGAGGAGGAGCGCGCCCGTCGTCTCGGCGTCGAGCCTGCCGACGGGGACGACGCGCGACTCGACGCGGACGAGGTCGACGACGGTCGGGCGCCCCTGCGGGTCGCGCGCGGTCGTGACGACGCCGGCGGGCTTGTTCAGGAGGACGTACGCGAGGCGCTGCAGCCCGACAGGCCGTCCGTCCACCTCCACGCGGTCGCGAGATTCGACGAAGGTGTTCAGCTGCCCCGGCGCGCCGTTGACGGTGACGCGGCCCGCCTTGATCAGGTCGTCGGCGCGACGGCGCGAGGCGACGCCGGCCCGGGCGAGATAGGCGTTCAGGCGCACGGCTTGAGAAGATACGGCGAGTGCCGCACTACATCTCCCTGATGCGGTGGACGACCGCTGGGCGGGCGGGGCTGCCGGCCTGGCGCGACCGGGTCGAGGACGGCGAGCGGCTGATCGAGGAGGCCGGCGGGAAGCTCGTCGGCGTCTGGGTGACGTTCGGCCGATACGACGTCGTCGAGGTGTTCGAGGCGCCGAACGACCAGGTCGCGCTCGAGATCGTGACGAGGCTCGGAGCCGGCGGCGCGGAGGACACCGAGACGCTGCGCGCCTTCACACGCGAAGAGGCCGAGGACATCATCCGCAAGCTGTGACGCAGCCGCTCGGTCGAGCCGCAACAGACATGGCCGGTGCCAGGCACGGCTACGCCGATGTCACGAGAACGTGACGCTTCCCACGTGCCCGTAACCGAGTGAAGCTCGAAGCTTGCCGCGGCTGCTCACGGTCGACCCCGTCGACGATTCGCCAAGCTGCTGTAACCGTGCCTGGCACTGGCCGTGCCTCTCGGGGACATGTTCAGGCGGTGCGCTTCTCGGCGACCGTGAAGCCGGCCGCAGCTCGGTCTGATCGAGTGCGGTTCTACGCTGCGATCCTGGCATGGCTCGTCCTGGTCTCCGCCCGGCTGTTGTAGACGCGCTCGCGCTCCTCGTGTTCGTGGCGGTCGGGGTGACGACGCACCACGCGTCGGGAGGCGCGTTCGTGCGGGATGCGCTGTGCCTCCTCGGCGGCTGGCTCGCGGCAGCGTTGCTCGTGCGGCTGTATGCGCGCGGCGGTGGGCTTCGGCTCGGTGCGACATGGCTCCTCGGCGTGACCGCCGGCATCGCCGTGCGGGCAGCCGTCGTCGGCCACTTCGCCGTCGACTTCTACGCCGTCGCCCTCGCCTTCACCGCGTTGTTCGTCCTCGCTGGCCGGCTCATTACGATGCGCCTCCTATAGACACGGCCGAACCACGACCGAGCCCTCGTGGGGACAGGTCCAGTTCCCGCGCGGAGCGGGAAGTCCGCAGCGTGGATCAGGCCATGTCCCGATCCACGCAAGCCGGCGACAGTCGATTCTCATCCGCATGATCAGAGAGCTCGCCAGCCGGGCCGAGAACGGAATCCTCGTCGACCTCTTCTGGGACGTCGAAGCCGACCTAGCAGTCGTCCACTACACCGATGACCGCACGGGCGACGCCTTCGTCGCACGAGTCCCGAAGAGCCATGCGCTCGAGGCCTTCCGCCACCCGAACGCGTACCGGCCGATGCTCGCGGCCGCCTGAGGCCCCGCTCAGGCGGTGCGCTTCTCGGCGACCGCGTGGAGCCGGCCGCGGATCTCGTCCACGTCGGCGCCGAGGTCGTCGAGCCGCGGCAGCTGCGAAAGCGACTCGAGCCCGAACACGCGCTCGAAAAGCGGCGTCGTCCGGTACCGGATCGCGCCGCCCGCCGCCTCGTCCCGCCCCGCCTCCGCGATCAGCCCGCGCTCCGCCAGCGACGCGACCGCCGAATCGGCGGCCACGCCGCGGATCCGCGCCACATCCGGCCGGGTGCACGGCCCGAGGTACGCCACGATCGCCAGCGTCTCGAGCGCAGCCTGCGACAGCCCCCGCTGCGCTGGCTTCTCCATCATCCGCGCGCACGCCTCCGCCGCCTCGCGCGACGCGCGGAACGCCCAGCCGCCGGCGACGTGCTCGAGCACGATGCCGCTGCGCCCCTCGCGGTACCGCTCGGCCACGAGCCCGAGCGCGGCCTCGACCCGCTCCGGGTCGTCCGCGGCCGCCTCCGCCAGCTCCGCAGCCGTCAGCGGCGCCGACGCCACCACCAGGAGCGCCTCGACCGTCTTCGCGAGCTGATCGAGCGGATTGGCGGAGATCAGGCGGAGCGGAGCGTCCATGAATCCTCTCTTTCGACGTCGGTTCGCGAAATCCTGATCGGGGCGAACGGAGCGGCCTGCTCGATCGCGATCTCCCCTGCGCGGCGCAGCTCGAGCAGTGCGAGGAACGCCACTGCCTGCTCGATACGGGACAGCTCCCCCACCTCCTGCTCGAAGTCGAACCGGTTCCGCCGCCGCAGGACGGCCCGGAACCGCTCGAGGAACTGCGTCACGGGGGGGAACCGCAGGGCCATATGCGAGAGCGACACCTCCGGCGGCGCGGTCGCCAGCAGCCGGATCACCCTCGCGAGCTTCTCGGGATCCTGGGGCGCGAGCTCCGGCTCCACCTTCGGCGAGAGCGGCGCCGGCCCCAGGCGGAAATAGCGGTCGCCCTCGACCTCGAGCCGATCCCGCAGCCACGCGGCCGCCTCCTTCATCCGCCGGTACTCGGCGAGCCGCCGCGCGAGCTCCTCGGCGGCCGCCTCCGGCTCCAGCTCCGCCAGCTCGGCAGCCTCGTCGGGGAAGAGCCCGCGCGCCTTCAGCTCGAGCAGCGCGGACACGAGGACGAGGAACTCGCCGCACGCGTCGAGGTCGAGCTCCTCCCGCTCGGCCAGCCGCTCGAGGAAGGCCAGGACGATCGCGGCCACGTCGACGTCCGCCAGGTCGAGCTCGTCCTTCAGGACGAGCGTCAGCAGCAGGTCGAACGGTCCCTCGAAGGCGTCGAGATCGAGCTCCAGCTCGCGGACGATCACCCGAAGGACCCTACCCCCGTTGCCGGACGCGGCCCCTCGGGACGGCCATGGTGGGGCCCTTCGGCACCGGCCGCGCCTTCCGGATCTCCGGCGTCGCGGACCGCTCCCTCCGTAGGAACTGCCACCAGACGAAGAAGGCGACGGAGGCGGCGAAGGTGACGAGCGAGACCCAGAAGTTGATCCGCTCGCCGAGGAAATGGTTGGACGGGTCGATGCGCAGCGTCTCCTCGTACGTGCGGAACGCGGTGTAGAACGCGACGTAGAGGGCGAAGAGCCCGGGCGGCTTGATCCGCCAGCGGCGGCCGATCCAGAGGAGCGCGAGGACCGCCAACAGGTCCCACGTGAACTCGTACAGGAACGTCGGGTGGTACTCGTTCAGGGGCCCTTTGCCATGGATCTCGAGCGCCCACGGCAGGGTCGTGTGCTTGCCGTACAGCTCCTGGTTCCAGTAGTTGCCCCAGCGACCGATCCCCTGCGCCAGCAGCAGGCCGGGCGCGACGGCGTCCATGAAGAGACGGATCGAGTTCCCCGACCGTCGCACCACGACCGCGCCGGCGGCGGTGCCGAACGGGATCGCCCCCCAGATGCCGAGCCCGCCCGACCACACGGCGAACGGCCCGTACCAGTGCGCGTGGATGGCCGCGTCCTGGTTCCAGCTCGTGATCAGGTGGTAGATGCGCGCGCCGACGATCCCGAAGATCACGCCCCAGATGGCGACGCGGTAGACGAGATCCCAGTCGCCGCCCCACTGCACCCAGCGGCGGCCGGTGAGCCAGATGCACGCGGCGATGCCGAGCAGGAGCATCAGCCCGTACATGTGGATCGTGAGTGGGCCGACGTGGTAGACACCCGTCGGCGGCGACGGAATGGAGGCGAGGACGCCGCGCACCGGCGCCCATTGTGCCTGCTGGCCGCTCTAGAGGAGGATGCGCGCGGCGAGGTCGGGCGGGCAGCCGCGCTCGACGAGGTTGATCGCCGTGTGCAGGTCGACCGCCGGCTCCGCAGCCATCACGGTCGCAGTCTCGAAGTCGAAGCCGACGCGGAGAAGCTCCTGCGTCCGCCAGCGTTCGACGCGCTCTGCCTCCGTCTCGACGTATGTCTCGGCCGTCGTCATCGTCGTCTCTACTTCGGTAAAACGGGCTGACCGGTTTAGGGGATATGCGCGGCGGCGAGCTCCTTCCGCACCACAGGCGCCACCTTCGTACCGAAGAGCTCGATCGAGCGCAGCACGCTCGAATGGGGGAGCCGGCCGACGCTGAACTGCACGAGGAAGCGGTGGTGGCCGAAGATCTCGTGCTGGAAGAGGATCTTCTCCACCACTTCCTGCGGGCTGCCGACAAAGGCGGCCCCCCGGAGGGTGCGGGAGGCGTCGAAGGTCGGCCGCTCGAGCGGCAGCCAGCCGCGCTCGCGGCCGATGCGGTCCATCACCGACTTGAAGGCGGGGAACGCCTCGTCGGCGGCGGCCTGCGACGTCTCGGCGACGAAGCCGTGCGAGTTGATCGAGAGCGCCGGCGGGGGGTCGAAGCCCGCCTCGATCGCAGCCTGCCGGTGGATCTGCGCGAACGGCGCGAACCGCTCCGGCATGCCGCCGATGATCGCGAGGGCCATCGGCAGCCCGAGCATGCCGGCGCGCGCCGCCGACTCGGGCGTGCCGCCGACGGCGATCCACACGGGCAGCATCGGCTGCACCGGCGCCGGGTGGACGCCGAGCTCCGCGTGGCGGGCGCGGATCTCGAGCAGGCGCTCGAGCTTCTCCTCGAACAGCCGGTCGTAGTCGTGAAGGTCGTACCCGAAGAGCGGGAACGACTCGATGAACGAGCCGCGCCCCGCCATGATCTCCGCTCGCCCGCCCGAGAGGTCGTCGACGGTCGCGAACTGCTGGAAGACGCGGATCGGGTCGTCGGAGCTGAGGACGCTGACCGCGCTCGTCAGCCGGATCCGCTCGGTCCGCGCGGCGGCGGCGGCAAGCACGACCGCGGGCGCGGAGGCGGCGTAGTCGGGACGGTGGTGCTCGCCGACGCCGAAGACGTCGAGGCCGAGTTGGTCGGCGAGCTCGATTTCCTCGAGCAGGTCGCGCAGCCGCTCGGACGGGTGCTGTCCGTCGACCTCCGCGAAGCTGTAGACGCCGAGCTCCACGCGGGGACAGCGTGCCAGGCCAATGCAGCCTTACGTCGATTTGACACGCCGCTGACGCACCCCGAACGCAGTGGGAGCACCTTCCGATCGTCATCACGACATCGGAGGATGGGATATGAGATGGAAGGTGTTCGGCATCGTGCTCGCGGCGGCGCTCGCAGTGCCGTTTGCGGCGCTGGCCGACAACAACAACCCGCAGTCGAGCTCGAGGCGGGCGAACGTGCAGGCGTTTGCAGGCGCCGTCACGGCGGCGACTCCGACCTCGGTCACGCTCGACGTCTTGTGGTCGAAGCGGGGCTCGACGGGCGGAAGCGTGACGGTCGCGATCTCCTCGAGCACGAGGATCGTCTACGGCAAGGGCCAGTCGAGCATCGACCCGGGCGACCTCGTCGGCGTCGTCGCGGCCGGGACGGACACGAACACGCTCACCGCCCGACGCATCCACGTCAACTGCAACTGCCACTTCGCAGCCGGGACGCTCGGCTCGGTCGGGGCGAGCTCGTTCGCGGTGAACGTCTCGCGCACCGGCCCGTTCGACACGGTGCTGAAGGGCAACGCGGTCACGTTCCAGGTGAACGGCTCGACGGTCTTCGTCCAGGGCAAGAACAAGGCCGCGGGGGCGATCTCCGACTTGAAGTCGGGCGAGAAGGTGGCCGTCATCTTCGCGGCGACCGGCTTCTTCAAGGACCCCAGCTTCAACTGGCAGACCGCGACGTTCACGGCCAAGCACGTGCGGTACTCGGGGGCGCTCCAGCCCGCCCCGACCAACCCATAGGTCAGCGGCGTTTCCAGGCGCCGGCCACCGTGTCCCGGTGGCCGGCGCCGCCGTCGCCGTCGTCGCTCTCGGCGGTCCAGCGGAACGTCTTCGGGCTGCCGACGTCGGCGACGCGGAACGAGGTCTCGAGCGCCCGCCCGCCCGGCGCGACGGAGAACGTCACGGCTTCGTCGCCGGTCGGCTCGTAGTCGTCGGCGGGCGGATCCCAGACCTCGAGGCCGCCCGGCCCGAGCCGGTAGTCGTGCGTGCCGACGTAGACGTAGAAGCTCGAGTCGTTGCCGTACGGCGTCTTGAAGACGACGACGAAGCTGACGACGCCCGAGCTCCTCGTCGTGACGGTGATCTTCGTGATGTCGGGCGCGGTGCCGCTGTCCCCGGCGCGGTCGACGACGACGATCCGCGGAGAGGGCGGTGCGGCTGCGAGCACGGCGCCTACAGTACGGCAGCCTCGCCGAGGAGCGCCTTCACCTCGGCGAAGAAGTCCGGCACCGGCTTGACGCGGTAGCCAGGCCCGAGCTCCATCACCTTCGGGCCGTTCGACGTCACGAGATCCAACAGGACGGGCGCTTCGCCGGGGAAGTCCTTGACGACGGCGGCGAGCTCGCGGATGACGCCGGCGGCGGCGATGCGCGCGTCCACTTTCAGCCGCACCTCCTTGCGCTCGGGCATCGCCTCGAACGCGGAGATCTCGAGCGCGACGAGCTTCGTCTCCCCCATCTGCTTGTGGTCGACGCGGCCCTTGACGATGAGCACACGGTCCTGCACGAGCTCGTCGCGCGCGGCAGCGTAGACGGAGTTGAACGCGACCACCTCGACCGCGCCGCTCAGGTCTTCCACCGTCGCGAAGACCATCGGCTCGCCCTTCTTCGTCGTCAGCTGCTTGAGCGAGGAGACGATGCCGCCGACGAGGACGATCTCGCCGTCGCGCCGTCGCTCGAGCTCTGTGATGGCGCAGTCGGTCTTGCGCCGCAGCTGGTCCTTCACCGCCGAGAGCGGATGCTCGGACACCCAGAGGCCGAGGCTCTCCTTCTCCATGTGCAGCAGCTCGGACTTGTCGAACTCCTCCTCCGGAACGGCCTCGTAGTAGCTGCCGGACGTCAGCGCGTCGTCGAAGTCGAAGATCGACACCTGGTTCTTGAGGAGCTCCCGCTCGTTGGCGGCGGCGAGCGCGCGCTCGAGAACCTCGAGCATCCCCTTCCGCGATCCGGGCAGTGCGCCCGCCTTGATCAGCGACTCGAGCGCCCGCTTGTTCACGATCTGTGTGTTGACCCGCTCGGTGAAGTCCCAGATCGAGCTGAACGGCTCGCCCTTGGCGCGCGCCTCGACGATCTCGCGGCATGCGCTCTCCCCCACGTTCTTCACCGCGTTGAGGCCGAAGCGGATCTTGCCCTCGACGACGGCGAAGTCGATCTGCGACTCGTTCACATCCGGCGGCAGCACCTCGATTCCGAGCTCCTCGCACGCGTTGACGTAGTACGGCACCTTGTCCTTCGTGTTCATGACCGAGGAGATGAGGGCGGCCATGTACTCGCGCGGGTGGTTGGCGCGAAGCCAGGCGGTGCGGTAGGCGATGAGGGCGTAGCAGGCGGCGTGGGACTTGTTGAAGGAGTAGTCCTGGGCCTGCTCGATGTCGTTCCAGAGCTGGTTCGCGACCGCCGGAGTTGTCTGGTTTGACGCCGCTCCCTCGAGGAATTTCCCCTTCAGCGAGGCCATCAGCTTGTGATTTTTCTTGCCGATGGCCTTCCTGAGGTCGTCGGCTTCCGCGGGGGAGAAGCCGGCGACCTCTTTCGCGATCTCCATCGACTGCTCCTGGTACAGGCTGATGCCGTACGTGGAGTGCGTGATCTTCTCGAGCCGCGGGTCGATGTGGGCGACACGCTCCTGCCCGTTCTTCCGGCGCGCGTAAACGGGGATGTACTGCATCGGGCCCGGCCGGTAGAGCGCGACGAGCGCGATGATGTGCTCGAACTCGGTCGGCTTGACGAGGCGGAGCGCCTCGCGCATGCCCGACGACTCGAACTGGAAGACACCCGTCGACTCGCCGCGGGCGAGCATCGCGTACACCTTCTTGTCGTCGAGCGGGATGGCCGAGATGTCGAGGTTGCCGACGAGCTCGACCGCCTTGTCGATGACGTCGAGGTTGCGCAGGCCGAGGAAGTCCATCTTCAGCAGGCCGATCGCCTCGACGTCGGTGCCGGAGAACTGCGTCACGACCTCCTGGTCGGCGCCCTTCTGCTGCAGCGGGACGACGTCGATGAGCGGCTCCGCGCCGATGACGACGGCTGCGGCGTGGATGCCGTCCTGCCGCGTCAGCCCCTCGAGAGGGCGTGCGAGCTCGACGATCTCCTTCGCGACGGGGTCCCCGTCCACCGCCTGCCGCAGCTCGGAGCCGGGCTTGAGGCAATCGTCGAGCGTCTGGCCCGGGCCTTCCGGGATGAGCTTCGCGATCTTGTCGACGACGCCGTACGGGATCTCGAGCACGCGGCCGGCGTCGCGGACGGCCGCGCGCGCGGCCATCGTCCCGAAGGTGATGATCTGCGCGACGCGATCGCTGCCGTACTTCTCGCGGACGTAGTTGATGACGCGCTCGCGCCCCTCCACCGCGAAGTCGATGTCGGCGTCGGGGAGCTGCTTGCGGCCCGGGTTGAGGAACCGCTCGAACAGAAGGTCGTAGCGGATCGGGTCGACGTCGGTGATCTCGAGGCAGTACGCGACGAGCGAGCCCGCGGTCGAGCCGCGGCCGGGCCCGACGCTGACTCCGTTGCGCTTCGCGAAGTGGACGAAGTCCCAGACGATGAGAAAGTAGTCGGTGAAGCCCATCTCGCGGATGGTCTTCAGCTCGAACTGGAGCCGCTCGCGCAGCTCGGCGTCGATCGTGTCGTAGCGCTTCGCGAGCCCCTTCTCGCACAGCTCGACGAGGTAGTCGAACGACTCGCGCCCCTCGGGCGTCGGGTACTGCGGCAGGAGGATGCGTCCGAGCTCGATCTCGACGTTGCAGCGCTCGGCGATCTCGAGCGTGCGGCGGAGCGCGTCGTCGTGGCCGGGGAAGTCGGCGGCCATCTCCTCCGGCGTCTTGAAGTAGAAGTGATCGGTGTCGAAGCGCCAGTGGTTCGGGTTCTTCAGCGAGTCGCCCGACTGGATGCAGAGGAGCGCCTCGTGCGCGCGCGCGTCGTCGTGCATGAGGTAGTGGACGTCGCCGGTCGCGACCGTCGGGAGCTCCAGCTTCGCGGCGAGCTCGACGAGCTGCGGATTGATGCGCTGCTGCACGTCGAGGTGCGCGTTCTGGATCTCGACGTAGACGTCGCCCGTCCCGAAGATCTGCACGAGCCGGTCGAGCTCGGCCTCCGCGTCGCTCGGGCGGTTCTCCTCCAGCGCCTTGCACACGCGGCCGGAGAGGCAGCCGGAGAGCGCGATCAGCCCGTCGGCGTGCTGCGAGAGCAGCTCCCAGTCGACGCGTGGCTTGTAGTAGTAGCCCTCGAGGTAGCCGAGGCTCGAGAGCTTGACGAGGTTCTTGTAGCCCGCGGTCGTCTCGGCGAGGAGCGTCAGGTGCGCGTAGCCCTTCGTCTGCGCTCGGCGATCGTCCGCGACGTACACCTCGCAGCCGACGACGGGCTTGACCCCGTGCTTCTTGGCCTCCTTGTAGAGATCGATTGTCCCGGCGAGAGAGCCGTGGTCGGTGAGCGCGACGGCAGGCATCTGGAGCTCCGCCGCGCGCGCGGCGAGGGCCGGAATCCGGCACGCCCCGTCCAGAATCGAGTACTCCGAGTGGACGTGAAGGTGGACGAACGGAGCGGTCTCGGGCACGGCTCGACCACTCTACAAGTGGGTCCCGACGGGGCCTTTTCGGCCCCGCCGGAGGCCCTGGTCTCGGGCTAGTGGTGGTCGCAGTTGCCGCTCTTCACGGCGGCAAACGTGGTCATCGGCATGGAGGACGCGTTGCTAAAGGCGGCGCCCATGCGCATGGAAAGCGCGCCCTTGAAGACCGCGCCCTCGACGGTGGTGCCGTTCTCGCCGAGGAGGGCGCGCGTCCCGTCGGAGGCCTTTCCCGTGAAGACGTACCTCGTCGTGCCGTTGAGCGCCCACGAGCACGTGCGGCCGGTGTAGCTCGCAGCCGCAGCCGTGCCGAGCGTGATGGACGCGGTCGACGGCGCGCAGCTGAACGTCGTGCTCATGAACGTCTTCGACGTCGCGGACGACCACGTCGTCGAGAGCGAGGCGCTGAAGCCTGTCCCGGACGCGGTTGCGGTCGTGCCGCCGAAGCTCGCACCCGTGCCGCTCAGCTTCGTTGTGCCGGCGAGCCCGCCGAAGCGGTCGCCGCCGTGATGGTCGTGCCCGTGCCCTCCGCCCCACGCGAACGCGGACGCGGGCGCCGCAAGTGCCGCAGCCCCAACGAGAGGTAGCAGCAGTGTCTTCATGGTTGAAGCGTTCCCGGGCGGGTGGGCGCGATGCGTAAAAAGGCTGTAAAGGCGCCTAATCCGCGGGAACTCCAACCACCTGCTGGATCATCCCACCGTCGATGACGTAGCTCGAGCCGGTGACGAGCGCGCGGGAGAGCATGCCGCGAGCCGCCTTCGAAGCGGCGTACACGGCGAAACCCGGCCGCAGCTGTGGAGGGCGAGCGCCCGGAGCGCGAGCTCGGAAGCCGGAACGTGAGCTGATTAGCCGACACGAAACGCCATCAGAATCGCGTCCACGTCCTCGCCGGCCCGGCGGTAGTGCCCCTTGCGGAAGCCCTCGCGCTCGAAGCCGAACTTCTCGTACAGCCGGATCGCGGGCTCGTTCCAGGGGAAGACGTGCAGCTCGAGCTTCCGCACGCCGGACGTGCGCGCCCAGTCGACCGCCGCCTCCAGCAGCGCCCACCCCACTCCCTGCCGGCGCGCGTCCTTCGCCACCATCAGCCCGATGTCGGCGACGTGCGCGCTCGCCGGATGCGCGTCGCGCGCGACCGACAGCCGCCCCACGAGCTCTCCGTCCGGACGCTCCGCGACGAACACCGCCGCATGCGCGTAGCGCCGCACCGCCTTCAAATAGCGACGCTCGTCGCCGCTCGACCTCCACTCGCCGTCCGCCGAGATGAGCCACGCCTCCGGCTCGCCGCTCACCGCCTCCGCGAGGTGCGTCAGCTGGTCCGCGTCGCCCGGCTCCGCGCGCCGCACGGTGAACTCCAGGCTCACGCCACCACCATGCCCGCACCGCCGCGGCGCGGGTCGCCTGCCGCCGCCACGGTCCCATCCTCGCGCAACTCGACCGCGCTCACACCGCCGAAGTAGAGGTTCCGGTCGCGCCAGCGGACGACGGTGTCGCGCTCGACCCGCACGCCCGGCTCTGCGTGAACGACGTCGCCGTCGAGATGGACGCGCGGCGCGTCGACCGCCTCCTCCACGCCCATCCCCTTCCCGACCACGTTCGCCACCACCTGGAGGATCGCGCCGCGCAACCGCTCGGAGCCGGCGGAGCCGACGACGAGACGGGGGCGGCCGTCACGGAGCACGAGCGACGGCGCCATCATCGACGTCAGCCGCTCGCCGATGCGCGCGCTACCGACCAGGTCCGCCTCGCCGAGCATGTTGTTCAGGTGGATGCCAGTGCCCGGGACGACGACGCCGCTCCCCGAGCCGAGCGAGCATGACAACGACGCGGCATCCCCGAGCGCGTCGACGACGGAGATGTGCGTCGTGCCGCCGGCGGCCGTGACGCGCGCCGCCTCCATCGCCTCCATCGCGCGGACGATGTCGAAGCCGTCGCCGAGTGACTCGAGCCCGATCGAGATCAGCCGCCCGCCGCTCGACGGCGGCGGGTTCGAGCGGAACTCGTGACCGCGGTACCAGAGGGAGACAGGCTTGCGCTCGATGACGCGATAGGACTCGAGGTCCTCGCGCGAGAACGGAAGCTCGTCCTCGTACAGCGCGTGCGCGCCGCGCGCCGCGATGCGGTCGATCGTGTCGGCGAGGTCGGGAAGCCGGAAGACCTCGCCCGCCGCGAGCACGCGGCCGCCGTACATCCGGTCGCCCTCGGGCGAATGCCGAAGGAGCCCGTCGAGGATCTGATGCAGGTAGGCCTGCATCGGCGTCAGCTCGACGCCCGCCCGGGCCAACACCGCCGCAGGCGCCGCCAGCTCCGCCCACGGCATCGACCCGAACCGCCGCCACGCCGCCTCCAGCCCGAGAGCCGTCCCCGGCACGCCGGCCGCCGCAGCTCCCGTGTGGAACACCTGCTGCGTGTCGCCGTCGAAGTCGACCGCGATCGCGAGCAGCTCCCCCTCCGCCGCCTTCCGCGGCACGGCGACGAACGCGTCGAAGACGACCGTCTCGCCGCCCGCGTGCACGAGGAAGAAGCCGCCGCCGCCCGGCCCCGTCAGCATCGACTCGCACACCCAGGAGGTGAACGCCGCGGCGACGCAGGCGTCGACCGCGTTCCCGCCCGCCTCGAGAACGGCCGCCCCGGCGGCCGCCGTCAGCGGATGCCCCGCCGCGATCGCGCCTTGCATGGAAATAACAAACCAATCTTCTGGTTCTCCGTCTATAACCGGCGAGGACACGTTGGGGTCAGTGCAGCACTGGAGGGTCAGCAGGGGCAGCCTCGCCGCAGGGGCGCTCCTGCTGTGCGCGCTGGGCGCCTCGGTGGCGACGCCTCAGGTCCTCGGCACGCGGGTTGAGAGCGCGCTCGACACGCTCGGGCGCGCCGACCCGCGCTGGCTGTGGCTGGCGGCGACCGCCTTCGCCCTCTCCCTCGTCGGCTCGGCCGGGTGCTGGCGCTCGGCCATCGGCCTCTGCGGCGGCCGCACGAGCCTCACCGACGCCACCGCCCGCTACGGCGCCGGCTCGCTCGTCAACACGTTCGTCCCCGCGCGCGCGGGCGACGCCGTCAGGCTCGCGCTCTTCTCCCGGCTCGTCCCCGGCGAGCACAAGGTGTGGACGACCGGAGGCGCGTTCGTCGCCGTCGCGACCGCGCGAGCGGTCGTGCTCGCGGGCCTCATCGCCGCGGGCGCCGTTCTCGGCGTCGTACCGCTCTGGCCGCTGCTCGTCGCGGCCGGGCTCCTGGCCGTCGCCGCCGTCCTCTCGGTCCGGGCGCGCAAGAGCCACGCGCACATCCTCGACGCGTTCCGCTCGCTCGGCGAACGTCCCGCCGCGGCGTTGCGCCTCGCCGGCTGGATCGCGCTGTCGGTTGCCGGACGCTTCGCCGGCGCGACGGCGGTGAGCGCCGCCGTCGGCATTCACCGGCCGGTCGTCGCCGCGCTGCTGATCCTTCCGGCGCTCGACGTCTCCGGGCTCGTCCCGCTCACGCCGGGAAACGTCGGCATCGCGAGCGCAGCGATCGCGATCGCGTTCCGCGCGCACGGCGTCTCGTTCAACCACGGGCTCGCTGCAGGGATCACCCTGCAGGCGCTCGAGACCGCGGTCGGGTTGAGCATCGGGGTCGCGAGCGTACTGTGGCTCGCGCCCTACCCGTCGGCGGCCTTCCGGCGCGCGGTCCTCCTCGCCGGCGCGGCCAGTGCCCTCGGGGGTGCGACCGTGCTTGTTTCTCTCTTCTAGGGGTAGTCTCAAGCCATGTACCGGCGTCATCCGCTCGCCGGCGAAGCCCTGCTCTCAGCCGGTGCCGCAGCCTCGATCGCGGCGCTGCTCGCATACCTCGGCCCGCCCGGGAGCGACCTCGCCGCCCACGCCTATCAGCGAACGCTCTTCCTCGAGCACGGCTTCACGCTGTGGAACAACTTCTGGTACGCGGGCCGCTACAGCTTCATCACGTACAGCCTCATCTACTACCCGCTCGCCGGGGCGCTCGGGATTCGCCTCCTCGCGGTGGCCACGATCGCGCTCGCCTCGCTCGCGTTCGCGGTCGTCGTCTGGCGCGAGTGGGGACCGACGACGCGCTGGTCGAGCCGGACGTTCGCGGTCGTGTGGGCGGGGATCGTGCTCTCCGCGGCGTTCCCGTTCGCGCTCGGGATCGCGATCGCGCTGCTCGCGCTGTGGGCGCTTCAGGCCGGCGCGCGCTGGCGGTTCGCCGGGCTCGCCCTGCTGACGCTTGCGGCGTCACCGGTCGCGTTCCTCCTCCTCGTGGTCGTGCTCGCCGGCGTCGCGCTGGCACGGCGCGCGTCGGTGCCGCGCAACTGGGTCGCGGTCGCGACGATCGGTGTCGCGGGCGGCATCGAGCTCGTGCTCTGGCGCCTCTTCCCGGGCGGCGGAAGCTATCCGTTCTCGTCGGCCGAGCTCGCTGCGGGCGTCACCTTCTGCCTGCTCGGGCTCGCCTTCACGTGGCGGCTCGAGAGCGCACGCATTCTCCGCTACGTCTTCGCCGTCTACGTCGGCGCTATGGTCGTCGCGTACGTCGTGCCGTCTGCGGTCGGGGAGAACGTCGCGCGCATGCGCTATGCCGCGATCCCGCTCGCCGTACTCGTCCTCTCGCTGCGGAAGTGGAAGCCGCTCGTGCCCGGGCTCGCGGTGATCGCACTCGCGTTCTCGTGGAACATCACGCCGCTCGTCTCCAACTTCGAGAACGCGACGGCGGATGCGACGACGACCGCGTCCGCGTGGACAGGCGCGATCTCGTTCCTCAAGTTGCACGCCGGGCCGAACACGCGCGTCGAGTCGGTCGACACGACCGGGCACTGGGGCGCGACGTACCTCGCCGATGCCGACATCCCCCTCGCGCGCGGCTGGTTCCGCCAGGACGACTTCCCGGCCAACAAGGTGCTGTACGGCAAGCTCGGCCCGCGCGCGTACCTGCAGTGGCTGCACGGGCTCGGCGTCGGCTACGTCGTGCTGCCGACGGCGGCGCCGTTTGACTACAGCGCGCGCGCGGAGGCGAAGCTCGTGGAGAGCGGCCGCGCCGGGCTCCGGCTCGTGTACGAGGACCTCA
>Ga0209579_10002132_pt1 | contig 15538 bp, 14 predicted proteins | sample Coa_R1_2_FD_187152 | JGI IMG/M metagenome (GOLD analysis project Ga0209579, IMG submission 187152) | Surface soil microbial communities from Centralia Pennsylvania, which are recovering from an underground coalmine fire - Coalmine... | ecosystem: Environmental > Terrestrial > Soil >... | reverse complement strand
TCGGCTTGCCGAAAAACTCGCCACGGTCGGATTGAAACCGGTCTGGCCGGTCGAGGCCAATCTCGTGTTCGTGGTGTTGCCGCGTGCGCTCGACGCCAAACTCAAAGCCGCCGGCGCGACATATTACATCCGCGCAAGCGAAGGCCTCGACGTCGGGACGAATAATGTGTTGGCCCGACTCGTCACGTCATTTGCGACCCAAGATGACGACATCGAGCGCTTCGTCGGACTGTGCAGGTAAATCTGCCAAGCGACGCCGCGGCCGAGCGTCCGGCACGATTAAAGTCCCGATTGCGCCCAAGCGCCGCCCCAATTGCAGTCGACCGTAGCCGCGGTATTGTAGGCCGGTCGGGTGGGGAGGCGCGTCGGTCGTGCGTCTGCGAATAACCGGAACCGCGATTGCTTTGCTGCTGGCGACGATAGCGTCAGGCAACGCTCAGGTTCCGCCACCGCCGCAAAGCCCGCCACGTCCGGCGCAACCGGCGGTGCAGCAGCCTCCACCGCCCGGCTTCGTATCGTCCTACGAGATCATGCAAACGCTACGTTCGGCAGGGTTCGATCCGCTGGCGCCGCCATTGCGCGAAGGCACGGTCTATGTGGCGCGCGCGACTGACTATCGGGGCATCCTCATGCGGGTCGTGCTCGACGCGCGCACGGGCGCCATCCGCGATGCCAACCGCATCGTGCCGGGCCCCGGAAATTATGAGGGTCCTTATGGCGGAACTTATGGTTCTGAGCCTTACGGTTCTGGTCCTTACAGTTCCGGACCGTATGGCCCGGAGCCTAATGGACCCGGACCCTATGGCCGGGTCGGCATGATGCCGCCGCCCGACCTGCAACCGAGGGAATCCGATAACTCCCTTAAGCCTGTGGCGCCGAACCTCACGCGCCCGGCCGCCGGCGTGCCCGCTCCGCCGCTGCCGCGTCCGCGGCCGCCACGGCTCGCGTCACGCAAGCCGGTGGACGATGCCAAGCCGTCCGCCGGCGTCGATCCCAAGCCGGGTTCAAAGCCGGATTCGAAGCCTGACATAACGATGACAGCGCCCGCCGCGCCGCCTGCTGCAGCGGCACAAGTGGTGCCGCCTGCACCGGCACCCGCACCGGCAATTCCGCGCACGGCGCCGTCCACGCTTTCGATCAATAATTGACCGTCGCGCTGCGTCCCCACGGCAATGCCACGTGCCGCGCGCAGTGGAGCAATGCCGGGAGCCAGATTGAGCTACATTCCGCCACAGCGTAGCATCGCAATGCATTTTGCCCGGAGGCGCCGCTGTGAAAGTTTGCATGTTTCATCTGATGCCGTATCGCGACCTGCCGGACGATTTCGATCGGCGCTATAAATCGGCCTTCATCGATCCCCTGTGGTTCGACGTCGCCGATTCCGAAAAAGTCGGCGCCTATTACAACGCGACGCTCGACGAAATGCTCTATGCGGCCAAGGCCGGCTTTCACGGGCTGTGCACCAATCAGCATCACCAGAATGTCTATGGCTTCATGGCCAATCCGAGCATCATGGGTGCGGTGCTGGCAAAACAGACCAACGGTCAGAACGTCGCCATTATTCAGCTCGGCTCGACGCTGCCCTCGACCACCCCGCCGACGCGCATCGCCGAGGAATACGCAATGCTCGATTGCATCAGCGGCGGCCGGCTCATCGCCGGTTTTCCCACCGGCCTGCCGAGCGACGCCACGATCTCGAACGCGGTCGTCCCGATCGAGCAACGCGAGCGCTATCGCGAGGCCTTGGCGCTTGTCATCAAGGCCTGGTCGGCGCGGGATATCTTTGCCTGGAACAGCAAGCACTATCAGCTCGGCATGGTGAATCTCTGGCCGCGACCGATTCAGCAGCCGCATCCGCCGGTGTGGATTCCGGGCGCCGGCATTTCCGCGACGGCGGACTACGTCGTCGAGCACGACCATTGCTTCTGTCATCTCAGCTACTATGGCGCCAAGAACGCCAAGCAGGTGGCCGACCGTTATTGGGAGCTGGCGGCGCGCAAGGGGCGCGACGACAACCCTTATCGGTTCAGCTTTCTGCAATTGATCGGCGTCGCGCCGACCGACGCGGAGGCGGAAGATCTCTACGCCGCGCACGCCGAATATTTCTTCCACAAATTGCTGTATACGCCGCCCTATTATCAGGCGATCCCGGGCTGCCTCGAATACGACTCCATGGTGCAGGCGCTGCAGCACAATCCGCGCGCCGAGATCAAGCTGCGCGAGCTCAAGGCCAAGGATTTCTACGCGCGCGGCTTTGTCGTGGTCGGCAGTCCGAAGACCGTGCGCGAGCAATTGCTCGACGGCATCCGCGAACTCCGCATGGGACATCTCCTGGCGCTCCTTCACTTCGGCTCGATGCCGACGGACGTGTGCAAAAACAATATCGATCTGTTCGCGCGCGAAGTGCTGCCGTATCTCAAGGATCAATGGGACGACAGCTACGAGGACCGCTGGTGGCCGGCGCGGCTGCGCGGCAAGCGTCCGGCCGCCGCCAAAACCAGTGAGCCGATCGCGCAACCGGCCGCAGCGTCCTAAAGGCGGGAGACAGCATGGCTCCCCCGCAAGTGCGCCGGATCAAGCTCTGGCAGGATAAGATCGATACCGAAATCGAGATTGCGGGCTCCGGGCCGCCGCTCCTCTATCTGCACGGCCCTTGGGGTCTCGCGCCCGATCGTGGATTCATCGCGCGCCTCGCTGACCGCCACACGGTTTTGGCGCCGAAATTCCCCGGCACCAGCCAGGACGATCCGAATTCGGTGCATGCGCTCGATGGCTGGCACGATCTGGTCGTCTATCACGGCGAACTGTTCGACAAGCTTGAACTGTCCTCGCCGGTACTCGTAGGCCATTCGTTCGGCGGACTCCTGGCCGCCGAAATCGCCGCCAACGCGCCGAGATCCGTCAGCCGGCTCGTTCTGATCGATCCGGTCGGTTTGTGGCGCGACGATCACCCGGTGCAAAATTGGATGATCCTCAGCGAGGCTGCGCGTAAGCCCTCGCTGTTTGCCGATCCGGACGGCGCGGCGGCGCGGCGGTTCTTCGACGTTCCGGCCGAATCGAAGCAACGCGTCGATACGCTGTCCCAATTCGTCTGGGCCCAAGCCTGCACCGGAAAATTCGTCTGGCCGATCGCCGACCGCGGTTTGAAGCGGCGCATCCATCGTATTGCCGCGCCGACGCTGATCGTCTGGGGCGATGCCGACCGCATCATCGGGCCGGTTTATGCGCGCGAGTTCGCCCAACGCATTGCCGGCGCGCGGGTCGAACTCATCGGCGAGGCTGGGCATCTGCCGCATCTCGAGCAGCAAGACCGCGTCGTCGCGCTGATCGCAAAATTTCTCGGATAGCGCGCGGCAATTATCCGACCTCTGCGGCCAAGGTTTGAAGGTTTGACGGGAAGTGACGCCAGTTCTTTGCAAGTGCGCTCATGCTCGTGGTAATTTTTTCAGAAGGTCATAGTCATCGACCGAAGCAACGGGGAAGCTGGCCGTGCCGCCGATCCACGAAGCCGAAACTTGGCAAGGAAGGCTTGCCGCGCTTCCGCTCGCCAACTACGGCGCCGGCGAGACCGTGTTCGCTGAAGGCAGCAGAACCGGGCAACTGCTCATTCTCAAAAGCGGCGCGGTCAGCATCGTCAAGGGCGGCACTGAGATCGCCACGGTAGCGGAGCCCGGCGCGATCTTCGGCGAGCTTTCTGCGCTGTTGGATCAGCCGCACACTGCGGATGTGCGCACCATACAACCCTCGCAGTTTCATGTCGCCGAGGCCGCCGCGTTACTGGCGCAGGACCCGGTCGCGTTGCTTTACATTGCGACGGTCTTGGCGCGGCGTGTCGATTGCGCCAACCAAGCCCTCCTTGAACTCAAGAGCGAGCTTGCGGCCGGCGAACCGCCGGGCTTGATCGATCATTCGATCGGCAGGATCCAAGGATTGCTGAGCGCCATCGGCGACGGCTACATCCGGGCTGGAACCGGGCTTGCCATGTTTCCGCCTGGCTAGAACATCGGCCGCTTGTCCGGGCAGCCGTGGCATGGGTCCCCTGGATTCCCACGGTCGCGGGCATGAGATCACGAATCAAAAGCGCCCCGGAATGCCGGGGCGCTTTATCGTCCACGAACCGAAGGCGACTTACGCAGCCTTCTGGCTCTCGATTACCGTGGCGCCGTTGCCCTTGCCGTTGATCGGGATTGAGCGCGGCTTTTTCGCCTCGGGGATCTCGCGCACGAGATCGACGTGCAGGAGACCGTTTTCGAGGCTCGCGCCCTTGACCTGGACAAAGTCGGCGAGCTGGAACACGCGCTCGAAAGTTCGCGCCGCAATGCCCTGATAGAGCACTTCGCCGCGCTTGCCTTCCTCCTTGGCGTTTTTCTCGCCGCGGATGGTCAGCGTGTTCTCTTTGGCTACGACCGAGAGTTCCGGCTCGTTGAAGCCGGCGACCGCCACGGACACGCGGTAGTCATTGTCTCCGGTCCGCTCGATATTGTAGGGCGGATAACCCTGAGCGGCGCCATCGACGCTCTGGTCGAGCATCGAGATCAGCCGATCGAAGCCGACGGTTGAACGATAAAGAGGTGTGAGATCGAAAGTTCGCATGGCATATCCTCCTTGTGAAGCGACATGCGGTTGGCTCGCCCTTATGGGCCAAGCCTAGAAACGCGCAGCCCGAAGTGGCCTACGCATTTCGGATATGGGTTCGCTTTGCGGCCTCGCAAGGGGGAGATAAGCCGTTGGTTCTAATTGTAAATTTCATCGAATGCCGGCGGGCGGTCGTGGCGAACCGCGAACCGGCCTTGAACCGGGAAGCCATGCAGGATGACGGCCGACGCGAGGCTGCTATAAGCCAACAACGACGCTTCAAATCACCTTCGCAATGAAACTCGTCTCGATTCCCGCCAATCCCGTTCCGGACAATTCCATCGCCGGCGCGCTCAAAACGCCGGATGGGGTCGCTTTGCGTTTTGCCCGTTGGCAGCCGCCGGCCGGCCGGCGCGGCACGGTCTGCATTTTTCAGGGCCGCGCCGAGTGGATTGAAAAATATTTCGAGACGGTGCGCGATTTGCGCGCGCGCGGTTTCGCGGTCGCGGCGCTCGATTGGCGCGGGCAGGGTCTTTCCGATCGCGCGCTCAGCGACCACCGCAAGAGTTACGTGCGCGATTTCGCCGAATACGACAGCGATCTCGAGACGTTCATGCGCGAGATCGTCTTGCCGGATTGCCCGCCCCCCATTTTCGCCATCGGCCATTCCACCGGCGCGGCGGTGCTGCTCCGCGCCGCGCATCGCGGCCACCGCTGGTTCGACCGCATGGTGTTGACCGCGCCGCTGATCAAGCTCGGTGGCGTCGATTACGCGAGGGGCGCCGGCCCGCTCATCGTGCGCGCGCTGCGGATGGCGGGCTTCGGCACGATGTACGTTCCGAAAACCGACACCAGCATCGTCGAAACGCGGCCGTTCGTCGGAAACATCCTGACCTCCGATCCGGTGCGCTATGCGCGCAACGCCGCGATCATCGAAGCAGAGCCGGCGCTTTCGGTCGGCGCGCCGACAGTGGCCTGGATGGACTCGGCCTTCCGCTCGATGCGGGCGATGCGCGAACGCTCCTATCCAAGGCGCATCCGCCAGCCGATGTTGATCGTTGCCGGCGGCAATGACGCCGTAGTGTCGAATGCGGCGATCGAGGACTTTGCCAGCATGCTGCGCGCCGGTTCGCATCTCGTCATCGTCGGCGCTCAGCACGAGATTTTGATGGAGCAGGACCGCTTTCGCGCGCAGTTTTGGGCGGCGTTCGATGCCTTCGTTCCCGGCACGCCGCTTTACTGACCGGACGCGCATTCGCAGTTGGCTGCGGATATTCTCCGCTCATTCCCCGCGAAAGCGGTAATCCAGCAGTTGGGTCCCTGCTTGCGCGGGACGAGCGGGCCGCGGAGCCGTCAGCCTTTCAATACTTCCAGCGCTTGCGCGTGCACACGCTTGTCGCCGGCCGCGACGATGCGGCCGCCGTCATGCGGACGGCCATTTTCCCAGGTCGTGATGATACCGCCAGCACCTTCAATGATTGGAATCAACGGCAGCACGTCATGCGGCTTGAGTTCGGTCTCGATAACGAGGTCGATATGGCCGGCGGCAAGCACGCAATAGGCGTAGCAGTCGCCGCCGTAGCGCGACAGCCGTACTTTGTCTTCGACGCGGCTGAAACAATGCCGGTCGGCGGCGTTCATAAGGAGCGGACTCGTGGTGCACAGCACCGCGTCCGGCAGGGTAGCGCAGGCGCGCACGCGCAAATCGCGATCGCCGGCCGGTCCGCGATAGCGCGCACCGCGGCCGTCGCCGCAGAAATGCTCGCGGGTGAACGGCTGATGCATCATGCCGTAGATTGGCTCGCCACGCCGGGTGAGCGCGATCAAGGTGCCCCAGGCGGGCATACCGCAGATGAAAGATTTGGTGCCGTCGATCGGATCGAGCACCCAGACAAATTCGGCGCCCGGCCGGTCGGCGCCGAATTCCTCGCCGATCACGCCGTGCTCGGGGAAGGTCCGCTTGATCAGCGTGCGCATGGCCGCCTCGGCGGCGCGGTCGGCGGCGGTGACCGGATCGAAGCCGCCCGAGCGGCTCTTGTTTTCGACGCCGAGCGCGCTGCGGAAGAACGGGCGAATCGTCTCGCCGGAAATGGCGGCCAGTTCGTCCACGAATGCCGCGAAGTCGATGGCCGTCATATCCGCCTCGGAATTCCCGGTTTCACGTACCCAACGCCTGCGCCGACGGCAATCGGGGCGTGACCGCGCGGCAACACTCCATAGCTAATCGACCATGCAAAAGTGATGCGGCCGCAATGGCATTCTGGCGAAGCTGCCTGATGCAATTTTATGCACACCCGTAGCACTGGCATAAGCCACTGAAATAAAGTGATTTATTTCGAGACACCGGACCCCGTGCATCCCCACAAATGGCAGGCTGCTAAATTTGCGGCAAATTCCTGGGAAAAACTCCGGCCCGATAGGTCAATAGGACTTGTATTTTGTGCGACGCAGTGTATGTTGTTGCAGTGCGGTAGCGAGAGGTTCCCTCCCGTTACCGTCGCCCTCCTTGGGCGTTTCCTCCCTAGACTTGGGCCGCTCCCGCAAGGTGAGCGGCCCTTTTTCTTGCTCCATTCCTTCGACGAGGAAATTCGGCGTTATTCGGCCGCCGCGCGATACGGCCGCAATTCCTCGACCGGGATGCCGGCGAGGCAGTCAGCCAGCAGTTCGAACTCGCCGGCGAGCTTTGCAAACGAAGCCGAACGTTCGTAGCGCCGCTCGTCCATATAGAGCGCGCGATTGATCTCGAGCTGGACGGCGTGCAAGCCGGTGGTCGGATTGCCGTAGTGCTCGGTGATGAACCCGCCGGCATAGGGCTTGTTGCGGCTGACCGAATAACCGAAGCCGCGCATGCATTGTTCGATCGCCTCGGCGACCACCGCTACGCAACTGGTGCCGTAACGATCGCCAAGCACCAGGTCGGCGCGCGGTCGCTCGTCGCGCCCGCCGGTCGACGACGGCATGGAATGGCAATCGATCAGGATGGCGGCGCCAAAGTCGCGCTGCAGCCGCATGAATACGCGCCGCAACGTACGATGGTACGGCTTGTAAAGGCCATCGATCCGCCGCAGGGCTTCGGCAACCGAAATGCGTTGGTCGTAGATTTCCTGGGCGTCGCCGACGACGCGCGCCACCGTGCCGAGCCCGCCAGCGACCCGCATCGAGCGGGTATTGGCGAACGACGGCAGCCGGCCGTCGAACATCCGCGGGTCGAGCTCATAGGGCTCGCGGTTGACGTCGACATAGCAGCGCGGGAAATGGGCTCGCACGGTCGGGAAACCGCGCGCGGCGACGCCCTCGATCAATTCGCCGACGAAACTGTCCTCGGAGCGGCGCAGCGTCGCCAGATCGAGCCGTGAGGTCAACAGGAACTCGCGGGGATAGACGCGCCCGCTATGGGGCGAATTGAACAATAGCGGGCCGCGGCACTGCGCCGGCTCCACGGCCTCGAATGGGGGATCGAATTCGTCCTGGATTTCCAACATGACGCCTGGCGGGAGTTCCTTGAGACTCGTGACCCGGGGCGCCGTTCCCTAGCGTGCGCCTGCGGCTATTGTCCATAGCCGTTGGGGCTTGCCAAGACCACTTACGGCCATAGTCATCTGCCTTCTTTCACTCGATGTTTACCGGCCATCCGGCTTATGGAATGGAGGGGGCCGGCGCGTAAGCCGGGGTTGAGTGATCATGTCCAAAATCCTGCTTGCGGAAGACGACATCGATATGCGCCGTTTCCTGGTCAAGGCGCTGCAAAATGCCGGCTTCGAGGTGATTTCCTACGACAACGGCCTATCTGCGTACCAGCGGCTGCGCGAGGAGCCGTTCGAGCTCCTGCTCACCGATATCGTCATGCCGGAGATGGACGGGATAGAATTGGCGCGCCGTGCGGCCGAGCTCGATCCGGACATCAAGATCATGTTCATCACCGGCTTCGCTGCGGTGGCGCTCAACTCCGATTCGAGCGCGCCCAAGCATGCCAAGGTGCTGTCGAAGCCGATCCATCTGCGCGAACTGGTCAACGAAGTGCAAAAGATGCTGGCGGCTTGATTCCGGCCGCGCAATGTCGATGCCGCACGGCTCCGTTCGGCGGTTACGCGCTTTTGACGTGCCGCAAAAATCTCTCGACATTGTTCTGCACGCCTCGGGTGTGGTCGAACAGACGCTTTGTCGTATCGAGCACCTCGTTTGAGGCGGCATAAGTCGCGTCGGCGTGGCCGTTAAGGTCGACGATATTGGCAGCCACCGCCCGCGAATTGTCCGCCGCAGATTGAGCGCTGGCAAAAATCCCGGCCATCTCGGCGGATTGCTGAGCGATCCCGGTCGATATTTCCGTGGCGAAACCGCTGAGATCTTTGATCGCCTTGATGATCTGACCGATGGTCGAAACCACGGCGCCGCAGGTTTCGCGAAGCGCGGAAATTTTTTGCGCGATTTCGTCCGTCGCCTTCCCGCTTTGTTGCGCCAGCGTCTTGACCTCCGCCGCTACGACTGCAAAGCCCTTGCCTGCCGTGCCCGCCCGTGCCGCCTCGATTGTGGCGTTGAGCGCCAAGAGATTGGTCTGCTGGGCGATGCCCTGGATAAGATCGGTGATCGGCAAAATCTGCTCCACCGAGGCGGCGAGTTTGGCCAGCTCCGTACTGGCGTTCTCAGATTGCTCCGCCGTGTCGTTGGTAAGCTTGAAAACGTCATTGGTGCGCCGCGCCAGTTCGTCGATCGTCCGCGAAAGCTCGCTGGCCGCCCGGGCGACGGTTTCGACGTTTTCCCGCGTGTTGACGACGGCATCCACCGTTGAGCCCGATTTTGACCGGGTCTCCTCGGCGGCTTTTGCCATGGTATCGGCATTATTCCTGACCGCCGTGACTGCTTCGACGAGCTGACCTGCAATGTGTTTGACCGAACCCTCGAATTCCTCCGCTAGCGCGGTCATCTCTTGCCGGCGTTTGGCCGCCCGTTGCTCGTCGGCCTCGTGGCGGGACAGCTGCATCGCCTGAATCTCGAGCGCGTTCCGCCGGAATATTTCGATGGCCTCAATCATATGGCCGATCTCGTCGCCGCGGCCGTGGTAGTTCAGGCTTACCGCCGTGTCGCCGGTCGATAGTCTCTGCATGACATTGGTAATCGAGGTAATCGGCCTGACGATTGATCTGGCCATGAAAACGATCGCCGCAATGCAGAACAAGAAGCACGTCATCAGTCCAATCGCGAGAGAAAGTGTTTCGGTCGTCGTTGCATCCGACAGACTTCCTACGATCGAATCGGATTGCGCGGTTATTGCCAGAAGGATCTTGCGAACGTCATTTTCGATATTGGTAAACTTATCGTCGGTCTGACCCAACATCATGGTCGCCATTGCCGCGTCGGTGCTGCCGACGTCGAGGACGTCCTTCACCGTGTTTTCGTATTCAATCAGCTTTGTGTTCAGGGTCCCGAGATCGAACTTTTCCGCCGCAGATAGATTTGGCCGCGCGGCGAGCTCTCGGTATTTTTCTTGCATGGTCCGGAAATCGCTTTCGATTTCCTTACGTAGATCCTTCAAGAGCTTATCGCTTACGCCGTTGCTGGCCCAAGATACATAGCGAAAGACGCTCATCTGCGCGACGATAACGGCATCGTTGATCGCCGCCGCCGTCGCTCGCGTCGGCAGATTCGACCGCGAAAGCTCGTTTAAATTATGCGCGACTTGACTTGATGTGACCTGGACGATGACGCCCATGCCGATCAAACAAATCAATGCTATCACGGACGCAATGAAGGTTTTGGTCCGAATGGTCAGATTTGAGAAGACAGAGAACGGCGAGCCGCTTCCGGCGGTCACCATGAGAGCGGCCCTTTGCTTAGCGGCTTTTCCCCGACCGAGGAGCTTTTCCCCGACCGAGGAGCAGTCACTCCTTGTAAATCCCGACGCCGACGAAGTAGTCGCTCATTTTCTCGACGTAACTGGCCTTGTCTTCGATTTTATTGTTGAGCGGATTCGGCCATTTATAATCGATCCATCCGGATCCCGGTCCGTTTGCAAGCGAAACCATTTCGCGGATCAGATACTTGCCATCTTGGTCTTTGAGATCGATCAGGTTCTTGCCGATCAGCGCCGGACGCGCGCCGTGCGCGACGCAATTCCCGTTCATATCGTAGATGAACGGATACAAATCGCGATCGTGAAATTCCGCGACAGACTTGTCGGAAACCGCTTTGAACGTCGCTTCAGAGCCGTCTTTGGCAAACATCGCTTCGACGCGCTTGACCATGGCCACGGCTTCGTCCTTGGTGCCGTGTTGGTCGGCGGACGCCGGAAGACTGAAGCCAAGCAATGCAATCGTTGCAAGCGCAGCAAATGTGCGGATCATGGAGCCCTCCTGAGAGAGAATGGCAAGACCGCTAAAATGGCTAACGATCATTAACGACTAATTAATCTGGATTAATACGCGACTTTCCTTTTACGGCATCGGCTGGCCGATCCCGCGCTCCGCGGCGCGGCGGCAGATCAGATCGGCGAATGCGATGTCTTCGAGCGCAATGCCGAGCGACTTGAACAGCGTAATGTCGGCCGGCCCGCGGCGCCCGATAGCCTTTCCAGTCACGATGTCGCCGAGCTCCACGATGTCCCGCCAGGTCAGCCGGCCGGCAGCGATGAGGTCGCGGTATTCGCCGGCTTCCAGTCGCGCCTGCTCGACCTGATCGGTCGCCCGCACCGTTGAGCGCAGCACTGTCTCGGCGTCGACCTCGCGCCGCGTCGCGGCATTGGCGCCGGCGGCATTGACGTGAACGCCGGATTTGAGCCAGTTCGCGCGCAACACCGGTTCTGCCGATTTGGTGATGACGATCACGACGTCGGCTTCGGCGACGGCGGCCTCTGCCGACGCCGCCGGTTGCGCGGCGACGCCAAGCTCGCGCTCGATCCGGCCAGCGAAGGCGTTGCGATGCTCGCTCGTCGGACTGAACACGCGCACATCGGCGATGCTCCGCACCGCGCAGACGGCGGCAGCTTGCGTGAACGCCTGCCGACCGGTGCCGATGACGCCGAGCGTGCGGGCTTCCGGCTTGGCCAGAAGTTTTGTCGCGAGTCCGCTCGCCGCGCCGGTGCGCATCCGGCCGAGATTGTCGGACTCGATCATGGCCTTCAGTTTGCCGTCGTTGGCGGAGTAGAGCAGCACGTGATAGCGCGCGCCATCGCCGCCGGCATAATAGGCCTTCAGCCCGAACAGGGATTTGGCGGCCCACGCCGCGCCCATCAGATTGAAGGCGCCGCCGGCGGCCGGCGCGCGTTGCCGCGGCAGGTTGACGGTTGCGGGGTCGGACCAGGTCGCGAACAATTCCTCAAGCGTCGCGATGGCGTCTTTGACGGTGACCAGCCGGCAGACGTCTTTCTCGGTCAGATAGATCGAAGTATCGGCCGCAACTGCAGCCTGGAGTTTGGGCTTGGGCGTGGACTTGGATTTGGACTTGGCCCCCATCTTGGCCTTGGCTTTTGGTTTTTTCGCAGCTTTGGACATGGCCTTGTTTATGCTCCGGCATGCCAGACTATAATTGCCTGTAAATCCGGAGGAAGCACATGATTGCCGAAAAGATCAAATATCCCATGGGCGCGCTGACCGCGGAGGGCGCGCTGATCTACGACGAAAAGGTCTCCGGCAAGCGCCCGGCGGTCCTGATGGCGCCGAATTGGATGGGCATGACCGAACAGGCGATCGCGCGCGGCAAGCTCGTTGCCGGGGACCGCTATGTCGTCCTGGTCGCCGACATGTACGGGCAAGGCACGCGGCCGGCCGATTTCGGCGAGGCGGCGAGGCTTGCCAACCCGCTGCGCGAAAACGCAGTCGAGCAACGAAAGCGCATCCGCGCCGCCTTCGACGCGATGATCGCGGAAGCCTCAAAACGCAATCTGATCGATGGCCGGCTCGCCGCGGTCGGCTTCTGCTTCGGCGGCGGCAATGTGTTGGAGCTGGCGCGCGACGGCGCCGACATCGCCGCGGCGGTATCGATCCACGGCGATCTGAAAACCGCGCAAGCGGCAAAGAAAGGCGCGGTGAAAGCCAAGCTTCTGGTCGCCCACGGCGCCCCCGATCCGGTTGCGCCCAAGGCCGACCGCGACGCGTTCGAAGCGGAGATGGACGCCGCCGGAGCCTATTGGCAGATGCTCCTCTTCGCCGGCGTGCTGCACGCCTATACCGATGAGGGCATGGACGCGCCCGGCGTCGCCGGCTGGCACGAGCCGGCGTGCCGGCAGACTTACACGCTGACGCATCAGTTCATTGCCGATGCGTTCGCAGGGAAGCTTTAGGCCCCCTTCTTCGCCGCCTGAATCGCTCTCCAGATCTTCTCCGGCGTCACTGGCATTTCGATATGGGTGACGCCGAATTCGGCGAGTGCATCGACCACGGCATTGACCACGGCGCCGAGCGCGCCGGTAGTGCCGCCTTCGCCGGCGCCGCGCACGCCGAGCCGGTTGGTCGGCGTGAGCACTTCCGAGATATCGGTGGTGAACGGCGGCAACAGGTCGGCGCGCGGCATGGCGTAGTCCATGAACGAGGCGGAGAGCAATTGCCCGTCGGCGTCGTAGGCGCAAAGCTCCCATAACGCCTGGCCGATGCCTTGCGCGGCGCCGCCGTGGGTTTGGCCGTGCACCACCATCGGATTGATGGCGCGGCCGACGTCGTCGACCGCGGTGTAGCGCACGAGATCGAGCGCGCCGGTTTGCGGGTCGATCTCGACTTCGCAGACATGGGCGCCATAGGGAAAGCCGAGTTGCTTGATCGTCTCGTCGGCGGTCGCGGCAAGCGGCCCGCGCAAATCTTCCGGCAGGCTTTTGCCGTCGGCGGCGGCCGCCGCAGCCTCGACTATGCCGACCGAGCGATCGGTGCCCTTGACGGTGAAGCGGCCGGCGGCGAAGGCGATATCGTCCTCGGCGGTTTCCAACATATGCGCGGCGATTTTCTTGCCCTTCTCGATGACGAGGTCGGCCGCCATGCCCATGACGATACCGGCGAGTCGCATCGAGCGGGCGGAATGCGAGCCGCCGCCCTCCTTGACGATGTCGGTGTCGCTCTCGTTGACGTCGATGTCGTCGAACGGCACGCCGAGCCATTCGGCGACGCATTGGGCAAAGGTCGTCTCGTGGCTTTGGCCGCTCGACAGCGTGCCGACCACGACGTCGACATGGCCGTGCGGCCGCACCGTGATGTCGGCGCGTTCGCGCGGATAGCCGCCGGTGGTTTCGAGGTAACAGCACAGCCCGATGCCGCGCAGCCGCCCGCGCTTGCGCGCCTCGGCGCGGCGCTTCTTGAAGCCGCGCCAGCCGCCGAGCTCCATGGCGCGGTCCATCACCGCGCGATAGGTGCCGTTGTCGTAGGTGATGCCTTGCGGATTTTTGTACGGGAACGCCGAGGGCGGAATGAGATTTCGTTTCCGCAAGCTCACGCGATCGAAGCCGTGCTCAAGCGCAGCTTTATCGATCAGCCGCTCGATCACATAGATCACTTCCGGCCGGCCGGCGCTGCGATAGGGCGTGGTGCACATCGTCGTACTCAATACGGCGCGCGCGTGCACATGCGAGACCGGAATGCGATAGCCGGCTGTCGCCAATCCCACGCCCTTGACCAGCGGCACGTAGGAGCCGGAATGCGCGCCGACATTGCTGAGGTTCGATGAGCGCAGCGCCAGGAAACGCCCCTGCGCGTCGAGCGCAAGTTCGGCAGACACGGTGAGATCGCGGCCCATATAATCGCTGACGAAGGCCTCGTGGCGGTCGGCCGTCCATTTGACCGGACGGCCGACGCGGCGCGCGCCCCAGACCACCAGCGCGAATTCGGGAAAAAAGCTGTTGCGGGTGCCGAAATTGCCGCCGATCTCGCGGGCGATGACCCGCACGTTGTCGAACGGCACGCCGAGGATCGCCGCGATCTCCTTTTTCTGGCGCACGATGCCGCCGGAGCCGGCATAGAGCATGTAGCGTCCGCTCGTCGCATCGTAGATGCCGGTCGCCGCGCGCGGCTCCATCGGCACGCCGGTGACGCGATTAATCCAGGTGTCGAGCCGCGTGACATGGGCGGCGCGCGCGAAGACATCCGTCGTTGCCGCGGCATCGCCCACCTCGGCGTCGATCATGATGTTTGGGAGATCGTCATAGAGTCGCGGCGCATTTTGTTCGACGGCAGTCCTGGCGGCGGTCACGGCCGGCAGCGGCTGGTAGTCGACGACGACTTTTTCTGCCGCATCCTTGGCCTGCACGACTGTTTCCGCGATCACGAAGGCGACCGCGGTGCCGACGTGGCGGACGCGATCGGTCGGCAGCACGTAATGCGGCGCGGCCGGCACCGGCGAGCCGTCGCGATTAGTGAGCACGATGTCGGGCGGCGTGCCGGCAGCGGTGAGATGCGGAATTCGCTTGAGCCCATCGGCCAGTGCGTCCTTTCCCGTCAGCACCGCGAGCACGCCGGGCATGGCGCGCGCCGCTGCAATGTCGATAGAACGGATGAGCGCATGCGCATGTGGCGAACGTACCGCCGCGCCATAAACCTGATCCGGGAAATTGAAATCGTCGCTGTAGCAGCCGCGGCCGGTGACGAGACGCAAATCCTCCTTGCGGCGTACGGTATCTCCGATGGCTGATTTCATAGTGGGACGCGTTCGAGACTGACCGAGCGGCAGATGCTAATAGTTTCACAGTGCGCCGGCCACTGCTACCCGGTTTTTCATCCTGCCCAAGGGAGTGCGCTCGAATGAAAACCCATCGTCTGGATGCGGCGCCAGGGACGGTGCAAGGTAAAGAAATAAAACGCGGCGTGTGGGGTTCATCTGTTCGCGACTACGCCGAATTAGCTGGCCTAGACTTTCGGGAGCTTTCATCATAAAGTTGCGGAAAACAAGCTTGCGCTCATTCCGCGTTCCGAGTGGTCAAGAATGACTCATCGTTCACGTGCGGGCATTCGAGACGAGCGCAGTGAGAAGAGCCAGCCGAAGTCCGTGGGAGGAA
>Ga0209579_10002130_pt1 | contig 15544 bp, 18 predicted proteins | sample Coa_R1_2_FD_187152 | JGI IMG/M metagenome (GOLD analysis project Ga0209579, IMG submission 187152) | Surface soil microbial communities from Centralia Pennsylvania, which are recovering from an underground coalmine fire - Coalmine... | ecosystem: Environmental > Terrestrial > Soil >... | reverse complement strand
GCAGGTGCTCGGTGGCCAGGCTGGCGTCGACATCGCGGGTTCTCTACCGCTTTAGACGGCGCCGAATCCCGGTGGTTAGTGCCAATGCCAGTCCTCGACGTTCCAGAAGGGGCCGCCCGGAGCCGGATCGTCCGTCAGGCCGAGCAGTGCCGAGGCGTGGACGAGCACGACCGGCGACTCGTACAGCGGCAGCACCGGCAGGCCCTTCGCGAGCTGGGCGTCGGCCTTCGCGAAGTCGCGCGTCCGGGTGGAGGGAGCGGTCGCGCGCGCCGCTGCGGTGAGGAGCGCGTCCACCTTCCGGCTGCAGAAGCCGGTGGCGTTGTCGGCGCCGCCGCAGCTGTAGCGGCCGGCCCACTCGCCGGGATCGCCGCTCGTCCCGTCCGGGTACTCGGCGAGGTCGAAGGCGCCGGAGGCGATGCCACCCGGCCCGTAGAAGTCGTCGGGGGACCGCGAGGCGTCGTTGATCCGGATGCCGATCGCGCTCAGCTCCTCCTTTGCGACGTCCTCGATGAGCGTGCGCGCCGTGTCGCCCGACGGCCACGACCAGTTGAAGACGGCGGGCAGGCCGGAGCACGTCCACACGGCGGTGTTCGCCGGATCGGGGGCGGCCGGGCCGCCCGTGCAGTGCTTCGCCAGCGTGGCGACCGCTTTCGCGGGGTTGTAGTTCCAGCGGCCGAAGTCCTTGCGGTACCCCGCCTGGCCCGAGAAGAAGAGCGCGCTGTCCAGCGGCGTCAGCGGGCCGATGAGGTCGCCGAAGACGGCGGCGATGATCGCCGTGCGGTCGATCGCCATCGAGATCGCCTCGCGGACGAACGGCGCGCGCAGCAGGACGTTCGACGATCCGGTGCCGACACGGAAGTCGAGGTACTCCGCCTCGTAGCCGGGCGCCTCGGTGAACGACATCCCCTTCTGGTTCTTCAGCGCCTCGAGGGCCTGGGAGAACGTCGGCACGATCATGTTCACGGTCCCGTTCTCGATCGCCTGCACCTCGGCCGCGGTGCTGCCGAGGATCTTGAAGTCGATCTCCTTGATCGCCGGCTTCCTTCCGACCGACCAGTACGGATTCGCGCGCAGCACCGAGCCGACGCCGGCCGTGTAGCTCGCGAGGTAGTACGGGCCGTCGGACACCGGCTTGCCGTCGGAGCCGCAGATGCAGTTCGCCCAGATCGAGTCGAAGGCGGAGCCGTGCAACGCAAAGGACGGATAGAGGCTCGAGAAGATGCTCTGCCAGTTCCCGTACGGGCCGCACGGGAAGACATCGGTGCACTCCTTCGTCCGCCAGAAGAACGTCACCCGGTTCGCGCCCGCGTGCGTGAAACGTTTCGGATCGAGGTTGGCGTAGCCCGAGCGGTCGGCGATCTCGTTGTTCGGATCGTCGATCCGTTGCAGCGTGTAGACGAAGTCCTTGTAGGTGACCGGCACCTTCCTGCCGCCCCAGTACCAGACGGCGTTCGGCTTGATCGTGTACGTCACGCCCTTCGCGTTCGCGGTCGCCGACGAGACGAGCTGCGGGACCCAGCGCCCGTTCGGCGTCTGCACGAATGCGCCGCGAAGCGCCTCTTCGGCTCCGAGCCACGACGACCACTGGTCGCCGCAGCAGGCCGCACGCGTGTTGAAGCCGGCCGCTCCCTGCTCGGCGCCGACGACGAGCACGCGCCCGGTCGCAGGCCGCGCGGCGGTCGTTCCCAGTATGAGCGCCGCCGCCACCACGACGGAGACGCTCAGACCCCTCACCCGAAGAACGTTACCCCGAGCAGCAGCAGCGATAACGACGACGTCGCGACCACCGTGAGCCCCGCGAGCACGTTGAACACCGGCCCGTTCGCGTGCTCGCCCATCAGCTCCTTGCTCGCCGACAGACGCCACACGAAGAAGAGCGTCACGGGCAGGAGGATCCCGTTCACGACCTGCACGGCGACGAGCAGCTTGATCACCGGGATGCCCGGAACGATCGCCACCGCCGTCCCGATCGCGATCAGCACGGTGATGACCGCCACGAAGACGGGCGCCTCGCGCGGCCGGTGGCGAATCCCCTTCTCGAAGCCGAACGTCTCCGCGACGACGTAGGCGGCGGTGACAGGGAGGATGGCGGCCGCGAGCAGGCTCGCGCCGAGCAGCCCGATGCCGAAGAGCAGCTCGGCGAAACGCCCGGCGAACGGTTTCAGCGCACGGGCGGCGTCGGCGGCGCTGTTGACGGTGTGGTCGCCGTGGATGAAGAGCGTCGCACCGGTGGCGATGATGATGAAGCTCGCCACGAGGTTCGCGAAGATCGATCCCGACGCCACCTCGAGCTGCTCGGCGCGCAGCTCGTCGGGGCCGATGCCGCGCTCGACGACGGCGGACTGCACGTACAGCTGCATGAACGGCGTGATCGTCGTGCCCGCCGTCGCGATGAACAGGAAGAGGTAGCCGGAATTCAACTGGACGTGCGGCCTGATGATCGCGTGACCCACGTCCATCCACTTCGGATGCGCCAGGATCGCCGCCACCGGATACGCGAAGAACGGGATCGTCATGAGGACGAAGACGCGCTCGGCGACCTTGTAGGAGCCGCGAACGACGAGGAGCCAGACGCCGACCGCGGCGATCGGCACCGAGATCTGGAACGGGATGCCCGCGAGGTTGAGCGCCGCGCCGATGCCGACGAACTCGGAGATGCAGATGCCGAGGTTGGCGACGAGCACGGAACCGCTCGAGAAGAACGACCAGCGCACGCCGTACTCCTCCCGGATCAGCTCCGCGAGTCCCTTGCCCGTCACCGCCCCCATCCGCGCGGCCATCTCCTGGACGACGATGAGCGAGACGGTGATCACCACCATCATCCAGAGCAGCTGGTAGCCGTACTTCGCGCCGACGGACGCGTACGTCGCGATGCCGCCGGCGTCGTTGCCGGCGTTCGCCGCGATGAGACCGGGGCCGAGGATCGCGAGCATGGCGACGAGGGCAGCGCCCCGCCGCCGCATCACTCGCCGAAGAGACCGAACTGGCGACGCCATCCGCGGGGCAGGACGAGCTCGAGGACGTCGTCGACCGTCACGACGCCGACGAGCCGGCTGTCGGCGTCGACGACCGGAACGACCGTCAGGTCGAAGTCGGTCATGAGCCGCGCGATCTCCTCGAGGTCGGCGTCGGGCCGGACCTGCTGCGGCGGGTCGGCGATGTCGCCGATGCAGTCGTCGGGATCGGCGCGGAGCAGGTCGACGAGCGCGACGGCGCCGGTGAGCCGCTGGCTCGCGTTCATGACGTAGATCCATGCCAACGCCTCCGCCGAGGTCTGCGTCGCGCGGATCCGGTCGAGGACCTCCGCCTGCTTCGCCTGTGAGAACACGCAGACGAACTCCGGGCTCATGAGGCCGCCGGCGGTCGCCGGGTCGTAGCCAAGGAGCGCGCGCACGCGGCGGCGCTGCACGAGCGGGAGCAGGCGCACGACCTCCTCGCGGCGCTCCTCCGGCAGCTCGTTGACGACGTCGGCGGCGTCGTCGGACTCCATCCGTGCGAGGATCTCCGCGATCTCCGTGTCCGGCTTGTCCTCCATGAACTCCTGCTGGTGGCCGGGCTCGAGCTCCTCGAAGACGTCCGCCTCGAGCTCCGGGTCGCTGTCGAGGGCGTCCAGGATCTCCTCGCCCTCGTCGTGCGACGCCTGCTCCACGAGGTCGGCGAGCTGTGCCGGATGAAGGCGTGCGAGCTTCGGATGCGGCACGCGCAGCCGGACTGTCGGAACGTGGCCGGTGAACGGCTCGACCGACGACCAGTCGAGGAACCCGCTCGTCCCGACCGAGCCGGCAAGCGACCGGGGCACGACGCGCCGGACGAGCCCGCGCACCCCGATGTCGACGCCGACCACCCGGTACCACCCGTCGAGCCGCGCGAGCTCGATCTCGTTCGCGCGCACGAGGCGTGCGCCGTCGACGTTGATGAGCTGCCGGTCTAGAACGTCCTTCTTCAGAAGCACCTCCCGCTCCCGGCGCTCGAACGGCCGCAGGTCGAGCTGGCGGACGCGCAGCTTCACGCGGCCGTGATCGATCTCCTGGATGGCATCGGCGGGAACGAAGACCTGCCGCCCGGCCAGGGTGGCGAGCAGGCCGGTGACGGGCGGATACTCGTCGTCGCCGAGGCGGACGATGAGGTCGTCGACCCGGCCGAGCTTCGCGTCCGCCGGGTCGAGCAGGTCACCGCCCGTGACGAGCGAGAGGTGGATGACGCGCGGGGTGGGAACGGCGGCCGCCTCCATCGCGCTCGACCATACGCCATGCCGGGTTCAGGCCAGGTTGTCCGGCGTCGACGGCCATACCCGTTTCACACCCCGAATCACCCTATTTGGTGCTGCTCGGCGCCCCGGCTGTGACGATCCTCAGTCCAGCAAGTCAGCGGCTCCCACACAACTGCGGCGAAGGACGACGAACCATGTTCGATGCACTCGAGTTGTCTCAAGAGATCTCCGTCCCTCCCCTCGGCCGCGTCCTGGTCGAGCGCGGGCACCTCACCGACGAGCAGCTGCAGTCGGCGCTCGCAGAGCAGGCCCGGACGGGCCGTCCGCTCGGCCAGGTGCTCATCGCGCTCAGCTATGTGACCCCGACGACGATCGCGCAGGCGCTGGCGACCCAGCAGAGCGCCGTTGTCGAGACCGAGTTCGGCTTCGCCACCGGCTTCGACACGACGCCGGCTCCTGCCGTCGAGACGGCGATGCCGCCGCTCAGCCCGCCCATGTCTTTCAGCGAGACGAACGTCGTCGAGCTTCCGCAGCCGCTCGAGGATCCGGTCGCGGTCGAGCTCGAGGCGCCGTCCGTGCCGTGGGAGCCGGTTTCTCTCCCGGAACCGATCTCCCTTCAGCTGCCGGAGCCCGTCGCTGCGCCCGAGCCCATCGCGCTCGAGCTGCCGACGCACGCTCCGCTGCCGGCGCCCGTCGACGATCTCGCCGCCGCCGTGAGCCAGCGGCTGCAGCGTGCCGAGGAGCTCGAGCGCGAGGCCGAGCGCCTCGCGGCGGAGCTCGAAGAGGCGAAGCAGGCGGAAGCCCGCGTCGCCGAGCTCGAGACCGCCCGCCGTGAGGCGGAGCAGCGGGCCGAGGCGCTCATCCGCGACGCCGAGGCGTCGGAGGCCCGGCTCGCCGAGCTGGAGTCGACGCTGCGCGAGCGCGACGAGCAGGTGCAAATGCGCGTCTCCGAGCTCGAGCGCGAGGCGGAACGCAAGGCTGCCGAGCTGGAGACGGCGTTCCGCGAGCGCGAGCAGCGCGCGGCGACGCTGACGATGGCGCAGGCCACCGAGTTCGAGCGCATCCAGGCCGAGCTCGAGGCGACGCGGCGCCAGCTGATGGCGACGTCCGAGAGCTACCGGATCGCATACGAGCGCCTGCAGGCTCTCGACGCCGTCGGCGCAGAGCAGCCGCGCACGCAGTCGCCGTTCGCCTGGCAGCAGTAGTCGCTTACAGGCCGTACCAGCTCGGGATCGAGACCGGCGCGACGAGCGGCCGGCCCACGTCGAGCTGGATCTGCGTGTGTGCCTTCAGCGGGATCGAGCGCGGATTCCCGGACCATGTCTTGCCGTTGACGTAGGCGGTCACGCGGCCCTTTGCCGGTCCAACCTGCGTCGCGCGCAGCGGCTGCTTCCAGATGTCGAAGAAGTCGCCGAGCGTGTACGTCCGCTGCGTCGGCGATTCGATGTGGATGATCCCGTCGGCCGCGTGCGTGTGCAGCCACGAGAAGCAGGCGCCTCGCACGACGAAGCGCCCATAGGGCGTCGGCTGCGTCCCCGGCTCGGAGATGCCGATCCCGTAGGGCACCTGCCGCGACTTCCCGTTCACGTAGATCGTCAGCCGCGCGTGGATGTGGAAGAGCACCTGCTCGGAGCGCTCGCACGTGATCCCGTCCACCGTCTGGCCGAGGGACGGGGAGGCGGCGGGCGCGAGCGCGGGGCCCGCCTCGAGCGGTGGCCCTTCGGGGCCGTTCGCCGCGGCGGCTGAGCCGGCGAGCACGAGCGCCGCCGTGAGCGTGACGATGATCGATCTCTTCAGATGGAGCTAGGCGGACTCGAACCGCCGACCTCCTGGGTGCGATCCAGGCGCTCTCCCAACTGAGCTATAGCCCCGCGGAGAGGCCAGTCTAGCCGGACTTCTCCATGAGCTCGCCCGCGCGGATCGTCCGTTCCATGTCACCGGACTGCTCGCGATACCAGGTCCCGTTCTCGAACTCGATCGCGGGGTAGTGGCGCTGGCCGGTGTGCGCGTCCATCTCGTCGCGCTTGCTGCGGCGGAGCGGTCCGGGCGCGAGGGCGTAGTCGATCCCCATGTCCTTCAGCGCCTTCTCGACCTTCCAGCAGGGATGCCCTTTGAGCTTCACCCATTCGTTCGGGCAGCGGTGCAGCTTCACGGCCATGCGCCCTCCTCAGGCAGCGAACAGTGTCAGGTCAGGCTCGCGCTCGCCCCGCAGGATTGCAAGGTCGACCTCGATGCAGCGGATGCCACGCGACTCGGCGAGCGCGACCGCCTGCGGCTTGATCGCCTGCGCGGCGAGGATGCCTCGACAGGCCGCCTTCGCCGGGTCCTCGCGGATGAACGCGAGGTAGCGCGTCAGCTGCTCGACCGCCTCGATCGTCCCGATGCGCTTGATCTCGACGGCGACCCACTCGCCCGCCGCGTCCTTGCACATCAGATCGACCGGGCCGACGTCGGTGGCCCACTCGCGCTTGACGAGCGTGAGCTCCTCGCCGAGCGCAGCAGGATTCGCCGCGAGCTCCAACTGCAGGTCGCGCTCGACGCCGTCCTTCTGCAGCGCCGCCGACTCGCCCATGTCGTGGACCACGTCGCTCAGCACTTCGGCGAGACGGATCTCGAGCACGTCCTCCGTCTTCGCCTTGCGCACGATGAGGGTGTTGCCCGCGTCCTCGACCACCGTCGGCGCCGTCATCCAGTTCAGGGGCTTGAACCCGCCGGCGTCGTCGTGGACGAGGACGGAGCCGTCAGCCTTGAGCATGAGGAGGCGCACCGCCTCGGGGAGGACGGCGTTCAGCCGGCCGGTGTAGCGGACTTCGCAGCGGGCGACGAGCAGGCGCACTCGGGGCAACTTATCGGCTTGTGCGGACATGCCCCGGGGGAGGGATGCGACGTCCCCCATTCGTGCCGATGACCCTCTCAGACCCGCATGTCTAGCCATGCTTTGACGACCGCAAGACCGGAGATGTCCACCCGCCGCTGGGCGGTCTGGGGCACGGTCGTGCTCGGCGCCGTGGCGACCCTCGAGCTCGCCGCCCACGCCCTCGTCGATGCCCCGCCGAGCTCGCACGTCGCGGCCGGCGCCGCCGTCATCGCGCTGCTCGCATGGGGCGCGAACCGCTCCCCGGTTCCCGTCGGGCAGGGCGCGTCGATGTCGCTCGACGTCGTCTTCGTCCTGTGCGCCGCGGTCATGTACGGCGCCGCGGTGGCCGCGTTGATCGCGGCGACGGTCTGCATCTTCGAGAACTTCCGCGCAGGGGAGCATCCGATCAAGGCCGTCTTCAACGGCGCCGTCTTCGCGCTCATGGGAGGCGCGGCCGGCCTCGCCGCGCACGTGCACCCGCGCGGCGACCTCGGGCTGGTGGCCACCGTCGCGCTCGCAGCCGCTGCGGCGTACGTCACCAACGTCGGTCTCGTGCTCCTGATGGTCGCGCACGCACGCATTCACGAGTTCGTCGCGCGGGCGTGGGAAGCAACGCAGCGCAGCGCGATCCCGTACGCGCTTTCGCTCTCGGTCGTCCCGCTCTTCATCGTCGCGTGGAGCGCCGATCCGTATGTCGCCATGCTCTCCGTCGTGCCACTCGCGGGCATCGGGCTGCACATGCGTTCGCTCGAGCAGAGCCGCAAGGCGACGGAGCTCGCCCTCACCGATCCGCTGACCGGGCTCGGCAACCGACGGCATCTGAACGAGCGCCTGCAGCGCGAGCTCGACCGCGCCGAGGAGACGCTTGAGCCGCTGTCGATCTGCATCCTCGACCTGGACGGGTTCAAGGGCATCAACGACACGCGCGGCCACGAAGCCGGAGACGAGGCGCTCGTCGCGGTGGCGGGGGCGTTCCGCCAGGGCGGCGAGGCGTTCCGGCTCGGCGGCGACGAGTTCGTCCTCCTTCTCCCCAACCAGGACCACTACGCGGCGGAAGCCGTGGCGGCCGCGGTGCGCGAGCGCGTTGCCGCGTTCGGCCTCAGCGTCAGCGCCGGGACCGCGACCTACGACGGAAACGGCGCCGGCCGCGCGGATCTACTCCGCACGGCCGACGCCGCGTTGTACGAAGACAAGCTCGTCGTCAGCGCCTGAAGCGGCCTACCACCAGCTGCCGCGCGTGCGGCCGCCGGCCCCGCCTGCCAGGAGGCTGATCAGCCAGACGACGGCGAGCACCACTGCGATGATGAACAGCCAGTGGATCGTGAAGCCGACTCCGAAGGCGATGATCGCGAGCAGTGCAAGCAGTATGAGCAGAAGCATCTCGACCCCCCTGTGGTCTCGGGTTGAACTCCTACAACGCCCGAGGCTCCCGAAAAGTTTCGGTCTCGCTACCGAGTGACCCGCGAGCCGCCGACGATGGCGTCGGAGCCGTCGTCGAAGCGCACCCAGGCCTTGCCCTTGCCGTCGTAGTCGGGCGACCAGACGCGCAACGTCGCGTCGCGTCCGCCGACCTGCACGCGCTCGGTCCCCGCCGGCTCGGCGCCGGACCACACCCGCACGAACGGGTTGTGCTCGCGCTCGCGGCCGACGGTGGTCTCGTCGGTGTGGCCGGGCAGCACGCGCATTGCATCGGGCATCGCCATGAAGACGTCCATCACCGACGCGCGGACGCGGTCCGGGTCGCCGCCGCCGACGGCGTCCTTGAAGAGCGTGTCGCCGGTGAAGACGAGCTCGTCGCCGACGACGAACGCGATCATGTCGTCGGAGTGACCGGGCGTCGCGATGCCGCGCACGTCGAGGCCGCCCCATTGCCACTCCCCGGCCTCGGCGACGACGGGCACGTCGAACCGGTTCCGCAGGTCGTCCTCCCACGTCACGTGGTCGGGGTGGCCGTGCGTGCGCAGGATCGCGGCCGGCGTCGCGCCCCAGCGCTCGACCGCCTCGAGTAGCGGCGCCGGGTCGGCGCCGGAGTCGACGAACACCGCCGTCCCACCCTCCGCGTCGGCGACGACGTAGGCGTTCGAGAGCCAGCCTGGGTCCATGTTCCGTTGGACGAGCAGGCCAGCTAGGCTAGACGAAGCAATGGCCGGGCTCATGTCGCGCACTGCGCTGATCGTCAAGTCGAAGTACTCGAAGCTCCTCAACCGGGCCGAGAATCCGACCGAGACGCTCGACTACTCGTACGAGCAGATGCTCGAGCAGCTGCAGAACGTGAAGCGCGGCGTCGCCGACGTCGTGACCGCGAAGAAGCGGCTGGAGCTGCAGCAGCAGAAGCTCGAGCAGAACGTCGTGAAGCTCGAGACGCAGGCGCGACAGGCGGTCGCCGCCAACCGCGAGGATCTCGCGCGGCAGGCGCTCGAGCGCAAGGCGGTCGCCCAGCAGCAGCTTCAGGACATGGACGGCCAGGTGCAGCAGCTCGCGAGCCAGCAGGACACGCTCGTGCAGTCGCAGCAGGCGCTGGAGACGCGCATCGAGTCGTTCCGCTCGCAGAAGGAAGTCATCAAGGCGCAGTACTCCGCCGCCGAGGCGCAGGTGCGCGTCGGCGAGGCGGCGACGGGAATCGGCAAGGGCATCGGCGACACCGGTCTCGCCATCCAGCGCGCGAAGGACAAGACCGAGGAGATGCAGGCGCGCGCGTCGGCGATCGACGAGCTGACGAGCAGCGGAGCGCTGGAGGATCTCAGCGCCGGCGACCAGACGCAGCTCGACCGCGAGCTCGCGCAGATCTCGGCGTCGACGCAGGTGGACAGCGAGCTGGCGAAGCTGAAGGCGGAGGTCGGCGCCGGCGACGGCGCGGCACCGAAGGAGATCGCTGCCGCCGGCGGCGACTCCGAGCCCGCCGAGCCCGCGCAGCAGTAGCCGCTTGGGCCTCGGCGACGTTCTCTTCGGACGCAAGAAGCTGAAGGCGCCGGCCGCCGAGCGCCTCTTCGCGCTCAGCACCGCCGCCGTCACGCTCGACACGTCCTGCTCGCTGCAGACTGCCGGCGTCGGCGCCGTCATCTTCAAGCCGCTCTCGGCCGGCGAGTTCACCGCCGCCGAGCAGGAGATCGAGCAGCTCCTCCAGGCGGTCGCCACGTCGAGCGGCTCGACGCTCGATCGCAAGACGGACTCGTTCGGCTACGACTGGGTGATCGTGAAGGACCCCGACCTGGAGGATCAGGTCGCGGGCGTGCACACGGTCGCGTCCGAGCTCGAGGCGAAGGGCTTCGGCGCACAGCTCCTCGCTGCGGCGTTCCGCTTCAAGGGCGACAAGGATCCTGTGTACTGGATCTACGGCTTCAAGACCGGAACGTTCTGGCCCTTCGTCCCGACCGGCGACAAGAACCGCGACAACGCCGAGGAGATGGAGCTGAAGGCGAAGCTCGAGCCGGAGCTTCCCATCGAGCCGGACATGAGCCGCTGGCTCGCGCTCTTCGACGCGCCGATCTAGCGGACAGTGTAGTCGAGCAGCAGGTAGCCCTTGGAGCTCGCGACGTTCCGGGTGAGCGTCAGTCGCGTCTCTGCGGCGCGTTCGAACAGCCGCCGCCCGCGCATGAGCACGGCGGGAGCGACGACGAGACGAAGCTCGTCGACCAGTCCCCGCTCGAGCAGCGCCTGCGTGAGAGCGATGCTGCCGTGCACGCCGATGTCGCCGCCCGGTCGGCCCTTGAGATCGGCGACGAGCTCGCCGAGGTCGCCGTCGACGACGGTCGTCGGTCCCCATTCCGCCGCGAGCGGCGTCGACGTCACGACGTACTTCTGGACGCCGTTGATGAAGGTCGCGAACGGCTCGATGTCGCTCCCCGGCCAGAACGCCGCCCAGTCGTCCCACGTCCGGCGGCCGAGCAGGACCGCGTCCTGCTCGGCGACGACCCGGCCGAGGTTCTCGTCCATCGCGTCGTCCCAGTCGGTGATGTATGCCTGGGGATCCTCCGCGACGCCGTCGAGCGACAGGAGTTCGTAGGCAACGACTTTCCGCACAGCAGTCCTCCCTGGAGTGGGCAACCGTCTTCGATAGGACGACTCGAACGCCGGAAACTCATCGACGTTGACTCGCGCCGCCGCGCGGAACCTTCAGCGCCTGAAAGTGCGCAGCACGTTCAGGCGGCCACCGGCCGGCCCATCTCGCGCGCGATGGCGGCGAGGGCGGCGAGGCGCTTCTCGAGCGGCGGGTGATCCATGAAGAGCTCGCTCATCTGCTGGCGCCAGTTGGTCGGCATGATGAAGAACGCGTTCATCGCCTGAACCTCGCGCAGGTCGCGCTGGGGGATCATGGTGATACCGCTCGAGATCTTCTGCAGCGCGCTCATCAGATTCTCCGGTGCGCCGGTGATGAGGGCGGAGCCGCGGTCGGCTGCGTACTCGCGGTACCGGGAGATCGTCCGGATGAGGACGAAGCTGATCGCGTACGTCACGACCGAGACGGCGAGGACGATGAGGAACACGGGCACGCCGCCCTGGTTGTTGTTGTTCCGGTTGCCGCCGCCGCCGAAGCCGCCGCCCCACATGCCGAAGTAGAGGCCCCAGCGGGTGATGAGCCCGGCGAGCATCGCGAAGAAGCTCGCGACGGTCATGACGAGCACGTCGCGGTTGGCGACGTGTGAAAGCTCGTGCGCGAGGACGGCCTCGACCTCCCGCGGCTCGAGCCGCCGCCAGAGGCCCTGCGTCACGGCGATGACGGCATGGTTGGGATTGCGGCCGGTCGCGAAGGCGTTCGGGACGTCCGTGGGGACGACCGCGACGCGCGGCTTCGGGAGGCTCGCCATCGCGCACAGCCGCTCGACCATGGCATGCAGCTCCGGCTCCTCCTGCTCGGTCACGAGCTTGGCCCCGCTCGCCTTCAGCGCGAGCTTGTCGGAGGTGTAGTACTGGATGAACGCGAGGGCGACGATGATCACGAGCATCGGAGCGAGCCCGACGTTCAAGACCGAGAAGAGCACCACGGCGAAGACGACGTAGAGCAGGCCGAGCAGCCCGCCCGTGGCGAGCATCCGCAGGGTCAGGCCCCGGTCGCGTCCGTAGTTCTTGCGCTTCACGTCTCCGATGGTACTCCGGGCCGATAGAGTCTCGCACCGTGCGCCGCACGGTTCTCATCGTTCTCTCATGTGGTCTCGTTGCAGGGCTTGCGGCGGGCTGCGGGGCCCAGGGCGTCGTCAGCCCGACGCCGTCGAAAGTGATCGGAACGCTGCCGAAGGCGCCGACGTTCCCGATCGTCCCAGCCTTCAAGCTGAAGGGGGACCCGACTGCGGGCGCGGGCGTCTTCGCCAAGTCCGGCTGCGCAGGCTGCCACACCCTCGCCGCCGCACACGCGACCGGCACGGTGGGCCCGAACCTCGACACGCTGAAGCCGGACTACCGCGCCGTGACCGCGCAGGTGACGAACGGCGGAGGCGCGATGCCGGCGTTCAAGGCGACGCTCTCCGCCCAGCAGATCGCGGACGTCGCCGCCTACGTCGTGAAGTCGACCGGCGGCACCGCTCCGTAGACCTCCCCGCCGGCTTTCCTGATCCGCTGGCCGCGTTCGCGGTCGATCTCGACCGGACCCTGATCGGCGAGGACGCCGTCCTGCGCCCGCGCACGCGCGCGGCCATCGAGTCCACACGCGCCGCGGGGACGCACGTGATCGTTGTCACCGGCCGGATGTTCCGCGCCGTCCGTCCCTATCTCGAGCAGGCGGAGATCACCGATCCCGTCGTCTGCTACCAGGGCGCGGTCGTCGCCGACCCGGTGACGGGCGAGTTCTTACGGCACGTTCCCATCCCGCGTGAGGTCGCCCTCGAGGTGATCGACGCCGTCGTCGACGCCGGCTTCCATCTCAACTGTTACGTCGACGACGAGCTCTACGTCGCCGAGATCACGCCGGAGGCGCGCCGGTACGCCGACTTCCAGCACATCGAGATCCACGCGGTGGGGCCGCTACACGACTGGCTGCACGCCGACCCGACGAAGCTCGTCGCAGTCGGCGACGCAGATGCACTGAGCGAGCTCGAGGCCGAGCTGAAGCCGCGATTCGCCGGACGGCTGTTTGTGTCCAAGTCACTGCCGTACTTCCTCGAGTTCGCCAATCCGGCCGTGAGCAAGGGCGCAGGCCTGCAATTCGTCGCCGACCTGCTCGGCTTCGACTCCGCGCACACGGCGGCGTGCGGCGACGGCGAGAACGACCGCGAGCTGCTCGACTGGGCCGGGTTCGCGGTCGCGGTCGCGAACGCGCAGCCCGAGATCCTCGCCCGCGCAGACCTCGTCGTCCCCTCCGTGGACGACGAGGGAGTGGCAACCCTCCTCGACGCCTACCTAGACTCGCTCGGATGATCGACGCCCGCGCAGCCCGTAACGACCCGGACGAGTTCCGCCGCAAACTCGCGCGCAAGGGCGCGGCCGGCGCGTTCGACGCGTGGCTCGCCGCCGACGAGGCCTGGCGCGCGCTCGTCCCGCGGGTCGATGAGCTCCGCGCCAAGACGAAGCTGAAGGGCAAGCCGACGCCGGAGCAGCTCGAGGAGCTGCGGACGGTGAAGGACGAGCTGCAGTACGCGGAAGAGCAGCTCGCCGCCGCAGAAACGGGGCGGGACGCGGCGCTCGCCCTCGTCCCCAATCCGCCCGACGACAGTGTCCCCGACGGAGACACCGACGAGGATGCGGTCGAGATCAGCCGCTGGGGCGAGCCGCCCGACCTCGCGAATCCGAAGGAGCACACGGAGATCGGGCGCTTCGACATGGAGCGCGCGGCGCGCCTGTCCGGGTCGAGGTTCGGCTATCTCATCGGCGACACCGCGCTGCTCGCGCTTGCGCTCTACCGGTTCGCAGTCGACCGCGCCGCCGCGCACGGGCACGTGCCGATGCTCCCGCCCGTGCTCGTCCGCGAAGAGGCGATGTACGGCACCGGGTTCTTCCCGACAGACCGCTCCAACATCTATGCGATCGAGAGCGACGACCTTTACCTCACCGGCACCTCCGAGGTCGCGCTCGCCGGATTGCACATGACGGAGGTGCTGGACGAGCTGCCGCTTCGCTACAGCGCGTTCTCGACGAACTTCCGCCGCGAGGCAGGCGCGGCGGGGAAGGACACGCGCGGCATGTTCCGCGTCCACCAGTTCAACAAGGTGGAGCTGTTCACGTACTGCGACCCGAGCGCGTCGATCGATGAGCACGAGCGGCTGCTCGGGATCGAAGAGGAGATCCTGCAGGCGCTCGGCATCCCCTACCGCGTCGTGAACGTCGCCGCCGGCGACCTCGGCGCGCCCGCGGCGAAGAAGTACGACTGCGAGGGCTGGTTCCCGAGCCAGGGCCGCTACCGAGAGCTGACGTCGACGTCGAACACGAGCGACTTCCAGGCTCGGCGGCTCGGCATCCGCTACCGGGCGGGAAAGAACCTCGAGCCGGTGCACACCTTGAACGGCACGGCGACGACTGACCGGACCGTGCTTGCGATCCTCGAGAACTTCCAGGGCGACGTCCCCGACGTCCTGCGCCCGTACGGCGCGCCAGCTACCGTCACCCGCTGACGGCGGGGTGCCGGAGCGGTCGAACGGGTCGGTCTTGAAAACCGATGAGCCCTTCGGGGTCCGTGGGTTCGAATCCCACCCCCGCCGCTAGGACGCGCTGCCGCGTGCGGCCTTCACGCCGCCCGTGTCGCCGCCCGGTCCGCGTAAGAGCCACGCGACGCCGACCGCGATCGTTCCGCCGGCCGCCGGGCCTGCGAGGTACGGCCAGAAGTGGTCGAAGCTGCCGAGGACGAGGTCGGGGCCGAACGAGCGGGCCGGGTTCATCGACGCGCCGCTGATCGGGCTCGCCCACAGTCCGGCGAGCACGATGTAGCCGCCGACCGCCACCGCCGACAGCGCGCCGACGTTCTGTGCGCGCGACGCGGTGCCGAGGATCGTGCTCACGAGCCCGAGGGTCAGCACGAGCTCGGTGAGGAACACCTTCCAGTCGGCGATGCCCGCGCCCGGGTCGGTCGCGCCGAGGCGGCCGACCTTGCCGTAGACGCCCCATAGGAAGAGGCACGCGAGCGTCGCACCGACGAGCTGGACGATCAGATAACCCGGGACCCGCCTCCACGGAAAGTCGCGGCGCAGGCTAAAGGCGAGCGTCACCGCCGGGTTGAGATGCGCGCCCGACACGGCGCCCATGAAGAGGATGATCGCCATCACCATCAAGCCGGGCGCCGCCACGGCGGCCGACCGTCCGACGGCTCCGTGACTGAGTGCGCCGACGACTCCGGCGCCCGCGCCGACGAGCACGAGCAGGAACGTTCCGAAGAGCTCGGAGAAGAGCCGCCGCCACTCGAGCGTCGGATCGTCGAAGTCGAGCATCCCGGGAAACTCGAGCGCGAGCAACGCGCTCCGTGTGCGCGGCTCTTCGGTCACGGGAAGTCCACGATCCGGCAGGGGATGTCCGCGTTCTCGTCGAGGTACCAGCTCGCGCAGATGCGGTGGTACCCG
>Ga0209579_10002129_pt1 | contig 15546 bp, 13 predicted proteins | sample Coa_R1_2_FD_187152 | JGI IMG/M metagenome (GOLD analysis project Ga0209579, IMG submission 187152) | Surface soil microbial communities from Centralia Pennsylvania, which are recovering from an underground coalmine fire - Coalmine... | ecosystem: Environmental > Terrestrial > Soil >... | reverse complement strand
TTGCCCCTGCCCCCGGTCGATATCTATCCGCAGAGAGGTTCGCCGTGGCAATCAAAACTCCCTTGAGTCCCAAAGATACCCTGGAAGATCGTTGGGCGCGCATGCGCTCGCACAAGAGAATCATTTCGCGTGTCAAGTTCCTGGTCGAATGGGACGACGACAAGGAAAAGCAAAGAGCCAACGCCGTTACCGTGGACGTCAGCCATTCCGGTTGCATGGCTATTGTGGGTGCCCCGTTGCCCTTGAATAAGCAGGTGCGCCTGATTCACCCCGAAACCGGCCGCAAGGCGGAGGCGCAAGTGGTATGGCGCGACCATGAGGCCTGGGACACCGGCTTTGAGTTGACCAAGCCCGACGCCTCTTTCTGGGGCGTCCCTTTCTAGACTGCCTGGCGAAGCTGCGCACAACTAAATCATCACCGCGGAGCAAGAGCGTCGGTCGCAGCACGCGGCGAGTGTCATAGCGCGTATTCACTGGAAACGCAAACCGCTTTCGGCGAAGATTCTCCGTGTCCCGGAACTGGCGAATCCACTCCTCCGCCGGGCCGGAGTCTCCGATGCCTTCCAGTGCTTCGCAGCAAGCGGTGCTGATTACAGGTGGAACCGATGGCCTCGGCAAGGCTGCAGCCATCCTGCTGGCCGAGCGTGGCTTTCGCGTCGTTTCCGCGGGTCGTTCCGCTGCCAAGCGTGCTGAACTTGACGCTTTTGCGAAATCGAAAAATCTGGCTTTGAGCACCGTGGAAATGGACGTGTGCAACGACGAGTCCGTATCCGCGGCAGTAAACACCGTCCTAGCAAACCACGGCACCATCGACGTCCTCATCAACAACGCCGGCGTCGGCTACATGGCGGTGGTCGAAGAGATCCGGCTGCACGACCTGAAGCAACAGTTTGAAACCAATTTTTTTGGAGTCGTGCGCGTGACGCAAGCCGTGCTGCCCGGGATGCGCGCGCGGCGGCGTGGCCGTATTCTGATGATCAGCAGTGTTGCAGGGCTGGTGACGCCACCTACCTATGGTGCCTACAGCAGCAGCAAGCACGCCCTGGAAGGGCTGAGCAACGCTTTGCGCCTGGAACTCTATCCCTTTGGCGTTGACGTGGTTCTAATCGAGCCCGGCTACATCGTCACGAATTTTCAGCAGACCGCCAAAGAACTCGCCCAGCCGTACGTCGAGGCCGCGAAGGCCAGTCCCTACCAGAAGATTTACGAAGGCGCGTGGAACGGCGCCAACAGGGGCCGCGGCGGCTCGAAAACCACCCCCGAAGACTGCGCGAGGGTCATGCTTAAGGCCATTGAAGCGCGCAACCCACGCGTTCGGTACGGCGTAACGCCCCTGGCCACGCGGGTGAAATGGGGCAAGCGGCTGGTCAGCGACCGCCTGCTGGACCGCTTTTTGCGTCGATACTACGGCATAGTCGGTCGAGACTGATGCCCCCCGCGCCCGCGCAAAACGCTGTTTGACGCGAATTGCCGCGACCGATACTCTTCTTGTTTGCCTTCCGAGGACAGCAACCTTCGTGGACGTACCGAGTCGCGATCCTTCCGTAGCCAATGAGCAGCTGGGCCTGGCCCAGGCTCTGCCCAGAATCTGGATCGGCTACTTGCTGTGTCTCTCCACCTTTATCGCGGAAGTGATTGTGGTCGCCGAACACCCAGAGATTGCCAACGGGCAACTGTTCATTCCGCCATTGCCGCTGTTCCTGCTGGGCTTTATCAGTTTCATCTACTGGCTGGTTTGCATTCACAAACTGCACATGGTTCTGGCGCATGTCCCGGGCTGGCAGCATCCCATTTCTCCGGCTCGCGCAGTTTGGTTTCATTTCATTCCCATCTACAGCTTGTATTGGCTCTATAAGTGGCCGGCCGAAATAGCCAAATTTGTAAACTGGTCATTGCAGGCTCCACTGATGAAGCCCCGCAATGCCGGCATTTTTGTGGTCGCTTCGTACATTCTGGCGATTCTGCTCGGTCCAGGCGGTTTGATCCTTTTATTTTTTTCGCTCTCGCACCTCAACAACTGGGTGCGCCGAGCGCTCATTGCGCCGCTGCGTCAGCCGCCGGCCAACGAGAATCCTTCATACTGAAATAGCGGGAGACAGGAATGCAGCGACGAACGACCGGTATCCTCTTTGTGGCAAGCCTGCTGTGTGGCCTCGCGGCGAGAGCTGGTTCGAAAGATGATTTGGACGCGAAACAGTATGCGCGGACCACTTTCCGCGAACTGATTGAGATCAATACCACCGATTCTGTGGGCAATGTGACCGCGGCAGCCGAAGCCATGGTCAAACGCCTGCGGGCTGCCGGCTTTACGGAAAAAGACATTCGACTCGCCGGGCCACGTGACAATAAGAAAAATCTCGTCGTCCGCTATCAGGGCAGCGGAAAGCGCAAGCCAGTTCTGTTCATCGGCCATCTGGACGTGGTTGAAGCGCGCCGCGAAGACTGGACCAGTGATCCTTTTGTATTTTTGGAAAAGGACGGTTACTTCTACGGCCGTGGTACCGAAGACATGAAAGCCGGCGACGCGCTGTTGGTCACCAGCTTCGTGCGCCTCAAGCAGGAAGGCTACCTACCTGACCGCGATCTGATTCTCGCGCTCACCGCGGATGAAGAGGGCGGCACCGCGAACGGCGTGGACTGGCTGCTGAAAAATCATCGCGACTGGATCGCGGCGGAGTACGCCATCAACCTGGACGGCGGTGAGTTTGAGCGGGACCACGACAAGCGCTTGCTAGCCGGCCTGCAGGCTGGCGAAAAGGTTTATGTGGACTACCAGTTCGAGTCTCTCAATCCGGGCGGCCACAGTTCGCTGCCCTCGCAGGACAACGCCATCTACCACCTCGCGGGCGCCCTCAGCCGGCTGCAGAAGTTCTCTTTCCCCGTGGACATGAACGAAATCACGCGCAATTACTTTCTGAAAACGGCTGCGCTTTCCAGCGGGCAGACCGCCGAAGACATGCGCGCCGTCGCCAAGGAACCCCCCGATCACAACGCCATCGAGAGATTGTCAGAATCCGCCTATTTCAATTCACTGCTGCACACTACGTGCGTCGCCACCCTGCTTACCGGCGGCCACGCGGCCAACGCTTTGCCGCAGATGGCGCGCGCCAACGTGAACTGCCGCATTTTTCCCGGCGAAGATCCCGAGGCCGTCCGCAAGACTCTGGAGAAGGTCGCCGCCGATCCCAAAGTGACGGTGACGGTGGTGCCGTTCAGGGATGAAACCGGAACCGTGATTCCTCCGGTGGGCGTGCCGTCTTCGCCGCTGCTGCCCGAAGTCGTCCGCGCCGAGGAAAAAACGGTGCATGCCTTCTGGCCTAGCTTGCCCGTGGTTCCCACTATGTCCACCGGCGCCACTGACGGGCGCTTTTTGCGCATCGCCGGAATCCCGACTTACGGCATCGCGTGCATGTTTTTTGATGTAAACGACACTCGCGCGCACGGCAAAGACGAACGAGTCGCGGTCCAGGATTTCGACCAGGGCGTCGAAATCAGCTACAACTTGATCAAAACCCTTTCCAGTAAGAACTGAAACGCGGGGCGCGCTCACGCTGCCCTGGCCATCAAAACAAAATGGCCCGGAAGCTCGTCGCCTCCGGGCCATTCCAGAAGAAAAGAATTATTCGGGTTTTGCTGCCGGGGGATCGGCCGGTGCCGTTCCGTCCGGCGCTGGTTCCGCGCTGGCCGCGATTGGCTTGGCATCCGTGCTGTAGCGCGTCAGATACGGCATGAATGGCGTCACTTCAAACGGCATCTTCTCGCGTTCCGCCACCGCTCCCACTGGTTTGCTCTTCAGCATTTCCAACTTGTCGTTCCAGGGATCCATTTTCACGCGTCCGCCGATTGGCAACGCGGCGAACTTCTGGTCGCCAGCCGGTTTCGTGGTTCCCGAAGCCGTCATGGCATTCGCAGCCGCGGGAGCCGCGACCGGAGCAGGGGACATTACCGTCGGCAGAACCGGTACGCGATTGCCCAGATGCGCGCTGATCAGATTCGGAATTTCCTTCTGCCTCGATTGCAGGGCCTGGAAGAACATCGAAGCGTTATTCAGCTGCCAGACCTTCGCGATCTGAGGATCCTTCAGCGCGTTGGTGAGCAGTTCAGCGCCCTTCTTGTTGGCGGCATCTTCTTCCTCCGGCGTGCGCGCGAAGCCGAAATGCCGGAAGGAGTCTTTGTCGTCCACCAACAGCTGATCGAAGAAGGCAAACTGCGAATCCATGCGATGGCCCAGAACTACGTGGGCCAGTTCATGCGCCAGAATGGCCGCCAGACTGGCTTCGTCGGGCAGCACGTCAATCAGCCCTCGGCTCAGCACGATGGTGTGGCCCAGCGTGTAGGATTCTAGCGTGGTCGTGGTCATCACCCGGCAGCGCACATCCGGTTCGATGTCCAGGTTGTTGGTCACTTCCAGGTTGTTGACCACCGTTTCCAGAACTTTGTCCACGTCGCCCTTGGGCGCCATCAAGCCCAGCCGCAGCAGCCGGTCGGCCACGTTGTCTTCCGCCTGCCGGTCCCACGAACGCTGCGCCTGCAACGGTGACAAATCGTTGCTGGTGGACGACTCGTCGTTGACGTTGCTCTCCACCAGGATCTTGCTGAGTTCCTGCTCCTGCGAAGAGTGCCCCAGGTTGTAGCCCCAAAGCCGTGTCTGCGCCTTGAAATCCAGCTTCTTGGTCATCGCATAGTGCAGGTTGTTCTCTTCGCTGTACACAAACGTGGGCAGCCACAAACCCGGCTGCACATTGGAGCGCCAGCTGTCGAAATGGAAGTACCAGCTGGAATGTCCCGCGCCGCCGTATCCGCCGTTAAACCGCACAATGTTGAAATCCTGATCTTCCACCCAGATGCGTCCCAGAAAGCGCCCCTTGCCCGACTTCGGCAACGGCGTCACGTCAAACACCAGGCAGCGCACTTCGCCCAGGAATTCCCGCCGCACGTAGTCGAACTTGTAGTGCTGCCGGTCAAACCCGTTGGTGTCAATGAAGACCATCTGCAGGAAGCCGTCGGGCAGGTACTGCATGGCGAATGAGAAGAAGTTCCCGATGCCCAGAAAAACCTTCTTGCCCTTGCTGTTGGTATCGGAAATGTTGACCAAGTTTACGCCCTTGCTGAAATCCGCCTTGCCCAGAAAATATTTGTCGCCCGCCGGAACAAATCCCAGTTCTTTGTCGGGCTTCAAATTCTGGATGTACGTTTCCACCAGCGGCGAGTATTCCTTGATCTTCCCGTAAAGGTGGTTCTCGTTATTGGTCACGCGGTCCACAACCTCTTCCATGGTGCGAGGTTGTTCCGGCACCAGCGCCATTTTCTTGCTCTGGTCGTCGGCGGCTGCCGCTGCGCTTCCGCACGCGGCAATAAACAGTAATCCCAAAACATACTTGCGCATGATCACTTCTCCTCAGTAGGCCAAACGGAATTCAATGCGAACGCGAGCCGGGTAGTCCACAGCCTGGCCCTCGCGCAAGGCCGGCTTGAATTTGATTTGTTGCGCGGCTTTGGACGCTGACTCATCGAGCCCGTGTCCCAGTCCGCTGATCACACGATTCACCTGCACGTGACCGTTTGCCTGGAAGACCACGTCGAGTACTACGTCGCCTTCCAATTTCAGAGTACGCCCTTCCGCCGTGTATTCGGGGTGTGGCTTGTCGAGGATGACAACAGCCGTGTCGGCCGGGCCATCGTTGGCCTTCTTCTTAGGCGCATCCGGCTTGGTGGTGCTCTCATCGCCAAAACCACCGGCTTGTACGCCGCGTTTGCCGCCTCCGCCATTTCCGGACGGCGGAACTGCAGTGCCATTTCCGAATCCGGTGCTGGCGATCGTTCCACGAATGCCCTTGTCGCCGCCGGTTCCGTTTCCGTAGCCTGGCCCATTCGGCAGCGTGCTTAACCCTTGCGCGTTCACGATCAGATGCGCGTTAGGATTGCCTTTTCCCGGCAGTCCTTCCGGATCACCAAATCCGCCCGTTTGTACTTTTTCCGGCGGCGCTTTCACCGTGGCCGGCGTCGCGTTCCCGCTGCTCATCGTTCCCACCTTCACTTCATCGCGGGGTCGCTTCGGCTGGTTAGTCTGCGAATCAATCTTGGCGGCCTCAAACACCGGATTCAGCTCCGGCGCCTTGGTCTCCACCGTTTGCACCTTGGGCTGCGGCTGCATCAGCTTCGGCGCCACAAAAATGTGCGGCTGCTTAGGACTCAGCACCGGTTCTACCACCGGCTGCGGCGGAGGCGTATTTACCTTCACGATCTTCGGCGGTGGGGGCGGCGGCGCCACGGGTATCTCCGTGATCGGTTGCGCCAGCTCCACGTACGAATACTGCAAGGCCGTCTTCATCTGCTGGGGAAAGATCAGGGGGATGAGCAACAAAAAGGTCAGTAGCGAAAGCTGGACGACCGCACTGATTCCAACCTTCTTCATCCGGGAGTCGCCCTCCGGCAGCATCGCCAGACGCGCCGGAATGGGCTTGGTTCCAATGCTCTTCTTCCAGGCTGGTTCCTGTCCCAAGGTGGAACGGCGACCGCCTTCCAGCCCTACCCCCATCGTTGTCTTGCTTGGTGGCTCTAAAATCATTATGGTCATTCCGCTTTTGCCCGCCTCGAAAAGATTTCGCTACCGCCAGTAGAGCAGAGCTCACCAACGGATTGGGGCGTCGCTCACTCGCTCATAGTTGCGATTCTTTCGCTTACCAGTACCACGGTACTGTCGAGGCTGGATTGGCTCGAATAGGACTTTCGTACCAACGACGCGAAGTCGCTAATGCTGTTGCGAGCGCAGCTGAAAGCACCCCTTTCGCTCAGAAACCCGGCGAGGCGCTGGTAGTTGCGGGCTAGGGAAACTATCTTCCTTCTTCTTAAGGATACCGCAAACCAGCTTTTCGGAAACCTGGTTTTAGCGTCACCCATTCCCCACGCGCACCGGAGGGTCTATGCTTAGGATGCACGGTTTTCTCTCGGGTGTGCCTCAGGTGAGTTACCCATTTTCACCTGTAGAGCAATGCACGGGCCAACTTGACTGCCCGTCGTGTATGCGCGATGAATAGGCCATGAATCCTCAGCAGGAAAACCCGCCTAACCCTGCCCGCGATGCGCGGCTGCCGGAATCCTGCCTGCCGCTGGCTCACCGCCTCTTTGTCGAGTCCGCTGCCGAGCAGTGGCAGCTCTCCTTCAAGACCTTTCAATTGGCCCTGGCCCGCAGCGCCGCCAAAAGATTTGGCGTCTGTGACTTCACGGCCGCGCAATTTGAGGACTATGCCACCACTCTCCACGCCCGTGATCTGGCTCTGGCCTGCGCCTGCCTCGAGGGTTCCGAACGCGCCTGGGAACAATTCGTCTCTCAATATCGCGGCTACTTGCGCACTGCCTCCGGTGCCATTTTGCGCCGCCCCTCGGGTGACGCCGCCGTCATCGAACTCGCCGATTCCCTCTTCGCCGACCTCTATGGGCTTTCGCTCGGTGTCGCAAAGGAGAAGCCCGGCCACCGCTCGCTCTTCCACTATTTCCACGGTCGCAGTTCGCTCAAGACTTGGCTGCGCGCCATCCTCGCCCAGCGCCACATTGACGCCATTCGCGCCGGCAAGAAATTTGATTCGCTGGACGACCAGCCCGCCGGCGGCGAGCCGCGCCGTGTGCCCGAACCCGCCATCGTCGAAATTCCCGCCGACCCTCGCCGCGAACAGTACCTGCGTAAATTTCGCGCAGCCCTCACTTCGGCGCTGGCCTCGCTCGATTCGCGCGATCGTTCACGCCTGCAGCTTTATTACGCGGAGAGCCGTACCCTGGCTGAAATCGGCAAGGAAATCGGTGAACACGAATCCAGTGTTTCCCGCAATCTCGAGCGCCTGCGCAAGGAGCTCCGCTCGACCGTCGAGGGATTGCTCCGCGCCGGCGACGCTGCGGTCAACGGCGGCCCCGCGGCTCCCGGTCTGGACGACGCTCAGGTCGCTCTTTGCATTCAATATGCGACGGAAGACTCCAGCATCGATCTGGACCAGCTTTTTGACGCGGATAAATCACCAAATGCGCCTTCCGCGAAGCGCGGAGTGAAGCTATGACTGAAGCTATGACTGAAGACATGACCCGCGCCGCAACAATCCGCAAGAATTGCCCGGCACGGCGTTCTAACCTGAGAGTGAACTATGCCTGACGACCGCGACCAGCTTTTCGAAAAGGCCCTCGCCCGGCAGTTGCGTGCCGATGGCGCGGCGGAATCGTTGTGCCTGGACCCCGAAACTCTCGCTGCCTACCACGAGCGCACGCTTTCGCCCGAAGAAATGTCCGCCGCAAAATCCCACCTGGTTCCCTGCGCGCGCTGCCAGGAAATTCTGGCTCAGCTGGAAACTACTGAAGAAATCGCCGGCGCTGTCAGCGACCCCAACGCCGAACCCGAGCTCGTTCCCGCATTGGCCGCGGCAAAACCAGCGACTTCGGCTATGCGCGAAGAGTTTCCCTTCGCCGCCGCGTCCGCGCGCTCCGCCGCGCCCCAGAAATTAAGGTCAATCGCAACAGGGCCCGCGTTTTCGCCTCGCTGGGTAGTTCCTGCGGGCGCCGTTGCCGCCGGACTCTTGCTGCTGATCGGTTTGCGCGAATTCCGGCTGGCCACGCCGAAACAAGTGGCGGAGCCGCCACAAGTCGCGGAAGCCCGCGCTCCAGTGGCCGCGCCTCAGGGATCTTCCGAAGCGCTGAGGGACATCGAGAGCCGTGAGTTGCAGCTAAAGAAACAAGAAGAGCGCCAGCCCCTTCAAATGTCAACGCCACCCGTAGCTCCTACGTCGCGAAGTGAAAACGCACTGCGCGACGAAAAGAAGGACTTTCCGGCACGCATCTCGCCGGGCGAAGCGCCCGCCAGCGGCCTCCGCTCTCCCGCCATGGTTCCGCCCGAACACGCGGCTGGTCCCAATGTGGCCGCAGGCCAGGCGCAAGCCGCGGACGCCCTCCAGCGATCGGCCCCGGTTATCGCTGGCCGGGCGCGCCAGCAAGTCGAAATCGCGGGCAATGCAGGCGCACTTGCGCCACAAGCTCCCTCGCTCGACGACGGAGCCGCACGAACCCGCGCTAAGGCTGGTGTCGGTGGCGGCGTAGGAGCTGGAAACGGCCGCGCACCGTCACCTGCGCCCGCTCCTACTCCGGCGTCAACCGGCGCGGACAATTTCCAGGTAGGTACAGGCGCCGCGAGCGCAGAAGTCGTGGCCAGACCTCAAGTCTCCCAAGCTGGCGCCTACAGCGGGATCGCAAGTAAACTCAGTTTGGATATTCGGATCTCCTCTCCGGGCGGCAAAAAAATCTGGCGCGTTGGGCCCAATGGCCAGATTCTCTATTCCAAAGACCATGGCCAAAGCTGGCTGCTGCAAACCAGCGGCGTCTCTGCGAATCTCACCGCTGGCTCCGCTCCTTCCGAAAAAGTCTGCTGGATTGTGGGCGCGGCGGGCACACTTCTGCGCACCACCGACGGCGGCGACCACTGGCAAACGATCACCGCGCCAATCACTGGCGATTTGGGCGGAGTCCATGCTGCCGACGCCCAGCACGCTTCCATCTGGGACGCGCCCAACCATCTCGGCTACGAAACCAGCGATGGCGGCGCCACCTGGAAGCCTTCCGCCAACGAATAGATTCGTGCAAGAAAATCCCGCAGCACCGTTCTAACCCCAGAACGCAAGTCGAACCTTAGGAGCGAAAAAATGGTGCACAACGCAAAATCCGGGAACCGCAAAATACTCTGGCCTGCCGCGGCCGCTGCCACTCTTCTGGCCGCGAGCACCGCTCTTTACGCGGATTCCCGCGCGAATTACGCCCATGCCGATCAGGAAAAGGAAGCGCCGCGCGAAGCTGCCTCGGACCACGCCACCACCCTCAATGACCAGACCGATCTCTCCGTCACCGTGTACAACTCCAACATCGCCCTCATCCGCGACGTCCGTAATCTTTCGCTTCCTACCGGCACTTTCCGATTAAAGCTGGAAGACATCGCCGCCACCGTCAATCCCGCCACCGTCCACTTCCGCTCGCTCATCGAGCCGGACAAGCTCGGAGTCCTCGAACAGAACTACGAATACGACCTGCTCGACCCAGCCAAGCTCCTGCACAAATACGTCGGCAAGGAAGTCACCCTGGTCCGTTCTTACATGGACAACGGCACCACCAAGCGCGAGGAAATCAAAGCCACGCTGCTGGCCGATAACAACGGTCCGGTCTGGAAAATCGGCGGCGACATTGTCACCGGCTCTTATGCCGAGAGCTACCGCTTCCCGGAAGTTCCGGCCAATCTTTACGACCGCCCCACTCTGTTAATGTCCCTGGAAAATTCCGGCTCGCGCAAACAGCAGATCGAGGCTTCCTATCTTGCCGGCAATCTTTCCTGGAATTCTGATTATGTACTCACCGTCGGCCGGGAAGACAAAGCCGCCGACCTCGATGGCTGGGTCACGCTGGTCAACAACAGTGGGACCGCGTTTCATAACGCGCGCCTGCAACTGGTTGCCGGCGACCTCAACCGCGTGCAACCGCCCGCGGCTCCGGGTCCCGCTCGCGATATGGTTATGGCCAAGGCGATGCGCGCCGAGCAATTTGCCCAGGAAAATTTCAGCGAATATCACCTCTACACGCTGGGGCGCAAAACTTCCGTTGAAGACAAGGAAACGAAACAGATCAGCCTGCTGCAGGGCAGCAACATCCCGGTGGAAAAGCATTTCGTCGTCAACGGGCAGAACTACTACTACCGAAACCAGCAGAATCCTGGCTCGCCCATCAAAGACAACGTCATGGTTTTCTACAAATTTAAAAACGACGAAAAATCAGGACTGGGCATGCCCATGCCCGCCGGCACTGTTCGCGTCTATCAGAAGGACTCCAAGGGAAACATTCTTTTCGTGGGCGAAGACCGCATTGACCACACCCCAAAAGATGAGGCGCTCAGCATTCACATCGGCGACGCGTTCGACGTCGTCAGCGAACGCAAGCAAACCGACTACAAGCGCATTGACACTCACACCTGGGAAATGGAATTTGAAATCACCCTGCGCAACCACAAGGACACGCCCGTCACCATCGAAGTCAACGAACCCATCGGCGGCGACTGGGAAATGCTCACCTCCAGCTTCAAATACGAAAAAACCGCCGCCTTCGCCGCCCAGTTCAGAGTCCCCGTAGCCGCCAACGGCACCTCCGTCCTGAAATACCGCATCCGCGCCCGTTGGTAGAATTCTTTCTGCAGTAGGGCGCAGCACCACTGCGCCCTTCTTTTCCTGCCGCTCTATTCGTTCGCGCGGCTGTATTTTGTCTTTACCTCATTACTTCATTACCTCTTTTCTCGATCCTTCCTCAACAATCGCATCCGCCTCAATCTCCACCAGCATCTCCGGAGAAATCAGCTTGCAAACTTGTACCATGCTGGTCGCCGGACGAATTGCCCCAAAAAACTCTCCGTGCGCCCGCCCGATCTTTTCCCACGCCGAAATATCCACCACATAAATCCGCGTACGCACTACATCCGCCAGGGTCGCACCCGCCTGTTTCAGCGCCGCCTCGATGTTGCGAATCGTCTGCACCGTCTGTGCGCGCGCATCGCCCACTCCTACAATCGTGCCATCCGGCCCGGTAGCCGTCGTCCCCGATACGCTGATCAGATTTCCCACCCGCACTGCCCGCGAATACCCCACGATCGGCTCGAACTTCACCCCGCTCGAAATGTTCTTCCGCTCCATTCGTTTCCTCCGTCGCCCAAGTCTGCTCGCCGTTCACTCTTTGTACTTTACACTTTGTACCTTGTACGGTTCACGCGACGGTTCGGCTGAACCGCGCGTGCTAAACTAAGCGCAATGCGCTGCAACAACATTCTGGAAGCGATCGGCCGCACGCCTCTGGTGCGTCTCAACCGCATCGCACAGGGCTTAAAGCCCAAGATCTACGTCAAGGCTGATTACATCAATCCCGGCGGCTCGGTGAAAGACCGCATCGGCGTCACCATGATTGACGACGCGGAAAAGCGCGGCTTGCTCAAGCCCGGCGGCACCATCATTGAAGGCACTTCCGGCAACACCGGAATGGGCCTTGCTCTCGTTGCTGCCGTCCGCGGCTACAAGATGGTTTTCACCATCACCGACAAGCAGTCCAAGGAAAAAGTGGATCTGCTCAAAGCCCTGGGCGCCGAAGTCATTGTCTGCCCCACCGCTGTCGAACCCGAAGATCCGCGCAGTTATTATTCCGTCGCCAAAAAACTCGCGCGTGAAATTCCCAATTCGTTTTATCCCAATCAGTACGACAACCCGATGAACCCGGAAGCCCACTACCAGACCACCGGCCCGGAAATCTGGGAAGACAGCGAAGGCAAGATCACCCACTTCGTTTGCGGCATGGGCACCGGCGGCACCATTAGCGGAGTCGGCAAATATCTGAAAGAGAAAAATCCCGCAATCAGAATCATCGGCGTCGATCCCGAAGGCTCGCTCTATTACGACTTCCACAAAACCGGCCAGGTCACCAAGGCACGTACCTATGTGGTCGAAGGCATCGGTGAAGATTTCTTCCCGACCACCATGAACATGAAGATTCTCGACGACGTGCTGCAGGTCAATGACGAAGAATGCTTCGTCGTCGCCCGGCGCCTGGTTAAACAGGAAGGCATCTTCACCGGCGGCAGCGGAGGCGGCTGCATCTCGGCCGCTCTTAAACTCGCCAAGTCGCTCAGTGAAAAAGATTTCGTCGTAGCGTTTCTGCCTGATACCGGCATGCGCTATCTCAGCAAAGTCTATAACGACGAATGGATGCGCGAGCGCGGCTATGTGGACTCCGCCGTTGCCATCACCGCCGCGGAAGTCGTGCACGCCAAGCATCAGGCTGGGAAAGTGCGCGAGCTCGTCGTCGCGCGTCCCTATCAGACCGTTTTTCACGCGCTCAAAACCATGCAGGAGCAGGACATTTCGCAGATTCCCATCTTCGAGGACAGTACGCCCATCGGCACGGTCTATGAAGACCAAATCCTGACCCTCGCGCTGCAGGGCAAAGATCTGCGCAAGCTGGTCGTCCGCGAAGTCATGAGCGCTCCGCTTCCCAAAATCCCCAAAACCGCCCCCGTCGAACGCGTCACCCGCATCCTCAGCCACGAAAATCCTGCCGTCTTCGTGGAAATGGACGAAACCCACTTCGAGATCCTCACCAAATACGACCTGATGAGCACTGTAGCCAGCCTCATGGAACAAAAACGCTGACTTGTTTCGCCTCATGTAGCAGCGGCTTTATGCCGCTGCCTGCTGCGACCGTCCACGTGTAAAATAATAGGCAGACATCACGGCCCAACTCTCAATGAAAATTCTCGACTTTAACGAACGGCTGAAACACTCCATCCTCATCGCGGACGGCGCGATGGGCTCGATGCTGCACGAAACCGTTGGAGCGCAGCGCTGCTTTGACGAACTCAACTCCACCGAGCCGGAAGCTGTCTTTCGCGTGCATCAGGCCTACATTGAGGCTGGCGCGCACATCATCGAGACCAACACCTTCGGCGCCAATCGGTTCAAGTTGGCGCCGCTCGGCCTGGCCGACGAAGTGCCGCGCCTCAATTCCCGCGGCGTCAAAATAGCCCGCGAGGCGCGCGAAGCCGCGGCCCGCGAAGTGCTGATTGCCGGCTCCATGGGCCCGCTGGGACTTGGCGTGCAGGCGCGGCATCCCGAACCCGGCGAAATTCTGGAGATTTTCCGCGAACAGGCGCAGGCGCTGGAAGAGCGCGGCGTGGACCTGTTCATTCTCGAAACATTCACTTACATCGAGGAGATTCTGCTGGCCGTCGATGCGATTCGCTCCTTTTCCGGTTTGCCGATCGTTGCTTCGCTTACTTATGCCGAGGACGGCAAAGCCTATGGCGATCTGAGTCCCGCCGAAGCTGCCGCGCAGCTCAAAAACAAAAATGTGCAAGTAATTGGTGCCAACTGCACCCTCGGGCCGCAGGCGCTGCTGCCGATCTTGCGAGAACTAGCGGGTGTGGACGATCTGCGCGTCAGCGGCATGCCCAATGCCGGCTTTCCCAAGCGCGAAGGGGACCGCATCGTCTATCCCAAGTCCTCGCCGGAATATTTCGCGCTTTTCGCCCGCGAAGCGGCCGCCGCGGGCGTGCGCATTCTGGGCGGCTGCTGCGGCACAACTCCGGCACATATCAAAGCCATGGCCGAGGCCGTCAAGTCGCTGCGCCCGGTGAAAGCCCAAGCTACCGTGGAAACAGCCGAGACGATCGCGGCGGCCAAACACGTGCCGCTTGTCGAACGCGCGCCGCAATCCCAGCTCTGGAAAAACATCCAGGCCGGCAAATTCCAGATCAGCGTCGAAATCGACCCGCCCAAGGGCATTGCGCTGGATCGCGTGTATGAGCAGGTTGAGAAAATTATGGCCTCCGGCAAAGTGGACGCCATTGATATCAACTCCGGCGCGATGGCCCGGGTGGGCATGGACGCTCTGGTAGTGGCCGGCGCGCTAGAAGCCCGCGGCGTCGAAACGATTCCGCATCTGACTACGCGCGACCAGAATATTATCGGCCTGCAAGCCGCGCTGCTCGGCGCCTGGACCGTGGGCGGCGTGCGCAACGTGCTGGCGATTACCGGCGATCCGCCTTCGGTCGGCGACTATCCCGAGACCAGCGGCGTGTATGAAGTGGACTCGGTCGGCCTGGTCAAGGTGCTGCACCGACTCAACCAGGGCACCGACTGGTCCGGCAAGACGCTGGGCGGCGCTACCAACTTCACCATCGGAGTGGCAGTCAATCCCGTGGCCGACAATCTCGATGAGGAGATTGAGCGGTTCCACGCCAAGATCGAAGCGGGAGCCCACTTCGCGATGACCCAGCCGCTCTTTGACCCCGAACACTGGCAGACATTTTCCAAGAAGCTGGGGGGCAAGTCCCCCATCCCCATCCTGATCGGCATCTGGCCGCTGAACAGCTACAAGCAGGCGTTGCGGCTGAACAACGAGGTGCCCGGCATCATTATTCCGGAGCCGCTGCTGAAATCCCTGGAGGCTGCGGGTACCTCCGCGCGGGACCATGGATTTGCGGTTGCCCGGGACATGCTGGCTTGGGCGCGGACTGAACTGGCTGGTGCGTACCTGATTCCGCCGTTCAAGCGGACGGAAGAGATCCTGGACATTTTGTAAATTGTTGTTGCTCGCGCGGCGGTCCCCCTCTTCGTATTTTATGAAGTTTGAACTTCCATTGCTTCACGCCGACTCTTTTGACCGCCAGATTATTGCCCGAGCGCTGGCCGAGAAAATCCCGTGGTGACCTCCGACCGCAGCTTCGAGTTGTATCTCGGGCTGAAAGTAATCTGGTAGGCAAAGCGGCGCGCTCCCCAAAGGCTGGACAAAGACCCTGCCTGCGCCAGAGCTGATGGCGACTGATTGGGGAGAAGCTCGTCTATTCCAATGGAAATGTGCCAATCAGGCGAGGGGAACAGTGGAGCAGTCGGGGATCGTACCGTTGGAGTGCTGATGGATAGGAGAGGTGTGCGGATGTTCATAACTGCGCGGGAGCTGGTGCGGTGGGGGATGGGCTTTGTCATGGTAGTGGCAGCG
>Ga0209579_10002124_pt1 | contig 15576 bp, 13 predicted proteins | sample Coa_R1_2_FD_187152 | JGI IMG/M metagenome (GOLD analysis project Ga0209579, IMG submission 187152) | Surface soil microbial communities from Centralia Pennsylvania, which are recovering from an underground coalmine fire - Coalmine... | ecosystem: Environmental > Terrestrial > Soil >... | reverse complement strand
AGCCATAGAGCGCGTCCGAGCCGCGATAGATGACGACGTCGATCAGATTCTTCGCCTTGTATTTCTCCTCGCGGCCGACGACCGTGAAGAATACTTGGCGCGCCGGGTTCGCGATCGCGAAATTCATCCATCGCTGGACGACCTGCACGACGAGCACGACACCGAGTGTCGGCACGAGTGCGAGCGTCGCGAATCCCGCGACGTAGACGGCGGGCAACGCCGCCGCCGCAAGGCCGACGCCAAAGCGTTCGAGCACGCGTCCGGTCGCGAATACCTGCGTCGCGAGCGTCAGCAGTCCGACTGCGAGGTCGATGCTCGCGAAAATGCGCGTCTGCGCCCCGGCGCCGTGCACCGTCGCCGAGACGATGTTCGCCTGCATGAAATAAACCATCGTCGCGCCGAACGACAACAGGCTCACCCAGACGCCGACGCCCAGAAGATACGGCGATCGCACGAGTTCCGGCAACGCAGCGAACGCGCTCCCGCCGACGCGTCGCTCGTGCGCCCGCGCGGCGGGATTCACTGCGACGGTGTGCTCGAGGCGGTGCACGCAATACACGGCCAGTTCGAGAAACACAATCGCGGCGATCAGAAGATTCGCCGGCCCCAGCGGCACCGAAAGCCAGATCGTGATGACCGGGCCGAGCAGCGCGCCCGCCGTGCCGCCCGCACCGATGAATCCGAACAGCCGCTTGCCCTGCTCGCTCGTGAAGAGATCCGCCATGAACGACCAGAACACGGCGACGGCAAACAGATTGAAGACACTCACCCAGACGAAGAACACGCGGGCGACGAGTGTCGTCGCGGCGCCCAACGTCAGCAGCACCCAGAACAGCGCCAGGTTGACGACGAAGAAGTGATAGACGAACGGGATGAAACGCGTGCGCGGCAGCCGTGCGACGAGCGCACCGTAGAGCGGTTGCGCGACGAGCAGCGTCACAAACGTCGCGGTGAAAAGCCACGGCAGCGTCTTGACGCCGCCGGCGATACCCATTTCGTCGCGCAACGGCCGCAATACGTAGTAGCCGGCGAGGAGCGTGAAGAAATACGCGAACGACCACAATGCCGCCGCGCGCTCTTCCGCGGTCGCCGGGAGCGCCCAATGACGCCAGCGCGACAAGCTCACGACGACAATGACAGCGTCTTGCGGAGTTCCGCCGCCGTCACGTTCTGGCCATAGCCCGGACCGCCGCGCTGAAACTTCCGCGCATCGGCGAGCTTGCCGACGACGACCGGATCGAAGCCCGCGTCGTGCACGAGGCCCGCTGCGACTCGCACGGCTTGCGGATCGTCGCCGGCGATCGGAATCGCAAGCCGTGGATCGGGACGATTCGCCTCGCTCGCGAAAATTCGATACGAGAGCGTGTTGAAGGCACGGACCAGGCGCGTGCCGGCAAGATATTTCTGCGACGTCACGCCGATCCCGTCGCGCTCGACCTCGGACGCGACGTCGCCATCGCGCGCCGCCACCGCATTGCAGGCGTCGAGCACGATCTTGCCCTCGAATGCATCGCGGTGCTCCTCGCCGATCTTCGGGATGGCGCCGTACGGCACGGCAATGAAGAGCGCGTCACCGAAGGCGATCGCCTGATCGACAGTGCCGGCCCGCGCGAGCGGGCCGAGCTTCGCGACCATTTCCTTCAACTCGTCAGGATGCCGGGACGAGAACAGCACCGGGTGTCCCGCCTTGACCCACAGGCCGCCGATCGTGCCGCCGATGTGACCCGAGCCGATGACGCCGATCTTCATTTTGGTCGTCGACGCAGACTGCGCGAACACGCGCAGTGGATCGAGGAAAGCGAGCAGGACCGCGCCCGCCCCGGCGGAAAGCACCGCACGGCGTCGGGAATCGAAGACGGTTTCACGCCAGTCGGTCGAGGCATCCTTTGCTGACATCGAAACCTCCGTTCGTTGATGGGACCACGCCGCGCGCGCCGGCCGGATCGTTTCCCGGGAGAGCATCGCGAGGATTGACACGACGGCACGGGAAATACCGGTGAACATCCGCGCTTGGACTCGTATTTCATCGGCCCGTTCTTGTCGATGCCGCGCGTACGCATTCGACTACATGGTGCAGCCGCGAACCCACGCGGCGTGTTCCGCGCCGCTTACAATTCCTTACATTCACCATTCAGGAGACCGACATGCAAAAGATCACGCCCTTTCTCTGGTATTCGACGCAGGCCGAAGAGGCCGCCCGATTCTACGCGTCGATCTTTCCCGATTCGCGCTTGACGAATGTGACGACGCTGCCCAGCGAATCGCCGAGCGGCCCGCCCGGCTCGGTCAAGGTCGTCGAGTTCGTTCTGTGCGGACAATCGTTCGTCGCGATGAGCGCCGGAACGCTCGACCCGTTCAATCATGCCGTGTCGTTCGTCGTCAATTGCGACGATCAAACCGAGGTCGACCGCTACTGGAATGCGCTCCTCGACGGTGGCCAGGCGGAGGCTTGCGGATGGCTGAAGGACCGGTACGGATTGTCGTGGCAGATCGTGCCGAAGGTGCTCTTCGAGATGATGGCGAATCCCGATCGCGCGAAGGCAAAGCGCGCATCCGATGCGATGCTGAAAATGGTCAAGCTCGACATCGCGACATTGAAGGCCGCCTTCGCGGGAAGCGACCGCGGCACATGAGCGCGAAGGGCCGCTCCCGAGCGCGAATTAGCCCCGAAGCGCGAAGCGCGGAGGGTAGTCCAGTGAGCGCGAAGGGCCGCTCCCGAGCGCGAATTAGCCCCGAAGCGCGAAGCGCGGAGGGTAATCCAGTGAGCGCGAAGGGCCGCTCCCGAGCGCGAATTAGCCCCGAAGCGCGAAGCGCGGAGGGTAATCCAGTGAGCGCGAAGGGCCGCTCCCGAGCGCGAATTAGCCCCGAAGCGCGGAGGGTCGTCCAGTGAAAGAGGTGCCCGACAACATCGTCTGGCATGCGCTCGCCGGCCCGCACGCGCGTTTCGCGGCGGGCACGGCTGAGCTACGAAGGTATGCGGTCGGTTTCTCGCCGATCATCGGCTTCAGCGATCCAAAGCGCGCGAACGTCGATGCGCTTACGCCGTTTTGCGAGCCCGGCGAGCATTTCTATTGCGAAGGCTGGTACGGCAAAGCGCCGGACGGATGGAGCATCGACGTCGAGGCGCCGATGCTCGGGATGATCTTCGACGCTCCGATGCCGGTGACCGACGAAGCGCCGGAAGCCGTGCGCCTCGACGAGCGTCACATGGCGCAGGCGGCCGAGCTCGTCGCGCTTACCAAGCCGGGACCCTTCGGCCCGCGGAACTTCGAGCTCGGCGAGTACTTCGGCATCTTCGAGGCAGATCGGCTGGTCGCCATGGCTGGTGAGCGGCTCCATGCCGGTCGCTGGCGTGAAATCAGCGCCGTCTGCACGCATCCCGACTTTCAGCGTCGCGGACTCGCCCGGCGACTGATGACGAAGCTCGTCCGCCGCGAAATGCAGCGCGACGAAGCGCCGTGCCTGCACGTGATGCACAACAATCACGGCGCACGCCGCGTTTACGAACAGATGGGCTTTCGTGTCTGCAAGGAATCGGTGGTACGGATCGTTTCGCGGGATCGCGAATGAGCGCGCCGGGTGACGCCCATGCCGTCGAGATCGCCGACCTCGATGCGCTGATCGTCGAGCGACGTCGCATAGCCGAGTACCGTACCCGACAACGGTGAATCTCGGCGCAGCTGCTGCAAATGCCATGCAACAAGCAGGCCGAGAGGCACCGAATAGCGCCCGCACCAGGTCTACTTGTACTCGCGATGGTCGTGTTCTGACAGCATGAAGCGCGTGAATCGCTCGATGCGCTGCGGCGAAAGCGCGCCATCGAAACAATCGGCGATGATTCGATGCTCGTGCGCGAGCGCCTTCGCGTACCCGTCGGCATCGACAACGCAAAGAGCGAAATTGCGCCCGCTCCAGCCTTCGTCGCCGTAATGAACGGCGTCGGTCGACGCGATCATCGCGACATCCCTTCCCCACTCGGGCCGTCTTCGCCCATGACGGTCGCGATCGCGCGCGCAAGTGCGGCGCCCACGGGTTCGTTCGCGCGAACGACATCGACAGCACGAGGATCGGCACGATCTGTACGTCGCGGTTTCGCTGCTGCAGGAAGGGAAGCTTCGCTTCGATCGAATGCTCGATACGTTGCATCTCGTCGTGCACGCAGTACGCATCCTCGGGCAATAGCGCGACGATCCGCTCGCGCAGTCGCGAGACCGTACAGATAGCCGACGTACGCGTAGTCGTCATGGGGCGCGATCGCGATGCGCCATCGATCGTCGGTCGCGATGCGCTTGTCTGCGAGCGTCCGCTCGAGCCTTGCGCCGTCCTTGGCTGCGATCCGTTCGACGACTGCTTCGATCTGCTGCGGGCGATGCGCAAAGCCGATCGTGTCAACAAGGCCGCGATGTTTTCGCTCGGACCGCGCCAAGAGCGTCGGTTCCGTCGCGGCCATTCAAACACCCGCCTTCGCCAGCACGACGACCGAAACGCCGAGCGCGCCGGCACTGCGATCGACGTTGCGATACGAATGCGGCACGTTGCCGGGAAACCCGAGCACATCGCCCGCATCGAGCTCGTAACGCTCGCCGGCGACGAAAATCGTGACGTGCCCCCGAAGGCACGAGAAGAACTCGCGCGTGCCGGGCAGGTGCGGCGTTCCGGCCATCACCGCATCGGGCGCGAACTCCATCAGCTCCATCACTTCCTCGGGCACGGGTTCGGGGACGAGCGCGCGCGTAGTCACACCCCGGCCACGACGCCGCGACGCGAGATCCTTTCCTTCCCAACGGCGCACCTTCGCCCGTGGTGAGGCGAGGAGCTCGTCGATCGACGTCGACAGCGCTTCGGCCACCTTCACGAGCACCGCGAGCGACGGATTGCCGTCGCCCGATTCAAGATTGGCGATCGTCGAGCGCGGCACGCCGGCCGATTTCGCGAGCGCTTCCTGCGTCAGCGAGCGCACCTGGCGCAACGACGCGAGGTTTCGCGCGAGATGAGTCGATACGAGTGGCGGTTTGTCCATCAGGATGACCCTTCGCCAAGCGCCTGGACAGTCGGCTTAAAAATGCGAAGCGGCGCCCGTATTGTCCCAGACATCGAACGGGAGAAAACCGTGACGCATCGAAACCATTCGTCGCAAAACGATTTCGCCGGCGTACGCATCGCCATCACCGGCGGCACCTCGGGACTCGGGCTCGCGCTCGTGCGCGAGTGGAATAGCCGCAGCGCGCGCGTCGCGTTCGTCGCACGCACGCAGGAAAATGTCGACCGGATCGCGCGCGAGATTCCCGGCACGGCAGGCATTGCCGGCGACGTCTCGAACAAGCACGACATTCATCCGCTCGCGTTGCAGATCCTTGGCCGGTTGGGTGGCCTCGACGTACTCGTCAACAACGCGTCGAGTCTCGGGCCGTTTCCGCTCGCCCTCCTCGCCGATACCGAATGCGAGGAGCTCGAGGTTGCGCTCGCAACCAACCTGCTCGGTCCGTTTCGCTTGACGAAGGCGTTGCTCGGTGCACTGCGTTCATCGGCGGCGGAAGGACGCGGTGGCGTCGTGCTCAACATCTCGAGCGACGCGGCGGTAACACCCTATCCGCACTGGGGCGCCTACGGCGCATCGAAAGCCGCGCTTGCCCACATGAGCGCGATCTGGCGCACGGAGCTCGAAGACGAAGGCATTCGCGTGTTGTCGCTCGATCCGGGCGACATGGACACGCCGCTCCACAAGCTCGCCGTTCCCGACGCCGATTCGTCGACGCTTCGCAAGCCGGAGCAATCGGCGCGCGAGCTCACGCGAGCGATCGTCGACGAGCTTCGCGACATCGCATCGCTTAACCGTCGCAAGCGCGAGATCCACAGCGCATGATCATCGCTCGAGACCCTGTTCAGCGCCCGATCGACGCGAAGCTTCTCGCCATCGATGCACGCGGGCGGATCACGCATTGGCCGCGACGCGCGTTGCCGAAGCTGCTCCGGCGAGGCGACCTCGTGATCGCGAACGACGCCGCCACGCTACCCGGGAGTCTCGAGGGCACCCATGTCGCGAGCGGCCGACGGATCGAGGTGCGTCTCGTGCGGCGCCGCTCGCTTCAACCCGACGACGTTCAAGACTTCGCTGCGATCGTGTTCGGTGAAGGCGACTATCGGATGCCCACCGAGGATCGCGCGGCGCCGCCACAGCTTTCACGCGGCGACGTTCTCGACCTCGGTCCGCTTCGCGCAAAAGTGCGATCGGTGCTTGGCCATCCGCGTTTTGTCGCGATTCGCTTCGCTGGAACTCCGCAGACGATCTGGCGCGGCCTGGCAACACATGGGAAACCGATTCAGTACGCGTACATGCGTCGGCCGTTGAAGCTTTGGGACGTGTGGACGCCGATCGCCGGCGCGGCCGCCGCGTTCGAGCCGCCATCGGCGGGCTTCGCGCTCGATTGGGAGACGCTTGCGGACATGCGGCGTCGCGGTGGCGATTTCGCGACGATCACACACGCGGCCGGCATCTCGTCGACCGGCGACGAAGCGCTCGATGCGCTGCTTCCGTTCGACGAACCCTACGCGATCCCGGTGTCGACCGCGGCTGCGATCGAACGAGCGCGCGATCGCGGCAGCCGCATTGTCGCCGTGGGAACGACTGTCGTCCGCGCGCTCGAAGCGGCCGCCATCGGGAATGGAAAGGTCAGCGCGGGTTCGGGCGTGGCGACGCAGCGCATCGGACCCTACACGCGGCTGCGCGTCATCGATGCAGTGCTATCGGGCACGCATGAACCGGGAACGAGCCATTACGCGCTGCTCGGCGCGTTCGCATCGCCCGCGACGCTGCGCGAAGCCGATCGCGAGCTCGAAGCGCACGGCTATAGGACGCACGAGTACGGGGATTCGGTCTTCGTGGAGCGGCGCGACGCGTCTCCGGTCAACCGGTCCCCTTCGGCAGCGCATACGCGACGATCTGATCCGATACCTGCGGCTTGAGAATCGCGTTGCCGCCGGCGACGAACACGACGTACTGCCGTCCCTTGTACATGTACGTGCCCGGATTCGCGACCGCGGGCGCATCGACGAGCGACTTCCACAGGACATCGCCGGTCTTGATGTCGATCGCGCGCACGCGCGCATCCATCGACCCGCCGAGGAACACGAGACCGGACTTCGTGACGAGCGGACCGCCGATCGTTACCGAGCCCCAGGAATCGGGCATGTAGAAGCCCCACTTCTGCACTTCGCCGAACGGCTTGCGCCAGAGCAGCTTGCCGCTTTCGAGGTCGTACGCTGACAACGTGCCGTAGGGCGGATTCCAGCACGGCATGCCCCAACGATTGACGAAGTTATGCAGGTAGAAGCCGTACGGCGCGCCCGTCTGCGGGTAATAGTCCTTGGCGGATCCCTTCTTCTTGTCCGCCTCGTACTGATCGCGCGGCACGAGACGATAGATCTGGGCGACCGCGGAGCTGTTGACGACGTAAACGCCCGTGCGCGGATCGACGGCACCACCGCCCCACTCCACACCGCCCGCCGTTGACGGATACGCAAGCGTGCCTTTGACGCTTGGCGGCGTGTAACGGCCATCGTGACGGAGCTTCGCAAGCGTGGCGCTGCACTCGCCGAGGCCAGCCCAGTCGGCCAATTTGAAGATGCCCGGAAAAGTGTCGGGAACCGTCGGCTGCAGTGTTTCCGGATACGGTTGCGTCGGCGATGCCTGCTCGCCTGGCACGTCCGAGGCCGGCACGGGATGCTCGGTGATCGGATAGATCGGTTCGCCCGTCAGCCGATTCAGCACGAAGAAGAAGCCCATCTTGCTCGATTGCACGAGTGCGGGAATCGTCTTGCCGTCCTTCTGCAAGTCGACAAGCGTGGGCGCCGAATTCGTGTCGTAGTCCCAGATGTCGTGATGCACGATTTGCCGGCTCCACAGCATCTTGCCGGTGTTCGCGTCGAGCGCTGTGATCGACGTCGCGAGCGGCAGCTTCTCCTTGCGATTGCCGCCCCAGAAGTTGGGACTCGGCGAGCTCACCGGCAAGTACAGAATGCCGTGCTCGGGATCGATCGACATGCTCGCCCAGACGTTCGACGTTCCCGTCTTTGGCGCGTCCTGCTTGGGCAGCGCATCGAAGGTCCAGTTGAGCTTGCCGGTTCGAGCATCGACGGCAAACACGGTGCCCGGGGGCGCTTCCTCGTACGCCCAGTCCTTGCCCGCCCAGCCGATGTAGAGCATGTCCTTGTAGACGGTGGGCGGTTGCAGGATCGACAGCGGCCACTTGTTGTTGACCGTATTCCACTGATTGATGTCGAGCACGCCGTGATTGCCGAAGCCGTCACACGCTTTGCCCGTATCGGCATCGACCGCATAGAGCTTCGCGTCCATCGTGCCGACGTAGACGATCCTCTGGCAGGGCTTGGCGGCTTCGGGCGCGGCAGACTCCCAGTACGCGACGCCGCGCGTCTTCATGTCGGGTTGCGTCAACGCCTCGAGTTCCGCGTGCGGATCGAAGATCCATTTGACCTTCCCGGTGTCGGGCGCAAGCGCGAAGATTCGATAGAACGGCGTCGCGACGTAAACCGTGTTGTTGACGAAGAGCGGCGTCGCCGACCAGTCGGTCACGGGGACCTTGTTGCCGTTCACCCTTTTGTCGCCGTTCGATACGTCGCCCGTATGGACTTCCCACGCTTTCGCGAGACGGCCGACGTTCTGCGTAGTGATCTGGTCGGCCTCCGAATACTTCTGGTCCATCAAATCGCCGTTGAACGTGTACCAGCCGTGATAGCGCGTCGTTTCGGCGGCGGGCTTGGCGCTCGTGCTGGCTTGCGCGCTGCCGGAAGGCGCAGCGGAACCATCCTGGCCGCGAGCGCGCGGTGTGCCGCCAAGCACAAAGGCGGCAAGCGACGCGGCGATGCCGATGCACACGATACCGATCGCCGGCGCGGGGATGCCTCGCGCGGGATGCCATGCGACGCGCACCAGCCACGCGATGCATGCGAGCACCATCACGAGCGATAGCCACCATGCGTCGAGCATGTACGCGGCGAAGCCGCTGCCCGCGATGTCGATGATCAGGAGCACGAGCAGAAGGCCGCGCAAGCTGCGCGACATCGTCGGCAGCAATGCAAAGGCGAGGATCGCCATAGCGGCGGTGCTTGCGATGACGAGCAGCACGCCACCGGTGCCGTGGATGCCGTTGCCCGGCCAGAAGTAGTCGAACAGCGCGACGGCCAATCCGATCAGCGCCAACAAGCAAAGGGGCGCGCCCACAGCGCGCGACGGTGGTGTTCCGGCCATATCAACCTCGGGCGTTAGAGAAGGAGACGGCCCACGCTTTCGGACGCGGTCTCGATGGGAAACGTGCCTTGGTCAGACCCTGCGGCTAAGGTGTAGTTCTACGGCGACAGCCGGCGACCGCAGAATGCAGAAGGGCGTGCTGCTTTCCCGCGCGAACCATCGGGCTCGCCCTTGTCGGCCGCTTCAACTGGCCCATCGTCGCCGAAGGCACTCAGCGGCGATCGAGAAGTCCTGCGACCAGGAGCACGAACTCGCCGATATCGAACGGCTTCGAGATGTGCGCCTGATATCCAGCGAGCATTGCGCGCTTGCGATCATCCGCGCGCGCGAAGGCCGTCAATGCGAGTGCAGGAAGTCGCCGTCCGCCGGGCTCGCGACCCCGGATCGCGCGCATCATCTGATAGCCGTCGGTGCCCGGCATACCGATGTCGCTGATCAGGACGTCGGGTGCGGAAGTGTTCAGAACCTTGAGCGCTTCTTCGGCGGATGCCACTGTGGTGACGCTCGCGCCCCGGCTTTCCAATACCGTTCGAACCAGATCCCGCGCGTCGGCCTCATCGTCCACGACGAGTATTCGTGCATGATCGAACTGAGGAAGGAGCTCATCGTCCCTGGTCTGTGGACCGGCACCGGCTGATTGAGCCGTATCGTTGCGATCGGGCTCAATCAGTACGAGCGGCAGACGAACGACAAAGGTTGCGCCCTGCCCCTCGCCGGCGCTCTTCGCATGGATCGATCCACCGTGCAGCTCGACGAGCTCCTTCGAAATGGCGAGCCCCAGGCCGAGGCCGCCATACGACCGCGCCGGCGTGCTGTCCTTCTGCGAAAAGCGCGCGAAGACGTACGGCAGAAAATGCGCGGGTATGCCGATGCCCGTGTCGCTCACGCTGATCTCGATATGCGAATCGATCTGCTCGAGCAGCAGCTGCACCTTGCCCCCCTTCGGCGTGAATTTGATCGCGTTGGTCAGGATGTTCCACATGACCTGCTGAAGGCGTCCCGCATCGCCCGATACTATGCCGCGACGCGTGTCGAGGATGCTCTCGACCCGGACACCCTTGGCATCGGCAGCCGGCTGTACCGATTCGATCGCATTGCCGATGACATCGACGAGCGCGACACGCTGCACGTCGAGACGAACCTGCCCGGCAAGGATGCGGCTCAAGTCCAGAAGGTCGTCGATCAGCTCGACTTGCGCTCTCGCGTTGCGCTCGATGACGTCAATGCCTCGTCGCAGCTCCCGCTCGTCGTGCACCCGGGTGGGCATCGACAGGATCTGCGTCCAGCCGAGAATGGCGTTCAGCGGGGTGCGCAGCTCGTGCGAAAGCGTCGCGAGGAATTCGTCCCGCATGCGCGCCGCGCGTTGCGCCTCCATGCGCGCGGCCCGCTCCGCTTCGAGCATCTGGTCCCGCAGTGCGCCGTACTCCTGCATGCTCTCGGTGCGCCTGCGCTCCGAGAGGTCTCGCGTCAGCTTTGCGAACCCGCGCAGCCGTCCCGCGCCGTCCCGTAGCGCGGTGATCGTGACTTGCGCCCAGAACCGACTGCCATCCTTGCGCACCCTCCAACCCTCTTCCCGATACTCGCCCTGCGTGCTAGCGATTTGCAGCTCGTGTTCCGGCCAACCGCTATCGAAGGCATCCTTCGGATAGAAAATCGAAAAATGCCGGCCGATGATCTCGCCGGCCGTATAGCCGTTGATTCGCTCCGCCCCTGCGTTCCATGTGACGACATGGCCGTTCGCGTCCAGCATGAAGATCGCGTAGTCGGCGACGCCCTCGACGAGAAGACGGAAACGCTCCTCGCTCTCCCTGAGCGCCTCTTCGTGCTCGTGCCGGTGCGTGAGATCGCGCGTGACCTTGCCGAATCCCACCAGCTCCCCGGAAGCATTGCGCAGCGAGGTGATGACGACGTTCGCCCAGAAGAGTGATCCGTCCTTGCGAACGCGCCATCCCTCTTCTTCGTAGCGACCCTGCTCCGCCGCGACACGAAGCTCGTACTGCGGATGCTGCCGCTCTACCGCTTCACGCGGATAAAAGTTGGAGAAGTGCCGGCCGATGATCTCGTCGGCCGAGTAGCCCTTGATGCGCTGCGCGCCCGCATTCCAGCTCCTGACATATCCTTCGCGATCGAGCAGCAGGATCGCGTAGTCCCGGTTGCTCTCGACGAGCAGGCGAAATCGTTGCTCGTCCTTGCGATCGGTTCCGTCTGCCGCAAGTGCGTCTTTTTCCAAGTGAATGCCTTGGCCGATTCGTTTCGTCTCCGTCCGCGGTGCAAGTTTTACACGCTCACCAATCGTCATACGGAGCCCGCGACATTCTCGTCCCCGGGGCGGCGCGGGTCTGTAGGAGAAAGACTCAATCCGACATCGATGCCCTGGCCGTGCCGAGCGACCTCTTTGGTCCACGACCGTGAGCGATGTCGGGCGCACGCGGCGACCGCCGCCCCAGCGCCTGGCGCAAAGGGCGCGCAAATCAGCGCAACAGCCGCTTGTCCACCACCCGCTTCGCCTTCCCGAGCGAGCGCTCGATGCCGCCCGACGGCATCACGCGAACCGCGCACGTCACGCCGATCAGGTTCTTGATCCGCTGCGAAAGACGCTCGCCCGCCGCATCGGCATCGGCCGTGCCCGCGCCGGGTGCGCGCTCGACCAGCACCGTCATCTCGTCGAGATTTCCAGGTCTCGTGATCTCCACCTGGTAGTGCGGCGCGAGCATCACATCGCCGAGGATCAATTCCTCGATCTGCGTCGGAAACACATTGACGCCGCGAATGATCATCATGTCATCCGAGCGACCCGTGATCCTCTCGATGCGGCGCATCGTGCGCGCGGTGCCGGGCAGAAGCCGCGTCAGATCGCGCGTGCGATAGCGAATCACCGGCATCGCTTCCTTGGTGAGCGACGTGAACACGAGCTCGCCCTTCGTGCCTTCCGGCAGCACGTCACCCGTGAGCGGATCGACGATCTCGGGATAGAAGTGGTCCTCCCATACGGTGAGGCCATCCTTCGTCTCGATGCATTCCTGTGCGACGCCCGGGCCGATCACTTCGGAGAGCCCGTAGATGTCGATCGCATCCATGTCGAGCATCGACTCGATCGCGGCGCGCATCGTCGGCGTCCACGGCTCGGCGCCGAAGATCCCGATCGCAAGCGACGATTCACGCGGATCCAGGCCCTGGCGCTGCATCTCCTCGGCGATCGCGAGCATGTACGAAGGCGTCACCATGATGATGCCGGGCCGGAAGTCCCGGATCAGTTGCACCTGCTTTTCGGTCTGCCCGCCGGACATCGGCACCACCGTGCAGCCGAGCTTCTCGGCGCCGTAATGCGCACCGAGGCCACCGGTGAAAAGTCCGTAACCGTACGCAACATGCACGATGTCCCCGGCGCGTCCGCCTGCTGCACGTATCGAGCGCGCCATCACGCTCGCCCATGTGTCGATGTCGTTGCGCGTGTAGCCCACGACCGTCGGCTTGCCCGTCGTTCCGGACGATGCATGCACGCGCACGATCCGCTCGCGCGGCACCGCGAACATGCCGAACGGATAGTTGTCGCGAAGAGCGGCCTTCGTCGTGAACGGAAAGTGCGCGAGGTCGTCGAGGCTGCGAAGCGAATCGGGATGGACGCCGGCTTGGTCGAACGCGTTGCGGTAATGCGCGACGTTATCGTAGGCGTGTCGCAGCGTCCATCGCAGGCGCTCGAGCTGAAGCGAAGCGAGCTCGTCGCGACTCGCGATCTCGATCGGTTCGAGCTCGTCCCTGCGTGGAGATTTGGCTGGCATTGACGATCCCTCGCGAGCTCGACGCGACGCACACCGCTTCGTCAAGCCGCGTCGACGACCGTCCCGTCGATACGATAGCTCTTTCCGCGAAAGAGCGCGATCGTCTTGCCGTGCTGATTGCGCACTTCGATATCGTAGACACCCGTTCGCCCGGCGAGGCTGCGCTCGACGCCGATCGCGTGCAGCACGTCGCCGACACGTACGGGCGCGAGATACTCGATCGAGCAGCCTTGTGCGAGCGTGTTGCGGTTATGGCTGTTGCACGCGAACGCGAACGCGCTGTCGGCGAGCAGGAACACGTAGCCGCCGTGACAGATGCCATGGCCATTGACCATGTCGCCGCGCACCGCCATCGTCATCTCGGCGCGACCTGGCGCGATGCCGACGATTCGCATCCCGAGCGCCTGCGAGGCCGGATCGCTCGCGAACATGCGAGCGGCGACGCATTCGGCGAGCCGCTGCGCGTCCGCCTCGTTCATTGTCGACGATTCACGTATCGGCAAGCGGGGCGCCGGCGGCGTAGCGGCGCGCGATCAGCGGCGAGAGCCGGTAGCGGTCCTCCCCGTAATGCGCGGCGAGATTGACGAGCACGTTGCGCACGCGCGCGATACCGATCTCGTCGGCCCAGCGCAGCGGCCCGCGCGGGTAGTTGACGCCCTTCTGCATCGCGGCGTCGACATCGCGCGCCGATGCGACGCCGTGCGTCACCGCATCGGCCGCTTCGTTGGCAAGCGCCGCGACGGTTCGCATGACGACAAGACCCGCGACATCGTCGAGCGGCGAAACCGCGATGCCCGCGGCCTGCAGCGCGCCGGCGACGGCCTCGAACGTGCCGATCGAGCACGTGTCCGCCCGTGCGAGCCCTATTCGCATGCAGCGCGAATACTCGAGCGCCAGATCGAAGACGACGAGGCGCGCGACACCGGTCGCGGCGCCGCGCGTCGTGGCCGTTCGCCCGTCGGTGAGGGCCAGCAACGCATCGGCGACCTCGACCGCACCGTCTGGAAACCCTTCGCGCGGAGGCGCCTGCTCGACCGCGATGCCCGACTGATCGAAGCGGCGCGCGAGCTGCGCCGCGACGCCGAGGTCGCCACGCACGACGACTCGCTTCGGCGCGGGTTGCGGTGCGAGCGCCGCGGCCGCCGGCCGGCTCGCGCCTTCCGCATAGTCGTAAAAACCCCGGCCGCTCTTGCGGCCGAGGTGCCCGGCAGCGACGCGCTCCTGCTGCAGCACGGACGGCGCGTAGCGCGGATCGTGATAAAGCGCTTCCCAGATGCCGCGCGTGACGGTGAAGTTGACGTCGTTGCCGATCAGGTCCATCAGCTCGAACGCGCCCATGCGAAAGCCGCCCGCATCGCGCATCAGCGCGTCGAGCGTAGGCACGTTGGCGGCACGCTCGGAAAGCAGGCGCAGCGATTCGCCGTAGAACGGCCGCGCGCAGCGGTTGACGACGAAGCCCGGCGTCGACGTCGCCCGCACCGGCTGCTTGCCCCACGCTGTGGCGGTCGCGGCAATGGTGTCGGCGACCGCTTCGTCGGTCGAAAGCCCGCTCACGATCTCGACGAGCTGCATCAACGGCACGGGGTTGAAGAAGTGCATGCCGACGACGCGCCCTGGGAATCGCAATCCCGCCGCGAGCGCGGTGATCGACAGCGACGACGTGTTCGACGCGAGGATCGTCGATGCGGTGACGACCTTCTCGAGCTCGCGCAGCAGCGTGCGCTTTTCGGCGAGGTCCTCGACGATCGCCTCGATGACGAGACGCGCGCTGACGCAATCCCCGAGCGCGTGCACGGCAACGATGCGCCGCGACGCTGCTTCTGCCGCGGCGCTATCGAGCTTGCCCTTCGCCGCGAGGCCCGACAGCGTTTGCGCGATGCCGCCACGCGCTTTCTCCGCCGCGCCGAGCCGCGTGTCGAAGAGCCGGATCGGGTGCCCGGCCTGCGCGGCGATCTGCGCGATGCCGCAGCCCATCGTGCCCGCGCCGATGACGGCGACGGTCGCCTCGCGCGGTACCGCGACGGCTGCGGGCATCACCGGTCGTCGGGCGGGTCAGCGACCGGCGAACTTCGGCGGCCGTTTCGCGAGAAAGGCGGTAACCCCTTCGCGATAGTCGGCGCCTTGACCGAGCGTGCGCTGCGTATCGCGCTCGAGCGCGAGCTGTTGCTCGAGCGTGTTGCTCGCCGACGCGTGCAGAACGCGTTTGGTCGCTGCGAGACCGCCGGTCGGCGCCTGCGCGAGTTGCGCGAGCAACGCATCGACGGTGGATGTGAACACGTCGTCGTCGACGCATTTCCAGATCAGCCCCCACGCCTCCGCCTGCTCGGCCGTGAGCTTGTCACCAAGCATCGCGAGCCCCATTGCGCGCGCCGAGCCGACGAGGCGCGGCAGAAAGTACGAGCCACCTGCGTCGGGAATCAGGCCGATGCGGCAGAACGCCTGCACGAAACTCGCTGAACGCGTCGCGACGACGATGTCGCACGCGAGCGCGATGTTCGCGCCTGCGCCCGCGGCAACACCGTTGACCGCGCA